>WNGB01001424.1_pt1 | contig 39179 bp, 37 predicted proteins | sample 5400681 | NCBI WGS metagenome assembly WNGB01 (sample SAMN13153367, study PRJNA577476) | soil metagenome | isolation source: 115 cm soil or saprolite under grassland replicate 2 | place: USA:California | collected 2016-06-15 | reverse complement strand
AACAATGCGCAGCCCTCGGGTGGCTCCCAGCGTCAAACTGAGTTGCGGCCTTCACCTGCGCCAAGAACGCCAGACGTCAGCGGGCGACCCGCCCGATTTTCCCGCATACGCGGCGTCACCCAGACCCAGGAACTGAGTTATCAATTCGTTGTAGATAGCCAGCGAGGTTGTCGAGGATCTCGTCGGCGGTCTTGGTCCACACAAACGGCTTCGGATCATCCTTCCAGGCATCGATCCACGCGGTGATATCGCCCTCGAGCTCGGCGACACTGCGATGCGCCGAACGGCGCAGCTTGCGGGCCGCGCCACTTGCCCACCGTCTGCGGCCAGATCCCCAACTGCTCGGCGACCGGCTGGTTGGTCGGCCCCTCCGCGGACGCCAGCACGATCTTGGCGCGCAGCGCCAATGCCTGCGCCGTCTTGGGCCGCCGCGTCCACCGCTGCAGGGTTTGCCGCTCGTCGTCGGTCAGGGTCAATGGCGCCTTGGGTCTTCCTCGTTCGGCCGTGGCCAGGGAGACTATACTCAGGACACTAGGAGACCTTGACGGTCAGCTTCTCGATCCACACCGCCTGGGTGGGGGAGTCGCCGTTCTGGCCGCCGACGGGCGTCTGGCCGATCTTGTCGACCACCGACTGGCCGGAGACGACCTTGCCGAAGACCGCGTAGGTGCCTTTCCAGCCCGCGTCGTTGTTGTCGGTGATGTTGATGAAGAACTGGCTGCCGGCTGAGTTCGGCGCCGAGGCCTTACCCATGGCGATCGTGTACTTGGTGTAGGCCTTCCCCTTGGCCGGCTCGTCCTTGATGGTGTAGCCGGGGCCGCCCTCGCTGGTCCCCTGCGGGCTGCCGCCCTGGATCACGCCGATGGTCTTGCCAGCTGGCGAGATCCGGTGGAACCAGGTGGAGTCGTAGAAGCCCTTCTGCGCAAGGGAGACGAAGTTGGCGGCGGCGATTGGCGCGCTGGAGGGGTCGATGCGCACGTTGAACGAGCCGCACGAGGTCTGGAACGTGGCCGTGTAGGTTCGCCCCGGGTCCAGGCGCGTGGTGGGCGCGGACTTGGCGGTCGGGTGCGCGTGCCTGGCCGGCAGCTTGCCGCCACAGGCCACGGTCTGCGGAGCGGTTGGCGCGTCGATGCGGGCGCCGGTCGGCGCCGCGGTCGTCGCGGTCGGGCTGGTGGTCGCCGGAGACGCCGACGGCTTGGACCCGGGGCGGCCGGCGAGCAGGAGCCCGCCGGCGATCGCCACGATCACGAGGGCGATCCCGAGCGTCCCATAGGTGAGCATGGCGCGTCGCCGGCGGATCTGGCGGCGTTCCATCTCGCGTCTGGCCTTGAGCCTGGCCAGCTCCCGTTGGCGTGTCTTGCTCGGCATCGGTGGTCCCTCCGGCGGACGGTACGGCGAGGATCGCGCGCAGCGCACGGCGAGAGTGCGCCGATCCGTGTCGTTGGAGTCTAAAGCCTCGCGCGCGAAATTGGACAGGCGCCGGGTTGGCCCCATCGAGCGGCGCCATCGGCCCACCGGCGGAGCCTTTCGCCGGGCGGCCCGCCCTGCCGACCCGCCGGCGTGGTCCTTCTGGCTCAACGGGGGGCTGTGGAAATCGAGATGGGGCCTCCAGTGCCTTCCGCTAGACTCGCGACCGACAGGCGAACCCTCTCCGGAATGAATAGCCCCATGCTGATCGCCGAATTTCCCGCCGGCAGCTTTCAGACCAACTGCTACCTGCTCGCCGCCGGTCCCGGGTCCGAGGCCCTGGTCGTCGACCCGGGCCAGGACGCCCTGCCCGGGATCGAGGAGCTCTGCGCCCGCCATCGCCTGCAGCCGGTGGCCGCGCTGCTGACCCACGGCCACCTGGACCACATGTGGACCGTGGCGCCGCTGGCCGCCGCCCACGGGATCCCCGCCTACGTGCACCCCGCGGACCGGCACCTGCTGACCGACCCGATGGCGGGGCTGGCGCCCGGGCTGGACGCCGTCTTCGGCTCGCTCCGGTTCCAGGAGCCCGACGACGTCCGCGAGCTGGCGGACGGGCAGGTCATCGAGCTGGCGGGGCTCTCGCTCACGGTCGACCACACCCCCGGCCACACCCCTGGGCACGTCACCTTCCGCGTGCCGGGCACGCTGCTGGCCGGCGACCTGGTGTTCGCCGGCTCGATCGGGCGCGTGGACCTGCCCGGCGGCTCTATGCCGCAGATGCTCGCCTCGCTGGCCAGCCGCTTCCTGACGCTGCCCGACGAGACCGAGGTGCTGCCCGGTCACGGAGAGCGCACCACCGTGGGGCGCGAGCGTGCCAGCAACCCGTTCCTGGTCGGCCTGGTCGCCGGCGGTTCGGTGGTCCCCGAGGGGGACCGGCCATGAGCGCCGGAGGGTTCGGGAACCCCGGACGGGGGGTGGCCCGATGAGCGACCGCTTCGAGGCTCCCAAGGGCACCTTCGATTACCTGCCCCCGCTGGCCGGCATCCGGGCCGGGGTCGAGCTGACCATGCTCGAGCAGGCCCGCCTCGCCGGCTACCAGCGCATGGAGACGCCCATCTTCGAGGAGACGGGGCTGTTCGCCCGGGGCGTCGGCCAGTCCACCGACGTCGTCCAGAAGGAGATGTACACCTTCACCGACAAGGGCGGGCGATCGGTCACCCTGCGGCCAGAGCTGACCGCCGGCGCCGTGCGGGCGCTGATCGAGCACGGGCGGATCGGCGCCGGGCTGACGAAGGTGGCCTTCAGCGGGCCGAGCTTCCGCTACGAGCGACCACAGGCGGGCCGGCAGCGCCAGTTCTACCAGGTCGACATCGAGGCGATCGGCAGCGCCGACCCGGCGGTGGACGCCGATGTGATCCTGGTCGGGCACGAGGTCTTCCGAGCGCTCGGGGTCGAAGTGACGCTGCTGCTCACCAGCCTCGGTGACGCCGACTGCCGTCCGGTCTACCGCGAACGGCTGCTCGAGTTCCTGCGCGGCCTCGGCGACAAGCTCCCCGCCGAGGTCCGCGCCAGGGCCGAGCAGAACCCCCTGCGGGTGCTCGACATGAAGGACCCCTACGTGCGGGAGCTGACGGCGGACGCGCCGCTGATGCGGGACTCGCTCTGCACCGCCTGCAACTGCCACGACGACACCGTGCGGAGCCTGGTGGCCGACGCCGGCGTGAGCTGGGTCGAGGCGCCGCGGCTGGTCCGTGGGCTCGACTACTACATGCGCACCACCTTCGAGTGGCAGGCGGGCGCGCTGGAGGCGGCGCAGAACGCGCTCGGCGGCGGCGGCCGCTATGACGGCCTGTCCGAGCTGGTCGGCGGGCCACCAGCCCCGGGCGTCGGCTGGGCGCTGGGGCTGGACCGCACGGTGCTGGCGCTGGAGCGCGCGGGCAGGCTGCCCGAGGCGCCGGAGCAGCTCCAGGCGCTGGTGCTGCCGCTGACCCCGGCGGCTCGCGGGACCGCCCTGATGCTCGTGCGCGATCTGCGGCGCGCCGGCGTGGTCGCCGACCAGCCGTACGCCGAGCGCACCCTGCGCGGCCACATGAAGGCGGCCGCCAGGACCGGCGCCCGGGCCGTCGTGCTGCTCGGGGAAGAGGAGCTGTCCAGCGCCCAGGCGAGCGTGCGCGACATGGCCGCCCGGAGCCAGGCCGCCGTCCCCCTGGACTCGGTGGTCCCCACCGTCGTCCGGATCGCCGCCGGCGCTCCCGGCGCGGGGGCTCCCGGCCTCGCCGCGCCGACCGGCGGTGCCAGCGCCGGCGGTCCCGGCATCGACCACCCTTCAGACACCGACGACCAAGGAGCTGTCCCGTGACCCGCCCCATGCTCGGCTCGATGCGCTCGCACGGTTGCGGCACCCTGCGCGCGTCCGATGCGGGCGCCGAGCTCCGGCTGGCCGGCTGGGCGGCCCGCCGCCGTGACCACGGCGGCGTGGTCTTCCTGGACCTGCGGGACGCGTCAGGGACCGTCCAGGTGGTCGTGCACCCCGACCAGGCCCCCGAGGCGGCCACGGCCGCGCACGCCGTCCGACTCGAGGACTGCCTGCGCGTGACCGGGACGGTCGCGGCCAGGCCTCCGGGCAACGAGAACCCGGACCTGCCGACCGGCGCGGTCGAGGTGATCGCCGGCGACCTCGAGGTGCTGTCGCCCTCGGCGACCCCGCCCTTCCCGATCGAGGACCGCACCGAGGTCGACGAGGTGCTGCGGCTCCAGTACCGCTACCTGGATCTTCGACGTCCCGCGGCGCAGCGCATGCTGCGGCTTCGCGCCGGGGCCACCTCGGCGATCCGCCGGGCGCTCGAGGGGCACGGCTTCGTCGACATCGAGACTCCCTACCTGACCCGGTCGACTCCGGAGGGGGCCCGCGACTTCCTGGTCACCACCCACCTCCAGCCAGGCGAGATGTACGCGCTGCCGCAGTCGCCGCAGCTCTTCAAGCAGCTGCTGATGGTCAGCGGGATGGAGCGCTACTACCAGATCGTGCGCTGCTTCAGGGACGAGGCGCTGCGCGCCGACCGCCAGCCAGAGTTCACCCAGGTCGACCTGGAGATGTCCTTCCTCGACGAGGAGGACGTCTACCGGCTCGGCGAGGAGCTGATGGCGACCGTCTGGCGCGAGGTGCTCGGGGCCGAGCTGACGCTGCCGTTCCCGCGGTTGACCTACGCCGAGGCGATGCGCCGCTTCGGCACCGACAAGCCCGACCTCCGCTACGGCATGGAGCTGATCGACCTCGGCGAGGTGTTCGCCGCCACCGAGGTCGGCGTCTTCGCCTCGGCGCTGGCCTCCAGGGGGTCGGTCCTGGGCCTGAGGGTCGACGGCGCTGGCGACCTGTCACGCAAACAGCTCGACGCCCTCGCCGACGTGGCCAGGTCCAGAGGAGCCAGGGGGCTCGCCTGGGTGGTGGTCGAGGCCGAAGGCCTCCGCTCGCCGCTGGGCAGGTTCTTCTCCAACGAGGAGCGGGCTGGGCTGCGCCGGGTCAGCGCCGCCCAGCCTGGGGACCTGTTGCTGATCGCGGCCGATCGCACGGCCGTGGCGCGGACGGTCCTCGGCGACCTGCGAACACGCCTGGCGGCGGAGCGAGGGCTGATCCCCGATGGCAGGTGGGACTTCCTCTGGGTCACCGACTTCCCGATGTTCGAGTGGAACCAGGACGAGGGCCGCTGGGAGGCCGCGCATCACCCGTTCACCCAACCGTCGGCCAAGTGGGTGGACAGCTTCGCCGAGGTGCCGGAGGAAGCCACGGCGCGCGCCTACGACATGGTGCTCAACGGGGTCGAGCTGGGGAGCGGCAGCATCCGTATCCACCGGGCGGACGTGCAGCGCAAGGTGTTCGAGAAGCTGGGGATCGGCCCGGAGGAGGCGCGGGAGCGGTTCGGGTTCTTCCTGCGCGGGCTCGAGTTCGGCGCTCCGCCGCACGGCGGCTTCGCGTTCGGGCTCGACCGGGTGGTGACGCTGCTCGCCGGGGCCGGCTCCATCCGCGAGGTGATCGCCTTCCCCAAGACACAGTCCGGCGCCGATCCGCTCACCGGCGCGCCCGCCGAGGTTCCCGACGACCAGCTCGCCGAGGTGGGCCTGCGTCGCCTGCCCCCGGCCAGGGCCAAGCCCACCCCGCCCCCGGCCAACCCTTCGGCCCCGGCCGCCCCTTCGGCCCCGGCCGCACCTTCGGCCCCGGGCGACCCCTCCACCGGGTGAGAGCACGGCAGGCGGCTGCCACGCTCAGGCGCCTCCCGGGCGTGCCGGGTGCACCGCCCGTCCTCACTCGATGAACTGGTAGTCGATCCGGATCCGGCCGTCGTCGCCCAGCACGAGGATCTCCAGGCCGACGGCCGCCACCTCGTCTCCGGCCGTGCGCACCATCTCCCAGTTGAACTTGACGATCTCGTTCAGGCGCGCGACGTTGTCGCGCGGCCTGAAGACGAACTCCCCCGGGGCGACGAAGTCCTCGTACGAACGGGTCACCCTTGCCTCCAGCGCAACGTGCCCGCGAGCCTCGAGGGTTGCGGTCATGCCCAGCGCCGCGGAGGCCTCACGGATCTCCCGCGGCGGTTGGAGGATCTGGACGCCGTCCTCGGTCCACAGCTCGCGAAGGAGCTTGCGGCGGCGATCGCCGTCCGGTTCGTTCCAGACCGCCACGTAGCGGTCGGTCAGCTCCTGGAGGTCACTCACAGCGTTCTCCCTACGTCGTGGTGGATTCGTGCCGCCAACGCTTCCGACGCTGCCCGAGTTGCCGCGGCGCGGCAATTCCCTGGAGGGAATAGCGCCGCGGCGCCCGTTGTGATAGCCCTGTCAGGTGGCCGGGGAATTGAAGCACAGCGGGTTTGCCGATGCGCTGCGCGAGTGGCGCAGACGCCGCCGCGTGAGCCAGCTCGAACTGGCTCAGCGTGCCGCAACCACGCAGCGGCACCTCAGCTTCATCGAGAGCGGTCGCTCCGTCCCGGGCAGGGCGATGGTCCTGCGCCTGGCCGAAGCACTGGAGATCCCCCTTCGGGAACGCAACGCGCTGCTGCTGGCGGCGGGCTACGCCCCCGCCTACCAGGAATCCCGGTTCGACGATCCCAAGCTGGGCGCGGTCCGCACCGCGTTGGCGCGCATCCTGCAAGGGCACCTGCCCTATCCAGCGGTGATCGTCGACCGGCACGGCGATCTCGTCTCGGCAAACGACGCGTTCTGGATGCTGACGGACGGCGTTTCGCCGCAATTGCTCGCGCCACCCGTCAATGTCCCCCGACTGCTGCTGCATCCCCACGGCATGGCGCCGCGGATCGCCAACCTGGACGAGTGGGCCTGGCACGTCATCGACGCGCTCCGCCAGGAGATGGCCCGCAACCAGAGCGACCGGGTGGAGGCGCTGGTCACCGAGCTCGAGGGGCTGGTGCCCGATCGCCCCCGGCACCCGGGGCCGGAGCACCGGGGCTTCGCGGCCCCGCTGCGGCTCTCCTCCGGTGCAGGGGAACTCCAGCTGCTGACCACGCTGACCCACTTCGGGACCGCCGTCGACGTCACCATCGCCGAGTTGCGACTGGAGGCCTTCCTGCCAGCCGATGAGGCCACCGCCTCCATCCTCGCCACACTGGGGCGGCGGGGACGGCGGTGACGCTGAACCGATGGCCGTGGGGATCGGAGCGGCGCGGAACGGTCGAGGACGGGGCGGTTCGGCGGCTGGTCTGCTCTGGCCTGGGATCGCTGCCCGTATCCTCGCGCATGCGCTGGCTTGGGAGGAACCGTCTCCGGTGCGTGTCAGCCATTACGCACAGTAACTAGCTCAATCGAGCTAGATCGACTTGCCGTGTGATGCGGGCTGGTGTTGAATGCGGGTCGGCAGCGCCCGACGTTGTTGGTGGCTGGCTAATCGTTTGCGCCAACACTTCGACGTAGGGGTCCATACGCGCGATCAGGGAAGGCACCCGCATGCCGGGTTCCGGAAGCGGTCGGGGTGGGTCCCGCCTGTTCCAGTTAGAGAGCAGGTGCAAACGTCGACCAGCCACGGCACTCGTGGAGCGCTGCCGAAACGTCTCCCACCGGGCGGCGCGCGCGCCACGCGCCCCGGCCGCCCGGTGACGGACGAGCCGCCGGAGCGGCCGGGCAGCTAGGCGCCGTAAGCCCTAGCATGGCCGGACCATGGATCTTTTCTCGGCCAGGGCGGCCGAGATCGGCGCCGAGACCGCGCCGATGGCCGCCCGGATGCGGCCCCGGAGCCTCGACGAGTTCGTGGGCCAGGCGCACGTGCTCGGACCGGGGAGCGCGCTGCGCGCCCTGATCGAGGCGGACGAGCTGCGCTCGGTGATCCTGTGGGGCCCGGCCGGCACGGGCAAGACCTCGCTGGCGCAGATCGTCGCCCGCGCCACGCGCTCGCACTTCGAGGAGCTGTCGGCCACCAGCGCCGGCGTCAAGGACGTGCGCGCGGTGCTGGAGGCGGCCCGCCAGCGCCTGGGCGCCAGCGGCCGGCGCACCATCCTGTTCATCGACGAGATCCACCGCTTCAACAAGGCGCAGCAGGACGCCCTGCTCCCCGGCGTCGAGGACCGGACCGTGGTGCTGATCGGCGCGACCACCGAGAACCCGTTCTTCGCGCTCAACACTCCGCTGATGAGCCGGTCGCTGCTGTTCCGGCTGGAGCCGCTGGAGCCCGACGAGCTGAAGACCATCGTGCTGCGGGCGCTGACCGACCGCGACCGCGGCCTCGGCGGCCAGGGCCTCAGCCTCGACCCGGACGCACTCGACCATCTGGCGCAGCGAGCCGACGGCGACGCTCGCCACGCCCTCAACGCCCTGGAGGCCGCCGCACTGGTGGTCTCGAGCCGCGCCCCCGAGGACTCGGAGGAGCGCCGCATCACCCTGGGCGACATCGAGGACGCGTTGCAACGGCCGCGGGTGACCTACGACCGCGCCGGCGACCAGCACTACGACGTCGCGAGCGCCTTCATCAAGTCGATCCGTGGCTCCGACCCCGACGCGGCCGTCCACTACCTGGCGCGCATGCTGGAGGCCGGCGAGGACCCGCGCTTCATCGCCCGCCGGCTGGTGATCTCCGCCAGCGAGGACATCGGCCTCGCCGACCCGCAGGCGCTGCCGCTGGCGGTCGCGGCCTTCCAGGCGCTGGAGTTCGTGGGCCTGCCCGAGGCGCGCCTGAACCTGGCGGAGGCGACCGTGTACCTGGCGCTGGCGCCCAAGTCCAACAGCGCGTACAAGGCACTCGGCGAGGCCACGGCGGAGCTCCAGTCCTCGCGCCCGGGCAAGGTGCCGGCGCACCTCCAGAGCGCGACCTTCCGCGGCGAGCGGGCGCTGGGCATCGGCGTCGGCTACGTCTACCCGCACGACCAGCCAGGGCACTGGGTGCCGCAGAACTACCTGCCGGAAGGGCTGCAGGGCGGCTACTATCGCCCAAGCGACCAGGGGCGTGAGCCGGAACTGGCCGAGCAGTGGCTCGCACGGGGTAGACTCCCCGCTGACTCGGACACGCCGCAAGGCTCCGGCGCCCCCCGCGAGCCCGAGCCCGACAGCAGCCGACCGAGCCGAACCGAGTCGACCGATCCTGAGGAGTCATCCACGTGAGCCTACTGGCCATCGCCTGGACCGTCGTCGGCTTTCTGGTGGGCGCGCTGGTCGTGGTCCTCTGCGTCCAGATGGTGATCGTCACGAACCGGCTTGGAGGAGTGCTCATCTCGGCCAGGGACGTGATCGAAAAGCAGACGGCGCCGCTGCTGGGCGAGGTCGTAACGACCATCACCCTGGTCAACCGGGAGATCGGCCGGGTCGACGGGATCCTCGCGACCGCCGAGACCGCCACCACCGCGGTGGGCAACCTCGTGACCGTGGTCTCCGCCACCGCCGCCAGCCCGCTGGTGCGGTTGAGCGCGTTCGCCTGGGGCCTGCGCCGCGCGGTCGGCAAGGCCACCGAGGACGACGCGGGAACCGCCCGCACCCGCCGGCGTAGGAGGAGACGCCGATGAGGGGAGTGCCGCGATGAGGCGGGCCTTCTGGACGCTGTTCGGCATCGGCATGGGCGCCGCCATCGGCATCGGGGTCATGCGCTGGACGCGCCGCACGGCCGAGCGGCTCAAGCCCGGCTCGATGAGCCAGCGCGCGCTCGACTTCGCCCAGGACTGGCGCGAGCGTCTCGGCGACGCCATCCAGGAGGGGCGGGTGGCCATGGCCGAGCGCGAGGCCGAGCTGCGAGCTCAGCTCGTCGAGCCGGGGGACGAGGCACGCTAGCCTAGGCCCGGCTCGGCGACAGACCAGGCCCGAGTCGATGCCCACGAGGTCCTTGCACATGAATTCCACCGAGATCCGACGCCGGTTCCTCGACTTCTTCGTCGAGCGGGACCACCGACTGGTGCCCTCCAGCTCGCTGATCCCCAACGACCCGACGCTGCTGCTCGCCAACGCGGGCATGAACCAGTTCAAGCCGTACTTCCTGGGCGAGGTGGTGCCGGACTTCGCCAGGGCGACCAGCGTTCAGAAGTGCTTCCGCACCTCCGACATCGAGAACGTGGGCCATACCACCAGGCACCTGACCTTCTTCGAGATGCTCGGCAATTTCTCGTTCGGCGACTACTTCAAGGCCGGGGCGATCGCCTACGCCTACGAGCTGGTCACCGAGCGGTTCGGCTTCGAGGCCGACCGGATCTGGGCGACCGTCTACCTCGACGACGACGAGGCGTTCGGGCTGTGGCGGGAGGTCGGGGTTCCAGCCGAGCGGATCCAGCGCCGCGGCAGGGAGGACAACTACTGGGACATGGGCGTCGCCGGTCCCTGCGGCCCCTGCTCCGAGGTCTACTACGACCGGGGTCCCGAGCACGGGCGTGAGGGCGGCCCCATCGCCGACGAGGAGCGCTACCTCGAGATCTGGAACCTCGTCTTCATGCAGAACCTGCGCGACGAGAAAGAGGACTACAACATCGTCGGCGAGCTGCCCAAGAAGAACATCGACACCGGGATGGGCCTCGAACGCGTCGCGTTCCTCCTCCAGGGCGTCGACAACGTCTTCGAGACCGACCTGCTGGCGCCCATCCTCGAGCGGACGCAGGCGGCGACGGGCCGCGTGTACGGGCGCGACCCCGGCGCCGACCTGTCGCTGCGGGTGATCGCCGAGCACTCCCGCGCGGCCAGCTTCCTGATCGCCGACGGCGTGCTGCCCTCCAACGAGAGCCGCGGCTACGTGCTGCGCCGGCTCCTGCGGCGGGCGATCGACCACAGCCGGCGGCTCGGCGTCGAGGACCAGGTGATGGCCCCGATCGCGGGCCGCGTGGTCGACAACCTCGGCGACGCCTGGCCCGAGCTGGTCGCCCAGCGCTCGCTCATCGAGCAGGTCGTCGCCAGCGAGGAGGAGTCGTTCTCCCGCACGCTCCGCCAGGGCTCCGCCCTGCTCCGGTCGGTCATCACCAGGACCCGCGAGCAGGGTGCCGTGACCCTGCCCGGCGACACCGCCTTCCAGCTCCACGACACCTACGGATTCCCCTTCGAGCTGACCGTCGAGGTGGCCGAGGACGCGGGGCTCCAGGTTGACCGGGACCGGTTCGGCGAGCTGATGGAGGAGCAGCGGCGCCGCGCCAAGGAGGCGCGCAGGGAGATGGTCGGCTCCCAGCGCAAGGTCGAGGCCTACCGCGAGCTGTCCCAGCGCTTCGGGCGGACGACCTTCGTCGGCTACGAGCAGACCAGCGCCGAGGGCCGGGTCCTCGGGCTGCTGGGGCCGGACGGCGAGGAGCTGTCCAGCGCGACCCGGGGCCAGGACGTCGAGCTGGTGCTCGACCGCACGCCCTTCTACGCGGAGAGCGGCGGCCAGGTGGGCGACCGCGGCACCATCCGGGCCCCGGACGGCGCGGTGCTCGAGGTCACCGACACCCAGTTCGGGCTCGAGGGCTTCCACGTCCACACCGCCAAGGTCGTCGAGGGCGAGCTGCGTGGGGACCAGGCGGTGCTGGCCGAGGTCGACATGCCCCGGCGGGCCGCGACGGAGCGCAGCCACACCGCCACCCACACGCTCCACTGGGCGCTGCGCCAGGCGCTGGGCGATCACGCCAAGCAGCAGGGCTCGCTGGTCGACGCCGGCCGGCTGCGCTTCGACTTCGCCCACTTCTCGTCGGTCCCGGCGGAGCACCTGAGCGGCGTGCAGGACAACGTGAACCGCCATCTGGTCGACGACCCCGAGGTCAAGGTGTGGCACACCAGCCTGGCCGAGGCGGAGGCGTCCGGAGCGATCGGGCTGTTCGGCGAGAAGTACGGCGCGGTCGTGCGCGTGGTCGACGTGGGCGACTTCTCCCGCGAGCTGTGCGGCGGCACCCACGTGGGCCACGGCAGCCAGGTCGGCCCGGTGGTGATCCTCGGCGAGTCCTCGGTGGGCGCGAACCTGCGCCGCATCGAGGCGCTCACCGGCCTGGACGCATTGCGCTACCTCGACAGGGAGCGGCAGCTCCTGGCGGAGGTCGCCAGCCTGCTGCGCGCCCAGCCGGAGGATGCGCCGGAGCAGCTCCGCCGCAGGCTCGAGGCACTGGCCGGCGCCCAGCGCGAGCTGGAGCGGCTGCGGCGGTCCGAGCTGGCGGGCCGAGCGGCCGAGCTGGCGGGCAGGGCGGCGACGATCGGTGGCGGCTGGATGGTCGTCGAGCGGGTCGGCGGCGCGAGCCCGGACGAGCTGCGGCAGCTCGCCAACACCATCCGTGACCGCCGCGGCAGCGGGCCCGGTGTGGTCGTGCTCGGCTCCGACCAGGGCGGGCGCGGCAACCTGGTCGGGCTGCTGACCTCCGACCTGGTCGGCAAGGGCGTCACCGCCCGCGAGGTGGTCATGCCGGCGGCCAGGCTGGTCGGCGGGGGCGCCGGCGGCAAGGACGACCTCGCCAGCGGCGGCGGCCCGGACTCCGGCAAGCTGGACGAGGCGCTGACCACCGCGGCGGCGCAGGCGCGCCGAGTCCTCGGGGGAGGCACATGACGCCGTGAACGCCCGCGTGCTCGCGCTCGACGTCGGCAGCCGCCGGCTCGGCGTCGCGGTGTCCGATCCGACCGGCACCGTGGCGACTCCCCTCGCCACCGTGCCGCGCCGGAGCCCGGAGGCCGACGCGAGCGCGATCGCCAGGCTTGCGGCCGAGCAGGAGGCGGGCATCGTGGTCGCCGGCCTCCCGGTCAGCCTCTCCGGGCGCGAGGGACCGGCGGCGCGCGCGGTCCGCGCCTACGTGGACCAGCTCAGGGAACTGCTCCCCGGGCTGGTCTTCGAGCTGACCGACGAGCGCCTGTCGACCGTGGAGGCCGAGCGAGCGCTGGTGGCCTCCGGGGTCGGCCGCCGGGCACGGCGAGACGTGGTCGACCAGGTGGCCGCCAGCGTGTTCCTCCAGGCCTGGCTGGACGCCCGGCGGCGGCCGTCCACCACCGACTCCCCGGCGGAGCGCTGATCGGCATGGGGCGATGGCCGGACCGGCATCCCGAGCGCGACGACGGCGGCTTCTGGCTCGACGAGCTGACCGGTGAGCACCCGCGGATCGACGGTCCCGGGAGGTACCCCGACGGCCCCGGGAGATACCCCGACGGCCCCGGGAGATACCCCGACGGCGACCGCGGTCCCTCTCCCGACAACGGTCCGCTCGCCCCGGTGATCGGCCGTGCCGAGCTACGCAGGACCTCCAAGCGGGAGCGGCGCCGCGACCTGCGTCGCCGGACCAGGGGCATCATCGTCTTCGTGGTGCTCATCGGCCTGCTGACCACCGGCGCCTACGAGGCATTCCGGCTGACCAGCCGGCGAGCGCCGAAGGTCCAGGCCGGGCGGCCCGTCAACATCACCATCGCGCCCGGCGAGGGCAGCCGCCAGATCGGCAAGGCGCTCGAGCGGGCCGGCGTGATCGACAGCGCCGGCCGCTTCCGCGCCATCGCCAGCGCGCGCGGCCTGGACGGCGCGCTCAAGCCGGGCGACTACCAGCTCGAGACGGTCATGGACGTGGACTCGGTGATCGACATCCTGGTGCGGGGGCCCAACCTGGGCACGCCCTTCACCGTCCCGGAGGGGTTCACCGTCCAACAGATCGTCGACCGGATCGCGGCCACCAAGCGCTTCTCCAAGGCCTCGCTCGAGAAGGCCCTGGTCTCGCGCAACCTGGAGGTTCCCTTCCGTCCCCGCGGGACCAAGACGCTCGAGGGCCTGCTGTTCCCGCAGACCTACCGGATCGACAAGCAGGCGACCGCCACGGCGGTCCTCCAGCAGATGCTCGACCAGCTCGACTCGGTGATGAACCAGTTCGACCTGTCGGCCACTCCGCGACACCTCAGCCCCTATCAGGTCCTGATCGTCGCGAGCATGGTCGAGCGCGAGGCCAAGGTCCCCGAGGACCGGCCCAAGATCGCCAGGGTCATCTACAACCGCCTGGCCAGGGGCCAGCCGCTGCAGATCGACGCGACCGTGCAGTTCGCGCTGGGTACCGGCAAGCCGCGCCTGTCGACCAGGGACCTCCAGGTCGCCTCGCCGTACAACACCTATTTGCACTCAGGGCTGCCGCCCACGCCGATCGCCTCGCCCGGCCAGGACTCCATCAAGGCGGCGATGGAGCCGGCAAACGGGCCGTGGCTGTACTACGTGCTGATCGACGCGGACGGCCGCCACGCCTTCACCGACTCGGCGACCGAGTTCGCGCGGCTGAAGGACGAGGCCAAGCGCAAGGGGCTGCTGTAGTGCCCACGGCGGCGGTGCTCGGCTGGCCGCTGGAGCACACCCGGTCGCCAGAGCTGCACCAGGCGGCCTACCGCGCGGCGGGGCTGAAGGGCTGGACCTACCGGGCCCGGCCCACCAGGCCGGAGGAGCTGCCGGGAGTATTGGACGAGGTCCGAGCCGGTGCGCTGGCAGGCGTCAACCTGACCACGCCCCACAAGCGTGCGGTCGTCCCCCTGCTCGACGAGCTGGAGCCGCCGGCCGGCGAGCTCGGCGCGGTCAACACCGTGTGGCGCGCCGGCGGCCCGGCGCTGGCCCCGGCCCGGCCGGACGGCGGCCCGGCGCTGGCCCCGGCCCGGCTGGTCGGCGGCCCGGCGCTGGCCCCGGCCCGGCTGGTCGGCGGCAACACCGACGTTGCGGGAGCCCTCTGGGCGCTGGAGCTCCAGCTCGGCCTCGCGGGGTCCGGTTGGAGCGGCGAGGGGCCGGCGCTGCTGCTCGGCACCGGCGGGGTGGCGCTTGCGGCCGCGCTCGCCTGGGCAAGGCTTTCCGCCGCGCGCCGTCGCCAGGGCCTGAGCACCAGCCCACTGGCCGTGGCCGGCCGCAGCCTCGACCGCGCCGCTCTGATCGCCTCCCACGCCGGGCCGGGCGCGACCACGATCGGCTGGGACCGTGCCGCCGACGCGGTCGCCGCCGCCGAGGTGCTGGTGCAGGCGACCACGCTGACGGCCACCGGGGAGCCGGTCCCCGGCCAGGATCGGCTGCGCCGGGGCGCCAGGGTGCTGGACCTGAACTACGGCCCGGCCGCGCGGGGCCTGGTCCGCGCGGCCGGGCTCGCCGGGGCGGCGGCCGCCGTTGACGGGCTCGGCATGCTCTGCGCGCAGGCCGCAGCGGCCGTCACCCTGATCGCGGGCATCCAGGCCGACGTGACGGCGATGGCGGCCGCCGTCGGCCTGGAGCTACCGCGTCATCCGGTCGGGCGCGTGGCGCCGGCGTAGTCCGAGCGGTTGATCGAGTGGTATCGCACCACCTGGCCGGTGTAGGGCGCCTCGATCATCATGCCGTTGCCGACGTACATCGCCACGTGGTGGATGGGGCTGCCGAAGAACACCAGGTCCCCTGGCTCCAGGTCGGCCTGGCTGCTGATGTGCCTGCCGATGGTGTACTGGTCGCGGGACACCCGCGGGATCGACACTCCGGCGCTGCGCCACGCCATCATCGTCAGGCCCGAGCAGTCGAAGCTGTTCGGCCCCTCCGTGCTCCAGACGTAGGGCTTGCCGAGCTGCGCCTTGGCGTAGGCGACCGCCTGCCTTGCGGCGGACGACGGCGCCGGTGAGGAGCCGCCCGACGGGCTTCGCGTGGAGCTGTGCCTGACGCTGGAGCCTGACCCGGAGGTCGAGCCGCCGGAGCCGCCGGAGGCAGCGCCGCCGGAGCCGCCCGAGCTGGCGCTGGCCGCGGCCTGCTGCGCCGCCGCTCTGGCCGCCCGGTCGCGCGCGGCCTTCAGCTCCGCGTCCCGGGCCGCCTTCGCCCGAGCGGCCCGCGCAGCCTTCAGCTCCGCGTCCCGGGCCGCCTTCGCCCGAGCGGCCCGCTCGGCCGCCAGCTTGCGGGCCAGCGCCTGACGGCGCTGCTCCTCCTGGCGCTGCTGCTCTGCGGCGACCGCGCGCTTGACCTCGCTGCCCAGCCGGTCCAGGTAGTCCCGCTGCCTGGCGAGCTTGCCCTCGATCTCACGGCGCTGGCTGTCCAGCCTGGCCTGGAGCTGCTCCCGCTCGTGCCGCTGGGCGTCCACGGTGGCGGCGATCGAGGCCAGCTCCTGCCGGCGCTGCCGCACCGCGATGATCGTCTGGACGTCGGAGTCGCTGGCGGACTCCTGGTACTGAGCGACCGTGACCGCGTCGGGGACGCTGCGGACCTCGAGCAGCTGCTCCACGCCGGTCACCGGACCGCCCATGTAGATGGCGCGCATGCGGTCGCCCATCTGGCTCTCTGCCGTGCCGAGCCGCTTGCGGGCCTCGTCGAGCTGGCGCGCGGTGTCGCGCTGGCGGTCCAGGGTCGCCCGGAGCGCCTCACGGTTGGCGTTGAACTCCTCGACCACGGTCTCGACCTGGTCGTTCATGTGCTCGATCGCGGCCTGGACCTCGGCCGCCTGGGTGCGCAGGCGGGCGATCTTCTGCGCCGGCGTCTCGGCCGTCGCGGCGTTGGCGCCGACGCCCGCGAGGATGACGCCGGCCACGAGCACCAGGCCGATGGTGGACCGGGCGCCGAGGCGCCCGTCGCGGCGGTGGGGGGGCCGTCGCACGACGTGCAAGTCCGGCCTCCTTTCCGGTTGGGGGATTTGCTCCGGAGGAGGACAGCGGGTACCGCAGGGGCGGTCCCGACGATATGGGAGGCTGGGGGATTGGGGGATGGGGGGAGCAACCCTACCGAGCCAGCAGGCGATTGACAACTCGAGGACCCCGCTGGGCTCGGCGGCGGAGGTCGGGGCGCGCAGAAGGAAGCGGCGCGCGGCCTGTCCGGGGGGACGGGACGGCCGCGCGCCCCCCCCGCGACGTTGCCGTCGCGAGGGCTTCGAGGGAACCCCATAGGGGGCCCCCGCGGGAAGGTCAGGTCACGAGGTCATGCGCACCTGCGGAGGCGCCATGCGGATCCTCCAGCGGTCGTGGCTGAGAGTGCGGGCGACGCTGCGGTAGATCGCCTCGTAGCCGTCGACCATGTTGGCGACGTCGAAGTGGTCGGCCACGCGCTGGCGGCACAGCTTCGGCTCGAGCTCGTCGACCTTGACGATCGCCCACGGCAGCTCCTCGAGCTCGTCGCAGACGAAGCCGGTGACTCCGTCCTCGACCACCTCTGGCACCGAGCCGCCGCGCAGAGCGACCACCGGGGTGCCGCAGGCCATGGCCTCGACCATCACGATCCCGAACGGCTCGTTCCACTGGATCGGGAACACCAGGCAGCGGGCGCGCGCCAGCAGGTCCTTCTTCTGCTCGGTGTCGGCCTCGCCGAACCACTCGGCGTCGGGGCCCAGCAGCGGCCGCACGCGCTCCTCGAAATAGCGCTTCTCCGGAGGCTCGTTGCACTTGGCCGCGATCACGATCGGGTAGCCGGCCTCCCGCGCGGCCTTGATCGCCAGGTCTGGCGCCTTCTCCGGGTTCATGCGCCCGAGGAACAGGCAGAAGTCCTCCTTGCGGGCGTTGTAGGGATAGTCGTCCACCGGGATGCAGTTGTGGACCATGCCGGCCCAGCGCAGGTGCTCCGCCATACGCTGCTGGCATTCCGAGATCGCCACCAGCGAGACGCTGTCGGAGACGAGCTCGTAGTAGCTGCGCACCTCGCCTTCGAGCGGGCCGTGGGCGGTCAGCACAGTAGGGACCCGGCGGCGCGCGGCCATCAGCGGGCCGGCGAGGCAGTGGTCGTGGACGACATCGACGCGCAGGTCGTCCAGCGCCTCGGCGGCGGCGAGCGCGTGCAGCACCTCCGGCAAGCTCTCGCCGATACGCCTGAACGGAGGGTCCTCGTACGTGGCGATGAAGTTCGCGCTGGTTCGGGAGCCACCCGCCCCGATCACGGTCACGTCGTGACCGCGGGCGACCAGGCCCTCGGTCAGCCAGTGGATCATCCACTCGATGCCCCCGTACCCCTTTGGGGGGATGGGGTACCAGGGCGGCGCGACGATGCCGATGCGCAACGGACTCCAGGAAGCGTCCAGGGGATCACCCTCCTGAGCGGGCCTGCCGGGTTCACCGGCAGGGCGGCGGGGGAAGCGCTTGGGGGAGCGCTCCGCGATGCGGTGGTGGTGAATCGTTACCGGATCGATGTGCCGTTGTCACGTCTCTGACGCAATAGCCAAAACCGCCGGGAGGGCGGTTCCTGTTACACCGGTCTGGTTCCTACGCCGAACCCACCCGCTCGGGAGATATCCTCCGGGCCATGATCGTAGCCGCGCCCAGGGCGCTCCGGCCCCGGAACGCCACCTCGCCCTGGCGGCACCGCCCGTGAGCACGGCGCTGGCGGCGCTGCTCGCCGGGCTGCTCGGCCTGCCGGCCGGCATGGTCGCCCGCGCGCTCGCCCGCCGCCACTGCCGGCGGGCGATGCTGGCCCGGCCACCGCTGACGGAGCTGGCGACCGGGCTGCTGTGGGCCCTCCTGGCGCTGCGCATCTGGCCGTTCCACCCGGCGGCCCTGCCCGCCTACCTGGCGCTGGGAGTCGCCTGCGTCACGCTGGTCGCGGTCGACCTCGACAGCAAGCTGCTGCCCAACCGCATCACCTACCCGGCGCTCGTGCTGGTGGCCGTGCTGCTGCTGGTGGCGAGCCTGATCGAGCACGACCTCGGCCGTATGCCGCGCGCACTGGAGGCGGGCGCGCTGGCCGGCGGCGTCCTGCTGGCGCTGGCGCTGGCCTCACCCGGTGGGATGGGCCTCGGAGACGTGAAGTTCGCGCTGGTGCTCGGGCTCGCGCTGGGCTGGCTCAGCTGGGGCGCGGTGGTCGCCGGGCTCCTCGGCGCCTTCCTCCTCGGCGGGCTGGCGGCGGTCACCGCCCTGCTGGTCCTGCGCGCGGGCCGCAAGACCCAGCTGCCCTTTGGCCCCTGGCTCGCCCTCGGCACCCTCCTGGCCGTTCTCGCCGCCGCCCCCCCGAGCTGAGCCGCCGCCATGACCCCGCATGCGTATTGCCTGTAATCCAGGTCGCGAGGAGCATGCCCGCGGAGGGATCCGGCCACCTGTGTTGCCAACTGAATTGCATGGGTGCCGCAACTGACCGGGGAGGCTTCCGAGCCGCGGGGCCCGGAGACGTTCCCACCCTCGTGACCTCGCCGAGCGGGGTGGAGGCCGCTCAGGTAGGCTTAGGCGGATTCCGGACCGAAACCGAAGCGCGTAGACGATGCTGCGATATCTGACGGCCGGCGAGTCGCATGGGCAGGCCCTGGTGGCGGTGCTGGAGGGCTTGCCCGCTGGCGTTCCCTTGACCAGCAAGGAGGTCGCGGCCGAGCTGGCCCGCCGCCGGCTGGGGTACGGCCGCGGCAAGCGCATGCGCTTCGAGGAGGATCGGGTCGAGGTCCTCGGTGGGCTGCGTCACGGCCGTACGCTCGGCTCGCCCCTGGCGATCATGGTGGCCAACAGCGAGTGGCCCAAGTGGACCGAGGTCATGTCGGCCGACCCCGTCGACGACCCGGAGGCACTGGCCAGCGGCCGCGGCGCACCGCTCACCCGCCCCCGGCCGGGCCACGCCGACCTCACCGGCATGCAGAAGTACGGCTTCGACGAGACCCGACCGGTGCTCGAGCGCGCCAGCGCACGCGAGACCGCCGCCCGGGTCGCCGCCGCTACGGCCGCCAGGAAGCTGCTCGGCGAGCTCGGTATCAGCGTGCTCAGCCACGTGGTCCGGCTCGGTCCGGCGCAAACTCGCTCGCGGGCGCTTCCGACAGCCAGCGACCTCGAGGAGATCGACGCCTCGCCCGTCCGGTGCCTGGACGGCGAGGCCGAGGGACGGATGGTCGCGGCGGTGGACGCGGCCAGGGCGGCCGGCGACACGCTCGGCGGCGTCTTCGAGGTGGTCGCCCACGACCTGCCACCCGGGCTCGGCTCCTACGTGCACTGGGACCGCAAGCTCGACGCGCGGCTTGCGGCGGCGCTGATGAGCATCCAGGCGATCAAGGGCGTGGAGGTCGGCGAGGGCTTCGCCAGCGCCGCCAAGCCCGGCTCTCGCGCGCACGACGCCATCCTGCCCGGCGCCGGCGGGCGGCCGCGCAGGCGCACCGCCCGCAGCGGCGGGATCGAGGGCGGCATGTCGACCGGTGAGACGCTGCGGGTGCGTGCCGCCATGAAACCGCTGTCCACGCTGGTCAGAGCCCTGGACACAGTCGACGTGCGCAGCGGAGGGAAGGCGCCTGCCAACCTGCAGCGCTCCGATGTCACGGCCGTGCCGGCGGCCGCCGTGGTCGGCGAGGCGGTGGTCGCGCTGGTGCTCGCCGACTCCCTGCTGGAGAAGACCGGCGGCGATTCGCTCGGCGAGGTGCGCCGCAATCTCGACGCCTACCTCGCCACCCTGGAAGCCGGACCAGGAGCATAGGGCCACCACCTGCTACGCTGCGCGTTCCGAGGCCAACGACACGAGGGAGGGACCACGACCTGTGCGCCCGGTACTGCCAACCATCGTGATGATCGGCTTCATGGGTGCCGGCAAGACCTCCACCGGCCGACTGGTCGCCCGCTCGCTCGGTCGCGAGTTCGTGGACACCGACTCGCTGGTCGAGCGGGCCGCGCGGACGGAGATCGCCGAGATCTTCCGCCGCGAGGGTGAGGAGGGCTTCCGGCGGCGCGAGATCGGCGCGATCGACTTCGCCATCTCGACCCCTGGCCGGGTCGTCGCCGTCGGTGGCGGGGCGGTGCTGTCGGCGGAGAACCGCACGGCGCTGAAGCAGGCCGGCTTCCTGGTCTACCTGCGGGCGACGCCGGAGACGCTGGCCGGCCGCCTGAACGACGTCGCCGACCGCCCGCTGCTGGCCGGCACCACGGACCGGGTCGGCAGGATCCGCGACCTGCTGGTTGCCCGCGGGCCGATCTACGAGACGGCCGGGGACGTGGCGATCGACACCGACCGGCTCACCGCCGAGCAGGCGGCCGGTGAGGTCCTGGACTGGTACCAGCGCCGCGTCGGGGAGCTGGCCCTGCGTTGAGCCGTACGGAGGCGTCCGCCTGGCCCCGCGGCGGTGCCCCGGTGGATCGGGCCTCCGCGGCGACCATCCCGGTCCGAACGGCGAGCGCGGCCTACGAGGCCCACGTCGGCCGCGGGCTGGTGGACCGCCTCGGCGAGCTGCTGCCCCCGCTTCCCGGCGCCAGGTCGGCGGCGGTGGTGCGTCCCGCGGCCCTGGGCGCCCTCGCCGATCGCGCCGCCCGCGCGCTGGAGGGCCGCGGCCTGGCCGTGCACGTGCTCGAGGTGCCTGACGGCGAGCTGGCCAAGCGGCTGGCGGTGGTCGAGACGCTCTACCAGCGGCTGGCGGCGATTCCCGCCCACCGGGCCGATCCGATCGTGGCCGTCGGCGGGGGAGCGACCACCGACGCCGCCGGCTTCGCCGCCGCCACCTGGCTTCGCGGCGTGCCGCTCGTGAGCCTGCCGACGACCCTGCTGGCCATGGTCGACGCGGCCATCGGCGGCAAGACCGGGGTCGACCTGGAGGCCGGCAAGAACCTGGTGGGCGCCTTCCACCAGCCGAGCGCCGTCGTCGCCGACCTGGACGCGCTCGCCACCCTGCCGGAGCCGGAGCTGCGCGCGGGCATGGCCGAGGTGATCAAGGCCGGGCTGATCGCCGATCCGGGTCTGGCGAGGGCCTGCCTGGAGCGGGCGCCCGCGGCGGTGAGCGGCGACCTCGACGCGCTGGCGCCGCTGGTCGAGGCGGCGATCCGGACAAAGGCCGAGGTGGTCGGCGCCGACGAGCGTGAGGCCGGCCGGCGGGCGGTGCTGAACTACGGCCACACCCTCGGCCACGCGCTGGAGCGCCTGGCGGGCTACCGCGGGCTGCGGCACGGGGAGGCGGTCGCGCTCGGCATGGTGTTCGCCGCCAGGGTGGCGGAGGCGACCGGGCTGGCCGCGCCCGGCCTGGTCGAGGGGCACCTGGAGCTGCTGCGCGCCGCCGGCCTGCCGGTCGGCGGGGTGGACCTGGACCCGGACGCGGTGCTGGAGGCGATGGGAACCGACAAGAAGCACGGCGGCGCCGGCGGCGGCCTGCGCCTGGTGCTGCTCAGCGCCCCCGGTCGCCCCCGGCTGGTGCCGGCGCCCGAGCGCCAGGTCCTGGTCGAGGCCATCCGCTCCCTGGCCCCCGACTCCGAGCCCGCCCGCCAAGACGGGCGCCGATGAGCGGCTCGACGGGCCGCGGGGGGCCGGGGAGCCGCGAGGAGGCACCCTGGTGAGCCGGTCGTGGCCTCGCACCGGGTCGGGGCCCCTGGTGCTGGTGCTGAACGGGCCGAACCTGGGGGCGCTCGGGCGCCGCGATCCCGGGCACTACGGCACGCTCGACCTCGACGCGATCATGTCGCGGCTGTCCAAGCTGGCCGGGGAGCTCGGGCTCGCGCTCCAGGGGCTCCAGTCCGACCACGAGGGCGAGGTGGTCGAGACGCTGCTGGGGGCGCGCGAGCTCGGCGTGGCGGCGGCGGTGCTCAACCCGGGCGCGCTCGCGCACGTCTCCTACGCCGTGCGCGACGCCGTCGAAGCAGCGGGGATCCCGGTGGTCGAGGTGCACCTGTCCAACGTCCACGCCCGCGAGCGGTGGCGGCACCGCCTGGTGATCGCCCCGGTCAGCGCGGGTGTGATCGCCGGCTTCGGCCCGCTCAGCTACGAGCTGGGCCTGCGCGCCACGGTCGAGATCCTCCGCTCCGTCCACTGACCGGTTGTCCACATCTTTGCCCGACCTGCTTCCGGCAAGAGGGTCGAACCGGCAAGATAGGTGCGCGAACCGATTCGAGGGGTGACGGGCATGGGGGCGGACGACCCGGACCGGCAACGCGCGCGGCGCCACGTGCTTCGCGCGCACCTGGCACAGGCGGACCTGGCCGGGCTGCTGGTGACCAAGCGGGCGAACGTGCGGTACCTGACCGGGTTCTCCGGAAGCTACGGCGCGCTCCTGCTGCTGCACGACCGGACGCTGTTCCTCACCGACCGGCGCTACGAGCGGCACGCCGCCGCCCACGTGGAAGAGGCCGAGCTGGTGCTGGCTCCCGGAGACCTCATCGGCGCGGTCGCCACCGTCCTCGGGCCGCTGGACGAGGGGCTCGGCTTCGAGCCGGATGGCTTGAGCTGGGGCGACGGTCAGCGGTTGCGGGTGAGCCTGCGCGGACGGCCGGTCGTGCCGGCCCCCGCGCTGGTCGAGGAGCTCCGCGAGGTCAAGGACGACAGCGAGATCGCCCGCATCACCGAGGCCGCCAGGCTCGGCAGCGAGTCCTTCGACGAGCTGCTCGGCGCGCTGCGGCCCGGCATGACCGAGCGTGAGGTGGCCATCGACCTGGAGCTGGGGATGCGCCGTCGTGGGGCCGAGGCGCTCGCCTTCGACTCGATCGTCGCCTTCGGCGAGCAGGCGGCCGAGCCGCACCACCGGCCCGGCGACCGCCCGCTGCGTCGCGGCGACCTGATCAAGCTGGACTTCGGCGCGCGCGTCGACGGCTACTGCTCGGACATGACCAGGACCGTGGTGCTCGGCCCCGCCTCCGAGCGCCAGCGTGAGGTCTACGAGCTGGTCCGACGGGCCCAGGAGGCCGGCCTGGCGGCGCTGCGCGCCGGGGTCAGCGGCGCGGCGATCGACGGTGCCTGCCGCGAAGTGATCGGCCAGGCCGGTCTCGGTGACGCCTTCAGCCATCCCGCCGGCCACGGAGTCGGCCTGGAGATCCACGAGGCCCCGAGGGTGCGCGTGGGCGCCAATGGTAGGATCGCGCCAGGGACGCCCGTAACCGTGGAGCCTGGTGTCTACCTTCCCGGCTTCGGCGGCGTCCGGATCGAGGACCTGGCGGTGGTCCGACCCGGCGGCCACGACGTGCTGACCACCGCGACCAAGGAGCTTCTCGAGCTGTAGGGGGCCGAGCCCTCGAACGACGAGACGTGGCGGCGGGGCGAACTCGCCCCGGCGCCGAAGGAGAGCAGTGATGCCGACCACCAACGACCTGAAGAACGGCATGACCCTGAACATCGGCGGCGACCTGATGAACGTCGTCGAGTTCCAGCACGTCAAGCCTGGCAAGGGGGGCGCCTTCGTGCGCACCAAGCTGAAGAACGTGCGCACCGGACGGGTGCTGGACAAGACCTTCCGGGCCGATGAGGCCGTCGAGGTCGCCATCCTCGAGAAGCGCGCGATGCAGTACCTCTACCGTGACGAGTCCGGCTTCCACTTCATGGACACCGAGACCTACGAGCAGATCCCCGTCGAGCCGTCCGCCGTGGGTGACGCGGCCAGGTACATGCTCGAGGGCTCCACGCCGTACCTGACCTTCTACGAGGGCACGGCTCTCGGGATCGACCTGCCCGCCGCGGTCGAGCTCGAGGTGCGCGAGACAGAGCCCGGCCTCAAGGGCGACCGGGTCTCCGGGGCCACCAAGCCGGCGACGGTCGAGACCGGCGCGGTCGTCCAGGTGCCGCTGTTCGTCGAGGTCGGCGACCGCATCAAGGTCGACACCCGCAGCGGCGACTACCTCACACGCGTCCAGTGAGGTCCGGTCGGCCGGACAACCGGGCTCCCAGAGCCAACCGGGCTCCCAGAGCCGGGCCCACCGACGACGAGGACTTCGGCGTGGGGCTGCCGGGACACGGTGCGCGCACCTCTGCCAGGCAGCGCGCGCTGGTGATCCTCTACCAGGCGGACCTGCTGGAGCAGCCGATCACCACGGTGCTGGCCCGCGAGCTGAACGACCCGCAGCGCCAGCGGCCCGACGCCTACACCATCGAGCTGGTCAGCGGGGTGGAGCGCCGGCTGGACGAGATCGATGGGCGAATCGGGGCGGCGGCCGAGCGCTGGAGCATCGACCGGATGCCGCTGGTCGATCGCAACCTGCTGCGGCTGGCGACGTTCGAGCTGCTGTCCGAGGCCGAGGTCCCGGCCGCCGTGATCCTGGACGAGGCGATCAAGCTGGCCAAGCTACTCTCCACGGAGGACTCCAGCCGCTTCGTCAACGGGGTCCTCGGCCGCATCGCCCGCGAGGTCCGCGGCGGGTAAGGAAACAGCCGGTCGTGGCGAGTGGCGAACACTTCCCAGCCGATGTGATTTGATTGCGCGGCCGTGTCCGACTCGCCTCCTCGACACCTCGCGCCACGGCGGTTGGGCCGTGCCGTCAGGAGCCGGCGGTGGCTGTACGCCGGCGGCCTCGCCCTGGTGCTCGCCGTCGGTGCCGCCGCGATGATCGTGGCGACCCGGGGGGACGACGCGGGCTCGATCGTCTCTGACCTGACGGGCGCCTCGCCAACAGGCCCGGCCACGACGACCACCACGGCACCGTCGAGGGCCACCACACCGCCGCCCAGCGGCCCTCCCCAGCCCGTCCAGAGGACGCCGGGCAACCTGCTCGCCAACGGCGACTTCGAGCGCGACCTCGTGGGTTGGAGATCGAGCGGCGGTCTGGTCGACCGCGTCGCCGTGGGCCACTCGGGCGGGTGGTCGGTGCGGATCCGCGCCGGCGGGTCGGCGACACCGACGACGGCCGCCGGCTCGCAGTCAGGCGGCGGGCCGCAGCCAGGCGTCCTCGCGGTCCAGGCGGTCCAGGGCCGGGCCGGTCGTAGCTACGAGGCCAGCGCCTGGGTGCGTGCCAGCAGGCCGGGCACGCAGGCGATCCTCAAGCTGCGCGAGCTCGGTGGCGGCGAGAGCGCCGACGCGATCGGCGTCACGCTGGCCGACGCCGGGTGGCACGAGATCGCCGTGATCCACCAGGTCCAGCAGGCGGGCGGCCGTTTGACCGTCGAGGCCGCCGCCGGCGACCTCCGTCCAGGCGACGCCCTGCTGCTCGACCAGGTCAGCATCACCGAACCGTGAAGCTGGGCTCCAGGCGACAAGGCTACGCAGTAGTGCCGATACCTGGCTGGTGCGGGTTTGCCCGTCGCCGAGGTTGCGCATTCCGGCAAACAGGGTATGTTTCGCTAGCCATTCACCGGATCGACGCGGACTCGGGAAGGGGCGACCGTGCGCTGGCTCTGGCGCTGCCTGCTGGTCGTGGGAGCGCTTGCCGTGCTGTCCGGCGTCGCATCGGCCGCGTGGGCGAACGAGACGTACCTCGGGCTCCACAGCGTGGACTGCACGGGCGTGACCGTGAGCGGCGGCGGGCTGCCGGCCAACACGGCCGTCACGGTGACGGTCCAGGACGCCGCCAACCGGCGCGAGCTCGAGCGCGCGGCGCTCACCACCTCGGCGAGCGGCGCGTTCACCTGGCGGGCGCGCGTCTCCCTGAGCGGGCTCCGCTCGGTCCGCGCCGTCGTAACGCGGGCCGGCGCGGGCACGCCGATCGCCTGGACCGATCATCAGGTCCCCACTGCCTGCCCGCTGGCCTACACCGGCGCCGGCACGGTGGTTTCCCTGGCGGGCATGGCGCTGAGCTCGATCGTGTTCGGGTTCCTGCTGCTGACCGCCGTCTCCTACAGTGGCCCGCAGCTCGGCCTCTACCGGGGTCGCCACGTCGCCGCCCGCTGAGCCGCCGGCAAGGTCGCGACGAGCGCGGGGCGTGGCTCGGCACCAGGTGCGCGCGACGGCGGCGCTCACCGGGATCCGACGGGCCGCACGCGAGGGACCCATCCGGGCGGGAGCCCGGGCCCGCCCACGCTCGCCCACGCGCCCGCCGCCGCGGTGCGGGCTCAGTCGTGCGCGTGGTCGCCGCTTTTGTGCAGCAGGTCGCGCATGACGTCGCGCAGGCGCTCCAGCTCGCCGTCCGTCAGGGTGGCGTCCATGCCGTCGACCTGGCCGATCCCGACCACGAAGGCGTCCGGGTTGGTGGACCTGAGCCGGCGGGCGATGGACGCCGGGCGCGGACCGGCCGCGCTGGCGTCGAGCACGAGGAAGCGCGCGCGGCGCTCGACCGCCTCCCGGTAGGCGGCCTCGGGCTCGGCCGCCTCGCCGACGACCTCCCATTCCGCAGTGACCGCGGCCCGCCGCAGCTCCAGGCGGCGATCCCGCTCGGTGGCGGCGACGACGATGCGGACGGCGGTGCACACGGCGATCACTCCTCGGGCGGTCCCGTTCGGCGGCCGGTCGCTCGCATCCGGGCCAGGGCACGCGCCGCCGGAGCGCCTGGCCTGCCCGTATGCTACCCGCAGGGCAGCACCGGCTCCGGAACGGAGGAGGCGAGGCAATGCCGCGGCTCGCGGTGCCACCGCTGCTGGCGCTGGTGGCGCTCGTGCTCGGCGCCTGCGTGGCGGGAGGGCCCGGCGAGGGGCCCGCCCGCGGATCGGCGTCGGCGCCCCGAGCCGCCCGCGTGCTCGTGCTCAGCAAGGCCGCCGGCTTCCGGCACGCGTCCATCCCGGCCGGCGTCCGGGCCATCCGGCAGCTCGGCGAGCGGCACGGTTTCGCCGTGGACGCGACCGAGGACGCCGGCCGGATCAGCGGCGACGGTCTGGACCCCTACCGGGCGGTCGTGTTCCTGAGCACCACCGGCGACTTCCTGGCCGCCGCGGAGCAGACGGCGCTGCGGCGCTTCGTCGACCGCGGCGGCGGGTGGGTGGGCATCCATGCCGCCGCGGACGCGGAGCGCGGTTGGCCATGGTACGAGCAGCTGGTCGGCGCGCGCTTCGCCCGCCACCCGGCCGTGCAGCCGGCCACCATCCACGTGACCGATCGCCACCACCCGGCCACCGCCCCACTGCCGGCCGTCTGGCACCGCACCGACGAATGGTATGAGTTCGAGCGCAACCCTCGACCTCGTGTTCACGTGCTGGCCACGCTGGACGAGGCGACCTACCAGGGGGGTGGGATGGGCGCCGACCACCCGATCGCGTGGTGCCACACGGTCGGCGCCGGCCGCGCCTTCTACACGGCCCTCGGCCACACGACGGAGAGCTTCAGCGAGCCGCGCTTCCTCGACCATCTGCTCGGCGCGATCCGCTGGGCCGCCGGCCTGGAGGCCGGCGACTGCCCAGTCGGGCGCTGAGCGGGTCGACGCGGCCCGGTCCGCTTCAGAAGGACGGCCGAGCCGGCGGCTCCGCCCCGACGGGCGCGCCCCCCCGCCCGCCGCGCCAGCGCCGCCGGCCGGGGCGGGTGGTCGCAGCACCGCCCCCACGCCCGTCACCGCGGCCGCAAGCGCCAGCCAGCGAAGCTGGAGGCGCTCCATTCCGCGGGCGCGGCGGTAGCGCACCGCCAGCGAGGCGGCGCCGACCGCCAGGCCGCCCGGGTGAGCAGCAGGACGAAGCCGACGCACACCAGCCCGAGGATCGTCGTCGCCGGGCTGTAGATGGCCACCCAGCGGGCGGCCGGCTCGACCCGACGGCACCTACTGGTGTGGTCGTGGCGACACCTGGCTCCTCCGCCAGCCTTCCACCCGCTGACCGCGCCCGCTAGTACCAGCGGATGCGGGGCATCGGCCTGGGTGGCTTGGAGGCGGCTTGGAGCAGGCGGGCAACGAGCCCGAGAAGGATGCGCTTCATGATGGTGCCTTCCTAGGACGTTGTATTCTAAGACTATACATCCTAGGAAACTACTTCTCCAGCAGCTGTATTCCTCAGGCATTACACTCGGCCGGTGCCCGAACAAGACGGAGTCGATCTCATCCTCGAGCAGTGGCGCCGCCAACGCCCGGATCTCGACACGACGCCGATGGGCGTGATCGGACGCATCTCGCGCCTGTCACGGGAGCTCGAGCGGCGTCTCGAGCCTGTCTACGCGCATCGAGGGCTCGAGTCCGGGCTGTTCGACGTGCTCGCGACGCTTCGGCGATCCGGGCCGCCGCACCGGCTGCGACCGAGCGACCTCGCCGAGTCGCTCATGCTCACCTCCAGCGGCGCGACCAAGCGGCTCGATCGTCTCGAACACGCCGGGTTGATCGCCAGGCAGCCCGACCCGACCGACCGCCGGGGAATCCTGATCGAGCTGACCCCGGCCGGCCGCCGCCTGATCGACCCCGCTGTCGCCGCGCACGTGGCCAACGAGAGCAAGCTGCTCAGCGCCTTGACCGGCGCCGAACGGCGGCAACTGGCATCGCTCCTGCGCAAGCTGCTCCTCGGGCTGCCGCCAGTCGAGGGCCGCCCCGAGCTCCCTCGACGCCCGGCCGCCACCAACGAGCCCAGCGCCTGACCCCAGTGCTCCGCGCCACGGAAGAAAAGGTTGACACGCCCTCTCTTAGCGTCGTTAAGTAACGCGAGATAAGTTAACGACGCTAAGACGGAGGAGGCGTGATGATGGACTGGTTGGCACGGTCGCTGCCGCGCCGCCGGGTGCTGGTGCTGGTGGTGGCGGTGGCCGCGGTCGCCGTTGCGGGGGTGCTCGGCTCCGGGGTGGTGGCAAACCTCCGGTCGGGCGGGTTCGAGGACCCGGCGGCCTCCTCGACCAGGGCAGCGGCGGCGCTGCGGGACACCTTCCACACGGGCGAGCCCAACCTGGTGATGCTGGTCTCGGCGGACAAGGGCACGGTCGACCAAGCCGCCGTCGCCACCGGAGGGCTCGAGCTCACCAGGCGGTTGGCCGCCGAGCAGGGCGTGAGGGAGGTCCAGTCGTACTGGACCACCAAGGCGCCGCCGCTGCGCAGCGAGGACGGGCGCCAGGCCCTGGTGCTGGCGCGCATCGCCGGTGACGACGACGCCACCCAGAAGCGGGCGGAGCGGCTGGCAGCCACCTTCGAGGGCGACCGGGGGAGCATGCGCGTGGAGGTCGGGGGCCAGGCGCGCGTCTTCGGCCAGGTCAGCGACCAGGTCGAGCGCGACCTCACCCGCGCGGAGGGGATCGCGGTGCCGATCACGCTGCTGCTGCTGGTGGTGGTGTTCTCCAGCGCCGTGGCGGGTGCGTTGCCGCTGGCCGTCGGCGGCTTCGCGATCGTGGGCACCCTGCTGGTGCTGCGGGTGCTGGCGAGCCTCACGGACGTGTCGGTCTATGCCCTCAACCTCACCACCGCGCTGGGGCTCGGGTTGGCCATCGACTACAGCATGTTCATCGTTTCGCGCTACCGGGAGGAGCTGCGCGCCGGGCAGGAGCCGGCGGACGCGCTGGTGACCACCATGCGCACGGCCGGGCGGACCGTCCTGTTCAGCGCCGCGACCGTGGCGGTGGCGCTGGTCGCCCTGCTGGTGTTCCCGCTGTACTTCCTGCGGTCGTTCGGCTACGCGGGGATCGCCGTGGTCGCTCTGGCCGCCGTCGGGGCGCTGGTGGTGCTCCCCGCCCTGCTGGCCGTGCTCGGCCGCAGGATCGACTCCCTCCGCCTGCCGTTCGGCCGCCGCCGCGCCGCCCGGGCCGCCCTCGCAACGGTGCCGGCGGGCTCCTCGGGGCCGCCCGCGGCCGGGGCCGCCGGCGCCGAGGGCGACGGGTCGCGGCCCGCCGGACCGGCAGGGGGGCCGGCGGTGCCGTCCGGGGCCTGGCACCGGATCGCGATGGCGGTGATGCGCCGGCCAGTGCCGATCGCGACCGCGGTGGTGGCGGTGCTGCTGTTGCTGGGCGCGCCCTTCCTCGGCGTGCGCTTCGGCCTGCCGGACGACCGGGTGCTGCCGAGCTCCGCCAGCAGCCGCCAGGTCGCCGACGCCATCCGTGCCGACTTCACCGCCCGCGACGCCGACTCGCTCCAGGTCGTGGCGACCGCCGGCGGCGACCCGGCCGACCGCGCCACCAAGGTCGACCGCTACGCCGCGTCGCTCTCGCGGCTGGGCGGCGTCGCCCGGGTCGACGCCATGACCGGCAGCTACGCCGGCGGCCACAAGCTGGACGCCCAGGCCTCCAGCGCGCAGGGCGCCGCCGGAGGCGCCGGCCCGACCGCGCGAGGCTCCACCGCCCAGGCCGCCGCCGGAGGCGCCGGCCCGGCCGCGCGAGGCTCCACCGCCCAGGCCGCCAATGGCCAGAGCGCTCAGGCGGCGGCGCGGCTCGTTGCGGGCAGCTCGACCTGGCTGCGGGTCGTGCCCACGGTGGAGGCGCACTCCAGCGCCGGCGAGAACCTGGTCGAGCGGGTGCGGGCGCTGCCGGCCCCGTTCGCGGTCGACGTCGGCGGCCCCTCCGCCCAGCTGGTCGACACCAAGGCCGCGATCAGGGACCGGCTGCCGCTGGCGGTGGCCATCATCGCCGGCGCCACCCTGCTGCTGCTGTTCCTGATGACCGGCAGCGTGCTGATCCCGGTCAAGGCCCTGGTCCTCAACCTGCTGTCGCTCTCAGCGGTCTACGGTGCGATGGTCTTCGTGTTCCAGGAGGGTCACCTGTCCGGCCTGCTCGGCTTCACGCCGACCGGCACGATCGACACCTCCATGCCGGTGCTGCTGTCGTGCATCGCCTTCGGGCTCTCCATGGACTACGAGGTGTTCCTGCTCTCGCGGATCAAGGAGGAGTACGAACGCACCGGGGACACGGTCTCGTCCGTCGCCACCGGCCTGGAGCGCAGTGGGCGCATCGTCACCACGCTGGCGGTCCTGCTGGCGATCGTGTTCGTCGCCTTCGCGACCTCACAGGTCACCTTCCTGAAGCTGTTCGGGATCGGCAGCGCGCTGGCGATCGTGGTCGACGCCACCCTGATCCGCGCGCTGCTGGTGCCGGCGTTCATGCGCCTGGCCGGCAGGGCCAACTGGTGGGCCCCGCGGCCGCTCCGCCTGCTGCACGACCGCATCGGCTTGCGGGAATATGTCCCCAGACGCTTCCCGGAGGTGACCAGAACCTGACGACCCCGACCTCCAGCAGCTCTCCCTCACCCCGACGGGCACGGGCCCGGCGCGGCGAGGGAGAGCGGCTGCGTGCCGACATCCTGGTGGCCGCCACCCGCCTGCTGTTCGAGGCCGGCGACGAGTCGGCCGTGTCGATTCGGGGCATCGCCGACGCCGTGGGTGTCACCCCGCCCTCGATCTACCTGCATTTCGCCGACAAGGACGAGCTCATCCTCGAGGTCTGCCGGGAGCAGTTCCGCATGCTCGACGAGCACATCGAGGCCGCGACCGCGGGCATCGAGGACCCGATCCAGGCGATGCGGGCCTGTGGCCGGGCCTACGTCGACTTCGGGCTCTCCAACGCCGAGGGCTACAGGGTCCTCTTCATGGGGCGCTGGGATCCAGGCGACAAGGGCAAGATCGTGGAGCCGGGCCAGGTCGAGCTGGCCGCCTTCGTCCACCTGGTCCAGAACGTGGAGCGGGGCATGCGGCAGGGCAGGATCGCCCCGGCCGCCCCCGAGCTCGTCGCGCTCGGGCTGTGGGCGACCGCGCATGGGATCACCTCGCTGCTGATCTCCCACCCCGGCTTCCCGTGGCCGCCCGACCGCTCCGCCATGATCGACCGCGTGCTCGAGCAGGGGCTCACGGGTGTGGTGTCCCGACCGCCGGGCGCGTCACCCCTTGACGGCGCCCATGGTGAAGCCCTGCACGAAGCGGTCGAGGAAGAAGTTGTAGACCAGGGCGACGGGCACGGCGACGACCACCGCCGACGCCATCAGTGACTGCCAGAAGAACACGTCCCCGCGGACCAGGTTGGTCGGCACCCCGACGCTGATGGTCATGTGGTCGGAGCTGGCCACGAACGCCAGCGCGTAGATGAACTCGTGCATCGTCAGGGTGAAGGCGAACACCACCACCGTGAAGATCCCGGGCAGGGTCAGCGGCAGCACCGTGCGCACGAACGCCTGGAAGCGGCTGTAGCCGTCGACCTGCGCCTGCTCTTCGACGTCGCGCGGGATCGACTTGAAGAACCCGTTCAGCAGCCAGGTCGACAGCGGGATCGTGAAGGTCGGGTAGACGACCACCAGCGCCCAGATGGTGTCCTGGAGGCGCATCGAGGCCACCATCCGGGACAGCGGGATGAACAGCAGGGTGGGAGGGATCAGGTACACCAGGAAGATCCCCACGCCGATCCGCCCGCCCCAGCGCCCGGTCAGGCGCGCCAGCGCGTAGGCGGCGGGGATGCTGAGCGCCAGCGTGATCAGCACCACCAGCACGCCGATCACCACGGTGTTGCGCACGAAGGTGAGGTAGGGCGTCTGCTGGAACAGCAGCCGGATGTGCTCGAGCGTGGGCGGGCTGTTGTAGAGGAACGGGTTGTTCTTGACGTTGTAGAGGTCGGGGTCGGTCTTGAACATGGTCACGATCGCCCACAGGAACGGGAACGAGGCGAACAGCGCGAACAGTCCGACCACCGTGTAGATCCGGGCGGAGGTGCGGAGCCGGGGCCCACCGCCGGGCCGCTCGACCTGGCCGAGCGCCGCCATGCCTAGCTCACCTCCGCTCGTGACACCATCCGCAGGATCAGCGCGGCGAGCCCGGCCAGCACCGGGAACATGAACACCGCGACGGCCGCGCCCTCACCGAGGCTGCCGCCCTCGATCCCCCGGAAGAACGCCCAGCTGGCCAGCACCTGGGTGGCGTTCTGGGGACCGCCGCGGGTCAGCACGAACACCACGGTCATGTCCGTGAAGCTGAACACCAGGCCGAACAGCAGGGCCACCGCGCTGATCGGCAGCAGCAGGGGGAGGTCGATCCCGAACATGCGCCGCCAGAAGCCGGCGCCGTCGATCTCGGCCGCCTCCCGCACGTCCTGGGGGATCGAGGTCAGGCCCGCGAGCAGGATCACCGTGGCCAGCGGCAGCATCCGCCAGGCCTGGACGGCGATCACCGAGCCCATCGCCAGGTGCGTCCTGCCGAGCCAGAACATGTGGCTGCCCGGGCTGGTGATGCCGACGTGCGAGAGCACCCAGTCGATCGGGCTGAAGATCGAGTCGAGCATCCACAGCCAGGCGATCGTCCCGAGCGCGATCGGGGTGGTCCAGGGCAGCAGGATCAGGAAGCGCGCGATCCACTTGCCCCGGAACTTCGCCCGCAGCGCGAACGCCAGCACCACCGAGAGCACCACGACCAGGACCTGGGAGATGATCGTGAACACCACGGTGTTGCGCAGCGAGGTCCTGGTCACCGGGTCGGACAGGGCGGCGCGGAAGGTGTCGAGCCCCACGAAGTGCAGCACCGGGCGCCCGGTGGTGATGTCGGTGAAGGCGTAGAGGATCGCCATCACCAGGGGGAAGGCGACCAGGGCCAGCAGGTAGGCCACGGAGGGGAGCAGCAGCAGCGACCCGAGGATGCCCTCGCGTTCGAGCAGGTAGCGGCGCTGGCGCTGGCGGGTGGCGGTGGTCGCCTCCGGTGCCGCCGTGGTCACGCACTCACCCCCTTGAGCGGCCGCGGGGCGATGCGGTCGCCGCTGTCCCTGCCGAAGAAGCGCAGGCTCGACTCGGCCACGGCGAAGCGCGCCGGCGACCCCTCGGCGACCGGCGTGGTCACGGTGAAGGGCAGCCTGGAGATCACCTTGATCCCCGGCGCGATCGCCGGGATGGTGCCGTACAGCATGCGGTCGGAGCCGAGGTACTCGACCCGGTCGACCTGGTACTCGAACGGCACCCTCCCCTCGCGCTCGCTCACCAGCGCCTCCGGCAGGAAGTGCTCGGGACGGAAGCCGACCAGCGCGCCGTCGTGGTCGAGCAGGTTCATCGGCGGCGAGCCGAGGAAGGTGGCCACGAAGGTGTTGGCCGGCTCGTGGTAGATCTCCCGCGGGGTGCCGAGCTGCTGCAACCGCCCCTTGTCCAGCACGGCGATGCGGTCGCCGAGGCCCATGGCCTCGACCTGGTCGTGGGTCACGTAGATGGTGGTGACGCCGACCCGGCGCTGGAACTCCTTCAGGTCCTCGCGGGCGGAGGTGCGCAGCTTGGCGTCCAGGTTGGACAGGGGCTCGTCCAGCAGGAAGACCTGCGGCTCGCGGACCAGCGCCCGCGCCAGCGCCACCCGCTGGCGCTCGCCGCCGGACAGCTGGCGGGGCTTGCGGTCCAGCAGCTCGTTGATGCCGAGCAGGTCCGAGGCCCAGCGGATCCGCTCGGGCCGGCGCTCCTTGGGCATTCCGGCGGCGGCCAGCGGGAACGAGATGTTCTGCGAGACCGTCTTGTGCGGGTAGAGCGCGTAGCTCTGGAAGACCATCGCGATCCGGCGCGCCCTGGGGGGCAGGTCGTTGACGACACGCCCCCCGATCAGCACGTCGCCCTGGCTGGGGCGCTCGAGCCCGGCGATCATGCGCAGGAGCGTGGTCTTGCCCGATCCCGAAGGGCCGAGCAGCACCAGGTACTCGCCCTCCTCCGTGGCGAGATCGATGCCGTCGACCGCCGGGGTGTCGCCGACGAAGACCTTGCGGACGCCTCTGGTCTCCACCACCGCCATGTGCCGACCCCCTCAGTCCCTAGGCGTTGCCGCCGACCAGCCCCTGCTTGCGCCACTTTTCGAAGATCGGCTTGATCCTCGACTCCGCCTTGGCGACGGCCTCCTTGGCCGGCATGCCCTTGGCGGCGTCGGCCATCATGTTGGGCAGGACGAAGGTGTTGAACACCTCGCTCTCGGCGGCGTTGGACGGCCCCGGGAACCCGACGTTGGTGCTCCACGACTCGGCGTCCTTGAGCAGCATGAGCTTGTTGGGGGGCTGCGACTTGAACGGGTCCGTGTCCAGCCAGCCGGGGAGCTGCTGCCACGCGGCCGAGGTCTTGAAGGCCGGGAAGTCGTAGAGCTTGGAGTTGTTGGCGACCTCGCCGGAGTGGTCGGCCAGGAACAGCAGGAACTTCTTGGCGGTGTCCGCCTGCTTGGAGTACTTGGGGATCACGTAGCTGCGCACCACGTGCTCGCCGGCCAGCGCCTTGCCGCCCGGGCCCTTGAGCGCCGGCACGAAGAAGATGTCGTTGGCCACGTCGGGGTTGGAGCCCTGCGCGCTGCGGTATGCCGAGATCGAGTTGACGATGTAGGACAGCCGGCCGGCGATCAGGCCCTGGTTGTTGGAGGCGGCCGTCCAGCTGAAGATCTCGTCGGTCATGGCCTGCTTGAACAGCTTGGCCATGTAGGCGACCGCGTCGATGACCTCGGGCGAGTTGACGACCACGTTCTGGTCGGCGTCCTGGATGGAGCCGCCGTAGGACCAGATCAGCGCCCGGGCGACCATGTTGGAGTCGACCTCCTGGGACATGCCGATCCCCACCGGGATCTTCGAGCGCTTCTTGATCTCGGTGCCGCCCTCCAGCAGCTCCTGCCAGGTGCTCGGGCCGTTGGGCAGGCCGACCGGCTCCCACAGGCTCTTGCGGTAGTCGCCGGGGTCGGGGGTCCAGGTGTGGCAGAAGCCGTAGTAGCGGTTGGTGGTGGGGTTGAAGCTGGACGCCTTGCAGTAGCTGATCTGCTCGCCGTGCTTGCTGGTGGCCTCCTGGACGACGTCGCTGAGGTCCAGCACGCTCGGCTCAAGCGCCGACGGCGGGATGATCCACTCGATCATGTCGTGGCCCTGGCCGGCGTTGATCTCGGCGGCGCTGCGGGCGGGGATGTCGGCGTTGTCGATGTGGTCGACCGTGACGGTCACGCCGTTGTCCTGGCCCCACTGCTTGGCGAAGCCGTCGAACCACTTGTCGTAGGCCGGGATGAAATGGCTCCACTGGAGGATCCGGAGCCGCTTGCCGCCGCCGGCGCCGGCGCCGGGCGAGCTGGAGGGGCCGGTGCACGCGGCCAGCAGCCCCGAGCCGAGCCCGGCGACCGTGAGCGTCCCGGTCGTCCTCAGGAACCCACGCCTGGAGAGACCGGTCCCACCGCTGCTGCCGGTCTCGCTGTTCCGGTCGTCCGCGTCCTTGCGCATGGCCCACCCTCCTGTTAGGCGCGACAACATGCAGATGGAACGGACAAAGACTGGCACCTGCAATCGATTGCCGCAAGAGGCTTCGCCTCCTCTGCCGCGGATCAAGAGGAGCGATGGCCCGAAGCCGGCGGATCTTCCCGACCTGGCATCATCTGGTCGTGGGTTGCCGCCGCGTGGGCGGATCACTACGATGCCTGGGACCGGCCGACCGGCGGCCGGCGGTGAGCCCGGCTCGCCGACGCCCTTTAATGACTGGTCCGGCGAGGCCAGGAAGGGAGCCAACCGGATGCTTCGAATGCTGCCTCCATGCCCGACGGGCTGGAGGCTTTCTTGATGTCCGCCCCAGAGCGGGCGCTGGTCATGGACGAGGCCGACGTCGGTCGCGCGCTGACCCGCATCGCCCACGAGGTGGTCGAGCGAAACAAGGGCACCGAGGGCCTGGTGGTGGTCGGCATCCACACCCGCGGGGTGCCCCTGGCCCGGCGGCTCGCGGCCAAGCTCGGCGAGATCGAGGGCGCAGGGGTCCCGGCCGGCGCCCTGGACGTGACCATGTACCGCGACGACATCGGCCTGCGCCCGCCCACCGCCACCCGCGACACCGACCTGCCGTTCGACCTGGCCGGCAGGGTGGTCGTGCTGGTGGACGACGTGCTCTACACCGGCCGCACCATCCGGGCGGCCCTGGACGCCCTGACCGACTTCGGCCGCCCACGCGCCATCCAGCTCGCAGTGCTGGTCGACCGCGGGCACCGCGAGCTGCCGCTGCGCGCCGACTACGTGGGCAAGAACCTGCCGACCGCGCCGGATGGCGTGGTCAAGGTGCTGGTGTCGGAGACCGACGGCCGCGACGGCGTGCTGGTCATGGAGGGCGACGGATCCGCCGGCGACGGCCGCGGCGGGCGCCGGAGGGGCTCGGGGAGCCCCGAGGGCCGGAAGGGTGGGGGGAGCCCCGAGGGCCGGAAGGGTCCGGGGAGCCCCGAGGAAGTGCCCCGGTCGGCCGGGACCGGTGAGGCGACGGAGGCGACGCGATGAAGGAGCACCTGCTCTCAGCGGCCGACCTGGACGCCGGCGACATCACCCGCATCCTCGACACCGCCGCGCACCTGGCCAAGGTCACCGACCGGGCGATCAAGAAGGTGCCGACGCTGCGGGGCCGGACCGTCTGCAACCTGTTCTTCGAGGACTCGACCAGGACGAGGATCTCCTTCGAGCTGGCCGCGAAGCGCCTGTCGGCCGACGTGATCAACTTCACCGCCAAGGGATCCAGCGTGTCCAAGGGCGAGAGCCTGAAGGACACCGCCATCACCCTCGAGGCCATGGGCGTGGACGCCATCGTCATCCGCCACGCCGCCTCCGGCGCGCCGTGGCGGCTGGCCGAGTGGGTCGACGCGGTGGTCATCAACGCCGGCGACGGCACCCACGAGCATCCCACCCAGGCGCTGCTGGACCTCTACACCATGCGCCAGCGCTTCCCGTCCTTCGCGGGGCTGCGGGTGGCGATCGTCGGCGACGTGCTGCACTCGCGGGTCGCCCGCTCCAACGTGCTGGCGCTGCACACCATGGGCGCCGAGGTCACCCTGGTGGCGCCGCCCACCCTGCTGCCGGCCAGAGTCGAGACCTGGGGCGCCGGGGTCTCCTACGACCTGGACGCGGTGCTGCCCAAGCAGGACGTGGTGATGCTGCTGCGGATGCAGCTCGAGCGCCAGCGGGCCGGGTTCTTCCCCTCCCTGCGTGAGTACGCGCGCCTGTACGGCCTGGACGCCCGCCGGCTGGAGGCCATGCCGGAGCACGCCATCGTCATGCACCCCGGCCCCATGAACCGCGGCGTGGAGATCGCGGCCGACGTGGCCGACTCGATCGAGCGCTCGGTCATCGCCGACCAGGTCGCCAACGGCATCAGCGTGCGCATGGCCCTGCTGTACCTGCTGCTCGGCGGCCCGGCCGTGCGGGGGGCGTCCGTGCCGCCCGCGCTGGCGGTCCCGGCGACCGTCGAGGGAGGTGCCCTGTGAGCGCCCCGGCCGGCCCTCCCGCCGCGGTGCTGCTGCGTGGCGGGCGGCTGGTCGACCCGGCCGGCGGGCACGACGCCACCGCCGACGTGCTGGTCCGCGACGGCGCGGTGGCCGCGGTCGGAGAGGGCCTGGAGGCAGGCGACGCCGAGCCGGTCGACTGCGACGGCCTGGTGGTGAGCCCCGGGTTCGTCGACCTGCACGTGCACCTGCGCGAGCCCGGCCGCGAGGACGCCGAGACGATCGAGACCGGCTCGCGCGCGGCGGCGCTCGGCGGCTATACGGCCGTCTGCCCGATGCCCAACACCGACCCTGTGGCCGACAACGCCGGGGTGGTCGAGATGGTCGCCGCCCGCGGCCGCCAGATCGGCCTGGTCGACGTGTTCCCGGTCGGCGCGGTCACGCTCGGCCGGCGCGGCGGGGAGCTGGCCGAGCTCGGCACCATGGCGCACTCCGCCGCGCGCGTCGACTGCTTCTCCGACGACGGCCGGCCGATCCGCGAGGCCCGCCTGCTGCGGCTGGCGCTGGAGTACGCGCAGGCCTTCGACGCGGTCATCGCCGACCACGCAGAGGACCCCTCGCTCACCGACGGCGCCCAGATGCACGAGGGCGAGGTGTCCGCGGTCCTCGGTCTCCAGGGCTGGCCCGCCGCGGCCGAGGAGATGGTGGTCGCCCGCGACCTGCTGCTGGCCGAGCTGACCGGCGGCCGGCTGCACCTGTGCCACCTCTCCACCGCCGGGTCGGTCGCGCTGGTGCGCGCGGCCAAGCAGCGCGGGGTGCGGGTCACCGCCGAGGCGGCGCCCCACCACTTCACCCTGACCGACCAGGCGGTCTGCTCCTTCGACCCGGTCTA
>WNGB01001422.1_pt1 | contig 39192 bp, 45 predicted proteins | sample 5400681 | NCBI WGS metagenome assembly WNGB01 (sample SAMN13153367, study PRJNA577476) | soil metagenome | isolation source: 115 cm soil or saprolite under grassland replicate 2 | place: USA:California | collected 2016-06-15 | reverse complement strand
GCCGTCCTTGAGCTCGGCGAGCGCGCAGGACGGTCCGATCGAGGCGTGCGACATGTAGGGCTTGGTGTAGACCGCCTCGAAGGTGCGGGCGCTCGCCAGCGCCGGCCCCTGCTTGACGCCGATGGTCGCGTCCTTGCTCGGCAGCGATTTGATCACGTCGAAGATGCGCGCAGGATCCGGTAGCGCCGGACCCGCCGTCCATTTCGCGCTCTTGATCAGCGCTTCGCGCGCCTTGATCGCTTGCTCTTCGCGTTCCGCCACGACGCCGAGGAAGGAACCGTCGCGCACCACGGCGACCACGCCCGCCATGGATTTGACCGAGGCCTCGTCGACGCTGTCGAGCTTGGCACCGTAGCGCGGCGGACGCACCACGCGCCCGTGCACCATGCCGGGCAGGCGCATATCCTGGACGAACGCCGCCCCGCCGGTGACCTTGGCCGGAATGTCGAAGCGCGCAATCGATTTTCCGACGATCTTGTGGCTCGCCGGCGGCTTCGGCTGCGCCTTGGCGGTCGCCTCGCGATTGAGATCGACGCCGGCGGCGAGCTCCCCGTAGCCGACCTTGCGGCCGTCGGACGCCGCGATGACGCCATCGCTGATGGTGAGCTGGTCGGCGGCGACGCCGAGACGCTTGGCGGCGAGATCGAGCAGGATGGTCCGCACCTCGGCGCCGGCCATACGCAGCGCGGTGCCGCTGTTCTCGACCGACTGGCTGCCGGCGGTCTGGCCTTCGTTCGGGGTCTGGCCGGTATCGCCCGAGATCATCTTGATGCGGGTGAGCGGCAGGTCGAGCTCCTCGGCCGCGATCTGGGCGAGCGCGGTGAGGATGCCCTGGCCGAGCTCGACCTTGCCGGTGAAGACGGTGGCGGTGCCGTCGGGGTTGATCCGGAGCCAGCCGTCGAGCTTGCGATTATTTTGCAGGCTGCCTGGCAGCCGCGGCGGCTCCTGTCCGAAGGCAAATTTCGGATCGAGCGAGAACGCGACCACGATCGCGCCGAGCCCGGCGGTGAATTGGCGGCGATTGAAATTGGGAGCGTTCATGGTCAGGTCCTCCCGTTGGCCTGGGCGGCGCGCAGCACCGCGCGGATGATCCGGTTATGGGTGCCGCAGCGGCAGAGGTTGCCCTCGAGCGCCGCGCGCACGTCCTGCTCGCTCGGCCGTGGATTGCGGTCGATGAGCTCCTTCGCCGACATGATCATGCCGTTGATGCAATACCCGCACTGGGCTGCCTGCTCCTGGATGAACGCCTGCTGCAGCGCGTGCGGCTTGTCGATCGAACCGAGGCCCTCGATGGTGGTGATCTCGCTTTTCTCGAGGGTGCCGATCGGGGTCACGCAGGAGCGCGTGGCCTTGCCGTCGATGAGCACCGTGCAGGCCCCGCACTGCGCCAGCCCGCAACCGAATTTGGCGCCGTTGAGCTCGAGGTCGTTGCGCAGCACGTAAAGCAGCGGCGTGTCGGGCTCGGCCGGAACCGAGCGGCTCACGCCGTTGACTTTCAGGCTGATGGCCATGGCCGGCGTCTCCCAAAATGCCGGCGCTTGCCGCGCCGCTGTTATTTGGAACGGTTTTATTCTGCGCCGACCGAGGCGCGGCGTCGAGGCCCTTATTGGGCCAAGAGACCGAGACGGCGGATGAGCTCGCCCTTGAACTTGTAGTCGGCCACCGTCTGCGCCAGGAAGTCGGCGCCGCTGAGGTAACGGAAGCTCTGCCCGGTATTGGCGATCATTTGACGGACCGCGTTGCTCTTGATCGCATCGGTGCAGTTCCGTTCCAACGACGCCTTGATCGGGGCCGGCAAGCCGGCGGGAGCGTAGAGCCCGTTATGGCCCGGCGGCACCTCGGAGGTGGCGCCAAGCTCGCGCGCCGTGAGGACATCCGGATAGGCCGGATGCCGCGTCTCCAGGAACACCAGCAGCGGCCGGAATTCCTTTCCATGGATGGTGGATACCGCCGACGCGCCGAAATCGATGTCGCCCTTGAGCAGGGTCGGCAATATCGGAGCATCGCCGCGGAACGGCACCGGCTGGAATTTCAGCTTCAGCGCATCGGCGAAATTCTCCATCGCCAGGTGCGGGATGGTGCCGTTGCCGGCGTGGCCGTAGGTCAGCTTGCCGGGATTTTCTCGTGCCGCCGCGATCAATTCCCGCGCCGACTTGAACCGCGATTGCGGCGCCACCGCGATGGTGAACACGTTTTCGAAGATTTGGCAGACGTAATCGAACGAATCGACTTGGTAGCGGACCCCTTTCACCAGATAGGGCGCATTTGCGATCGGGGTGGTCGGGCCGAACGCGATGGTGTAGCCGTTGGGCGCGGCCGCGGCCAAGGCGTTGAAACCGATCGTTCCGGAGGCGCCATCCCGATTGGTGACCACGACCTGCTGGCCCAATTGCTCGGAGAGCGCGCTGGCGACCGAGCGGCCGATGACGTCGACGCCGCTGCCCGCCGGGAACGGGATGATCATCTCGATCGGGCGCGAAGGCCATGTCTGCGCGTTCGCGTGCGCGGCCGTGACCGCCAACAAGACGGTGCAGGCAAGGCAGGTCTTCCAAGTCATGGCGTCCCTCCGCTCCGGCGGCTGTCGACGCCAATTCGAGAAGTGACGCCGCCTTGTTCGAGGTATCTTGCCTCCATGTCTGCGCGGCGTCGAGAGCTTGAAAACCGAACTCGTCACAGCGGCGGGATGTCGCCCCGTGCCCAACGCTCTTTGATCTCTCCCCCGTAGCTGTCGAGCTTTCCCGCCCCGATTGCGGTACGGATGCTCGCCATCAGTTCCTGGTAATAGGCGAGATTGACGGTCGTGAGCAGGATCGCGCCCAGCATCTCGTTCGCCTTGACGAGATGATGGAGATAGGCGCGCGAATAGTCGCGGGCGGCGGAGCAGCTGCTGGCCTCGTCGAGCGGACGGGGATCGCCGGCGTGACGGGCATTCTTGAGATTGATCGGCCCGAAGCGGGTAAAGGCGAGCCCGTGGCGGCCGTTGCGGGTCGGCAGCACGCAGTCGAACATGTCGATGCCGCGCGCCACCACCTCGATGAGGTCGTCAGGCGTGCCGACGCCCATGAGGTAGCGGGGACGGTCAGCGGGCAATACCGCCGCAACGTGTTCGATCGTGCGCAACATCACATCCTGCGGCTCGCCGACCGCCAGGCCGCCGATGGCGTAGCCGTCGAAGCCGATATCGACGAGGGCACGGGCGCTCTCGCCGCGCAGCGTCGGATCGTCGCCGCCCTGCACGATGCCGAACAGGGCGGCGCCCGCCCTGCCCTCGAACGCGCGCTTGCTGCGCTCGGCCCAGGCGAGCGAGAGGCGCATGGCGCGCGCGAGCTCGGCGGGCGGCGCCGGCAGCTGCAGGCATTCGTCGAGCTGCATCACGATGTCGGACCCGAGCAGATTTTGAATCTCGATCGCCCGCTCGGGCGAAAGCTCGACCATCGCGCCGTCGAGATGGGAGCGGAAGGTGACGCCGCTCTCTTCAACCTTGCGGAGCTCCGACAGCGACATCACCTGGAATCCGCCGGAATCGGTCAGGATCGCGTGCGGCCAGTTCATGAATGTGTGCAGCCCGCCGAGTGCCGCGATGCGTTCGGCGCCGGGGCGCAGCATCAGGTGATAGGTGTTGGCCAGCACGATGTCGGTGCCGGTTGCGCGCACCGCGTCGGGCGCGAGGCCCTTCACGGTCGCCTGCGTGCCGACCGGCATGAAGGCCGGCGTCGCGACCGGCCCATGCGGCGTCGTGATCTCGCCGCGGCGGGCGGCGCCGTCGGTGGCCAGGAGACGGAACGAGAAGCGGTCAGACATTCCCCACTCATAGCACAGCACTGACTCGTGTCCCGGGCGCGGCGCAGCACGAGCGCAAAGAAGAGCAGAGCGGTGCACCCGTCGCACGCGCTCATTCGCAAATTGCGTAAGGCTTTCTGCGTCCCGGCCGCACAGCCCTATTTACCCCACTTGATACGTCCGGCCATTTGCCGTACACTCCCTCCCTCCTAAATACAGAGGTGGATTGTCATGGCTCGTTCGACATCACAAAGGTCGGCGGTCCGCGCTCGCGCGGAGCGTCTGGAGGCGCGGATTTCGCGCAATCAGAAAGAGCTCTTTCAACGAGCGGCGGAACTGCAGGGTCGTACGCTCACGGATTTCGTCGTCTCCAGTGCCCATGAGGCTGCGGTCCGAACAATCGAGGAGATGCATATCATCCGGTTGAGCACGCAAGACAGCAGGGCTTTTGCGGAGGCGATGCTCAGTCCCCGGAAGCCCAATGAGAGGCTCCGTGCAGCGGCCCGCCGTTATATTGAAAAATTCGAAAGTTGAATGGCCCTTCCCTCGGCCTATCGCTTCGAACCGCTCCGGGATCAACACAACCGGGCGGCTTTTTCATGCGGCGTTGAATCACTCGACCGCTACTTTCGTACTCAGGCGGGGCAGGACAGCCGGAAGCGGGTGGCGTCGTGCTTTGTCCTCGCTGCGGAGGACGGATCGGTGGCCGGCTACTACACGCTGTCTGCAACCAGCATTGCGCTTGTGGATTTGCCGCCTGATCTCGCCAAGAGGCTGCCGCGATATCCCGCGATTCCCGCGACGCTGATGGGGCGCCTCGCCGTCGATCATCGGCGACGCGGCCAGAGGCTCGGCGAGCTGTTGCTGTTCGATGCTTTCAGTCGGACACTGCGCAGCGAGATCGCGTCCTATGCCTTCGTGGTTGACGCAAAAGATGAAACCGCGGAGGCATTTTACGAACGCTATCGTTTCATGCGGCTGCCCAGCGCGGGGCGCCGGCTGTTTCTGCCCCTCGGGGAGATCGCCGCGCTCTTCAAATAGCGCTTGCGGCGCACGCTGCTGAGATCAAGCCAACCATGCTTGCAGAGGGTGACGGGGTGCCACGCGACAACGAAGGCCGACCGGATTTTCGCTACGTCGCAACCCACATTTGCGACTCGGTCAAACGCCGATTGAAGGCCGACGGATCTTCAGGCCTGCAAGGCGAGTTCGGAATTGGCTTGCTGAGCTTCTGGACGGTCGGCGATGAGCTCACGATGACCTCGACCGGGGTCGACCAGCGTGCCTACCAGATGGTCATGCGCAACTTCGTCGGCTTACCCGCCGACCAACTGCTCGAAAGAATGGTCGAGCTTTCGTTGCGTACCGAGGAACATCTTTGAGTGAAGATGAATGTGTTTCCTGCTCAGCTTCGGGCACCGGCACGAAACAACAGGCAGGCATCGCCGTAGGAATAGAACCGATAGCCCTTCTCGATCGCATGCGCATAGGCGCGCTTCATCACCTCGAGGCCGGAAAAGGCTGCGACCAGCATGAACAGGGTCGAGCGCGGCAGGTGGAAATTGCTCAGCATCACGTCGACGGCGCGGAAGCGATAGCCCGGGGTGATGAACAGCGCCGTTTCGCCCTCGAACGGCCGGATGACGCCGTCGTCCCCACTCGCACTTTCAATCAGGCGCAGCGAGGTCGAGCCGACGGCAACGATGCGGCCGCCGGCGCGCCGCACCGTGTTGAGCGCGGTTGCGGTCTCCTCGCTGACGCTGCCCGCTTCCGCGTGCATGCGATGTTGGGCGGTGTCGGCTGTCTTCACCGGAAGAAAGGTCCCCGCCCCCACATGCAGCGTGACCTTGTGGATTGCGATCCGGCGCTCCGCCAGGCGTGCGATCAGCGCGTCGGTGAAATGCAGTCCCGCCGTCGGCGCGGCGATCGAGCCTTCGGTGTGCGCGAACAGGGTCTGGTAATCGACCCGATCGCGCTCATCCGGCGCGCGCCGCGCGGCGATATAGGGCGGCAGCGGCATGTCGCCGCGTTCCGCGACCGCCTGGTCCAGCACCAGCCCATGGAAGGCGAAGGCGAGCGTCACCTCGCCGCCCTCGCCTTTCTCTTCGGCCGTGGCGTCGAGCTGGCCGAGGAAGCAGACCTTTCCTTCCTCGCCGAAGCGCACCACGTCGCCGGGCGCGAGCCGCTTCGCGGGCTTCACGAAGGCGCGCCAGCGCGCGCCGTCGAGGCGCTGGTGCAACGTCGCCTCGAGCGCCGGCTCGGTTCCGCCGCGCCCGACGCGCCGGCCGCACAACCGCGCCGGGATCACTTTGCTGTCGTTGACCACGAGCGCATCGCCGGGGCGCAGGAGGTCAGGGAGATCGCGCACGCCGCGATCATCGAATTCCGGCACTACGCCCGGCCGCACGACCAGAAGCCGCGCCGCGTCGCGCGGGGAGGCCGGACGCAGCGCGATCCGCTCGGGCGGCAGCTCGAACTCGAAGAGGTCGGTGCGCATGCCTCTTCTTACAAGGGCATGCGCGTCAGGTCATTGCCGGCCTCGGCCAGCCGCCAAGGCCCGGCACCCCAACACGACGGAATGGAACCGAAACGCGCCTTATAGCCGGGGCGGATACGGATCGAGCCCGCAGGTCCACATCGGCCGGGCTTCGCCGTTCTCGTCCACCTGCAGCACTTGGGTCTCTTCGCCCTGCTCGCCGAGTTTATGTGCGGCATCGATGGCGAACAGCATCGCCTCGCGCTCGCTCTGGTAAGGCCCGTACTCTTCGCCGTCGAATTTGATGAACCATACGTCTTCTTGACGGACGACGAGATAGCGGGTCCGCGGGCCGTTCGGGACGAAGTTTGAAGCCCTTGCGTGATCGCCAATATTTGGTCGAGGCATGATCACCCCCTGCAATTACGTTCGTCTTCGGCAACGCGTTCGGGTATCGGGTTGTTCCGAACGGTTGCGCATTTATTTTTCATAAATTGTGCAAAGCACCGACCCGGCCTTTTTCGGCAACTTCAGCGATCTCGTCGCGATAAGGTCGCGGTGGCGTCAAACAATCTTCGCATCCATCCGCTATCCCTGTTTCAACGCGGCAAACGAATCAGGGAGAGGCCAAATGGGCACCGTCATGGTCAGATGCCCGGAGACAGGGCGGGATATCGCAACGGGGATTGTCGCCGACCGCGACAGTTTCAGCACCACGCCCGTGTTCTTCGGGCAGGTCTATTGCCCGATATGCCGCACCCAGCACGAATGGTTCGCCAAGGAAGCCTGGGTGTGCGAGGCCGACCCCGCGCCGCAGCCGCGCCACGGCGCGTTGTCTTAGTCCGCCGCCATCTTCGCCGAGACGATACGATCGGGGTTTTGCACCGGCTCGCCGCGCTTGATCTTGTCGACGTTCTCCATGCCCTCGGTCACCTGGCCCCAGACGGTATATTGGCCGTTGAGAAACGGCGCGTCCGCAAAGCAGATGAAGAACTGGCTGTCGCCGGAATCCGGGTTTTGCGCCCGCGCCATCGATACGGTGCCGCGCACGTGCTTCTCGCGATTGAACTCGGCCTTGAGTTTCGTGCCGGAACCGCCGGTCCCGGTGCCGTGCGGGCAGCCGGTCTGCGCCATGAAGCCGTCGATGACGCGGTGAAAGACGATCCCGTCATAGAACCCGTCGCGCACCAGTTCCTTGATGCGGGCGACATGGCCGGGGGCGAGATCCGGGCGCATCTCGATGACCACCTTACCCTTGGTGGTCTCGAGGATCATCGTGTTCTCTTGGTCGGTCATGGGGCGCTCTCTGCTTGCTTGAGTTTTCGATTGTCGACGAAACGGATCGCGATCGGCCGGCCGGCGACCGCGCCGCCCAATCCTTCGCTGAACCGCAGCGGCGTGCAGCGTTCGAGCGCCGCCGTGATGGCGTTGAGATAGGCCTCCCTCGCGTCGGGTGGCGCGTTGGGGCTGGCATAGGTCACGCGCGGCGTGGCGATGATCTCGCCGCTGCGCTTGAAGGCAAATCGCACCGACATCTGCATGCCGGTCCGCGCCTCCTCCTTTTCCGGCGGGACCCAGCACGCGCGCAGCGCGTCGAACATGGCACGCAGCGTATCGAGCTTATGGTGGTCCGATGCGTCGGCGCCATCCCGCTCGCCCGTGCGCGCGGCCGGCTCGCCGGCCGCCGCGCTTTCGATGGTCAGTCGCAGATCCTGCCCGATCGGATAATCGATCTCCGGGATGCAAGGGCCGCGGCGGAACACGCTGCACACGGTCGGCGCGCATGGATGCCTGTCGAATACGCTGCAGACCGCGCCCGCAGGCACAGCACCCAACATTGCGACTGCCGCTCCGAGGGCGGCGGCGGCGATCAGGGTGTGGACTGCGCGCATTCTTGTTCACCCTGCATGCGCGGCGACCTGATGGTCCGAAATATGCGCGACAAATGATCCAACGATCAGTGACCGCACGATCACTTTTCGATCGTGGCCTTCTTGACGTAGTCCATATTTGGAAATTCCTTCGTGAGGTAAGCGTTGCCTTCTCGCTGGATGCGCCCCTGGTCGGGGCCTCTGCCGCGGGGCGCGCCCTCGCCATATCCGCTGTACAGCGCGTCGACGACGTTCATGCCCGTTGTGACCTGACCGAACGGCGAGAACCCCTGACCATCGAGACCGTTGTTGTCCGCGAAATTGATGAAGACCTGGCTCGTGCGCGAATCCGGGCCGGAGGTTGCGAAGGTGATGAATCCACGCCTGTTGCTCTGCTTGACCGGATCATCCTTGATCGTCGCCGTCCGCCACTGCGCCGAAACCTTCGGGTCGCCATTGATGCCGAACTGCACCATGAAGCCGCTGACCACACGGAAGAAGCGGGTATCGTCGTAAAACCCGTTCTTCACCAGATTGTAGAAGCGGTCGGCGCCGTTCGGCGCCCAGTCGCGGCGTACGTCGATCACGACCACGCCCTTGCTGGTGTCGAATCGGGCCTTGTAGCTGGCGGGTGCCTTCTCGTTGAGGGCCGCGGGATTGGTAAGGTTGCCGGTTTGGCCGAATACCGGTGTGGCAAGGACGCCGAGCAACAGCGCCGAGCTGAGCGTCATGATCAGTTGACGGACTTTCATCGTACCCCTTGCTGTATTCTTCGATCGATGTTCCCAAGCGAGCGGTTTCACGAGCATCAGTGTGCGTCCTTTTCAGCTTTGTCGGCCAGCCGGACCCGTAGCCGCCGGGCGTCAGGTGCCGGTCTTGCCGGCGAACTTTGCTTTCAGGCGCGCCGCGACCGACGGCGGAACGAAGTGCGACACGTCGCCGCCCATGGATGCAATCTGCCGCACCAGTGTGGCTGTGATCGGGCGGACCAGCGGCGAGGCCGGCAGGAACACCGTCTGCACGTCAGGCGCCATCGCGCCGTTCATCCCCGCCATTTCCATTTCGTAGTCGAAATCGCTCGCGCTGCGCAGCCCGCGGATCAGGAGGGTCGCACCCTCGCGACGCGCCGTGGCCACGACCAGATCGGCAAAGGTGACGCAGCGCAACTCGCAGCCGGCTTCGCGCGCGGTCGGCCCGCAGGTCTCCGCCAGCATCGCCAGCCGCTCCTCGGTGCCGAACAGCGGCGCCTTGCCGGGATGGGTGCCGATCGCGAGCACGAGGCGGTCGGCCAGCCGGGAGGCTTGGCGCACCAAATCGAGATGGCCGTTGGTGACCGGATCGAACGACCCGGGGAAGAGCGCGGTCCGCGGCATGGACGCGGTCTACCGCGCACTCCCGTGAACCGCAAGACCGGCCGTCACGGCCCGTGGAATCCTTCGTACCGCCGCGTTCAGGATGATAGGATCGAGGCGTCAGGGGGATGACATGGTTGGGATTCGCGCCGCAGCCCTCCTCGCGCTGGGCCTCATCGCCTGCAGCGCGTCCTCTGCGCAGTGCTATCCGACCAAACCGATCAAGCTGATCGTGCCGTTTGCGGCCGGCGGACCGATCGACGTCATGGCGCGTCTCATCGGCCAGTGGCTCTCGTCGAGTCTCGGCCAGGTGGTGGTGGACAACCGGCCCGGCGCCAGCGGCGCGATCGGAACCAGGGCCGCGGCCGCCGCCGAGCCCGATGGGCATACCTTGCTGATCGGCAGCGTCACCACGCTCGCGACCGGGCCGTTGCTGGCGAGGAACGTGGGTTACGATCCGGTCAAGGACTTCGTGCCGGTGGCGATGCTCGCCAGCACGCCGTTCGCGCTCGTCGTAGCGCCCCGCATTCCGGTCACGACGCCACAGGAGCTCATCGCCTATGCGCGCGCCAATCCGGGCAAGTTGAACTTCGGCACTCCGACCGGAACGCTGGCGCACCTGACCGGAGAGTTGTTTCGGCTCCGGACCGGCATCGACTTCGTGGTCATCCCCTACAAGGGCGCCGCCACGGCCGTCACCGACATTCTCGCCGGTCAGGTCGACATGACCTTCGAGCCGACCTCGGTCCTCGTTTCCCACATTCACGACGGCAAGGTTCGGCCGCTGGGCATCACCAGCGCGGTGCGAAGCCGGGAGCTTCCGGGCGTGCCGACCATGATCGAGAGCGGGATCGCCGGATTCACCTCGTATTCGTGGACCGGAATCATGGCGCCCGCCGGCACGCCGGCGGATATCGTGGCGAAGCTCAATGCGGCGATCAACCAGGGCTTGAATTCGCCCGATATCGGTTCGACCTTGGCCAAGCTCAGCGCCCAAACGAAGATCGGCTCGCCGCTGGACTTCGCGGCCTTCCTCGCCGAGGAAACGCAGAAATGGGGAGCGATCGTGAAATCGTCCGGCGTGAGGCTCGATTGATCAGCACGTCCGCGGACCGAATTCATTCGTGAACGCAGCCATGACCCGACTCCTCGCTGCTCTTGTGCTCGCCGCCGCAACGTTGCTGCCATCCACCACCGTGCTGGCGCAAACACCGCCGACCGAGCGGGAGCTGCGCATCTATGCCGGCCTGCATGACGCTGCCGCCCGCGGCGACGTCGCCGAGATCGAGAAGCTGATCGCGGAGGGGGAGAAGCCCAACATCCAGGACGCCAACAGCCGTACCCCGCTCCATGTCGCCGCCTTCCTGCGCCGGCACGCGGCAGCGCGGACGCTTCTCCGCCTCGGCGCCAATCCGAACGCGCTCGACGCCCAGCGCTACGACATCATCACCATCGCGGCCGTCAACAACGACCTCGACATGCTCAACATCGCGCTCGAGGGCGGCGGCAATGCGCGCGCGATCACCAGTCCCTATGACGGCACCGCGCTGATCGCCGCCGCCCACCGCGGGCATGTCGAGATCGTGCGCGCGCTGATCGCCGCCAAGGCGCCGCTCAACCACGTCAACAATCTGGGCTGGACCGCGTTGCTGGAGGCCGTCGTGCTCGGCAACGGCGGCTCCAATCATACGGCGATCGTCGACGCGCTGGTGAAAGCCAATGCCGATGTCAACATCCCCGATCGGCACGGCACCACGGCGCTGGGCCATGCGCGCTCGCGCGGCTATTCGCAGATCGCGCGAATTCTGGAACGCGCCGGCGCCCACTGAAGGCCTTGGCGCGGCCCGCGAACCGGTCGCCGTCCTATGAACTGTCGTCGTCTGAAATGTCCTCGCCGCGCTCGATCTGGCGCATGAGCCGGGCGATCCGTTCCGGAGGCTCTTCGCGGGTATAGGCCGCATACATCCGGCGCAGCTCTTCGGCAATCGCGACCATGGACTCGGTGCCGAGCTTGACGACGTTGTCCGGGGGCTGCGTGTCATCGGGCATTTTCGGGTCTGCCTGCTTACGCATCACATTGGGCCCGACGTCGAGGAGGATCAACTCCCGGACCGGAATGAAGGTTCCGCAGTCCGCTCGGCCGATGTCTGGCGCGTGATCGGCGCCCTGTCTAGACTGAGTCTAGTCCCGGACAAATCTTGAACGCAATGATGCTTGCGAAGGCTGACCGACTGGCCGGGCACGGGAGGAAAGCAAAATGATCCGCAGACGCGTCCTGCTGGCGGTATTGGCCATGATCGGGGCCTCCGCCGGGAGCGTGGCGTCGAGCCACGCGCAGTCCTATCCGGCTCGCCCGATCAGGGTCATCGTGCCGACGCCGGCGGGCGGACCGGTCGACACGGTGGCGCGGCTCGTCGGCAACTACCTATCCCCTGCCATCGGACAGGGCGTGATCATCGACAACCGGCCGGGCGCCGGCAACACGATCGGCTCGAAAGAGGCCGCGCAGGCCGAGCCCGACGGCTACACGCTGCTTTACTCGAGCGCGAGCGGGCTGGTGCTCGCCCCCATGCTGCAGAAGAACGCCGGATATGACCCGCTCACCAGCTACGACACGATCGCACTGGTGGCGCAAAGTTCCACCATCCTGGTCGTCCACCCGTCGGTTCCGGTCACCTCCGTGCGGGAGCTCGTCGCCTACGCCAAGGCCAACTCCGGCAAGGTGAATTTTTCCTCGGGCGGGATCGGCGTGCTGCCGCATCTGATCGGCGAATGGTTCAAGTCGGCGGCCGGCATCGACATCGTGCACGTGCCGTACCGCGGCGGCGGCCCTTCGATCAACGACCTGGTCGGCGGTCAGGTGCAAATGACCTTCGAGGGCACGAGCGTGCTGGTGCCGCTGATCCAGGCCGGCAAGCTCCGGGCGCTCGCCACCACATCTCCGACGCGCCTCGCGGAGCTGCCGGATCTGCCCACGATGGTCGAGAGCGGCTTTCCCGGCTTCGTGTCGACGAGCTGGACCGGGCTGCTCGCGCCCGCCAAGACGCCACGCGAGGTGATCGCCAAGCTCAATGCTGAAATCAACCGGGCCGTGAAGTCGCCCGAGTTCAAGGCCGCGCTCGCCAAGCTCAGCAACGAACCGCTCGGCGGGACGCCGCAGGACTTCACCAATCAGATCAAGGCCGATACCGCGAAATGGGCGCCGATCGTGAAGGCGCTCGGCCTATAGACGGGCATGAAGTAGGGGCAAAGCATGATCGGCAGGCGAGGCTTGGTGGTCTTCATCGTGGCCGTGGGCCTCGGCTTGCTTGCCGCGACGCCGGTGCAGTCGCAGGGATATCCCAACCGGCCGGTGAAGATCATCGTGCCGACGGTTGCCGGCGGCACCGTCGACGTCATCACCCGGCTCATCGCCAATGATCTCTCGTCGCGGCTCGGCGTGAGCTTCTTCGTCGACAACCGCAGCGGCGCCGGCAACACGCTCGGCTCGCGCGAGGCGGCGCGCTCCGACCCGGACGGCTACACTTTGCTGATGAGCAGCGCGAGCGGCCAGGTGATCAGCCCGCTGGTCTACCGCAACGTCGACTACGATCCGGTCAAGAGCTTCGCGCCGATCGGCCTGGTGGCCGAAGGCTCCATTATTCTGGTGGTCAACCCGTCGCTGCCGTTCAAGTCCGTGCCGGAACTGGTGACCTTTGCCAGGGCCAATCCGGGCAAGCTCAACTATGGCTCGGCCGGGACCGGGACGCTGCCGCACCTGGCCGGCGAATTGTTCAAGTCGGCCGCCGGCGTCGATCTGGTGCACGTTCCCTACCGCGGCGGCGCCCTGTCGATCGCCGATGTCATTGCGGGCAATGTTCAGCTGACGTTCGAGGCGTCGAGCCCGCTGCTGCCGCACATCCGTGACGGCAGGCTGCGCGCGCTCGCGGTGCTGAGCAAGGCCCGCCTCGCCGACCTCCCCGACGTGCCGAGCGCGGCCGAGAGCGGTTATCCGACGCTCGCGGCGACGACCTGGACCGGGTTGTTCGCGCCGGCCGCAACCGATGCGGCGATCGTCAACAAGCTCAATGGCGCGCTCAACGAGGGGCTCAAATCGCCGGCGCTCAAGGCCGCGCTCGGCAAGGTCGGCAACGTGCCCTTGGGCGGGCCGCCGGACGCGCTCGCCAGAATGCTCGTATCGGAGCACGAGCGATGGGCGCCGATCGTGAAGGCGCTCAACCTCAAGGCCGATTGAAACGCGTCGCGTAGAGCGGTCGCTAGACCGGACGCCGCGCCAGCGACAGCCAAACGCCGCCGCCGATCAGCGCCACGCCCGACAGGCGGCCCAGGACCTTGGCGCGCCACGACGTCATGAACCAAGCCCGCCCCAGCCCGGCCGCGACCGCCCAGCCGGAATCCGTGAGGCCCGCCAGCACCACCGAGACTGCGCACATCATTGCCAGCTGACGCTCGGCCGGCAGCGTCGGGTCGATAAACTGCGGCAGGAACGCCGTGAAGAACGCAATCGTCTTCGGGTTCGACAGCGCGACGGCAAAGCCGCGCCAGAAATGCACATGCCCGCGCGGCGCCGCCGCGGCGCCATTGCGGCCGGCGTGCCGCCACGCCTGGATGCCGAGCCAGATCAGATAGGCCGCGCCGACCCAGCGCAGCGCTTCAAACAGCGTCGCGGCGTTGTTGAGCACCCAGCTCAGCCCGAGGGCGATGGCCGCCAGCAGCAGCGCGTTGCCGAGCGTGGTGCCGGCGACGGTGGTGAGCGCCGCCCGGGTGCCTTGGCTCGCTCCGGTCGCTATGACCAAGGTCACGATCGGACCCGGCGTGATGACCAGAACGAGGGTGATCAGAAGGAAGGCGGCGAACAGTTCCCAATTCATGCACGGTCCTCGTCAGGTGTCAGCTTGTCCCGCGCACCGATCCAAATTTCAAGCTCGCCGGTCAACGGAATTCCGGCCCCTTGACCTCGCCGGTGTGGCTTTTGAACGAGCGCGCAACGCGGCGACCTTCGCCGGATCGCCGGCCGCAATGCGTCCAAACGCCTTTCCGCGGTCGAAAGCGACGGTCGCAATGGCCTCTCTTAGCAACCTGAGATACAATGATTTGAGGCGCAATCTGGGAGAGAACACATGAGTTCGAATCGATGGTTGAGGGCCGCTGCAATCCTTGCCACCCTCAGCCTATCCTGCGGGGTGGCGGTGGCCCAGAGCTACCCCGCCCGACCGATCAAAATCATTGTACCATTCGCGCCAGGTGGACCGGTTGACGAAACTGCCAGAGCGCTCGCGCAATACCTCTCGTCATTTATGGGGCAAAAGGTGCTCGTTGAGAATCAACCTGGGGCCGTTGGTGCGACTGGATCAATTGCCGTAGCCCGCGCAGAACCGGATGGCTACACGCTGTTGCTGGGTAACGAGATCACGCTCGGACTTAGGCCAGCTCTTATGAATCTCAACTATGACCCAGTGAAAAACTTTGATGCGGTAGGAACGGTCTCCAAACAAGAGATCATCCTGACAGTGAATCCTAAGGTTCCAGCAATGTCGTGCCCTGAACTTGTCGCCTTCGCCAAGAGCAAACCGGGAGTGTTGCAATTTGCGTCTAGCGGTAATAACAGCCAACCGCATCTGGCCGGCGACACCTTTGGAAAGAGGGCGGGTATTCGCATTGTGCATGTGCCTTATCGTGGCAGTTCGGCCGCAATAGCTGATGTCGTCAGCGGTCAGGTTGAAATGATCTTTGAGGGGATGGGCGCGGTACTTCAATTTATCAATGCGCGCCACCTTCGACCACTTGCTATAGCGAGCGCAGCCAGAATTCCCCGGCTGCCGGAACTTCCCACAATGGAAGAATGCGGGTATCCGGGCTTCTTCTTTGCGATTTTCACTGCGCTACTTGCTCCATCGAAAACACCATCTCCCGTTATCGCAAGGCTCAATGCGGAAATTAACGTGGGCCTGAAATCGCCTGAGCTTGCATCTGCTTTCGCAAGACTAGGCGCTGAGCCATTCGGTGGATCACCGCAGGACCTCACCAACAAAATGGCTGGCGACCTGGAAAAATGGCGCTCCATTGCAAGGCTCTTGGACATGAAATCGCAATAAATCACCAATCGCAATTCAGCAAGAGATTGCGGGCACCTTCGGTCGCCCGGGACAGGGCGCTAATCTCGGCCGCAAAACACACGAAAATTATCCGCCTCCTGACTTTCTCGTCGTCTTACGTTGTTGTTTTTCGGTTTGAAAGAGGGCTTGTCCCGCCTTTGTTAGCCTAACGAATGCGTCGTCAGCTAGAAAACCGGAAATAAAAGCCAAAAACGCTACGAAATATGGACTTAGCTCAATTGAGCCCGAAGTCAGTGCCTTGCCGCTTTGTGCCGTTAGCACAAGGAGGCCTGAGCCTGCGAATAAGAATATTCCCAATGAAGCGGCAATCCCGAGGATCGTCCGGTGGAAAAGATTGACCAGCTGTGGTTCCCGCAAATTGGTAGTAGTACCTTCCACCGCCGTCTGCGTCGCACGAACCGCGGCGATCATAAAACTTGCAACACCGCCGACCCCCCCAGTTGCTACGGTAACAATCAGAGTGAGGAGGATGGTTGGCCACTGCAAGATTGCTTTCGTCCACCCGAGAGCATTCTTGTAGGACTTAAGGATTGCACGTTGCTGCGCGGCTATTAGTTTTGAGTCACCGTCGGCGCTAACTTGGAGTCCATACAACTGAAGGTCATTAGGAGATGCCCATTGCGGATTTCGCGCAAGTATTTCTCGAATTCTCGCGTGTAAATATTCACTCGTGGATCGGTTAATGTTTTTTATCTGATTTAATTGATTTCCAAACCTTGCCTCGTATTCGACCGTGGTATTTCTGAAATCGTTTATTGCTGGGGCAAGCTTGTCTAAAATCATCGTTTGTTCATTAGAGGGCGTTTCAGATTTATATTCAGGATACGCAAAGAGCTGCACGTGCTTAAGGTCGGGCTCGCCGAAGTCAACTTTGGTTATTGCTGACCAATAACCTTCTTCCAAGAGATGTCTTGCGTTATATAGTATTCTCATCACGGCCGAAGCCGCAGCAAAATACTTTTTATATTCTTCGGATCCATATGCGGTTGTCTTTATGTTTATGAGTGATGAGTTGATATTATCCTGCAATCGATAAAGTTCTTCTCGCCTTAATTTTAGATCATCGCCGCTCATTAAGGGCCCTCATCAGACTAATATTCCCTAAAACGAATGCAGAATTGGCAACGGATTAATCTTGGGGTGCGCGATAACGACAGGCCCACATTGTAATTTATCAGTGAATGAGACGCAACCCTGGCGTGCTCAAATCCTCTTTGCTCTTTGGATTTTACGAAATATCGGTATCTGCCCCCGCCACCCTAGACAATGCCATCCCCGCCTTCCTCGCTGATCCGCTCGACCGACACCACGCGCTCGTCCTCGGCGGTGGAGAACACGATCACGCCCTGGGTCGAGCGCCCGGCGATGCGGATGCCGTCGACCGGGCAGCGGATGAGCTGGCCGCCGTCGGTGACCAGCATGATCTGGTCGGCCTCCTCCACCGGGAAGGACGCGACCACGCGGCCGGTCTTACCGGTCAACGCCATGGCGACGATGCCTTTGCCGCCGCGGCCGGTGGTGCGGTACTCGTAGGACGAGGAGCGCTTGCCGAAGCCGCGCTCCGACAGCGTCAGCACGAACTGCTCGGCCGCCGACATCTCCACATAGCGCCGCTCGCCGAGCTCGATGGCGTCATCGACCGCAGGTTCTTGCGCCTCGTCGGCGTCGGCGACGACCTCTTCCTCGCCGTTGGTGCCGCGGCGCACCGCATTGGCGCGCTTTAGATAGGCGGCGCGCTCCTCGGCGCCGGCGTCGAGGTGGCGCAGGATCGAGAGCGAGATCACCTTGTCGCCTTCGGCGAGCGCGATGCCGCGCACGCCCATCGAGGTGCGGCCCTGGAACACGCGCACGTCGGTGACCGGGAAGCGGATGCATTGGCCGCCCGCGCTGGTCAGCAGCACGTCGTCGCGTTCGGTGCAGATCTGCACGTCGACGATCGCCTCGCCCTCGTCCAGCTTCATGGCGATGATGCCGGAGCGGCGCACGTCGACGAAATCGGACAGCTTGTTGCGGCGCACGGTGCCGCGCGTGGTGGCGAACATCACGTCGAGCTCGCCCCAGGTCTTCTCGTCCTCCGGCAGCGGCATGACGGTGGTGACGAGCTCGCCGTGCTCGAGCGGCAGGATGTTGATCAGCGCCTTGCCGCGCGCCTGCGGCGCCGCCTGCGGCAGCCGCCAGACCTTCTCCTTGTAGACGCGGCCGTGGGAGGAGAAGAACAGCACCGGCGTGTGGGTGTTGGCGACGAACAGGCGGGAGACGAAGTCCTCCTCGCGCGTCTGCATGCCGGCGCGGCCCTTGCCGCCGCGCTTTTGCGCCCGGTAGGTGGAGAGCGGAACGCGTTTGACGTAGCCGAGATGCGAGACCGTCACCACCATGTCCTCGCGGTGGATCAGGTCCTCGTCCTCCATCTCGCCTTCCTGGTCGAGGATGACGGTGCGGCGCGGGGTGGCGAACTTCGCCTTCACGGCGTTGAGCTCGTCCTTGACGATGGTCTGGATGCGCGCCCGCGAGCGCAGGATGTCGAGATAGTCGGCGATCTCGTCGGCGAGCTTGTCGAGCTCGGCCTTGATCTCGTCGCGGCCGAGCGCGGTGAGGCGCTGCAGGCGCAGGTCGAGGATGGCCTTGGCCTGCTCGGCGGACAGCTTGTAGGTGCCCTCGCCCGAGACCTTGTGGCGCGGATCGTCGATGAGCGTGATCATCGCCTCGACGTCCCGCGCCGGCCAGTCGCGCGCCATCAGGGCCTCGCGCGCCTCGTTGGCATCCTGGGAGGCGCGAATGAGCCGGATCACCTCGTCGATATTGGCGACCGCGATGGCGAGCCCGACCAGCACATGGGCGCGGTCGCGCGCCTTGCCGAGCAGATGCTTGGTGCGCCGGGAGATCACCTCCTCGCGGAAGGCGACGAAGCAGGTGAGCAGGTCCTTGAGGGTCATCACCAGCGGACGGCCGCCGTCGAGCGCCACCATATTGGCGCCGAAGGTCGACTGCAGCGGCGTGTAGCGGTAGAGCTGGTTGAGCACGACGTCGGCCATGGCGTCGCGCTTGAGCTCGACGACGACCCGGTAGCCGTCGCGATCCGACTCGTCACGCAGCGCGGCGATGCCGTCGATCTTCTTCTCGCGCCACAGCTCGCCGATGCGCTCGACCATGGCGGCCTTGTTCACCTGGTAGGGGATTTCGCTGACGATGATCACTTCGCGATCCCCGCGCAGCGTCTCGATCTCGACCTTCCCGCGCATGACGATCGAGCCGCGGCCGAGGTGATAGGCGGCGCGGATGCCCTGACGGCCGAGGATGATGCCGCCGGTCGGGAAGTCGGGACCCGGGATGATGCCGTTGAGCTCGTCGATGCCGAGGCCCGGGTTGTCGATCAGTGCGATGCAGGCGTCGATCACCTCGCCGAGATTGTGCGGCGGGATATTTGTCGCCATGCCGACCGCGATGCCGCCGGCCCCGTTGACCAGCAGGTTCGGGAAGCGCGCCGGCAGCACCGCCGGCTCTTTTTCGTTGCCGTCGTAATTGGGCTGGAAATCGACCGTGTCCTTGTCGATGTCGTCGAGCAGCTCCATGGCCGGCCTGGCCAGGCGGCATTCGGTGTAGCGCATGGCCGCCGGCGGATCGCCGTCGACCGAGCCGAAATTGCCCTGGCCGTCGATCAGCGGCAGGCGCATGGAGAAATCCTGCGCCATGCGCACCAGCGCGTCGTAGATCGCCTGATCGCCGTGCGGGTGGTATTTGCCCATCACGTCGCCGACCACGCGCGCCGACTTCACGTATTTCTTGTCGGGGGTGTGCCCCTGCTCGTGCATCGAGTAGAGGATGCGCCGGTGCACCGGCTTGAGGCCGTCGCGCGCGTCCGGCAGCGCGCGCGCCACGATCACGCTCATGGCGTAATCGAGGTAGCTGCGCTTCATCTCCTCGGTGATGGAGACGGGGCGAATATCGGACGGGCCGGGGTTTTCCGGCTGCTGGTCGTCGGTGTCTGCCAAGAAAAAATCCTGAAGCGGTTCGAGCCCAAATGCTTAGCTGATTCACGACTGCGGCGCCACCCGAAATCCGCCGTTGGATCGAGCTATTTTTAGATGGGAATTCAGAGACTTATCGTCAAGTGCGAGAATGGTTTTTGGGTCGCCGCAAAGCCGCCGCCAGGCGCGATTGGCGCATATTCGGCCCCGAGCCGGCGACGGCCGAATATCGATCGGTCTTCGGTCGGCGACAAGCCGCGATGGGTTGACCGACGGCGTCCGCAAAAAGTGGCGCCCGGAGGGAAATCCGGGCGCCAAAGCGCAACAGCGCTACTGCCGCTGCGGGCTATCCTGTGGGGCGGGATTGTCCTGCTGATCGCCTTGGCTGCCTCGACCGGTGCTCTGATCCTGAGCGGCCGGTGGCTGTTGCGCCTGGCCGGACAGCCCGACCAGCGCCAGCGTCTGTTGGTCCATCTGGCCGGTCGGCTGCAGCCCCGCTCGGCTCTGGAACCTGCTCAAGGCAGCCCTGGTGCGCGGACCAAAAACTCCATCCACCTCGCCGGCGTCGAATCCATTGTCGTTGAGCGCCTGCTGCAGCTGCCGGACCTGGTCCTCGCTGAGATTGATCGCGGCACCGTTCTGGCTTGCGCCGGGCTGCGCTTGCGGCGTCACATTTCCCTGCTGCGCCAGCGCCGGAAACGACACCGCAAGCGGCAGGGCGATGAGAGTCGTGAAAACAAGCTTATTCATGGTACGCTCCGGTTGCTGATTGTTGACACGGTGCCAACGCCGGCATTCTGCGAATGTTTCGAAATCTCTTTCAGGTCCGAAGCCGCGGCGATCAAAATCACTTGAGCAAAACGAGATGCATGTCCCGGCCGCGGAACTCGCGCGCGCCTTTGTTCCGCGCTGCCGGGTCGGATCGTCAATGGCCGAACACAACCGCGTACATGATGCGGCCGGGCACGAACGTAAAGAGGCCGGCGATGACCAGCGCGCCGGTAAAGATCGCGATCATGGCGTTGCGGTGACTGGCGACCCGATGGCGCCACGCATGCATAACCGCGAGCGGAAGGGTCGCCAGCGTGAAGATCGAGAGCAGATGGATCGGGCTCCACTCCCGCCAGGTCCGCAGCTCATGGATCCAGAATGAGCTCAAGCTCACCGCCACCATGAGCACGACCCAGATCCAGCCGATGGTCCGGTGCGGCAGCGTGCCCTTGGGCGCGGCCAGCTGCACCACGCCGAGCGCGAAGGCCGTCATGGCCGCGAAGGCATGCAGCTGGATGGCGGGACTGGCATTGAGCAGCGGTGCAAGCGACACGGATGATTCTCCGTACCAGGGATCAGAAGTCAGTGCAGCGAGCGCTCGCGCGCGCTGCGCAACACGCGTGCGATTTCGGCGGGCGCGGTCTCCGGGTCGGTCAGCGCCGCCTGATCGCAGGTGACCTCGCGATAGACCGCCATCTGGGTATCGAGCGAGCGCGCCTGATGGTGGAGAAAAAATCCGCTGGCGCGCTCGCGCGCACCCGGCGCGCCGGCGATCGCCACCACCGGCGTGCGCTCCGCATAGGCGCCTGCGACCGCATTGACCAGGTTGAAGGCCCCTGCCCCATAGGTAACCACCGCGACGCTCAGCCCGGAGTGAAAGCGCGCCGCCGCGTCGGCGGCGAAGCCGACCGCGGGCTCGTGGCTGAGCGTGTAGTGGGGAAGAATCCCGCTTTCCTCGATGACCTTGAAGAACGGCAGCACGAAATCGCCGGGAATCCCGAAGATTTCGCGGGCGCCGTGGCCTTGAGGCCCTGCAGCAACGAGGTCGCGAGCGTCGGCATGGCGCGACTCTGCGCATCCGCGCCGCGAATGCAAATGCGCCGTTGGCCGGCCAAGCTCAGGCCGACTCTCGGCGTCTACTGAGCCCCGAAAGGCGTGCTGGGCGTTCAGGCTGGGCGGCAGCGGAGCTTGTTTCGCTTCCAGGAGGTGACCTGGATGGCGGTGCCGCAAGGGCTGACGCCGGTGACCGTTCCCCAAACGTCGACGCCGACGCCCGGCGGAATGAAAGGGTTGGCGCCGAGCAGCGCATAGGTCCTGCCGCCTGAGGTTACGCCGAGGCAGAACGGCGGGATCGTATGGGTGCAGCCGCGAGCCACCGGGCCATCGACTTTCGCCCGCTTCTTGGTGGCGGCCTCCGAGCCGGTCACCGCCAACGACCCGCAAAGCGCGATCGTCAAAGTCAGCCAATGTCTTGCTGCCATTTTACCCTCCCACACAACTGTACTACACGACACGACTGTAATTGCAGGAGCAAGACATCTCAACTGAGAATTTGACCGGGATTCGACCGCGACGGCGCGGTCACCACAGCCGGGGCTTCCAGATCATGAGCACGAAGATCGCGATCACTCCGGCAAACGCCGGCCAACCGAGCCAGAACCAGACGCGAAAGAGCCGGAAGTAACCGGCGGGAAGCTCGGCGCCCTTTGCTGCCGCATAGGCCGCGATGTCGCGCAACCGAAGCTGAATCCAGACCACCGGCAGCCAGCACAGGCCGACGATCACGTCGCGTGACGCGCCGCACCAGCAGCAACAATCCGAGCGCGATGTCGAAGATCGCGCCGCCGACCAGGATGACGTCGGCCAGGACCCCGCGCACCCCCGCCTCGGTGAGCTGCGCCATCGCCGACGCCCGGCCCGACCCGAGCACGATGACGCCGGTAGCGAACCAGAACAAAGCCAGCGCCCCGATCGCAACCGGCTTGATGAGATAGAGCCGCGCGAACCAGCGGTCCTGCACGCTCGCGGGCTGCGCCGCGAGTACGTCGCCGAGGCTCTTCGGCGATGCCCACGATTTGGATGCGGCTATCGGCGCCGATCAGCGGCCTCAGCCACGGCAGCCCGGCGAGCCCGCGCAGCATCGCAGTCCCGCCATAGACCGCGGGCGCGAGCACGAGCGCGGGACGCAGGATCACCCAGTCGAGATCGAGTTGTTGGAGATGCGCTTCGGCCTCCGCCTTGCTGCGGGAGAAGCTCGTTGGGCCTTCGCGCTCGGCGCCGATCGCCGAGACATGGACGACGCGGCGGATGCCGACCTGCGCGCAGGCGTCGAACAGCGCCGAGGTCGCCTCCACATGCACGCGGCGGGTATCGTCGCGCGCACTGTCTTGCAGCACGCCGACGCAGTTCACCACCGCGTCGATGTCGGCCAGCAAGGGCCGCCACGCCGCGGCACTCGTGAGCCGCGCAAAGTCGGCCGCCACCCAGCGCGCATAGGGGAACCGCCGCGCCTCGCTTAGCGAGCGGCCGGCGCCGACCACAGCATGTCCGTCGCGATGCAGGCGCGCGAGGCAGGCCGAGCCGATCAGGCCGTAGGCCCCCGTCACCAGGACGCGCATGAGGAACTCGGCGTCCCCAACATGTCGCGCGGCCGGCACGACAAGACACGACTGCCCGGGCCAGGAGCGGGTGGCCTATCTCTCCGCGCGCTTTCTGGAATCCCGAAATGCGGCTGCGAGTTGCGCCGCATGGTCCGGGCGGCGTCCGTCAAAAAGGAATCTCGTCGTCCATTTCGCCGCGCTTGCCGGCGCCGGCCATGGCCGGTTGCTTCTCGCGTGTCGAGGGGCCGGAGGAACCGAAATCGGCGCCATTATCAGAGCCGGGCTCGCCGCCGCGCTCGCCGGCCCGGTCGAGCATGGTGAGCTGGGAGTTGAAGTTCTGCAGCACCACTTCGGTCGTGTACTTGTCCTGGCCGGACTGGTCCTGCCATTTGCGGGTCTGCAGCTGGCCCTCGAGATAGACCTTCGAGCCCTTCTTCAGATATTGCTCGGCGATCCGGCAAAGCCCCTCGCTGAAAATCACCACGCGGTGCCACTCGGTCCTCTCGCGGCGCTCGCCGGTGGCCTTGTCGCGCCAGCTCTCCGAGGTGGCGACGCTCAAATTCGCGATCGGGCGGCCGTCCTGGGTGCGCCTGATCTCGGGATCCTTGCCCAGATTGCCGACCAGGATCACCTTGTTGACCGAACCTGCCATGATCTTCTCCTGCTCAATCGCCCAAATGCCCTCGTCACAAGAACCCTAGGCACAAGTGGGAACCCAAGTCGCCATTGCCACCGACGTCATCCGGCTTTTCCACAAGTGGGTGCGGCTGGCCGGATGGCTGGGCAATGTTCTCTATTTGTTCTAGCATGTCTTTGAGCCGCCTTCAACTGCCTTCATATTGATTTCGCCATGGCGAGGATGATGTTGGCGCGGAAAATCCCGCACTCATGATCGCCGATTGAATCAAAGATCGAAAACGGGAGAAGGCCGGCTCAGTTGGCGGCCTCCTCGCTATGCGGCGTAAGCCTCCACGGCTTCCGGGATCAGTATCTGGCGACCACCGGCCCCCAGCCCCAGCGCAGATTGAGGCCGGCTCTCAGGACACTCTTGCGTTCGCGAATGTCGATATTGTCGTTGAACACCCCTGCCGGCGTGACGAACGTGAGCGTGCGCGTTCCAAAGTCGTAGTAGTTATATTCGATAAACCCGGACAGGTAATTGGTGAAGGCATATTCACCGCCGACACCAACGGTCCAACCGCCGCGCGTCTCATCCGCCGAAGAGATCAGTACGCCGGTGAGCAGGTCAAATCGGTCGTAGTTGTCGCGCTCCCATGCACCACCGCCCTTCACGTAGCCGAGGAAGCGGTCCCAGGCATAACCGACCCGGGCGGTCACTGTTGCCAGCGATCTGACTCGCGTATGGTTGGTCGTGAGGTCGACGACTGGGTCGGCGTTGGAGCCCTTTGCGTCGGTCCAGGCATAGTCGCCTTGAATGCCAATCACGAAACCGCCGGCGAACTGATAATCGCAGCCGGCCTGAACACCGCCCAGCCAGCTGTCGGCGTCATGGCTGCCGAGCCCAAGCGCGGGGTCCGGCGGTGCGAGCGTCCAATCCTTCCTTGCCCACAGGCCGCCCACGTGACCGCCGATGTAGCAGCCGGTCCATCTCCAGGTCGTCACGACCGGCGGCGGAGCCTTGTAGATCGGCGCCTTGACGGGCAGGTCGGCCGCTTGTGCCTGCCCCGCGATCAATGCCGCAAGAGCCAGGCTTCCGAATAACAGGTTCCTCATGACACACTCCCCGATCTGCGCCCCCACGCATTTCAGAGGTCATCGTAGCCCAACGATCGATTGAATCCTGTTACGGCTCGGCCACACCTTGCCAGGAACTTACTTGTTGCTTGGCTCGTGAGCGGCGCGTTTCACTTGCTTTGGGCGAGCAGGCCTCGGACGCGCCAGATACCGACCATCACGCATACCGGAAAGGCCGACGGCCGGAATCCGCATCACAACGCGCCTTGCAGAAACCGCAGCAGGTGCGGCGCGGCCTGGGCGCCGTAGCTGCCGGGCTCCTCGACCGGGTCGCTGGCCCAGAAATGGCCTGAGCCCGGCACGACGATGGTGCGCGCGAAGAATCCGGCCTGCTTCAGCGCGGTGAGGAAGGCCTGCGACTGCGTCTGCGGGTCGACGATGTCGTCGTTGGTGCCGTGGATCAGCAGAAAGCGCGTCCTGGTCTTTTCGTTCTTGTCGACCGTGGCATGGCTCATCGGCGAGGCGTCGAAATAGGTGCGGCGGCTCTGCATCGGCGAGACGCCGAGGAATTTCTCGGTGATCTGGTCGCGCGGGCGCGTGATCTGGTCGTGGTGCCATTGCGCCTGCATGTCGTAGACGCCATAGAAGCCGACGACCGCCTTCACGTTGGCAGCCGTCGCGGCGTGGGGATCGCTGCGGTATTCGGTGGAGAACAAGGGTTCATCGCCGGCCAGCGCCACCAGCGCGGCGAGGTGCGCGCCCGCTGAATCGCCCATCAAGCCGATGCGATCGGGATCGACGCCGAGTTGCGCCGCGTTGGCGCGCACAAACTGGACGGCGGCTTTGACGTCATAGACTGCGGCCGGATAGCTTTTCGCGCCCGGCTTCGACAGACGGTAGCGGACCGCGAACACCGCGACGCCGTTCTTGGCGAGAAACGGTCCCCAATGCCGATAGAATACCGGACTGCCGATCTGCCAGCCGCCGCCGTGCACGGCGATCAGGGCCGGCGCCTTGTCGAGGCCCTTCGGCAGGTAGAGATCGCCGGCAAGCTTGACGCCATCGTGCTCGCCAAATTCGACATTGGGTCGCATCGTGACTCCGTAGGTCTGGGCATGGGCGTTCACGCCGGTGACCAGCAATGCGAGGGCACACCATCCCAGCAAACCCTTCATGGTCGCCTCCTCCAAAATCTCGCCCAATCCTTTGGGCATTCTTGACCCAGCCTCTCACCCCGCCTGAGGCGTTGTCCACAGCCGCGAGGCGGCCGAATGGCGGGCTCCTCGACGGACTAGCGGAACGCGACCGTTCTCACTACGTTCCTTGAAGTCCGTGCGCGGGGTGCTGCGTCAGGACGCTCCTATGACCGCGCCGATATCACCGCGCCGACGGACCGCATGAACGACCTCTTCGACAAGAGCAGCCCTCGACCCCCGCGCCGCCCCGATGCCCGCGTGATCGCGATCCGCGGCGCGCGCGAGCACAATCTGAAAGATATCGACGTCGAGATTCCGCGCGACCAGCTGGTGGTGTTCACCGGGCTGTCAGGCTCGGGCAAGTCCTCGCTCGCCTTCGATACCATCTACGCCGAGGGCCAGCGCCGCTACGTCGAGAGCCTCTCCGCCTATGCGCGCCAATTCCTGGAGATGATGCAGAAGCCCGACCTCGACCAGATCGACGGCCTCTCGCCCGCGATCTCGATCGAGCAGAAGACCACCTCGCGCAACCCGCGCTCGACCGTCGGGACGGTCACCGAAATCTACGACTACATGCGGCTCTTATGGGCGCGCATCGGCGTGCCCTATTCGCCCGCCACCGGCCTGCCGATCGAAAGCCAGACCATTTCCCAGATGGTCGACCGGGTGATGGCGCTGCCGGAGGGCACGCGGCTCTATTTGCTGGCGCCGGTGGTGCGCGGCCGGAAGGGCGAGTACCGCAAGGAGCTCGCCGACTACATGAAGCGCGGCTTCCAGCGCGTGAAGATCGACGGCAAGTTCTACGAGATCGCCGAGGCGCCCGCGCTCGACAAGAAATTCAACCACGACATCGACGTGGTGGTGGACCGGATCGTGGTGCGTTCCGACATTGCGACGCGGCTGGCGGACTCGCTGGAGACGGCGCTGAAGCTCGCCGACGGATTGGCCGTGGTCGAGTTCGCGGACGCGCCACTTGCGCCACCTCCCCCTGAAAGGGGGAGGTCGACGCGCGAAGCGCGTCGGGTGGGGGTCACCAACGCGCAAGCATCCACCCCCCTCCCCACCCCTCCCCCTCAAGGGGGGAGGGAGCAGACCGAGTCCGCGGAAAAAAAGGTCGCCAAAATCCACGACCGTAGCGGGCCCGAGCGCCTGATCTTCTCGGAGAAATTCGCCTGCCCGGTCTCCGGCTTCACGATTCCGGAGATCGAGCCGCGGCTGTTCTCGTTCAACAATCCGTTCGGCGCCTGCCCGGCCTGCGGCGGGCTCGGCGTCGAGCAGCATATCGACGCCGACCTGGTCATCCCGGACCGGGAGCGGACCCTGCGCAACGGCGCGATCGCGCCGTGGGCGAAGTCGTCGAGCCCTTACTACATCCAGACCCTGCAGGCGCTCGGCAAGCACTACAAGTTTACGCTCGACACCAAGTGGAAGGACCTGCCGAAGCGGACGCAGGAGGCGATCCTGCACGGCTCCGGCGACGACGCCATCAAGTTCACCTACGACGACGGCATGCGCTCGTACCAGACCACGAAACCGTTCGAAGGCGTGGTGACCAACCTCGAGCGGCGCTGGCGCGAGACCGAGAGCGACTGGGCGCGCGAGGAGATGGCGAAATACTTCACCGACATCCCCTGCGCCGCCTGCAACGGCTACCGGCTCAAGCCGGAGGCGCTGTGCGTCAAGCTCGCCGGCCTGCATATCGGCGAGGTCGCCGAAATGTCGGTGAAGCGGGCGGGCGAGTGGTTCACCACGCTACCCAAGGAGCTCACCCCGAAGCAGAACGAGATCGCCGTGCGGGTGCTCAAGGAGATCCGCGAGCGGCTGAAATTTTTGGTCGACGTCGGGCTCGAATATCTCACCCTCGCCCGCGCCAGCGGCACCTTGTCGGGCGGCGAGAGCCAGCGCATCCGGCTCGCCTCGCAGATCGGCTCGGGGCTGACCGGCGTGCTCTACGTGCTCGACGAGCCGTCGATCGGCCTGCACCAGCGCGACAATGCGCGGCTGCTGGAGACGCTCAAGCGGCTGCGCGACCTCGGCAACACCGTGATCGTGGTCGAGCACGACGAGGACGCCATCCGTACCGCCGACCATGTGCTCGACATCGGCCCCGGCGCCGGCATCCATGGCGGCCATATCGTCGCCCAGGGCACGGTCGACGATCTGGTCGCCAGTCCAGCGTCGATCACCGGCAAATATTTGTCAGGCGAGCTGGTGGTCGGCATTCACGAGCGGCGGCCGAAGAACCCGCGCCGCACCCTCAAGCTCGTCAACGCGCGCGGCAACAACCTCAAGAACGTCACCGCTGAGATCCCGCTCGGCCTGTTCACCTGCGTCACCGGCGTCTCCGGCGGCGGCAAGTCGACGCTGCTGGTCGACACGCTCTACAAGGCGACCGCGCGCAAGCTCAACGGCGCCAGCGAGGCCCCTGCCGCGCACGAGCGCATCGAAGGGCTCGAGCACCTCGACAAGGTGATCGACATCGACCAGTCGCCGATCGGGCGCACGCCGCGCTCGAACCCCGCCACCTATACCGGCGCGTTCACGCCGATCCGCGAATGGTTCGCCGGCCTGCCCGAGGCCAAGGCGCGCGGCTACGAGCCCGGCCGCTTCTCGTTCAACGTCAAGGGCGGGCGCTGCGAGGCCTGCGAGGGCGACGGCGTGATCAAGATCGAGATGCACTTTCTGCCGGATGTCTACGTCACCTGCGACGTCTGCAAGGGCAAGCGCTACAACCGCGAGACGCTCGAGGTCACGTTCAAGGGCAAGACCATCGCCGACGTGCTCGACATGACGGTCGAGGAGGCGTTGGAGTTCTTCAAGGCGGTGCCGCGGGTGCGCAACGTGCTTCAGCTGCTGCACCGGGTCGGTCTCGACTACATCCATGTCGGCCAGCAGGCCACCACGCTCTCCGGCGGCGAGGCGCAACGCGTCAAGCTCGCCAAGGAGCTGTCGAAGCGCGCTACCGGCCGCACCTTGTACATTCTCGACGAGCCGACCACCGGGCTTCATTTCCACGATGTGGCGAAGCTACTGGAAGTGCTGCACGAGCTGGTCGACACCGGCAACACCGTGGTGGTGATCGAGCACAATCTCGAGGTGATCAAGACCGCCGACTGGATCATCGACCTCGGCCCGGAAGGCGGCGATGGCGGCGGCGAGATCGTGGCCGCGGGGACGCCCGAGGAGATCGTCAAGGTCAAGCGCAGCTATACCGGGGCGTTCTTGGCGCCGGTGCTGGGGCGGCGGGAGGCGAAGCGGAAGGCGCGGACCGAGGCGGCGGAGTGAGGTTTATGCATTGGGTCTACCGGTCCTGGTTCAACCGCTCGCGACCGGCTGTCCAGGCTGGCGCTTTATGGTAGTGATTTCCCATGGCGATGGATGTCGAAGCCGAGATTCGTGACCTGAAGCGCCGCGTCAGCGAGATCGAAGGCTCGTTCGGGTTCTTGACCCAGCAGATCAAGAGCGTTCACAAGGACTTGCTCGCGTTCCAGGCGAGAACGGAGCAACGACTCGACAAGGTCGACGGCAGATTCGACAAAGTCGATGGCAGGCTCGACAAGGTCGATGGGCGCCTCGACCGGGTCGAAAAAGGCGTTCGGGTCCTGCGCGAGGACATGCCCGGAATTGTCGGCAGCACCATGCGCGAGGTGCTGCGCGAGCAGCGCCGGAAGCCGCGCAAGGCGCCGTAACCGGAAGCTGGTGCCGCACAGGATCGCCAGATGCCCATCATCAGCGCGAGCGATTTCCAGAAACGCGTCGGCGAGTTCAGCGATATCGCTCGGCGCGAGCCGGTAACCGTGACGCGGCATGGCAGGCCGTCACTGGTGCTGCTCTCGGCCGAAGATTACGAGCGGCTCAAGCAGATCGAGCAGTATGCCACCAGGGCGATCAAGGTGTCGCAGCTGCCCAAGCGAACGATCAAGGCGATCAAGGACGCCAAGCTGTAGCCCGGATGAGCGAAGCGACATCCGGGATCAGTGGTCACGGCGCGACCCGCATTTCGCTGCGCTCATGCGGGCTACATGCTAATACCGCTACCCCTCGCGGTTGGGCGTGCCCAGGATGTGGCTCTTGGGCGGCAGCATCAGGTTGTCGAAGTTCTGCGTGAACATCGCCGCCGCGAAGAACGCCACCGCTCGCAGCCTGTCGGTGCCGACATTGGCGAGGTTGTGCCGCACGTTGGTCGGCAGGACGAAGACGCTGCCGGGCCCGACCGGATAGCTGCGGTCTTCGGTCTGCAGCTCGCCCTTGCCGGCGATGATGTACTGCGTCTCCTCGTGGCATCGGTGTGCCAGCCGAGCTGGCCGCCCGGCTCGATCTCGTAGACGATGGTCGACGACTGGCTCGCCCCGTGGTCGCCATAGACTGCGAAGGCGGCGTCCCACAGGACTTTGGGGTTGTCCGCCGCTCGAACCTGAATGCGCTCCAGTTTTTCGGTGGCGACGACGGCCACCGACGGGAGCGGCGACTTGCCGCCGTTCCGCTTGCTCTCGCTGGTCTGCAGTTTGCCGGCTGGTGCTGGGGTCATGTGCCGCTCCTGGGAGTGTGCTCGGTAGCGGCACAAGCCCCCCTGCGGCGCGAGCGTCAACGGCGTGCGGGATTCGCGGTTATGCGGCGGTTTCGGACCAGTGCCGGATTCGCTTCAACACCCACGCATCACGAAGCCGGTCATGCGGATGCAACGGCGCCGCCCGCTCACTTCATCTGGTCGGCGAGCCGCTCGATGGCCGGCTTCCAGAGCTCCTGCTGGTCGCGGATGAACGCCGTCACCTGTGGCGGCGACATCGGCCGCGCGAACGAGCCGCGCGTGGCGAGTTGCTCCTTGACGTTCGCCATGTCGAGCGCGGCGCGCAACCCTTCGCTCGCCTTGGCGATGATCGGCTCCGGCGTGCCGTTCGGCGTCAGCACGGCCTGCCAGCCGGAGGCGATCAAGCCGGGCACCGTTTCGGAGATGGTCGGCAGGTCCGGGACGCTCGGCAGGCGCTTGGCGGCGCCGACCGCGAGCGGCACGAGACTGCCCGATTGAAATGCCGGCGCGAGGCCGGTGTAGCCCTCGATCATGATCTCGATGCGCCCGGCGTAGACGTCGGCGACCGCCTGGGCGGAGTTGCCGCTGTAGGGGACCATCTGCAGTTTGATGCCGGTCCGCAGCTGCAGCAACTCGCCGGTCAGGTGCGTGAGGCGGCCGACGCCGGTCACCGCATAGGAGAGTTCGCCGGGCTTCCGCTTCGCGAGTTCGATCAGCTCCCGCAGCGTCTTGATTCCGAGCTTCGGCGATACGCCGACCGCGAGCGGCTGGTCGACGGTGTAGCCGACCGCCGCGAAGTCGCGCGGCACCATCAGCGGCAGGTTGGGCGCCTTGCCGGGCACGGCGAGGAACACCGACAGCGCCGGCGCGTACAACGTATAACCGTCCGCCGCCGCCTGGACGGCGATCTGGGCCGATATGGCGCCGGCGGCGCCGGGCTGGTTCACGAGCACCACTTGCTGGTTCCAGTGCTTGCTCATGCCATCGGCGATGATGCGCAGGCCGGTATCGACCGCGCTGCCGGGCGAGGAATCGGAAATAAGCCGTATCGGCCGGTTCGGATAGTCCGCCTGCGCCCACGCCGCGTTTGCCGCCGCCACGGCTAGCAGCACGAGGCTCACCATCCTCATCCAATGTCGTTGCATGCTTCTCTCCGTCGCGACCTCGGCAAGCATAGCTCGAATGAGCGCAGCGAAATCTGCGCTGAATAGTCACGGCATGAACGGCATTTCGCTGCGCTCATGCGGGCGACGCGCGCCGCCCCGCCCTCACGCCGCCGGCTTCTCGATGATCAGATTGCCGTCGTCGTCGACCGACAGGCCGGTCTTGCGCGCTTCCGCGACCACCGAGGGGTGCCAATCGACCTTGCCGGCGTCGGGGCCGCCGATGATCGCCATCAGCAGCGCGTCCGCCCGCTCGGAGAGATTGCGGAAGCCGCGGTAGATGCCGATCGGCACGTTGCAGACATCGCCCTCGTCGAGATCGACCGTGCGCTCCTGTTCGCCTTCCAGCCAGAACACCTGCCAGCGCCCCTTCACCGGGATGAACACCTCTTCGGTCGCGTGCCGGTGGAGCGCGGCGCCTTTGCCCTTGGGCGCGCGGACATAGGTGATCGAGAAGCCGTGCGCGCCCGCCTTCACATTGGGCTCGAGCGCCGGGTTTTCGGTGACGCCCATGCCCACCATGTTGATGATCTCGCGCTGGTAGGCGGGAATGCGCTGGTCGAGGAACGCCACGTCCGCGCCTTTGACGGTCTTCGCGCGCGCGACGTTGTCGCGCTCCATGGCCTCCTTCGAGATGCGTGGAACCGGCTTGCCTGCAATCCGTGGGTCGACGATTGGCATGCGTCTCCTCCCTTGTCGTTTGCGCAGCAAGCGTAGCCCGGATGAGCGAAGCGACATCCGGGGTCAGCCTCTCCGCATGTCACCCGCATTTCGCTGCGCTCATGCGGGCTACGTACTAACCGGCCTTGACGTGCCTCCCCACGAACGCCACCATGCGCTCGAACATGTCGCCGGTCTGCGACAGGTCCGGCGAGTGACCGGCGTGCCGCTCGGCGTCGATATATTCCAGCGTGATCTCGCCGCCGGCCTTTTGGTAGTTCGCGACGAAACGCTGCGGCTCGTTGCCGAGGAAATTCGACTCCACGTCCTTGTAGTCGTGCATGCCGTCGCCGCGCCCCTGGAACCAGATCGCCGGCGGGGTGAGCACGGGCTCGCCGCGTTCGAGCGCGAGCATCGGATTGCCCTCCGCCATGTTGGCCTCGGAGCGCCAGTAGGAGTCGTGTCGCGCGATGATGGATTTCGGCCAATCCGGCGGATTGGCGCCGTCGCGCGCGCGCTTGGCGAGCCGGTAGCGGCTGAGCGGATTGATCACCGGCCACGACATGATGACGCAGCGCACGGTCGCATCGTGCGCGGGCGAGCCCGGAGGCAGCGGGATCGCGGCATAGCGCGGATCGTGCGGCCGCATGGCGACCAGCATCGCCAGATGCCCGCCGCTCGACTGGCCCGAGAGACCGACGAGGTCAGGCCGGGTCTTGAGCGCGCGCGCGTTGAGCTTCGCCCAGCGCACCGCATAGTTGATGTCCTGCACCGAGGCCGGGTACGGATCCTGGTTGCCGGAGCGGAAATCGAGCGCGATCGACACGATGCCATGCGACGCCATGGCCTCGTGGCGCAGCCGCTCGGTCAAGCGATCGCTCTGGCACCAGGCGCCGCCGTGCGCCTCGACCAGCGCCGGGAACGGCCCCGCGCCCTTCGGCTTGAATACGCGGGCGAGCAGCGGCTTGTCGCCGTGGCGGAGGTACTCTACGTCCTCGACGTCGAATTCATGCGTCTTTGTGTCAAGGAGTTTGGCATCCAGGATTGCAGTCGTCATGGCGAGCCACCTGTTCTCGAGATCGAGCTTCTCCTTATCATCGCCCACGGCGCCACCGACGACAACCCATCCGCGCGCAAGGACTAAGAGGCAACGGCCAAGCAAGGCGAAACCCACCTTCCCGCCCATTCCGCGTTGTTGCCGGCCCGCGCCGGCTAATCTACGCTCACCAGAGAGCCAACGACGGTCACGAGGAGGCGCACCATGCCCGGCACCACCATCAGGATTCGCTCCAGCGCCGGCGGCGAGTTCGATTGCTACCTGGCGACGCCCGCGACCGACGGCAAGGTGCCGGCCGTCGTCCTCGCCTCCGCCGTCCATGGCGTCGACAAGGACATCCGCGACCTCGCCGACGAGTTCGCGTCGCACGGCACCATTGCGGCGGCGCCCGATCTGTTCTGGCGCTCGGTTCCGGGTCCGCTCCCGCACGAGGACAAGCGCGCAGCCGAGCGCTCGCAGCCGCGGCTCGAGAAGATCAAGGCCGGCGAGGCCGACATGGCGGATACGCTGGCGCACGTGCGCACGCTGCCGCAGTTCAACGGCCGCGCCGCGGCCATAGGCTTCTGCTACGGCGGCCCCTACGCGATCCTCGGGCCGAAGCGGCTGGGCTACGACGCCGGCATCTCCTGCCACGGCACGCGGCTGCTGGACTTCATCGACGAACTCGACGGCGTGACGGCGCCGGTCTGCATCATCTGGGGCGACCAGGACCACGCGGCGCCCGCCGAGGTGCTCGACGCCTATCGCGCCGTGCCGTCGCGCATGCCGAACGTGGACGTGCACATCTTTCCCGGCGTGCTGCACGGCTACATGATGCGGTGGAACACCAAGGCGTTCCATCCCGAGACCCGCGCATTCTCCATGGCGCGTGCGCTGGCGATCCTCGACGGGTTGCGCGGCGCCGGCGAGCGGCAAAAAAAGCTGCGCCAGGCCTCGTGATCGGCCGAATTACGGTAACAGGTGCGCTAATTACCTGCGGCGTTCCTGTCTTGCGCTTTCGGCTGTGCCACGCACCTCTGCCAATCGGTGGCGGCGGTGAGAGTGCATGAATGCATTCATCTTGAAGATAAAGTGCACTGTCACCGTAACTTTCGGCAGTCGCGGGTTCGTGGGCAGCGACCGCAGGTGAGAAGGCATTAATGTTTGTGCAGCAATCGTGGGGCGGACGACGACAGAACTCTACGCATGCAGCACGGATGGACGTCAGATGAGACACATCGGAAGCACCACTGCCGCGGCCGCGCTCATCGGCTGCCTTCTGGGCTCCACGCCGAGCCTGGCGGAACCGATCACGACCGGCCGGCAGACCGCCGACGTGAACGGCACGCGCATGACCGTCTTCACCTACCGGCCGGCCGAGTGTTCCGATCCTTCGCTGCTGCTGGTCTTTCATGGCGCACGCCGCGATGCCGCCGACTACCGTGACCACGCGCGTCCGCTCGCGGACCGGCATTGCCTGTTGGTGGTCGCGCCGTTGTTCGACCAGCACAGCTTTCCGTCCTGGCGTTACCAGCGCGGCGGCATCGTCGGCAAAACGGGAGCGGTGCAAAATCCTCGCGACTGGACCGGCCGGCTGGTGCTCGGGCTCGTCGATTGGGCCCGCAACCAGGAGGGACGCCCCCTCCCTTACTCGCTGATCGCGCACTCGGCCGGAGGCCAGTTCCTCAGCCGCCTGGCGGCCTTTGTCCCAAGCGAGGCCAAGCGCATCGTCCTCGCCAATGCGGGGACCTATGTAGTTCCGAGCCTCGCGGTCGACGCGCCATACGGGCTGGGAAGGGTCTATTCGGGGGCGGATGGAGAGGCGCACTTGCGGCGCTATCTGGAGCAGCCGCTGACCATCTATCTCGGCGAGGGCGACAACCAGGACGACGACAGGAACAATACTCCCGAGGCACGGGCGCAAGGCGCATCGCGCCACCAGCGCGGATTGAACGTGTTCGGCGCAGGACAAAAACTGGCGCAGGCCCGCGGCTGGACCTTCAACTGGCGACTGGTCCAATTGCCCGGCGTTGGGCACGATGCCCAAAAGATGCTCGGCGCGAAACAGGCTGCCGATGCACTGGCGCCGTGAACGGTCGCTGGCCATAGCGACGGTAGCGGAGATAACGGCATCACGCTGAGGCTGGCAACCCGTAGCTGGTGGATTTGCTAACCGCTTGCGGCAAACGAAAGTTGATGGCATGATGGCGCCATCATGAATGCACGCACCCAGATCACCATGGACCCGGAAATGCAGCGACGGGCGCAGGCCAAGGCCGCCGAGCTCGGCATCTCGTTCGCTGAATACGTGCGGCGGTTGGTGGCGAACGACCTCGGCGAGCCGAAGCCCAAGGCCGACATCTCCATCATTTTCGATCTCGGTGCATCCGTCGAGCCGACCGATATCGCGCGCGACAAGGACAAGATGATCGGCGAGGCGGTGTGGGAAGAATATCTGCGCGACATCGGGCATAAGTCGCGATCGCCTCGCCGCGCGAAAACGAGACGGCGTTGAGCGTCTTCATCGACAGCTCGATCTGGTTCGCGGCAAGCAATATTCGGGAGCACCGCAACGAACGCACCAAGCGCATTCTCGCAAACATCGTGATGCCGCTGACGACCGACCACGTGCTCGTTGAGACGTGGCTCCTGCTGAACAGCCGCGTGCATCGGCACGCGGCCGAACAGTTCTGGCGCGGTATCCGAGCCGGTATCGCTCAAATCGAGAAAGTCACCATGGTGGATATGGAAACGGCCTGGGCGATCGGAGAGGCCTTCCAGGACCAGAACTTCTCGATCGTCGATCGAACGAGCTTTGCGGTCATGGAGCGGCTCGGCATCACGCAAGTTGCGAGCTTCGACGACGACTTCGCGGTCTATCGTTACGGCCGCAATCGCGATCGGGCCTTCGAGGTCTTGCGCTGAGGGCACTTGGTCCCGCCCGCATGTTGCGTGCAAGGCCGGACCGAAACAGCGGGGTGATGCGGAACTATCGCGGCCGGTTCTCGGTTGATTCAGGCGGTGCAAGTAAGGGGTAACCGCCTCTTCATGAACCGACCGAGACCACCATGCGGTTTGTGACCGTTGCGCTGACCTCCGCGCTGATCGCCGCCTCGACCGCGACCTCGCATGCCGAGACCGACGGCGAGATCGAGCGGCTGGTCACCCAGGAGCTCCAGCCGATCGTGCCCGTCGATGGGGCCGGCGGCGCCGCGGTCGCCGTCCGCATCGAAGGCCGGACGCTGTTCTTCAATTACGGCCTGGCAGCCTTTGCCGACAAGCGGCCGATCACCTCGGATTCGCTGTTCAATCTGGCGTCGCTTCGCAAGCTGTTCGAGGTCACGCTGCTGGCGCGCGCGGTCAAGCAGGGCGAGCTCGAGCTCGACGATCCGGTCGCCAAATATGTCGTCGAGCTACAGCAAGGAGGCTACATCCGCGGAGTCACGCTCGGCCAGCTCGCGACCCACACCTCCGGATTATTGCTGCCGTCGGACTACCCGCCCTGGCCGGAGGGCCGCTACTCGCTGGCGGAGCTCATCCGCATGGTCAACGCCTGGACGCCGGACCAGGGCCAGCAGCCCGGCAAGCAGCATATCTATACCCATACCGCTTTCATGCTGTTGCAGCTGGTGCTGGAGCGCAGGTTCGGCACGCCGATCGGCGAACTGATCGATCGGCATCTGCTCAAGCCGCTCGGCATGACCTCGACGGTGTTCGGGACGCGCGGCGCCGACGGCCGCGGCGAGCTTTCCCCGGCGCTGATGCGCCGCGCCGTGCAGGGCTATTCCAAGGACGGCGAGCCGATCGGCGTCCCCGGCGATCAGGAGGGCTATTACGACTTTCCCGGCACCGAGCAGATGTTCTCCTCGGCGCGCGACATGGCCACCCTGCTCGCCGCCAATCTCGGCGAGTTGCCGATCGATCGCGCGCTGCGGGAGGCGATGCTGTTGACCCAGCAGGGCGTGTTCCGGATCAGCCCGCGCAACACCCAGGCGCTGGCCTGGGAGGTCAACGACTATGGCGGGCCGGTGATCGTCGACAAGCCCGGCGGCCTCGAGAACTCGTCGACCTATATCGGCATGGTTCCGAGCAAGAAGCTCGGCATCGTGATCCTCGCCAACCGGGGCTACCAGCATCCCTACGAGATCGCCCGCCAGAGCCTGCTGCCGGCGCTGGCGCGCCGCTAAATTTAGTGCCGACATCAAACGCGCGCTCATGGTCGCTGCCCCGGCTGTTCGCAGTAACGCCTCGTGGCAATTCTGGCATTTGATGGCCGAAAAGAGGGGGTGCCCGCCGACAGGACTGCGCGCTGGCGGGAAGTCATTGGTCCGCTTTTCCGCGAAATCTGGCCTTTGGATGCACCGTTTCGCGATGAGCGCACGTCGCATAATCTCGTTTTGATGGTGCTGGAATGCGAGGGCGCGTTCGAAGATGCGGTTGAAACGGTCATCGACTTCATCATACCGCACCGGATGTATCAGTTATCGCACTCTTTGCTTTCGGAGCAGGAGCACGGTGAGCTTTTGAGACAGTACCCGAGACAGTTTCTGCGGCTTGCAAGCGCGCTGATTGATCCGGCTGCCTATCCCGTCCCGAACGACCTGGCTGAGTCTTTGCAAGCGTGTGTGGACGCCGACGCGACGGTCGTAAATGAGCCAAGCTACGTAAGGCTCTATGGCCTTCGGCGGCAACGCGGAGCGTGAAATCGTAACCAGATCGGTCCTTGTCGCCTTTCGGGCCACGCGCGCGGTTACGGCCGGAATTCGGCGGCGGCTCAGTTCTTTGGTGTACGATCGGTGGTCGGCTTTGTGGCCATCTCGACGCGATCAATCAACGAAGCGTCGTCATCCGGCGCGCGCGAGCTATTGACCCGCTTCGAGACCGGCTACCGTTGCAGCACGTCGTTTGCCGCGGGCTTCATTAACTGACCCCCGTCGCCAGCGAGCCAATGCTCGAAGTCCTTTGGTTCAAGGATCACGGGCATCCGATCGTGCATCTCGCGCACGAAGTCGTTGGGCTCGGTGATGATCATGGTGCAGGACTTGATGGTCTCACCGGCGGCCTTGTCGTGCCATTCGTCCCACAGCCCGGCGAAAGTGATAGGCTCACCGTCGCGGCGCGTGAAATAGTACGGCTGCTTGCCGCCGGGCGCGTCGTGCCATTCGTAGTATCCGCTCGCCGGGATCAGACATCGAGTGCGCTTGAATGCTTCGCGAAAAAATGGCTTCTCCGCAACCGTCTCGGCGCGAGCGTTGAACGTCGCCAGCCGCAGTTCCTTGAGTGGCTTGGACCACCACGACGGTACAAGACCCCACCTCATCGGCACCAATTCGCGCTTACCCTCCCGCTCGACCACCGTGTCAATCGCAGTCGTCGGACAGACGTTGTAGCGCGGTTGCGTGTTGCGGGCGGGTGCGTCCAGTGTCAGCCGGTACAGCTTGACGATCTCTGGCCATGTAAGTCTGTAGGTGAACCTTCCGCACATGACCGCAATATAGGCGCGCCGGCGAGTATCACAAATGCTGGTCCCAAGTTCCGGCGGCGGGGAAAGCGCATCGTGCTCACCGCGCTTCGTCCTCTCCCGGCGGTACCTTGGTGAGCGCATCGCGGAGAATCTCCGCCCACTTCTGCTGTGCGGCTGTGAGCTTATTTTCGCGCGCAAGGGCATCGAGAATAGCCAGCGCCTCGCGCAGCACCGCCCGCGCCCGCGGCGGGTCAGATGCAGTGCTGACGTTGTATAGACTGATAACGAGGTCAGCATGCCATTCCGCATTGCCTGGATCGGCGGCGGCGAGCTTGCGCCCGATCGCGAGGCTTTCCTCGTAGGCTGCCAGCGCCCCCGCCCGGTCGCCCGCCGCCAGCCGCACGTCGCCGACCTTGTTGAGGCTCACGCTCACGTCGCGCTGCCACCCGGCATTGCCCGGATCGGCGGCGGCGAGCTTGCGCCTGATCGCGAGGCTCTCCTCGTAGGCTGCCAGCGCCC
>WNGB01001421.1_pt1 | contig 39198 bp, 31 predicted proteins | sample 5400681 | NCBI WGS metagenome assembly WNGB01 (sample SAMN13153367, study PRJNA577476) | soil metagenome | isolation source: 115 cm soil or saprolite under grassland replicate 2 | place: USA:California | collected 2016-06-15 | reverse complement strand
GGGCGCGGGATGCGGATCGCGAACTGCTGACCGGAAACTGCTGACCGCGAACTGCTAACTACTGGCTACCGGCTACTGGCAACTGGCAACTGGCAACTGGCTACTCCACCCGGTAGTTCGGCGCTTCTTTGGTGATGATGACGTCGTGGACGTGACCTTCGCGCAGGCCGGCGGGACTGACCCGGATCATCTTTGCGTCGCGCTGAAGAGTGGGGATGTTCGCGCAGCCGGTGTAGCCCATGCCGGCGCGGAGGCCGCCCATCAGCTGATGGATCATCGCGGCGACTGAACCTTTATGGGCGACGCGTCCCTCGATCCCCTCGGGCACCAGCTTTTCACTGGCGTCAGGACTTGTCTCGAGATCGAATTCGTCCTGGAAGTATCGGTCCCGGCTGCCGCGGCGCATCGCGCCGATCGATCCCATCCCGCGATATTCCTTGAAGCTGCGTCCCTGGAACAGGATCAGTTCGCCGGGGCTCTCGTCGGTCCCAGCGAAAAGACTCCCGATCATGACAGCTCCCGCGCCGACGGCGATCGCCTTCGTGATGTCGCCGGAATAGCGGATGCCGCCGTCCGCGATGATCGGGACCTTGTGCGGTGCCGCAGCGCGCGCGCACTGCGCGACGGCCGTGATCATCGGCACGCCGATGCCCGCGACGACGCGCGTCGTGCAGATCGAGCCAGCGCCGATGCCGACCTTGACGGCGTCCACGCCGAGATCGATGAGCGCCTCGGTTGCTTCCGCCGTCGCCACGTTGCCGGCGATTAAATCGACCTTGGGGAATTCGCGGCGCACGCGCCGGATGACGTCGAGCACGCCCTGCGAATGTCCGTGCGCAGTATCGACGACGAGGACGTCGACGTTGGCCGCGACGAGCGCCTCCGCGCGCGCCATGCCGTCCTTGCCGGTACCGATCGCGGCACCGACGCGAAGGCGTCCGAGCGAGTCCTTGCACGCGTTCGGGTACTTGATCGCCTTCTGGATGTCCTTGACGGTGATCAGCCCCTTCAACCGGTACTGGTCGTCGACGACCAGCAGCTTTTCGACCTTGTGGCGATGCAGGATGTCGCGCGCGGCGTCCAGCGTCGTGCCGACCGGCACCGTGAACAGCGGCTCGCGCGTCATGATGTCGGAGATCGGGCGATCGACGTTGCTTTCGAATCGGAGATCGCGGTTCGTCAGGATCCCGACGAGCCGCCCTTCCTTGCTGCCATCCTGCGTGATCGGGACGCCGGAAATCCGGTACTTCTTCATCAACTCGAGTGCTTCGAAGATCCGGTTGGTGGGGGAGAGGGTGATCGGGTTGACGATCATCCCGCTCTCCGACCGCTTCACGCGATCGACTTCCGACGCCTGTTCCTCGATCGACAGGTTCTTGTGGATGATCCCCATGCCACCCTGCTGCGCCATCGCGATAGCGAGCCGGGATTCGGTGACGGTGTCCATCGCCGCGCTGACGATGGGGACATGAAGGCGGATGTTGCGGGTTACGTTGGAGGAAACGTCGACCTGGCTGGGCAGCACGGTGGAGTGCTGCGGCACGAGCAGGACGTCGTCAAAGGTGAGGGCCGTCGCCAGGCCAACCGAGATCTGGTCGGCGTTCAGGACATCCGTGCGCGTTTCCATTTATTTCCCGGGGGGCTTCCCCGCCGGACCCCCCTACACGCTCATTCGCGCCCTTCGACTCAAGCTCAGGGCGCCCCGAGCTTCGTCGAGGGGCGGGGGCCCCATGCCCCGCTCCGCTCGCGTGACTCACTCGCTTTCGCTCGTTCGTGAATCTCGCACTCAGCACCGAGCACTCAGCACTGAGCACTCTACACTCCGTATTACGCCGCTCCATGGCACTTCTTGTATTTCTTGCCGCTGCCGCAGGGGCAGGGATCGTTTCGGCCGACCTTCGGTTCTTCGCGCCTGACCTGCCGGATGACGTCGTCGCCGCCGGCCCGCGCGGGCCGCGGCGGCTCTGCGACGGCGGCGCCCGCACCGCTACCGCGGATCGCGCCGAAGGGGGACGATGACGCGGCGGACGGAGAGTTCAGCGTGATGGGCGAAGGCTTGCGTGGCGCCGGACGGGGAAGCGGCGGCATGGAGAGGCCGCCGCCATCCGCGGATTCGGCCTCGGCGCCGATCATCGGCGTGAGCCGCCACAGGTAGCGGACCATTTCTTCCTCGACGCGGTCGCGCATCTGCTGAAAGAGGGCGAAGCTCTCTTTCTTGTACTCGACGAGCGGATCCCGCTGCCCGTAGCCGCGCAGCCCGATCCCTTCCTTGAGGTGATCGAGGCTGTAGAGGTGATCCTTCCACTGCGCGTCCACGATCTGCAGCATGATGTCGCGCTCGACGCGATGCAGGATCGCCGGGTCCGGCAGGATCGCTTCCTTCTTTTCGTACTTCGCCTTCGCGACCGCCCAGATGGTGTCGGTCATCTGCTCGGCGGTCAGTCCTGAAAAGTCCAGTGACGCGCGCTCCTCATCGTCGAAGCCGAACATCTCGGACACCGCGCTCTTGAGCGCTTCCAGATCCCACTCTTCGGGATCCGATTCCGACGCCGTGTAGGTCGAGACGGTCGCGTCGGCCTGCTCCTCGGCGAGCGTCATCAGGTACCCGCGCGTGTCGACCACGTCGGCTTCGGTGATGTGGATCTGCCCCTCGAGCAGCTCGCGGCGGAGAGCGTAGATGCTCTCGCGCTGCTTGTTCATCACGTCGTCGTACTCGAGCAGGTGCTTTCTGACGCTGAAGTTCTGCGCTTCGACCTGCTTCTGCGCGCGTTCGATCGCCTTTGTCACCATCTTGTGCTCGATGGGAACGCCTTCTTCCATGCCGAGACGCTGCATCAGCCCCGAGATGCGATCGGAGCCGAAGATGCGCATCAGATCGTCTTCGAGAGAGAGATAGAAGCGCGATGAACCCGGGTCGCCCTGGCGGCCGGCGCGGCCGCGCAGCTGGTTGTCGATGCGCCGCGCTTCGTGCCGCTCGGTCGCGATGATGTGGAGCCCGCCCAGCGCGACGACCTCGTCGTGCTCCTTGTCGGTCTCCGTCTTGTAGCTGGCGAAAATGCGGTCGTACTCGCCGCGCGGAACGCGATAGAAGCTGTCGAGGTGATAGAAGTAAACGAAGTCCGCGTCGTCCACGAATTTTTCCTGTCCCTTCGGCAGCTTCTCGACGATCTGATCGCCCAGCGTCTGCTGGCGCGCCATGAACTCGGGGTTGCCGCCGAGCAGGATGTCGGTGCCGCGGCCCGCCATGTTGGTGGCGATCGTGACCGTGTTCTTGCGTCCGGCCTGCGCGACGATCTCCGCTTCCTGCGCGTGGAACTTCGCATTGAGGACGACGTGCTTGATGCCGCGAAGCTTCAGCAGCTTCGAGAGCCGCTCCGACTTCTCGATGGACACCGTGCCGACGAGCGCCGGCCGCCCCTCCTTCTGCTTCTCGAGAATGTCGTTGACGATCGCGTCGTACTTTTCCTTTTCCGTACGGTAGACGCTGTCGGGCTCTTCCTTCCGCTGCATGACGCGGTTGGTCGGGATGACCATCACGTCGAGCTTGTAGATGCTCGCGAATTCCTGCGCTTCCGTGTCCGCCGTGCCGGTCATCCCGGACAGCTTCTTGTACTTGCGGAAGTAGTTCTGGAAGGTGACGGTCGCGAGCGTCTGGTTCTCGCGCTCGATCTTCACTTCCGGATGATTCGTATTGTGTTCCTTGGCTTCAACGGCCTGGTGCAGCCCGTCGCTCCAGCGGCGGCCCGGCATCAATCGGCCCGTGAACTCGTCCACGATCACCACGGCGCTGTCCTTCACCATGTATTCGACGTCGAGGTGAAAGAGCGAGTGGGCGCGCAGCGCCTGGTTCACGTGGTGAAGGATCTTCATGTTGACGGGGTCGTACAACCCGTCGGTGCCCGGCTCGAGACGATGCGCCAGCATCTTCTCGGCCTTCGCCATGCCGCTCTCGGTCAGGTTTACCGTCTTGTGCTTCTCGTCGATGATGTAGTCGCCCGTCTTCTCGAGCTCTTCGCGCTCCTCGGCCTTGACGTCGCCGCGCGTCGTCGCCCCCTTTGAAAGACGAGGGATGATCCGGTCGACCTCGTAATATAGGTCAGTGGATTCCTCCGCGGGACCGGAGATGATGAGCGGTGTGCGCGCTTCGTCGATGAGGATCGAGTCGACTTCGTCAACGATCGCGAAGTTGTGGCCCCGCTGCACGTAGTGCGCGAGGTCGAACTTCATGTTGTCGCGCAGGTAATCGAAGCCGAACTCGTTGTTGGTGCCATAGGTGATGTCGCACGCGTAGGCCACCTGCCGCTCCTGGTCGTTGAGATCGTGCTGGATGACGCCGACGGTCATCCCGAGGAAGCGGTAAATGCGCCCCATCCACTCCGAGTCGCGGCGGGCGAGGTAATCGTTCACCGTGACGACGTGCACGCCCTGTCCCGCGAGCGCGTTGAGATATGCGGGCAGCGTCGCGACGAGCGTCTTGCCTTCACCGGTTTTCATTTCCGCGATCTTGCCGCGGTGGAGCACCATGCCGCCGATCAGCTGCACGTCGAAGTGCCGCATGTTGAGCGTGCGGCGGCCGGCTTCGCGCACGACGGCGAACGCCTCCGGCAGGAGATCGTCGAGCGTCTCCCCCTTGCTCACGCGCTCGCGGAATGCGACCGTTTTCGCGCGCAGCTGCTCATCCGACAGCGACTCGATCGACGGTTCGAGGGCGTTGATTTCCGCAACCGCGGGGGACAGCCGCTTGAGCTCGCGCTCGTTGGCCGTGCCGAAGACTTTCGCGAGGGCTTTATCGATGATCATTGCGGATGGATATCCAACAATTGTAGCAGCTTGTCGAGCACTGGGCGCTGCCTGTGGCAGAAGGCAGCGACCTGCCGCGTGTCGGGCCGGGAGGGCAGCGACCTGCCGCGTGTCGGGCCGGGAAGCCTAGCGGGCGAGCAGGGTCATCGGGTTCGTCAGCCGACCGTTCATCCAGATCTCGTAATGGAGATGCGATCCAGTGGAGCGGCCGGTCGATCCGACGTATCCGATCACGTCACCGCGCTTGACGCGCTGGCCGCCGGCGACCGTAAACCTCGACAGGTGCCCGTACTTCGTGACGATGCCGTAACCGTGATCCAGGACGACCATATTGCCGTAGGCGCCATTCGGGCTCGCGGTGCTGACCGTGGCATCCCCCGTCGCGACGACCGGCTGCCCGTAGTCGGCCGAGATATCGAGACCGGGATGGAAGTCCGGATCGTTGGTGATCGGATCCTTTCGGTTGCCGTACAACGACGTCAACCAGCCGGCGACCGGCCAGACGGACGGCGTTGCGGCGGCGAGCGCGTGGCGACGCTCGACGCTGTCGCGCACGGAGTCGAGGCGATTCCCGAGCACCCCGAGCAGATCGCTTAGAACGCCCAGCGCGGCGTCCGTGGGCGCCTTCGGTGTGAACGCGGCGCGCGTCGGCGCAGACATGCCGAATACGCCTCCCATGGCGCGTGACTTGATGTTCGGCGGAAGCTTGTCCATCGCGCGGCTGGCGCTCGGATCCACCTTGGCGCGCTCGCCGAGTTGATCGACCGCCGTCTGCAGGGCGGAAATCTGGTCCGCGAGTTCGCCGGTCGCCGCGCGATAGCTCGCGTTTTCCACCTGGAGCGCCGCATTGCTTGTCTGCAGGTCGCCGATGGTGGCGGACGCGCTCCAGCGGGCGCCAAGGCCAATCAGCACAGGCAGCGCGAACGCCAGCATCACGGCGGCCAGCGTGGGCCACAGCGAGATCGTCAGACGGCGTACGGCGCCGGTCTGGCGGTCGGCAATCACGAACGTATAGCGGCGCGAGCGCATACCTATTTGGAAACTCGGCAGATGTAGCCCGAAACTATAGCACAGCCGTGGGTTAGGGCAAAGCGCTTGCCCTGGAGGGTGCCGGCCTCGGAATTCGAGCTCTGGGGAGTACCGGGGCCACTCAATCGGGGTACTGGGTAAGGAAATGAAGGCAACGCTCGTCCTCCTCGTGCTCGCGCTGATCGCCATCGGCGCGATCGCTTTAGCCGCAGAACCCCTGTCACCCGCGATGCGTCACTTTGCCGCGTCCGCGGCGGCCCTCGAGCCGATTTCGATGGTCGTTTCGGGCGCGGCCGCTGTTGATCATCGCGTCGGTGCTGAAGAAATCGATCTAGGACTCGCAGTTCTCGCATTTCTGAGACCGCGAGACTGCTTGAAGTTCTGCGACGTTCACTGAACACCGGGCGACGGTTTCGAAAAATTCCTAGAGAATTCAGCGGCTGAGCCGCTGTGCCCGGCTTTGCAATCGTGCGGGCATGCTTGCGCGTGTTCGCTCGGCGGCGGTCTTCGGTATCGATGCGTCCCCGGTCATCATCGAAGTCGACATCTCGTTCGGACTGCCCGGCCTGACGATCGTCGGATTGCCTGACACGAGCGTGCGCGAAAGCCGCGATCGGATTCGCAGCGCCGTTCGCAACTCGGGCTTCGACTTTCCCAAACACCGCATCATCGTCAATCTCGCGCCGGCCGATGTGAGGAAGGCGGGAACGTCATTCGACCTGCCGATCGCGCTTGGCGTGCTCGCGGCGTCCGGCGTCATCGCCAGGCGCGATGTGGATGACGTTCTGATCCTCGGCGAGCTATCGCTGGACGGTGGCATTCAGGCGGCGCGGGGCGTCCTGCCGATTGCGGCGGACGCGCGACGGCGAAACTTCAAGGCGCTGCTGCTGCCGGTGGCGAACAGTCGCGAAGCCGCGGTCGTTGGCGGCCTGGATTTTCATCCGGTCGCGTCGCTCACCGAAGCGGTCCGCGCGATCAATGATCCGCACCCGGTTCCACTGACTCCGGAGCCAGACACGGACGCCGGCGAAGCGATCCACGGCGATTTCTCGGAGGTTCGTGGCCAGATGGCCGCGCGGCGCGCACTCGAGATCGCGGCAGCGGGAGGTCACAACGTCCTGCTTGCGGGACCGCCCGGCTCGGGAAAGACGATGATGGCGAAGCGGGCGGCGGGCATCCTTCCGCCGCTCGAATTCGAGGAAGCGCTCGAGGTCACCGCGATCCACTCGGTCGCGGGACTGCTTCCCCCCGGCACGGGTCTGCTGCGCGCGCGGCCCTTTCGCGCGCCTCATCACACGGTCTCCGACGTGGCGCTTGCCGGCGGTGGATCGAATCCGAGGCCAGGGGAGATCAGCCTGGCGCACCACGGCGTGCTGTTCCTCGACGAAATGCCGGAGTTCAGCCGGCACGCGCTCGAAGTGCTGCGCCAGCCGCTCGAGGACGGCCTCGTCCGCATCGCGCGCGCGCAGCGCACGGCGGTGTTCCCGGCGCGCTTCGTCCTGATCGGCGCGATGAATCCCTGCCCCTGCGGCTTCCTCGGCGATCCACGGCGCGAGTGCCGATGCACGCCGAACCAGACGAACCGTTACGCCGCGCGGCTCTCGGGGCCGCTCCGCGATCGCATCGATCTCACCGTCACCGTTTCGGCGCTGCCATCCCGCCAGCTGACTTCATCGCTCGAGGACGCCGAACCCACCGCTCCCATCCGCGAACGCGTCGTCGCGGCACGCCGCCTCCAGCAGTCCCGGGCCACGTCGACGCACACCTCCACCAACGCGCGCCTTGGCCCGCGCGCGTTACGCAAGGTCTGTGCACTCGATATCCGCACGGAGCGCCTTCTGCACGATGCCGCCGAAAAGCTCGGCCTGACGGCTCGCGCATTCGATCGAATTCTGAGGGTATCGCGAACGATCGCCGATCTCGCCCACGCCGAGCGCGTCGAGTTCGATCACGTTGCGGAGGCGATCCAGTACAGGGGGGTAGTCGCGAACTAATCGGAGAGTACGACAAGCTCGAAGGCGGCGTCGAATCGCTCCGGCAGCGCATTCTTGCAGGCGACGATCCGGACTGTGATTGAACGGTCTACCGTCTACCGTCTACCGACTACGGCTAGCAAGAATCCTGAGCGTCCGTCCCGGGGCGATGCTGTTGCCGGAAAGGCGGTTCCAGCTCTTGATCTTTGCGACGGTGGTGTCGAAGAGCTGCGCGATCGAGAAGAGCGTGTCGCCGCGCTTCACTTTGTAAGTGACATGCGCGAGCTGCGTGGGTTGCGTGGCGGCCGGGGATTCGGCCGTGCCGGCGATCGCGCGTGAGGCGACGGCGGTCGGAGCAGAACGATCGGTACGCGAGGCGAGCAGCGTCGCCGGCGCGCGCGGAATGATCAGTTCCTGGCCTGGACGAAGCCGCGACTTGGCGGACATGTTGTTCGCCTCGGCGACGTCGGCGCGCGACACGCCGAAACGGCGCGCGACGGTCTGGAGCGTCTCACCTTTTTTCGCGGTATACCACTTGAGCGCAGTGAAGTCGGCGGGAGAAGCGTCCGACAACTTCGCGCTGAGCTTGTCGGCCGTGCCCTTCGGGACCTTCACTTCATACTGCGGATACTTGACCGGCGTCGTCCACCGGCGCAGCTCAGGGTTGAGCGCCTGGATCTCGTCGACACTCGTCCCGGCCCACTCCGCGACGCGGCGCAGATCGATCGCGCGGGGCAGCGCGACCTTGTCGTAGTCCAGCGGCTGCGCGGTGATGGCCTCGAATCCGTACTGACCCGGGTTCCGGCCGATGATCATCGCGGCCATGATCAGCGGCACATACTCCCGCGTTTCCCGCGGCAGGTATTTGGTGCTTGCCGAGAGCTGCCAGAAATCATTGATGCCCGACCGCTTCACGGCGCGCGACACTCGGCCCGGACCGCCGTTGTACGCGGCGAGCACCATGCTCCAGTCGCCGTCGAACATCCCGCTCAGCGTCTTCAGGTACTTCGCCGCGGCGATCGTCGCCTTCTCCGGGTCGGAGCGCTCGTCGATGAACCAGTCGGTCTTGAGCCCGTGCTCCTTCGCCGTCGGCTTCATGAACTGCCACGGCCCCTTGGCGTTCGCCTTCGACAGCGCGTTCGTCTTGAAGGAACTTTCGATGATCGGGATATAGGCGAGATCGAGCGGCAGCCCCTCGGCGCGGAAGACGCTCTGGATCATCGGCAGGTACTTCGCGCCGCGCGCGAGGCTGTCCTGGATGTATTCGCGCATCCGCCCCTGGAACACTTCAACGTACGACAGGACCTTCGCGTGCTCCGGGATCGGAATGTCGTGCGGGTTGTGCTCGAGGTCATTCTTCACCGCCGCCTTCGTCGCAGCGTCTGCGGCGGGAGCGGGGAAGGTCGTCGCGTTCTTGAGGATCTCGTCGATCGGCGCCGCTTCGTACTTTTTCTCGGCGAACCCGTCCCCGCGGGCGAGCGCCGTCATCTCATACGCGTTGATGCGATCGATCAGCCGATCGAAATGCTCGCGCATGCGCGCATCGGTGCGCGCACCGTACGGTGATTCGAGGAGGACTTCGACGGACAGGTCGAAAGCCTGGCGAGCCTTATCGAGGTGACCGGCCTTCAACTCGCGCTCGCCGGTCTGAAAGTGCTGTTGGGAAGTGGCGATCAGGGTTGCGACAGGATCGATGAGGGGCTTCGGCGCGGCCGCCGGCTGCGCCTGCGTCTGCACGTGCTGCGCAACCACGGGTGCAGCGGGGGGCGTTGCAGACACTTGCGGCCGGGTGTTCGTGCCGCATGCCGAAACCGCCAGGCCGAGTCCAAGTGCCAACGTCCGTCGCATCATGCTGGGCGCTCCTCAGGATTGACAGGACCTGCCGCCGAATGCATGACCTTGCGGCTCTGCAAGCGGCTTGCCCTGTTGAGGTCTTCGTCGAACAGCACCCCGCCGGGAACGGGACGCCTGGTAAAGCTGGGGCGCCAAGAATAGCAGAGGAGCCCTGGCGGGTCAACCTTAAAGCCAAAGGGCTCAACAGTAACGAGGGATATTTACTGCCGCCAGGCCGCCTGGACGAAAATCCGGTGCTGCTCCCCGAGATCGCGGGCCGCCGGAGTGACTATGGATCGATCACCGATTACGATTTTGCGATTCTGCTTCAAGGCCTGACGGACGTCTTCTTCACATACGAACTCGGCAAAATTTTCCGTAACGTCTTGCGGTGCTGACGGTCCTAACGGTGCTGCTGGTGCTAACGGTGCTGGTGCTAAGGGTGCTGATGGTGCCGGTGATGTGGCTTGCCGGTAGCCGCGCGAGGTGAGGAACTCGTCGATCCGCCGGGCGAGCACGTCGGCCGAGATGCCTCCGGGTGCGGGCGGCGGGGCGGGGGGGCGCGGCAGGCCGGGCGCAATCGGCGCCGCAGCTGCGGACGTTGCGGCCGGCACCGGCTTGCTCACGACGGCGGGGTTCGTCTCGTACGCCAGGCGCTTGATGTTAAGAAGATGCTTCGGCGAGATGTTGTCCGACGTGATGTTGCCTCCCCATCCACCGCACCCGAGTGTCATCGCCGGATCGAGGCCCGTCGTGAGCCCGATCGATCCGTGCGTCGTGGGCGTGTTCACGCAGATGCGTCCCGCGGGTTTCTTCAGGCCGAACTCGAGGATGATCTTGTCGTCGCGCGAGTGGATCGACATGGTGTGACCCATGCCGCCATAACGCAGGATCTCCTTGCACCGCTCGCAGCCATCGCGCCAGTCGGAGACGACGTAGAACGACAGCACGGGCGACAGCTTTTCAATCGACAGCGGATAGTCGCGTCCGACCCCCTTGAGCTCTGCGAGCAGGACGCGCGTATCCGCCGGAACAGTGATCCCCGCCTGCTGCGCGATCAGTGTCGCGGGGCGGCCAACCAGCGCCGGATTCGGCAGGCGGTTGGGGCCGAGCAGGACTTTCGCGAGCGCGTCCATCTCCGCCGTCGACATGAAGTAGCCGCCGTTCTTGACGAACTCCCGCTTCACTTCCTCCACGACAGGCGCATCTACGACGACGGAATTGGGTGACGAGCACAGCACGCCATTGTCGAACGTCTTGCCGATGACGACGTCGAGCACCGCCTTCGGGATGTCGGCGCTGCGCTCGATGTATGACGGCGCGTTGCCCGGTCCGACGCCGTAGGCCGGTTTGCCCGCGCTGTACGCGGCGCGCACGAGCCCGAGGCCGCCCGTCGCCAGGATCACGGCGGTCTCCTTTGCCTTCATCAGCTCCTGCGTGCCCTCGAGCGTGACCGTCGTCATGCAGCTGATCGTTCCCTCGGGCGCACCCGCGCGGCGCGCGGCCTCGTTCATGATCTCCGCAGAGCGCGAGATGCAGCGGACCGCATACGGGTGGGGACTGATCACGATGGGGCAGCGCGCCTTGACCGAGATGAGGATCTTGTAGATCGCCGTCGATGTCGGATTCGTCGTCGGAACGATCGCGCAGACGACGCCGAACGGCTCCGCGATCTCGATGACCTTGCGATCTTCCAGCCGGCGGATCACGCCGACTGTCTTCATCGGTTTGATGAACTGGTAGACCTTCTGCGAAGAGAAGAGGTTCTTCTGGACCTTGTCGGCGACGACGCCGTAGCCGGTTTCCTCGTACGCGAGGCGGGCGAGCGGTTCGGCCTGCGGCGTCACCGCCGCGGCCATCGCGTCGACGATGGCGTCGATCTGTTCCTGGGAAAATTCCGCGAGGACCGGCGCGGCGGCCTTGGCGCTTCTCGCGAGCGACCGGGCCTCGGCGATGGAGGCAAGGTCGCGGTCCGTCTGGGCCATTTACGACCCCTTGGCGTCCTTCGGGGCTTTCGGGAGAATCTTCTCGACTTCGTCGTGCGGGCGGGGAATGACGTGCACGGAAATCAGCTCGCCGACGCGGCGCGCCGCAGCGGCGCCCGCATCCGTCGACGCTTTCACCGCGCCGACATCACCGCGAACGAGGACGGTGACGTATCCGGCGCCGATGTACTCCTTGCCGATGAGGAGGACGTTCGCAGCCTTGACCATCGCGTCCGCCGCTTCGATCGAGCCGATCAATCCCCGTGTCTCCACCATGCCCAATGCGTCCACGAGGCAAACGCTAACATATTGCTGTACATGCCACAACTGCGGTACGATTCGGCGCTCGCAATGCGTAAAACAGTCTGCCTGACTCTCTCCGCAGCGCTCTGCGCCGCAACGCTCGCCGCCGGCTGCGGCCGCAAACAGGAAAACGAACCCGCCGTCGCCACCCCGTCGCTGTCGCTGAGCAAAGATCGCGTCCCGATCGGCAGTGCCATCACGCTGACCTACAAGTTCGTCCTCGCGCCGAACGCGACGTTCGACAGGGACTACTGGGTCTTCGTGCACGTGCTCGATCCCGAGGGTGAGCAGATGTGGACCGACGATCATCTGCCGCCGACGCCGACGAGCAGGTGGAAGGCGGGGGAGACGATCGAATACAAGCGGACGATCTTCGTGCCGAACTATCCGTACATCGGCGAGGCGCACGTGCGCCTCGGCCTGTACGACCAGCCGTCAGGCAAGCGCCTCGTGCTCAACGCGCAGGACGTCGGCCGTCGCGAATACCTCGTCACCAAGTTCCAGATCCTCGCCTCGTCGGAGCGGATCTTTCTTATTTATAAGGACGGCTGGCATCCGGCGGAGGTGGACGCGAAGAACCCGCAGAGCGAATGGCAGTGGACGAAGAAGACAGCCACGCTCTCATTCCACAACCCAAAGAAAGATTCGACGCTGTTCATGCAGTACGACGCGCGCGTCGACCTGTTCACGCCGCCGCAGCAGGTAGTGCTGAAAATCGGTGACCAGGTGGTCGGCCAGTTCGCGGCGGAGGCGAAGGTCCCGACCCTCATTACGTTGCCGCTGACGGCGGCGCAGCTCGGGCCGGGTGAGATGGTCGACCTCGTGCTGGACGTCGATCGGACCTTCAAGCCCGGCGGGACGGACCCGCGGGAGCTTGGCATCCGCGTGTTCAACGTCCACATCGAGCCCAAATAAGCCCGGCTGTAGTGTTTCTGGACAGTCCTGCCAACCGTTTGGTAGGATCGGTCGTCCCAATGCAAGTGCGAAAAACAGCCCGGGTCGCGGTAGCCATCTGTGTGCTCCTCGTCGGAGCCGCATCAATGGCCTCGGCCGAGATCGTCTTCATGACGTCGGGCGGGACGCTGTCCGTCAAAAACCACCGGACGGACGGCGATTCGGTCATCCTGACGCTGCGCAGTGGCGGAGAGGTGACCTGCGACAAGAGCCTGATCGAGAAGATTCTCCCTGACGAAGTGCCGCACCCGGATCCGGCCCCCGCCGTGGCGCAGGCCGCGGAACAGGCAAAGGCGGACGCCGCCGCGCGTACGGCCCTGCTCAAAGACAGCATTTACAACGAGTTGATCGCTGCTGCCGCGGAGGCGCACGGCGTCGATCCGATCCTCGTCCAGGCCTTGATCCAGGTCGAGTCGAACTACAAGCCCCGTGCCCGCTCGTCGAAGGGCGCCATGGGACTGATGCAGCTGATGCCCTCAGTCGCGCGCGAGTACAACGTGCGCAACGCCTACGATCCGAAGTCCAACATCGACGCCGGCATCCGCAAGCTGAAGGGGCTGCTCGAGAAGTGGAACGACGTGGCGCTGGCGCTCGCGGCTTACAACGCCGGGGACGGCGCTGTCGCGAAGTTCAATGGCGTTCCCCCCTACCGGGAAACCCAGAACTACGTATCCCGCATTCTCTCGATCGCAGGGCTGCGTTAACAGGTTTAACCAGCCAACCTCGCGTTAACCCCGTCTAATCCAAATAGTTGGTAAGATTATCGCTCATGCTGACAGAGGTGTGTGCGCCTGCGGCCGCAAGCGAGCGCCGGGGCCCCCAACGCGGCAGCCGCGTTGGAATGGCCTGCCGGAGGGGAGTCGCCGAAGGCGACCGCGAGCGCGCAGCGAGGTGGGGAACGTCAAAGGGGCCCCACCGAGCGAAGTAAAAAAATGGAATACCGCTGCAGGCTCGGCACCCCGGGTGGCGAGGTCATCGAAGGCGTGTACGTAGCGGATAGCGAGGCGCGGCTGCGCCGGGAGTTCGAGGACAAGGGCTTATACGTCCTCGCGATCCAGCAGGCGGGCCGCCGCGCGCTGGCCGGCATGCAGCTACCGGCGCTGCCGCGCCGCCGCAAGGTTGCGAGCCGCGAATTCCTGGTGTTCAACCAGGAGCTCGCGACGCTGCTCAAGGCCGGCATGCCGCTGGTGCAATCGCTCGACATCCTTCGCCAGCGCGTGGCGAGCCCCGTCTTCAAAGGTGTGCTCGACGACGTGTACGAGCGCGTGCGTTCCGGCAGCGCGCTGTCCGAGGCATTCGAAGCGCACCAGGGACTTTTTCCGGGCGTCTACACGGCATCGCTGCTCGCCGGAGAAAAATCGGGCAATCTCGAACAGGTCCTGCGACGCTACGTCAGCTATGTGAAGGTCGTCTCGGGCGTCCGCAGGAAAACAGTTTCTGCGCTCGTCTATCCGGCGATTCTCGTCGCGCTCTCGCTCGTCGTCGTCACCGTGATCGTGGTGAAAGTCGTCCCGGAGTTCGGCAACTTCTACAACCAGTTCGGCAAGGAGCTGCCGCTCTCGACGCGATTCATCGTGAGCCTGTCGAACTTCGTGACGACGTACTTCCTGGTGATCGTCACGGCGATCGTGCTCGCGGCCGTGGGCTTCTGGGCATGGGTGAAGCAGCCGGGGCAGAGGCGCCGGCTGGATCGCGTGCTGCTGCGCGTCCCGATGCTTGGTCCTATCGCGCAGAAGTTCTCGACATCGCAGGGGGCGCGCACGCTGGCGACGCTCCTCGGCGGCGGCATTCCGCTCGTGAACGCGCTGGAAGTGACGTCGCGGTCGCTCTCGAACCAGCACATGGCGGCGCAGCTGACGAATTCGGCGCAGCAAGTGCGCGAAGGACGTTCGCTCGCGGCGACGCTGCAGGACAGCGGATCGTTTCCCGACGTCGCCATCAAGATGGTGGAAGTCGGCGAGTCCACCGGCGCGTTGCAGGAAATGCTGAACAGTCTCGCGGATTTCTACGACGAAGAGATCGACACGAACCTGAGCCGCTTCGTCACGATCATCGAACCGGCGCTGCTCGTGATCATGGGAATCGTCATCGCGGCGCTGCTGCTGTCGCTGTATCTCCCGCTCTTCAACCTCTCCTCGGCGCTGAGCAGCAGCTAGGGAATACCAGACATGGACGAAAAAGTATCCACCGCCACCGCCGCGCACCCGGAGCTCTACGTCGACGGCCACGAGCAGTCTGCCGCGGAGCAGGCCGCCGAGATCGCCCAGGCGCGCCGGCTCGCGGATCGCTACCGGCTGCCGTTCCTCGATCTCGCGCACTTCAACATCGATCACGATCTGTTCCGCACGATTCCCGCGGAGCTGATGCTGCGCTACGGCTTCGTGCCCTATCGCCGCGAAGGCAACACGCTCGTCATCGTCATCAGCGATCCGACCGACCTGCCGATGATCGACGAGCTGGGCATGCTGCTCGGGACGCCGATTCGCGTCATGGTCGCGCCGCCCTCGGCGATCCAGGCGATTCTCAAGAAGAGCGAGAGCTCCACGCGCGTCCTGGAAGACGCGACCGAGAGCTTCCAGCTGCAGATCCTCCACGAGGACGAGCACGGGGACGAGCAGCTCACCGTCGAGAAGCTGACGACCGACACGAGTCCGGTCATCCGCCTCGTGGACACGACGATTTACACGGCGATCCAGCGGCGCGCGAGCGACATTCACATCGAGACGCAGGATGACGCGGTGAACGTGAAGTACCGCATCGACGGCGTGCTGCAGTCGGCGATGCGGCCGATCGACAAGCGCTTCCACAGCACGATCATTTCGCGCGTGAAGGTCATGGCGGAGCTCGACATCGCCGAGAAGCGCATTCCGCAGGACGGCCGCTTCAAGCTGCGGCTGCCGGGAAAGACGATCGACTTCCGCGTATCGGTCATGCCCAGCGTGCACGGAGAAGACGCGGTCATCCGTATTCTCGACAAGGAGTCGATCAGCGAGCAGTTTCACGAGCTGCGGCTCGACATCCTCGGGTTCCCGGAGCAGGAACTGAAACGCTTCAGGAAGTACATCGCCGAGCCGTACGGGATGGTGCTGGTGACCGGCCCGACGGGATCGGGCAAGACGACGACGCTCTACGCCGCGTTGTCGGAGATTAAGTCAATTGAAGACAAGATCATCACGATTGAGGACCCGGTCGAATACCAATTGAAGGGGATCACGCAGATCCCGATCAACGAAAAAAAGGGTCTTACGTTCGCGCGCGGCCTGCGGTCCATCCTCCGCCACGACCCGGACAAGATCATGGTCGGGGAAATCCGCGACAACGAGACGGCGCAGATCGCGATCAACTCCGCGCTGACCGGGCACCTCGTGTTCACGACCGTGCACGCGAACAACGTGGTGGATGTCCTCGGCCGCTTCCTGAACATGGGCGTCGAGGCCTACCAGTTCGTGTCCGCGCTCAACTGCGTGCTGGCGCAGCGGCTGGTCCGCAACATCTGCGTGCACTGCAAGCGTCCACAGAAGGTCACGCGCGAGTACCTGATCGAGTCGCAGATGGATCCGACCCTCGCCGACAGCGGCCTGTTCTTCGAAGGCGCGGGCTGCATCGAGTGCAGCGGGACCGGTTTCAAGGGGCGGACGGCCATATGCGAGCTGCTCGATCTGACCGATAACATCCGCGAGATCATCCTGGCCCGGCGGCCCAACTCGGAGATCAAGAAGGCGGCCCGCGACGAGGGGATGCGATCGCTGCGCGAGTCCGCCGTCGAGCGCGCGCTGGCGGGCGTGACGACATTGCGCGAGATCAACAAGGTAACGTTCGTCGAATGAGCCCGCTGCCGAGTTTCCTCACCAGCCCTCCGCCCAGCGTCGGCGTCGAGATCGCGTCCGATCGCGTCACTGCGGTGTCGCTCTCGCGGCAGGGGAGCGGGTGGATCGTCGGCGCGCACGGTACCGAGCGGCTCGCGCCGGGCGTGGTTACTCCGGCGCTGAACGCTGTCAACGTACACGATGCGCGCGCGCTGTCGGCCGCCGTTCGATCCGCGTTCGAGAAGCTTGGCGCACGGCCGCGGCGGATCGCGCTGGTGATCCCTGACACTGCGGCCAAAGTCTCGCTCCTGCGGTTCGAGAAAATCCCCTCCGCCGCGGACCTCGATCAACTGATCCACTGGCAGATGCGCAAAGCGGCGCCGTTCAAACACGAGGACGCGCAGTTGTCGTGGGTCCCCGCCGCGCCGATTCCCGGAGGGGGGCGCGAGTACCTCGTAACTCTCGCGCGCCGCGACATCGTCGAGAGCTACATGAAGGCATGTGCGGACGCGGGCGCGGACGCTGGCGTCGTGGACCTTGCGTCGCTCAATCTGATCAACGCGGCGCTTGCCGCCGGCGGCGACAGCGCGGCCGACTGGCTCGTCGTGCACGTGGCGCCCGACTACGCGACGCTCGCGATCGTCCGTAACAAGGATTTGATCTTCTTCCGGACGCGGCAGCTCGAGAGCGAGGCGGATCTCGCAGACGTCGTCCACCAGACGGCGATGTATCACGAGGATCGGCTCGGCGGCGCGCGCTTCGGACGCGTCGTACTCTCGGGGGCCTCGACTCGCGGCGCGGATGCCGGGGAGCGGCTGCGCCGCAACCTGGAAGAGCGCGCGGGCGCGAAGGTCGAAGCGCTCGATTTCCGCGGCACCGCCGCGATGCGCGATCGCATCAGCGCCGGGCCGGATCTGCTGGATGCCCTGGCGCCGGCCGTCGGCATCGTGCTCCGGGAGCGGGTTGCTTAGTGCTGCGCGCGAATCTTTCCACTCGTCCGTTCTACAACGAGCGCGTCGTGCACGCCGTCGCGGCTGTTGTCGCCGTCCTCGTGCTCGCGGTCACCGCCTGGCAGATCGCTCGCGTCGTGCGGCTATCGCGTTACAAGACCGAGTTGAACACCGCGATCAATCGCGACAAGGGGCAGATCGAGTACCTCACGAAGGAAGCGGCGAACGTGCGTCGCGGCCTCGATCAGAAAGAGCTGGCGCTGGTCGCCGCCGAGGCGAAGGAAGCGAATACGCTGATCGAAATGCGGACGTTCTCGTGGACGCAGCTGTTCAACCAGCTCGAAACGACGCTGCCCGAGGACGTGATGCTGACGAGCGTGCGTCCCGACTTCAAGGAGAGCGGCGTCACGCGCGTGAACCTGGAAATCCAGGGACGCAGCGGCGACGTCATCGACAAATTCTGGGAGCGGCTCGAAAAGACGGGCGCCTTCCACGACATCGAGTGGAGCGGCCTCGCCGTCACGGACGAAGGGGTCCACCGGCTGGAGATGACGGCGGTCTACACGGGAACGTCGCGATGAAGCTCGGACGCGTCCTCGACGAAAAGCGCAGCATCGTGTTTCCGCTGGGGCTGGCGGTGATCGCGAACGTGCTGCTGTACGGGCTGGTCGTGTTTCCGCTGGGCCGGCATGTCTCGAGCGCCGAAATCGACGCGCGAACGCAGCACGAGCAGTTGAACAAGGCGCGCCTGGACTATCAGTCAGCGAAGGCAACGGTGACCGGCAAGCAGCAGGCGGACTCCGCGCTCCAGAAGTTCTACAAGGACGTCCTGCCCGCGAGCCCCAGCGCGGCGCGCACTCTCACCTACACGCGGTTGTCGCAGCTCGCGAAGCAGGCGAACGTGCGCCTCGAGCACGGCAACAATGCGGTCGAGCGCGAGAAGGGCAGCAAGCTCTCCAAGCTCACGACAACCTATACGCTGACGGGCGAGTACCGTGACGTCCGCCGATTCATCTACTCGCTGGAGACCGCGCCCGAGTTCATCGTGCTCGAGAACGTGGCGCTCACGTCGGCGGGGGAGCAGGCGCAGAGCGGCCGCAGCCTCGCGGTGAATCTGGATATTGCCACTTACTTCCGGTCGGGCGATGCCGGAGCTTAAGTCGTCACAGCGCTCGCGCGCGGTCATCCTCGGCGTGGTGCTGGTCGTTCTCGCCGGCGTGCTCGTTTTTACGTGGTGGCCGGCGGCCAGTCGGAAGGCAGGGCCGTCTAACCAACCAAGGGAACAGCGGAGGCAGGCGGCGACGTCGGGCACCGCACCCGGGACGCTCGATGTGCGGCTCGAGGATCTGAGACAGCCGCCGCCGGAGCCGGCAGGTGAGGACCGGAACCCGTTCCGGTTTTATGTGAAGCCCCCGCCCCCGCCGCCGCCGAGGCCGGCGGTCGTTACGCCGCCCCCGCCGCCGCCGCCGAAGCAGCCGGGCGAAGAAGGTTACGTGCCGCCCCCGCCGCCGCCGATCCCGCTGAAGTTCATCGGGACGCTGGAGCAGGGGAAGAAACGCGTGGCGATTTTCTCGGACGGGCGCGGCGTTCCGGTCTACGCCTCCGAGGGGGAGCTGGTGCTGGGACAGTACAGACTCGTGCGAATCGGCGTGGAGTCGGTCGTGATGGAATACGCTGACGGCCGCGGCCGCCAGACGATTCCAATGCGCGGCCAATAGGGAAGACGGAAAACGGAAAACTATGAGACGTAACGTTTCGCTTCTTCTCCTCGTGGCGCTCCTCGCCTCCGGCTGCGCGGCGTCACGGGCATTCCGGCGCGGGCAGGACGCCGTGCGCGTCGCCGACTGGGACGCGGCCGTCACCTACTTCACGAAGGCGGTCCAGGCGAATCCGGACGCCGCGGAGTACAAGATCAACCTTCGCCGCGCGCAGGAAGAAGCGGCGCGGATGCACGTCGAGAAGGCGCGCGAGCTGGAAGCCAAGGACCAGCTCGATGCCGCGCTGACGGAGTATCGCCGGGCCGCGGAGCTGGTCGGCGCCGACCGCCTCACGCAAGCAAAGGTCGCCGAGCTCGAACGCAAGATCCGCGAGCGGATCGAGGCGACGCGCCCGAAGCCGCCAATCGAACAGCTGCGCACCCAGGCGCGCCCGCTCGGCGCGCCACCGCTGCTGAACCCGGCGTCGCGCGAGCCGATCCGGATGAATTTCGGCGCGTCGTCGAGCCTCAGGGACATTATCAATTTCATTGGTACCGCGTCGGGCATCAACATCACCTACGACGCCGGCTTCGTCGACAAGCCGTATAGCGTGAATCTCGACGGCGTGACGGTGGAAGAAGCGCTGCAGCAGGTGCTCGCGGCGAACCAGTATTACTACAAGGTCGTCAACCCGCGGACCATCATCGTCATTCCCGATCAGCCCGCGAAGCACCAGCAGTACGACGATCTCGTCGTGAAGGTGTTCTTCCTCTCGCACGCGGACGCGACCGAGCTGAACCAGATGGTCAACAGCATCATGCGCATCCCGCAGATGGCCGTCCAGCCGATGATGATGCCGAACAAGGCAGCCAACACGATCATGGTGCGCGCGACGGCGCCCGTCATGGACGTCATCGAACGGGTCATCAAGGCGAACGACAAGCCGCGCGCGGAAGTCGTGCTCGACGTCGAGATCCTCGAGGTTAATCGCAACCGCGTGAAGCGTTACGGGATCAATCTCAGCGCCTACGCTTTGAACCTGATGTTCTCGCCGGAGCTCGCGCCGCCGAACACTTCCGCGACACCGGGCACGCCGTCCGCGTCGCCGCCGCTCTTCAACCTGAACACGATCTCGCAGGGCGTCAGCACCGCCGACTTCTATCTCGGCGTGCCGACCGCCGTCGTCAACTTCCTCGAGAGCGATCAGCACAGCAAGACGCTCGCGAAGCCGCAGCTGCGCGGCGCCGAGGGACAGAAGATGACGCTCAACCTCGGATCTGAAATCCCGGTCATCTCCACGGTGTTCGGCGCGGCGGCCGCGGGCGGCTTCGCGACGATCCCGCAGTCCTCGTACAACTACCGAACGATCGGTGTGAACCTGGACATGACGCCCCGCGTGACATACGAAGGGGAGATCATTCTCGAGCTCGCCGTCGAGAACAGCTCGCTCGGCGCGAACATTGACGTCGGCGGCCAGTCCGCGCCGTCGTTCACCTCGCGCAAAGTGTCCACGCACCTGCGGCTGCGCGAAGGAGAAGCCAATCTGCTGGCTGGCCTCATACGGCAGGACAACACCACCAGCCACTCGGGGCTGCCCGGGATCATGCGGATTCCCGGAATCAAGCAGCTGTTCTCGAACAACGACATCAGCACGCAGGACACGGACATCGTCATGCTGATCACGCCGCACATCGTGCGCGGCCACGACCTGACGGCGGAGGATGTCAGTTCGATCTACATCGGCACGCAGACAAACGTCGGCCTCTCCGGGCCGCCGCCGCTGATCGCGCCATTGCCCGAAGCGCTTCCGCCTGCCGCGGGGACGACGCCCGTGCCTGTCCCCGGTACCGCAGGGATGCCGAACGCACCGCAGCCCGGTGTCCCGGGTCCGCCCGTCGCAAGCCCACCGGGTGCGCAGCCGGCGAATCCACCGGCACCTCCAGGAACGTCACCGGTTCCCGGCTTCATCCCTCCGGTCACGCCGCCTGTGACGCCGACGGTCACACCGGCGACTCCGGCGGGGACGCCGCCGCGCGAGGTGCCGCCGCCTGCAGGGACGCCACCGGCCGGCCCGCCGAATCCGGCGCCGTCCGCGGCGCAGATCATCGTGACGCCGGCGGGCACCGAGTTCCGCGTCGCGGGTGGTCCATACGCGGCGCCGATCTCGATCAACAACGCATCGCGCATCTCGGCGATTACGCTGACGATTACCTATAATCCGTCGATCCTGCGCGTGCGGACGGTGCTCGACGGCACGTTCATGCGCCAGGGGGGCGTGACGGCGTCATTCACGCCGAGAATCGATGCGGCGAACGGGCGCGTGGACATCGCGATCGCGCGCGCCGGCGACCAGACAGGCGCCTCAGGCGCCGGCCTGCTCGCTGCATTGCAACTGGACGCGATTGCGGCGGGAACGTCGGCGATCGCGGTCACCGGGATCGCGAATGGTCCCGACGGGGCGCCCGTCACGTTGACCTTCGCACCCGTAACGGTGACGGTGCGGTAACGCCATGGTACTGAGACGCCAGGACGGCTTCACGTTCGTCGAGCTGCTGGTTGTCTGCACGATCCTGCTGATCCTCGCGTCGGCGGTGATGCCGCTGGCGCGCGTGACCGTGCAGCGGCAGCGCGAGGTCGAGCTGCGGCGGTCGCTCCGCGAGATGCGGACGGCAATTGACAAGTTCAAGGACGCAGCGGATGCCGGCGCAATCGCGCCAATGGAAATCCAGGCCGGCAGCGAGAACTATCCGCCGAGCCTGGAGACGCTCGTCAACGGTGTCACCAAGAACAACGACGCGACCGGCGTGAAGCTGAAGTTTCTCCGCCGGATCCCGATCGACCCGATGACGAAGAGCACCGAGTGGGGTATGCGCGCCTATTCGGATCGCCCGGACTCGACGTCGTGGGGCGGCAGCAACGTCTTCGATGTGTTTACGAAATCAGACGGGAAGGCGCTCGATGGAACGAAATACAAAGACTGGTAACGCGGGCTTTACGCTCGTCGAGCTGCTGATCGTCATCTCGCTGATCTCGATCCTGGCGGCGATGGGCCTCGTGCAGTATCGCAACTCGGTCGTGTCGGCGAAAGAGGCGACGCTGAAGCAGGATCTCTTCCGCATGCGCGACGCGATCGATCAGTACTACGCCGACAAAGGCAAGTACCCGAGCGCGCTCGACTCCCTCGTCAGCGACGGTTACATGCGTCGCATCCCGGAAGATCCACTCACCAAGTCGGCGGACAGCTGGACGACGGTGCCGGCGGAACCGGATCCCAACAACCCGGCCGCAGAGCCCGGCGTCTATGACGTGAAGAGCGGCGCGCAGGGGACAGCGCTGGACGGTTCAAGCTATTCTGATTGGGATTGAGCCTCTTCAAGTACCTGAAAGCGCGCCTCGAGCCATTCCTCCTCAGCGACTCCGAGTTCGTCGACAACGCCTTTCGCGACATTCTCGGCCGTGATGCCGACCAGGGCGGGCTCGAGTTCTACCGCGGCGTGCTCCGGCAGGGCGTGCGCCGTACCGCCGTCCTCCTCGACATCATGCGGTCTGAGGAGTTCCGTCGAACGCTCGGTTCGGCGGCTCCTGCATCGCTCCCCAACCTCGTTGTGCAACGTCCCGAACGTTATCGCCGTACAACGGATCGCGTGAACGGCAGCTCGATGCTCGTCTTCAACGTGGAGTCACCCGCGGACTTCGACTGGCTCGAGAACGCCATCCTCCAGAACGGCTACTACGAAGAGCCGGGCGTCTGGGTCCTCGACGTCGATTTCGACAAGCGGCTCGTCGCCGAGATGATCGCCGCGTTCGGTCCATCGGCGGCCCTCGAACTGGGCTGCGCCGCTGGCGCGGTGCTCCAGTGCCTCGACGCGATCGGGATTGAAGGAGAAGGGGTCGAGATCAGCTCGATGGCGATCGCCAGGGCCGGCGATCGGATCCGGCAGCGCATCCACCAGGGGGACCTGCTCGCGCTCGATCTGCCGAAGCGCTACGACCTCCTGTTCGGTCTCGACATCTTCGAACATCTGAATCCGAACAAGCTGGACGCCTACATCGAGCGCATCGCGACCGTGACGACGGATGATGCGCTTCTGTTCTGCAACATCCCGGCGTTCGGCGCCGACCCGGTGTTCGGGACGGTGTTTCCGTTTTATGTCGACGGATGGGCGGAGGACGCGGCCGCCGGCAGCGCGCTGCGCAGCATCCACGTGGACGATCTCGGCTATCCGATCCACGGGCACCTGGCGTGGGGCGACGCCGCATGGTGGACGCGGCAGTTCGAGAAGGCGGGCTTTACGCGCGACGTCGAGATCGAGCGCGCCTTTCACCGGAAGTACGACGCGTACATGGAGAAGCGTTCGCCCGCGCGGCGCGCGTATTTCGTGTTCGGCAAAAAAGAATCGGCCCGTCGCCGGGCCGATGTTCTCGCGCGGATCGCCGCGCCGTCCAGGTTGATTTAGTTAGAGCACGTCGAGCGTCAGGGTCGCGGTGCCGATCTTACCGCCACCAACACCGAATACGTCCACGCGCACGTTCTTGATGCCGCGGCTCGTGAAGGTGTGCGGCAGTTGCGGGGACGTCGTCGTGAACGGACCCGTCCCGTCGTCAAGCGTCCACGTATAATGATCGACCTGCGCTAAGCCGATGCCGCTGACGGTCAATGTGGCGGGCGAGTTGACGCTCGGCGGATTCGGGCTGACCGACAACGTCACTGGCAGCGAGCCGATGATCACCGACGTCGACAGCGATCCGGAGTCGCCCGAACTGTCGGTCGCCGTCGCCGTCGCTGTGTAGGTGCCGGATGCCTGGTAGGTATGCGGAACTGTCTGTGGGCCGCTGATCGCGCCGAGGGACTGACCCGATCCGTCGCCGAAGTCCACGCGGACGTTCGAGAGGTTCGCGCCAGTGGTCGGCGTCACCGTGAACGTAATCGGCACGCCGGCGCTGGCCGCGTTCGGGCTCGCCGTGAACGCCGAGAGACCGCGCACGCTTACCGTCACGTTTGCGGCTGCGCTCGTGACTGTTCCAGCGGTTGCCGTAACCTTCGCCGCCGCCGTTGTCGTCAATGTCGCCGTTGCGACGCCATTCGCGTCCGTTGTCGCGGTCGAGGGTGAAATCGATCCCTTGTCCGTCGCAAACGTCACTGGAACTCCGACGAGCGCGTTGCCGCCGTCGTCGGTAACTGTTGCCGAAACCTGCGCCGTTCCTCCCGCCGCCCCGAGCGACTGTGGGGTCGTCGTCACGGTGACCGTCTTCACCGCGGCGGTGCCGACCTTCAAATCCTTCGTCGCCGACGCTCCGCCGGAGTACGCGGTAATCGTGGCCGTTCCACTCCCGCCGCTTGTGAACAGCGTGACGGTGACTTGCCCGTTGTGGGTCCGCGCCTCGGAAGGCTCAATCCGCCCGATGGTCGTCGTAAAGGTTACGAGCGTGCCGTTCTGGACCGGAGTGCCTTTCGCCGTCGTCGTGGTCGTCGTTCCGCTGCCGCTGGACGCGGTCCCGTTCTCGATCACAGTCGCGGTGATGTTGACCTGGCTGTTGAGCGACACAGTCGTCGTGGCCGGCAGCAATGTGATGACACTCCCGGTCGGCGCCAGCAGCGGCACCTTGTCGCACGCCATGACGAGCGCGAGCGGCAGGACGAGCAAGGAGAGTAGAGCGATGGCGACCGAGCGGTGTGTTACCATAATTGGCGCTAACGATAATAGTCTCATGAGTTTACGGGGTCAAGGTTCGCCAGCAGCCGGTTACGCGATGGCCGCGCTGCTCGTGGCGATGGCGGTGATGGCGGTGCTGATGTCCGCGGCGCTGCCCGTGTGGCGGCACGAGGCGCAGCGCGAGAAGGAAGAAGAACTTGTCTTCCGCGGACAGCAGTACGTGCGTGCGCTGCGGCTGTACCAGGCGCGGACGCAGACGATGGCGGGCAGCGTGGACCTGCTGGTGAACGGCCACTTCCTCCGCAAGAAATACAAGGACCCGGTCACGGGTGACGACTTCGAGTTGATCGGGTCTGCCGGCGTGGCTGGGCAAACCGGTCAGCAGGGGCAGCCTGGCCGCGGCGGCCAGCCGGGACGCGGCGGCCAGCTGGGACGCGGCGGCCAGACGGTGGGCGGCAGCGTCGGCGGCGGGCCGCAGGGAGGAATCGGGACGCAGCCGCAGGGGAGCGCTTTCGGCGGCGGCACCGTTCCGGGCGGCATCCTTGGCGTGCGCAGCAAGAGCAAGGAACAATCGATCCGCCTGTACCAGGGGCGCAATCACTACAACGAGTGGAACTTCATCTTCGTCCAGCAGCAGCCGGGCGGACCTGGCGGGCGCGGCCAACCGGGCGGACCCGGCGGGCGCGGTCAGCCCGGAGCCGGTGGCGGGCCGGGTGGGCGCGGCGGACGTGGCGATGGCCGCGGTGGTGACGGCCGCGGAATAGGCCCCGGCGGGCCGGGACGAGGCAATGTGCCATTCCCATTTCCTCCTGGTGGTCCCGGCCGCGGCGGCCGTGGCGGCCTGTAGCGGGGTCATCGCCAGTTAGGACGCCGGGCGCTGCCTCGCAGCCTGCGCTGGACGTAGACGGTAGACCGTAGACGGTAGACGGTAATTGGTTGTGATATCCCTGCACGTCGGTCTACCGGTTACTGACTACTGGTTACTGACTACTGCGTCATGCAATGCGCGTCTCACCGGTTGGATCGCGTTGTTGTCCCGCGCGGGATGCACGCGGTTCGTCAGGAACACCACATACAGATCCAGTTCCGGATCGATCCACAACGATGTGCCGGTAAATCCGGTGTGCCCGATGGCGCGCGGCGAGAGGCGCGTGCCGCACGAAGACGTCGGCAGCATCGTGTCCCAGCCGAGTGCGCGCGAGCTGCCGGGCACCGTCGATTTCCGCACGAAGCGCGCGAAGGTAGCGGGACGCGCGAACGTCTGCTCGCCGTGAAGTCCTTTCAGTACATCGCGCGCGAAGGTTCCAACGGCAGCAGCAGTACCGAACATCCCGGAGTGTCCCGCCACGCCGCCGAGCGCCCACGCGTTCTCGTCATGGACTTCTCCCTGCAGCAGGCGTCCGCGCCACAGATCGAGCTCCGTCGGCGCGCAACGCTCGCGATCTTCCGCCTGAAGGCGGAAGCTACCGTGTTCGGTAAGTGTAGCTTCCGCCTCTGACCCGGTAGCTTCCGTTTCCGATCCTGTAGCTTCCGCCTTTAGGCGGAAGGACAAATCCTCGAGCGACAATCCGACGTCCTCGAGAATGAACCCGAGCAGCATGAACCCCAGGTCCGAGTAGATCGACTGCGTGCGTGGCGCGTACTCGAGCGGCAGCGTGCAGATGGCGCGCTGAAACTCCGCGCGGCCGTGGTGATCGCGGAAGAACGGCAGGTACCCGGTCAATCCCGACGCATGCTCGAGCAGATCCGCGATCGTCACCGATTCCCGATCGATACCACGCCAGTCAGGCAGGTACTTCGCAACCCGATCGTCGAGCGCGAGCGCGCCCGCCTCGACGGCCTGCATGGCCCGCGTCGCCGTCGCGATGACTTTCGTGAGCGACGCGAGGTCGTAGATCGTTTCCTCCGTAGTCGCAGGCGCATCTTCCGCGTAGGTGAGGCGTCCGAACGCCTGCCGCCAGGTGACGCTCTCGCGCCGGCCTGCTTCGACGACGGCGGAAGGAAAGGCGCGGCGCTCGATCCCGCGCTCGACGATCCTTCCGGGAGTCACTTTTCGGGATTGGTTGTCGGCCGCGTGGCGGTGAACGCGGCGCGGCTGACGGTCGCGAGGTAATCGGGCGCCGGCGGCTTTGGTCCCGTCAGGCTGTCGTACGAGAAGAGGACGAAGCCGGCCGTGCCGAGACGGCGCGCCGCCTGGATGTTTTCGATGGTCTGCGCGGGCGTGAGGCGATACGCGCCGATTCCCGCCCACACGGCCCCGCCACCGGCGATGTCGCGCGCCGCTGCGATCTGCTCCGCGAATCGCGCGGACTCCTGCGTGTAGGCCATCGGCGCGACCGCGTCGATCAGATGCGCGCCGAGCCAGCCGCGCCAGTCCTGGAGACGCTCGTCGAAGGCGTCCTGCGAATCTGGAAACACGGCGGCCGTCACCATTGCGGCGGGACGCGCGGTGCGGACCGCCTGTCGAACGCCGGCGATCAACGCTGTCAGGCGCGCGCGGCGGAACGCCGCCCATTCGGCGGGGAAGCGATCCGGATACGCGAACAGATCGTTGGTTTCCTGCGCGTCGAGCTCGCGACGCGCGTCCGCGGCCATGCGCGGCCGGATATCGGCGCGGAATTCCGCGATGGAGAAGCGGCTGTAGTCGAACTGCTGGTTCGGAAAGCGCGCGTAATCGAGGTGGATGCCGTCGAGATCGTAGCGGCGCGCGAGATCCGCGATGAGGTGCTCGGTATACGCGGCGGCGTCCGGCTGGAGGGGCGTCGAGTACAGTCCTTCAACCGTTTCGCTTTCACCGCGGACCCAGCGCGCAATCTTGCCGATGTACGCGGGATTGCCCGGATCGAGCCGCGCGACGTCCTGCGCGATCGCGCGCGGGATCATCAGCCACTGCGGGTGACGGTAAATGAGGTGATCGGGGGATTCCGGAAGTTCGACCGCGCTCGACACGAGGTTCAGGCTGACCCACGCGTGCACGCGGATGCCGCTCGCGCGCGCTTCCGCGAGCAGCGTCGCGAGCGGATCGAACGACTCCGGCTGGCGGGCGAGATCGGGGGCGCGCGGCTCGACGTCGGTGATGTAGTACGCGTCGGCGCGCCCGCGCACCTGCACGAGCAGCGTGTTGAAGCCTTGATCATGCGCGGTGTGCACCAGCGTCGCGATGCTCGCGGGCGTCGTGAGCGACGACCGGAGGACCCACAACGCGCGTATTTCCAGCGGGGCCGTGGCGCGCGCCTGGGCGCGCGCGCCGGCGTCCGTGCACAGCAGGGCGGCGCAGATGGCTATCGCCACCGCGGCCAGCGACCGGCCACGCGCGGAATCAGCACAATTCATTGAACAGCCGAATGTAACAGCGGCAGTCGCCGCTGTCAACGCGACGCAGGCGTCAGATCGAGCACAACTCTGTAACGATCGCCGCGCATGATCGAATGCACGTACTCGAGCGGGCGGCCGTCGGCCAACGTTGTCAGCCGTTCGGCCGATAACGCCGGGGAACCGGCGGGCACGCGCAACAACTGCGCGGCTTCGTCGGGAACCGGAACGGCCTGGTGAGTTTCCCGGGCGGCGGCGGGGTAGAGCGCGTAGCGGGACGCGAGCACTTCATAGAGTGACGAATCGACGAATGACAGCGCGTCGATTCCCGGTACGAGGTGCAGCGGAATGTACGCGGTCTGCAGTCCCATAGGCTCGCCGTCCGCCAGCCGCAGCCGGCGAAGCCGGAACAACGAATCCCCCGCCGCGGTCTCGAGCTTCAACGCGATGTCAGCCGGCGCGGGCACCAGGCCATGTTCCAGCACGCGCGACGACGCGGTGAAGCCGTGGCCGCGCATTTCCCCCGTGAAACTTGTCAGTTCGCGCGGACCTTCCTCGAGAGGGGCTCCCTGCACGAAGGTGCCGCGTCCCTGCTCGCGACGGATATATCCCAGCTGCGCCAAGTCGCGGAGGGCCTGCCGGACGGTGATCTTGCTCACATGAAACCGCGCAATCAGCGCGTCTTCCGTGGGCAGGCGCTCTCCCGGCCGCCAGCGTCCCGCCTCGATATCCCGCAGGATGGCGGTCTTCAGCTGGTGGTAGAGAGGGACGGGGGTATCCCGCTTCAAAACGGCCATTGACCCTGGTCATTATAATGATATGCTCTCGCGCGTCACCATCAATTTTCGGGGGGATATTGAATGATGCGATGCAGGATCGGGCAGGCGTTGCGCGGCGCCATTGCGGTCGCCGCACTCGTGTGCGCGACGACCGCGGTTGCCGGTGCGCAGGAGACCACGGGAACTCTCACCGGGGCCGTGAAGGATCAGACGGGTGCGGTGCTGCCCGGCGTGACCGTCACGGTCAAATACATACAGACGGGCTCGACCCAGGAATTCGTCACCAACGAGAACGGCCTCTACACGGCGCCGTCGCTGCAGCCCGGTGACTACGAAGTCACCTTCGCCCTGAGCGGGTTCCAGTCCCGGACGGTCAAAGGCATCCAGCTCCACGTGAACGACCGTCTCGAGGTGAACGGGCAGCTCGGGGTGAGCGCCGTCAGCGAGACCGTGGAAGTGAGCGCCGCATCACAATTCGTGCAGCCGTCGCCGCAGGTGCAGAACCTCATGGGACCGACGCAGGTGCAGGAGCTGCCGCTCAACAACCGCAATTTCGTGCAGCTCGCGACGCTCGTTCCCGGCGTGTCGAGCGATTTATCCGACGAAGTGGGCGTCGGCCTGACGTCCACGATCAGCATCTCGATCAATGGCGGACGGCGCAACGCCGTCAACTGGATGGTTGACGGTGTCTCCAATGTTGATGTCGGCTCGAACATCACGCTGCTGTCGACGCCGACACTGGAATCGATCCAGGAGTTCAAGATCATCACGAGCAGCTTCGCGGCCGAATGGCCGCGCAGCGGCGGCGGGGTGGTCAACATTGTTACAAAGGGAGGCGGTCGTAAATTCAGCGGGACCGCATACGAGTTCTATCGTGACGAAAAGTTGAACGCGAACTCGTTCCTGCGAAACTCCAGCTCGAACGCCGACTTTCGCAAAGGCCCCGCGCCGCTCGACTACAACAATTACGGCTACACCGTCGGTGGTCCGCTGCTGCCCAGCCGGCAGAAGGCATTCTTCTTCTGGTCTCAGGAGTGGCGGAAAATCGAACGAGCGGGCAGCACGACGGCAATAGTGCCGCAGCTCGCGTGGCTGAACGACCCGACGAACGCGAACTACGTCGCGCCCGAAAACCGCGACCCGAACGCCCTCAAGCTTCTCACGGTGTACCCCACGCCAAATCTCGGTGCCGGGAGCTTTCTGGACGAGACGCCTGCGATCAACAACACCCGTCAGGAAGTCATCCGCGGCGATTACGAAGTCAAACGGAACTGGAAGCTGACGGGCCGCTACACTCACGACCTGAGCCACACCCGAGAGCCTGGAGGGTTGTTCTTTGGCGTCGCCGTGCCGAAAGTCGCCACGACCGATACGGATGTCCCGGGTCAAGTTGCCGCCGTCGAGATGCGCACGACGCACGGAAAGCTGCTCAACGAATTCAAGTACCAGTACTCGAGCAACCGCATCACCAACTCGACGCCGGACTTCGTCCGTAACACGCGCGCGCAGTTCGGCATCTCTATCCCGGAGCTCTATGCCGAAAACAACTCGGACCGCATTCCCGTCGTCGCGGTAGCGGGATTATCGACGTTCGGCGCGACGCAGGGGTTCCGCAACCATTACTTCAACAACACGTTCGCCAACAACGCCACCTGGATTCGGGGCAAACACGCGATGAAGGCTGGCGCGCTGTTCGCATTCGAGCAGAAGAACGAGTACGGCAACCTCGAAACGCAGGGCCGCTTCACATTCGCAGCCGCTGGTGGACGCACCGCGTTTCAGAACTTCCTCACAGGCAACCGGGACGGCGCCTGCGGCGCCACCTGTACATATACCGAAACCGTCACGGATCTTTTCAGCCAGTTGCGGTTCAACCGCTATGAGCTGTATGCGCAGGACACGCTCCGGGTGACCTCGAAAATGACCCTCGATTACGGTTTCAGGTATGCGATATATCCCGCGGTGACCGATGCAGACAACGTCCTGTCGAACGTCGATCTCTCCCGTTACAATCGGGCGGCAGCGCCAACGCCCTTTAGCGCGACGGCGGCGTCCTTCATCGCCAACACGGGCGATCCGCTGAATGGGATTATCGTCGCCGGGAAGACGTCGCCGTATGGCAGGTCGATCTACAAAACCGACAAGAACAACTTCATGCCCCGCCTCGGCGTGACCTACGATCCGTTCGGGGACGGCAAGACAATCCTGCGCACCGGTTACGGTCTCTATTATGACCAGCCGCTGGTCGGGATCTTCCTGCAGAACGCCTTCATCAATCCGCCGTTCAACGAGGTCACGACGCTGCAGAATGCAAGTCTGTCGAATCCGCTCGCCGGAACGACAGCGGCGACCCGAGGCGCATTATCTCTGCGCGGTACGGGCCTGCCGTTCAGGACGCCGCAAACGCAGCAGTGGAACGTGGGCCTGCAACGTCAGTTGTACCGCCACGGATCGATTGACGTCAGTTACGTCGGCTCGCGGGGCGATCACTTGTTGCGCCTGATCGACGTCAACCAGCCGCAGCCTGCGGCCGTCGTCTCGGCGGGCGCCATCAATCCCGCGCGTCCATATTTTGGATACGGCGCGATCAACATCGTTGATACGACCGCTAAAAACCGCTATTGGGGCCTGCTCGGATCATTCCGCCACGACGCCGGACGCGCCGGCACGCTCGCATTGGCGTACACGCTCAGCCGCAATCGCACAGATGCGACGAACGACCGTGACACGATCGATGTTCCGCAGAATCCGCAGGATCTCCAGGCGGAATATGCAGACGCGCGAACGGACCGTCGGCACATCTTCAATGCGAACTATGTCTACGAACTGCCATTCTTCAAGAAGTCCGCGAATTCCGTCATGAAATGGGCGTTGGGCGGATGGCAGATCTCCGGCATCACCACGTTCCAGACGGGTGCGCCGGTGCCGCGTGTGCTGGTTTCAACGTCGAGCGGCCAGCGCGGCAACCGCGCCAACCTTATCGGCGATCCAAAGGCTGGCGAGCTCAATTATCCGTTGTGGTTTGATGCGGCGGCGTTCGGAATCCCCGCTCTTGGAACTTACGGCAACTCGCCCCGGTCGCCGATGCGGCTGCCTGGACGCAACCAGACGGACCTCGCAGCGTCCAAGAACTTCTACCCCTGGGACAAGCGGATTCAGTTCCGGGCGGACATGCTCAATGCATTCAATCACACGCAATTTACAACCGTGAACGCCGATTGCTCCGGCGCTCCTGCAACCGCGACGACATGCGCGTATCCGGGAAGTACCGTCGGTCAGATTACCGGCACTCGCTTACCGCGCGAGATCCAGCTCAGTCTCAAGTTGTTCTGGTAATCGGAACGCCGCTTCGGAGTCCAGTGCGGCCGGCAGGAACGAAAACCTGCCGGCCGTTTTGTCGAACAGCCTTGGAGCATCCATGAAGCCCACACCGCTCGGTCGCATCGGAACGATCGCTCTCACTTTGATCCTTGCGCTCGCGACGGCCGCAGCCGCGAACGCCCAGACGGTCACCGGCACGCTGCAGGGGACCGTTACCGACACCAACGGTGGCGTCCTGCCGGGCGTGACGATTACGATCACACATGTCGACACCGGCACCGGCAGAGTCATCGTGACGAACGCCGAAGGCATCTACAACGCGCCGTTCCTGCAAATCGGGCGCTACCGCGTGAAAGCCGCGCTCGCCGGCTTCGGCGCCGTCACCCGCGAGGGCATCGAGGTGCGGCTGAACGACACGCGCGTGGTGGATCTCAAGCTGGATCCGCGCGTGACGCAGGAGGTCACGGTGACCGCCGACGCGCCGGCCATCAACGTCACGAACGCGGAGATCAAGGGCTCGCTGACCGCCGAACAGATCATGGACAAGCCGACGCTCAGCGCCGGCAGCTTCCTGTCGCTGGCCGAGACCTTCACCGGGTTCCAGGAGAACCCGACGAGCGGTCAGAACAATCCCACCGCCTCCTCGGGCTCGTCGATCAACTTCAATGGCACCGGCACTCGTGGCGCGACGTTCCAGATCAACGGCGTGAACAACGATGACTCGTCAGAGAACCAGAACCGGCAGGGGGCCGCGCTGTCGACGATCCAGGAGTTCCAGGTCCTGAAGAACGGCTACTCGGCGGAGTTCGGCCGCGGCGACGGCGCCGTCGTGCTCGTCCAGACGAAGTCCGGGACGAACAAATTCCACGGCGACGCGTACCTGTATCAGCAGAATGGCGCATGGAACGCGAAGTCGGCGTTCGCGACCGCCGCTCCGAAACCGATCCGGCACCGCAGCGAGTACGGGTTTACCGCAGGATTTCCAATCATCCAGAAGCGGCTGTTCGCGTTCGGCAACGTGGACCGCACCAAGTCCGACGGGCAGAACAACTACATCCGCGACCTCTTCACGCCCGCCGAGCTCGCGGCGCCGCGTCTGACCCGTGGCAATGATACGCCGGAGAACCGCGCGTTCATTCAGTCCGTCCTTGCTCGCTTTCCGTCGTCGCTGACGCCGAACGACTCGCGCAGCGATCGGACGTTCTCCGGTGTCGCCGGGTTCGACTTTCCTGACGAGGATTACTCGGGACGGCTTGACTGGAGCGTGGCGCGCGGGAATTCCATCGTCGGACGCTACCAGCGAACGCGGCAGATCCGCGATCCGCAGGACGTGATCGTCGGCGAACAGGCGTACCAGAAGAACCGGCAGCAGAATCTTGGCGTCACCTGGACGCGCGTCATCAGTTCCACGATTGTGACCGAGGCGCGCTACGGCCTCGGGCTCCGTTCGACGAACGTCGACATCGCAGCAGGCAACGACACGCCGATCATCCGGTTCACGAACTCGCCCGTATCCGGCTCGATCATCGGCAATGCCGGCAACTTCCCGATCCATCGCGACCAGAAGGACCATCAGTTCGTCTACAACCTGACGGCGCAGGCCTTCAAGACCCATTCGTTCAAGACCGGTGTGGACATCCGCCGGCAGGCGCTGGACGACCTGGCGGACAATTTCTCGCGTGGATTCTGGACGTTCAATCGCGTGTGCGGCGGCGTGACGTATGCGACGCCGTATGCGGCATTCCTCGACGGCTGCGTGCAGCGCTTCGAGAAGGCGTACGGCCCATTCTTCCTGGAGAACCGGATGAACGAGGCGAACGTGTATCTGCAGGACGACTGGCGTGCGCGCGATACGCTGACGCTGAATCTCGGCGTGCGCTACGAATACGTCGAAGCGCCGAGCGAGATCGAGAAACGAGTCGATTACATCTACGGCGCGGACAAAAACAACGTCGAGCCGCGCCTCGGCTTCGCATATGCGCCGAAGTGGGACCACGGGTTCCTAGGACGGTTAAGCGGCGGCCCGCTAAATTTTTCAATCCGCGGCGGATGGGGTGTTTACGACGGTCGCATTTTCCAGTCGATCTTCTCGCAGGGGGGCGCGAACGTCCGCTTCAATCCGCCGACGGCGCTCGATCGCGTGACGACGACGCTTCCCGCCATCCTGAACCTGTCGGATCCATCGCTGGGCTTCGTGTTCACGCCGGGACCCCAGACGGGCCGCGTCTCTCTCACGCTGCCCGACAAGGACCTCGAGGTGCCGTCCACGACGAAGTGGAACCTGTCGGTCGATCGCGTGCTGCCGTGGAATTCGACGGTGAAGATCAGCTACCAGGCCAATCACAGCGACAAGAAGCTGAAATACTCGCTGGATAATCTGCCGCAGTCGCCGCTGGCGGGCCCCGTGCTCGTTGTCGATCATCCGAATAACGCGCCTGCCGCGGGTTTTCCCGACCTGCGGGGCAAGACGATTACGAGCATCGCGGCGGACTACCGGTGCGCTGGAACGGGGACGCTGCCCGGCATCGATGTGACGGCGGCCTGCCCGAACGTCGTGCCGATTGCCGATAACGAGATCAGCCTGCGCGTGCCGCGCTCGAACGAGCGGCGCCCGAACCCGCTCTACACGACCAATCTTCTGATCAGCAACGACGCGGAGAGCTGGTACGACGGACTTGAGATCGAGTGGGAGAAGCGCGTCTCTCACGGCCTGCAGTTCCAGGCCGCGTATACGTTCAGCAAGACCGTCGACACGACGTCCGAAGCGACTTTCGTCGGGACCGGCGACACTAACCAGAACGGTCCGAACAGCCGGTTCGCGAAGGGACTCTCGCGCTTCCACACGCCGCACCGCTTTACTCTGAACGGCAGCTACCGGCTTCCGTTCTTCGCCGGCCGCAAGGATCTGGTCGGGCAGGCGCTCGGCGGCTGGCAGCTGTCAGGTGTCGCACGGCTTGCGTCCGGCACGCCCTTCAGCGTCGTCGACAGCAGTACGGCGCGCGATCTGGACTTCGACGGCTTCGGCGACTCGATTCGCCCCGTTATCCTGGATCGGTCCATTCTCGGGAATCACGTGTCGAATCCCAGTACGTCCGCGCAGGCGCTGCCGCGCTCGGCGTTCCGGGCCGCGGATCCCGCGACCGACTCGATCGACGATCTCGTGCCCCGCAACGCGTTCTACACTGCGGGGACGAAGAACGTGGACCTTGCGCTCGCGAAGAACTTCCGCACGCCGTGGCAGGGACAGAACCTGTCGGTGCGGATCGAGGCCTACAACGCATTCAACATAGTGAAGTTCGGGTTCCCGACGAACGACATCACGAATGTGAACTTCGGCCGCATCCTCGGCGGTGCGACCTCGTACAGCCCGCGCGTCTTCCAGCTCGTGCTGCGTTACCGCTACTGATGAATCCCGGAGGGATTCGCGTGAGGGATTCGTGCATGTGTTAGGAATCGATGCTGGCGGCACGAAGACCGTCTGCCAGCTGGCCGACGACACCGGACAAGTCCTGGCGGAAGCGCGTCGCGGCGGCGCGAACCTGCAGGCGGCCGGCGAGCTCGAAGTGGAAAAAGTCCTCCATGAAGTAATGGAGGAGGCCATCGGCGATCGCGACGTCCACCCCGCGGCCATCTGCCTCGGCATCGCCGGCGTCGATCGGCCGGACGATGCGCGCGTGGTGCGGGGGATCATGAAGCGCATCGGCTACAAGGCGAAGGTGCTCGTCGTCAACGATGCGCTCGTGGCCCTGGAAGCGGGCGCGCCTGGCGAGCCTGGCGTCGTCCTGATCGCGGGCACGGGATCGATCGCGTACGGGCGCAACGAGCACAATCAGGCCGCGCGTGTCGGCGGCTGGGGCTACATGCTCGGCGATGAGGGCAGCGGCTATTGGATCGGCAGGGCGGCGCTTCGCGCCGTGCTGCGCGAGGCGGACCGCCGCGGACCGGCGACGCAGCTGACCGGTCTGCTCCTGAACTACTACGGCGTTCCGCGCGCGCAGGATTTGATTGCGCAGGTTTACCACGGTACGCTGCGGCCGTCGGCGATTGCCGCGCTCGCGCAATGCGTGCAGGCAGCGTTCAGCGACGGCGATCAGGTCGCCATCGGGATTCTGCGCGGCGCCGTCGATCAACTGGAATCCGCTGCGCTCTCCGTGGCGCGGCGCCTGGAACTGATTGGCTCCGATTTTCCGTTTGTGCTCTCGGGCGGTATCTTTCGCGCGGTGCCGTGGCTCGAGGAGGAGCTCGCGCGCCGGCTGCCGCTGGCGTCGCCACGTGCCCGGACGATCCTGCTGAACGAGGAGCCGGCCAGTGGAGCGGTGCGCCTGGCCCTGATTGAGGCGCGCGGCGGCTACAAGGTGCCCGCCTACAAGACCGACTAGATGAAGGTCACGATTTTCAAAGACGAGCGCGCGCTCGCGAAGACGCTCGCCGGCCACGTTGCGCAGGCCCTCGCAGGGAAACCCGATCTTGTCCTCGGACTTCCGACAGGACGCACTCCCATTCGCCTGTATCACGAGCTCGGCGCGATGCACGCGAACGCGCAGGTCGATTTCTCGAAGGCGACGACGTTCAACGTGGACGAGTTCCTCGGCGTCGGCCGCGAGCATCCGGGCAGCTATCGCGCGTTCATGGAGGAACATCTCTTTTCGCGCGTCAACCTGTCGCCGGAGCGGATCAACGTGCTCGACGGCAGCGCCGCCGATGCGGCGGCGGAGTGCGCGCGCTACGAGCGCGCGATCGAGAGTGCCGGCGGGATCGACCTGCAGCTGCTCGGCATCGGCACGAACGGCCACATCGGGTTCAACGAACCGGCGCGCGAGCTGGTCGGTTCGACGCACCGCGTGATGCTGAAGGCGTCCACGCGGCGCAGCAATGCGGCACTCTTCGGCGGCGACGAGAAGAAGGTGCCGTACGAGGCGTTGTCGATGGGCATGGCGACCATCCTGCGCGCGCGACGCATCGTCATGATCGCAACAGGCAAGTCGAAGGCGCGCTGTGTCGAGCAGGTGGTGCGAGGACCGATCACGACGAAGCTTCCCGCGTCGTTCCTCCAGGTGCATCGGGATGTCGAGCTGATGCTCGACGAAACCGCCGCCGGATCGCTAAATCCCTAGGATCTCGCGCAGGCGCGGTTCGATGTCCTCGCCGATCGCTTCGCGGACCAGGTTGTCGGCCTTGCGGAGCCGCTTCATCGCCTGCGGGAGCGTCAGGTTCGCCTTCTGCATGACGATCGCCGCCTTGACGTTCCAGCGCGAGCGCTTGAGGAGCGCCTCGGCGTCATCCGGCTCGAGACCGGTCACCACGCCGACGATCCGTTTGGCGCGATCCTTCAGCTTTTCGGAACCGGTCCGGACGTCGACCATCAGGTTTCCGTAGGTCTTGCCCCACTTGATCATCGAGACGGTGGTGAGCATGTTCAGCACCATCTTTGTCGCGGTGCCTGCTTTGAGGCGGGTCGAACCGGCGATGACCTCGGGGCCGACGCCGGGCGCGATGACGAGATCGACGAAATTCTGCAGTTCCGAACCGGGCCAGCAGGTGACGAAGATGATCTTCGCGCCCGCTTTTCGCGCGCGTGTGAGGCCGCCACGCACGAACGGCGTGATGCCGCTCGCGGAGACGCCGATTATGACGTCGCGGTTCGAGAGGCGCAGCCGCGCGATGCTGCGGCCACCTTCCTCATAATTGTCCTCGACACCCTCTTTTGCCTGGAACACCGCCGTTTGCCCGCCCGCCATGATGCCCTGGACGATGCGCGCCGGTGTGCCGAAGGTTGGCGGCATTTCGGCGGCTTCCACCACGCCCAGCCGACCACTCGTCCCTGCGCCGATGAAGATCACGCGTCCCCCTTTACGGAGCGCCTGCGTGATGATCTCGATGCCGTGCGCGATCTTTTCCTTCTCCTTCTGCACCGCGACGATCACCTTGCGGTCCTCGTTGACCATCAGGTCGATGATGTCGCGGACCGGAGCCTTGTCGATCGCGAGGCTGGCTGGATTGATCTGTTCGGTGGGAAGCGACTGCCACTTTGATTGCGTCGTCGGCACGGGCAATCGCTAGTATAAACTCTGCCGGGATGGAAGCTGACATTTCTCCTGCATCAATCGATCGCGTGGCCGAGGTGGCCGGCAGGCTCGAGCGCGAGCTCGCCAAGGCGATCGTGGGGCAGCAGCGTGTCATCCGGGAGATCCTGATCGCGTTCCTGGCGGGCGGGCACTGCCTGCTGCGCGGCGTACCGGGGCTCGCGAAGACGCTCATCATCAAGAAACTCGCCGACGCTGTGCACCTGCGCTTCAACCGGATCCAGTTCACGCCGGATCTGATGCCGTCCGACATTCTCGGCGCCGAAGTGATCGAGGAGGATCGCGCGACGGGCAAGCGCGTGATCCGGTTCATCCGCGGACCTATCTTCGCGAACATCATTCTCGCGGACGAAATCAACAGGACGCCGCCAAAAACGCAGGCGGCGCTGCTCGAAGCGATGCAGGAATACCAGGTCACGGTCACGGGCATCCGCTACGATCTCGAGCGCCCGCTGTTCGTGCTGGCGACACAGAATCCCATCGAGCAGGAGGGAACGTACCCGCTGCCCGAGGCACAGCTCGATCGTTTCATGTTCAACGTCGTGATCGAGTATCCGACCGCGGAGGAAGAGCGGCGGATAACGTTGCCGACGTGGCGGTGCCACCGGTGCGGGGTCCGCTGCGCACGCTTGTCGTTGAAGCACCGGTGACGTGGCCGGCGGTGTTCGTTCGACGCGCGTTGGAAGGGGAGAGCGCGTTCTCCGTGTCCTCGCTCCAGC
>WNGB01001420.1_pt1 | contig 39214 bp, 29 predicted proteins | sample 5400681 | NCBI WGS metagenome assembly WNGB01 (sample SAMN13153367, study PRJNA577476) | soil metagenome | isolation source: 115 cm soil or saprolite under grassland replicate 2 | place: USA:California | collected 2016-06-15 | reverse complement strand
CCTCCTGTCGTTCCCGAACGATACGAGGCCCAGCCCGACCGCACACGCCTACAGGGCTTGCTTGAGCCGGCTGCTCGGAAACGGGCCCGGCCGGTTCTGAGGGGGGACCGCCGTAGCAATACGGCGGTCCTACCCGACTAGCGCGCCGTCAGACGGGATCACGGGATCACGGGATCACGGGCCGGCCGTCGATCCAGGCCGCCTCGACCCGGGAGCGCACGTCCAGCGGGTCGCCGGACCACATGCAGAGGGTGGCTGCCTTGCCCGGCTCCAGTTGACCCGGATTTGCCGTCCTTACGTAGGTCACTGATGGATTGTATGGTGACGGGGAAGGTCAGGGCCGGGCCCGCCGGCGGGCCGAAATGGGCCGGCGCGGCAACTCGACTCAGGCTCCGGTCGACCAGGGGCCCGGGAAGCGGGCCGAGCAGATCTGGTAGCCCAGGCTGGTGTCACCGGCCGCGAGGCCCGCGTACCACATGCGCAGCGATCCGTCGTTGCATCGGACCGCGCACGGCGTGTGCACCCCGCGCGCCTCGGGTCCTTCTCCGGCGGCCTCGAGCGTGGTCCCATGGCGGTTCCAGGAGAGGCCGTCGGTGGAGGTCGCCATCGCGATGCTGCTGCGGTGGCCGTCATCGCTGACGTAGAACATGTAGAACGTCCTCGCGATCACGATCACGCAGGGATGCGAGGTCGCCAGCTCGCCATCCACCGGCTCCAGGACCGTCCCGACGCGATCCCAGGAGGCGCCGGACGGGGAGACAGCCGCAAGGATCACCGCCCGCCGGCTGTCCTTCGAGCCGTCATAGCCGGAGAAGAACAGCCACCAGCCCGCCTCGGTGCTGACCAGGCATGGATGGCTGGCTCCGAGGGCGTCCTGCGGACCTCGCTGCATGATGGTTCCCTGTGGAGTCCAGGCCTGTCCGTCCGCCGAGGTGGCCATGTGCAGCTGGGTCGTCTCGCCGTCGAATCCCCCGTAGGCCATCAGGTAGCCACCCGGGGTGTGCACGACGCTGGGGGATTCGACACCGTACAGGTCGCTGTCACCGGCGAACCCGGCATCGATCGCGACCCCGAGCCGCTTCCACCCCGTGCCGGGTCGCTGGACCGCCTCCAGGATGCGCCCGGTGGTGCCGTCGTGCCCTGAGTACCACATGCGCCACGCGCCGTCCTCCTCGAGCAGCCAGGGCCGCGACACCCGCGCGCCGTCCAGTTCGCCGGGGCGCCCCGGCGCCAAGGCCGTTCCCTCGCGGACCCATTCCACTGGCCTACACCTTCCTGTGCTGGGCGGATGCGCCGGCTCCATCGACACCCTGCCTGGATCCCCAGATGAAAGGGCGACGCCTGCCCGCCCCGGTGCGCCGCTCCCGTGCACTCGGCAAGATGCCACGGACTGAACCCGTGTGGCAGGTGAGGGAGCGACCTGGAGAGTGTCGGTCCGGCACAGCACGGCGGCGCGCTCTCGGCCGCACCGGATCGGTGGCCCAGCTCCTGAATCGGCCCACCAGCCTGGTGAGTCTACGCCCCGTGAGCGGTCCTGGCATGTCCGGCGTGCGCCGGGCGAAGGCCGCGCGACGACCGGCGGTCGTGACCGCCGTACGTTCACAATCGGGCGGTACGGCGGCGGCACCATGCCTGGAGGGCAGCCATGCGCGTCGGCGAGTCAAGTTGAACGGCTGGATTGGGCCAGAGGATGAGGAGCCAAGCGATGACGCTCTCGAACGAGCTCACCTGGGATGAGGCGATGCGGCGCGCGTATCAGGCCGTCACCGTCTCCGAGCAGATCTACGAACACATCGACGCCTTGGAAGGTCGCCCGAACGGCGACGTCGACAAGCACCTTCGCAGAGCCGAGGTGAAGGCCACCCAGGCCCAGGTCTGGGTGGCCATCGCCCAGGCGCTCGGGACCCAGGGCGACCGCTACTGAGCTGGACGTGACGGCGACGCCGGGTCCTTGCCAAGAATGGAGAGATCCCGCTCGGCCCGCCGGTAGTATTCGTACCGCCCGTGGAACAGCGGCCCAGACACCGCCAGCCCAGATGCCTCCGGGGCGCTGATGGTCGGCTTGGGCGGTTCGTGACGACATGATAGACTCCCGCGCCCGGCCACAAGGGGGCGAGACGAGAAAGGAGTGTTCATTGGGCAGGGTCCACGGGGGTGTGCTCTCGCTCTGGCTGAGCCGCAAGCGTCTCGAGATGGGGCGTCCCCACCTTCAGGGGCGCGTCCTCGACTACGGGTGCAACGACGGCCCGCTCACCGAGATGTGCCAGCCTGAGGCGTACATCGGGGTCGATATCAACGCGCGCTCCCTGGACTTGGCGCGCGAGGCGCACCCCGGGTTCCGCTTCGCCACAGCAGTCTCCGACCGGGAGCGCTTCGATACGGTGGCCGCGTTTGCGTTCATCGAGCACGTTCACGACCCGGCGACCTGGCTGGCCCGGTTCGCGAGTCTCCTGGAGCCCGATGGGCGGATCGTGCTGACCACCCCGCACCCGTCCCTGGAGTGGGCGCACACCCTGGGCGCCAGGCTCAACCTCTTCAGCAGCGACGCCCACGAGGAGCACGAGGAGCTGCTCGACCGCAAGCGCCTGCAGGAGCTGGCCGCCGGCGCCGGGCTGGTTGTCGAGGTGTACAAGCGCTTCCTGTTTGGAGCCAACCAACTCGTCGTGCTCCGCCGCGGCAACGGGTCCCGCGTCTCCGATGGGGGCGGCTCGGGCCAGCCGTGAGCTTCGTCGAACCGTGTGACGGCGGCCGCTTGGGGACGGCGGGTTCGTCATGGCCGTCCCGGGCACGGTAGCATCCCGGCCATGTCCCGCCCTCCACTGTCTCAGCCCGCTCCGTCGCCGCCGGCAGCGCCGGCAGCGCCGGAGCCCGCGTCGTCGCGGCCTCGCCCGCGCTGGCCCGGGAGCCTGCCGGGGGCCGCCCTGCTGGAGGCGCTGCCCCTGCTGGTGCCGGCGCTGCTGGCCGGCTTCTCGCTGGTTGCGATGGCCCTGCTCCAGCTCGGGCTCTACCGGCCGCTGATCGTGCTGCCGCTCGGCCTGCTCGGCGCGGCGGTCGCGGTGCGCGGTGTCGCGCTGGCCCGCCCGGAGCCCGTGACCGGACCGCCCTGGCTCGACGGCGCCGCCCTGCTCGCGGTGCTCGGCTTCGCCGTGCTCAATGCCCGCTACTCGGCGCAGAACATCGACGTCTTCCGCGACCCCGCCGTCTACGCGCTCACCGGGCAGTGGCTCGCGCACCATGCGTCGTTGCCCATCCCGGTGCACCCTGAGGTGTTCGGCTCGGTCACGGGCCTGTCGTTCTACTCCGCGGGCTTCGACGCAGGCACGATTGCGGGGTTCGTCCACCCGCAGTTCGGCAACCTGCTTCCCGGGCTGCTCGCGGTCGGCGGCTGGCTCGGGGGCGATCACCTGCTGCTGAAGGTCAACCCGCTGATCGGCGCCGCCGCCCTGCTCGCCTTCTACGGCCTGGTCCGGCAGTACACCGGGCGCGCGTGGGCGCTCGTCGCCGTGCTGGCGCTGGGCGTGTCCCTGCCGCAGCTCAGCTTCAGCCGCAACACCTACAGCGAGCCGGTCACCATGCTGTTCCTGGTCGGCGGGCTCGCGCTGCTGCGCGAGGCACAGCAACGCCGCAAGGTCTGGGGCTACGGCCTGGCCGGCCTGGTGCTCGCTGCGGCAGTGCTCGCCCGCGTCGACGGCTTCCTCTTCCTGCTCGCCCTCCCGATGCTCGCCGCCGCCGTCCTGGCCGCGGCGCCCGCCGGCCGCCGGCGTGAGGCCGCCGGTCAGGTTGGCGCGCTCCTGCTGGGCGCGGCCGTGCCCGCCGCGGTCGCCATGGCGAACCTCGCCAACCTGAGCCCGTCCTACTACCGCGACCGGGGCGGGGAGCTCGACACGACCGCGAAGGCGGCGGCGGCCATCGCGGTGGCCGGCGTTGCCGTCGTCATCCTGGCGTGGTCCACCAGGCTGCTCCACCGGATCGCGGCCGCCACCGCACGCTGGCTGCCGGTCGCCGGCGCCGCATTCGTGGTCGTTCTGGCCGCCGCCGCGGCCAGCCGGCCGCTCTGGTACGTCGCGCGCGACAACCGCGCCCTCGTGAGCACCTCCGACTACATCACCTTCCTGCAGAAGGCGGACCGGCTGCCGATCGACGGCACCCGCACCTATGCCGAGCAGTCGCTGGAGTGGTTCTCCTGGTACTGGGGACCGATCACCCTGGCGCTGGCGGTGCTCGGCATGGCGTTCGGCGTCCACCAGCTCCTGAAGCGACGCGACCTGCGGTTGGTCGCGCCGATCAGCATGCTCATGCTCGCCGGGCTCTACATCCTGAAGCCGAGCATCGTCCCCGACCAGATCTGGGCGATGCGGCGCTACCTGCCGGTGGTCATCCCCGGGCTGCTGCTCGCGGCCGCTGTGGCGCTCGGGCTGCTGGCGCGCCGGTCCCGTGGCGCCGGCGTGGTCGCCGCGCTGCTCGCCGGCGCCATGGTGCTGGTCCCGATGTACGTCAGCGCGCGCCTGGTCCCCGTGCGCGACGGCGTCCCGCAGCTCGTGGAGGTCCACAACCTCTGCGACAACCTGCCGGCCGACGGCGCCCTCGTGCTGACCGGCTCGCTCGCCAAGACCTACCAGCAGACCCCCCGCTCCTACTGCGACGACGTGCCCGTCGCCGGGTTCGCGCGGCAGCCCACCGCCGCCGCGCTCGGCCAGATCCAGGCGGCGGCGCAGGCGCACGGCCGGCGCCTCTACCTGCTCGTCACGTCGCCGCAGGCGCTGCCCGCGGACGTGATCCAGGCCGGCGCCCAGTGGCAGGCGATCAGCTGCGTCCGCGTGGCGCACTGGAACGCAGTGCTGGACCGCGCCGCCTACACCTGGGGTGCCGACAAGCGGACGATGTACCTCGGAGCGGTCACCCCCCAGGGGACGGTGACCCCCTCGGCGCCGGCGCGACCGTCGCTCGCCGCCTGCTGACCCGGTCGGCTCACGAGCCGAAAGGCTCCCGGTCGAGCACCTGGACGGCCCGGCGCCGTCGTTGGTCAATCAGCTCGCCGGTAGACCCGATGGAGTAGTAGAGCCCGCAGTGGGCTGGTCCCGGCCTGCTGGCCGTGGTCTGGAGGTGCCTGGATGCGCCCGTGGTTGCCGTGGTGGCGGCGGTTCCTTGGGCTGGGCGTTGCGCTCGGCGTGGTGTACTTCGCCGTGCCGAGCCCGGTCTCCAAGGTGATGACCTGGGGTGTCGCCGGGCTGGCCCCGGTGGTCGCGATCCTGGTCGGGGTGCGATGGCACCGGCCCGCACGCGCGGGTGCGTGGCTGCTGTTTGCCGCCGGGCAGGCTGCGTTCACCGTCGGGGACATGATCTTCTACGTCAACGACTACCTGCTGCACCACGAGCTGCCGCTGCCCCCTCGGCCGCCGACGGCTTCTACCTGGCCTCCTACCCGTTCCTGGTGGGCGGGCTGCTGCTGCTGGCCCGGGCGCGCACCGTGCGGCGGGACCGGGCGGGCCTGGTGGACGCGCTGATGTTCACCGTCGCGATGGGCGTGCTGGCGTGGGTGTTCCTGATCGACCCCTACACGGACGTGCGCGGGATCCCCATTTCCGAGCGGCTCACCTCGATGGCCTACCCGCTCGCCGACGTGCTGCTGCTGGGGATGGTCGCGCGGCTGTGGACCGACGGGGGCCGCCGGAACGGCGCCTTCTCCCTGCTCGGCTTCAGCCTGGTGCCGTTGCTGGTGGCCGACACGTTGTACGGGCTGCTCCAACTGGGCGGCGTCTGGCGGCTGTCCAGCCCGGTCGACGCGGGTTGGCTGGCGTTCTACACCTGCCTTGGCGCGGCCGCGCTGCACCCGTCCATGCGCGAGCTGGCCGCGCCCGCCCCGGCAGGGACCGGCAAGGTCACCCGGGCCCGCTTTGGCGTGCTGCTCGCGTTCGCGTCGCTGCTGGCCCCGACCATGTTCGTGGTCCAGGCCAACACCGGCGTGGAGGTCGACGTGCCGGCGGTGGTGGGCGGCTCGGTGGCCCTGTTCCTGCTGGCGATCTTCCGCATGGGCGGGCTGGTGGGCGCCCTCGAGGTGCTGCACCGTCAGCAGAGCGAGGGCCGGGTGCAGCGGCTGGTGCAGAACGCCTCCGACGTGATCACCGTCTGCGACCCTGACTCGACCATCCGCTACCAGACCCCGTCGGTGGAGCGCATGCTCGGCTGGCGGCGCGGCGAGCTGGTCGGCACCCGCCTGGTCGAGCTGGCCCACCCCGACGATGCCGGCCAGCTCGCGGCGTTGGTCGCCGGCACCGTGGGCCAGCGGCCAGGCGGCCCGGTCGAGTGCCGTGTGCGCCGCAAGGATGGCAGCTGGGTGATCGCCGAGACGATCGCCGCCCCGGTCGATGACGACGGCGTGCCCGGGCTGGTGCTCACCACCCGCGACGTGAGCGACCGCAGGGCGCTCGAGGACCAGCTCACCCACCAGGCCTTCCACGACGACCTCACCGGGCTGGCCAATCGTGCCCTGTTCATCGACCGGGCGCAGCATGCGCTCCAGCGCCGTGGGCAGCTCGACCACCCCATGGCGGTGCTCATGCTCGACCTGGACGACTTCAAGGACGTCAACGATTCCCTCGGCCACGGTGCCGGCGATGAGCTGCTGCGTGGCGTGGCCGCGCGGCTGCGCGGCTGCCTGCGCGGGGCCGACACCGCCGCGCGGCTCGGCGGCGACGAGTTCGCTGTGCTGGTGGAGGACCTCAGCGATGCGGCCGAGGCGACCGCCGTGGCCGAGCGGGTCCTCACCGCGCTGCAGACCCCGATCAGGCTGCAAGCCCGGGAGGTCCTCGCGGGTGCCAGCATTGGCATCGCCCTGGTCGACCCCGACCGCGCCGAGAGCGCCGAGGAGCTGCTCCGCAACGCCGACATGGCCATGTACACCGCCAAACGCCAGGGCAAGGGCCACGCCGAGTGCTTCGCCCCGAGCATGCACGCCAGCCTGATCCGCAAGCTGGAGCTCACCGCCGACCTGCGCGGCGCGCTGGAGCGCGGCGAGCTCGCCGTCCACTACCAGCCGATCATCGAGCTGGCGGACGGCCACATCGTCGGGGTGGAGGCGCTGGCGCGCTGGCAGCATCCGCAGCGCGGTCCGATCAGCCCGGCGGAGTTCATCCCGCTGGCGGAGGAGACCGGCCTGATCCTGCCCATCGGCCATCTGGTGCTGGAGCAGGCCTGCACCCAGGCGGCCCGCTGGCGCCACCGCTTCCCGGCCATACCGCTCACCATCAACGTCAACCTGTCGGTCCGCCAGGTGCAAGCCCCTGGCATCGTCGCCGAGGTCGCCGAGATCCTGGCCGCCACCGGGCTGCCGCCCTCGGCGCTGATCCTGGAGATCACCGAGTCGGTCCTGGCCGAGGACCAGGAGGTCGCCGCCGAGCGGCTGTGGGCGCTCAAGCGGCTTGGGGCGCGCCTGGCCGTGGACGACTTCGGCACCGGCTACTCGTCGCTGAGCCGGCTGCGCGGCTTTCCCATCGACTCGCTGAAGATCCCCAAGCCGTTCATCGACGGGCTCCTCGAGGGCCCGCGGGACTCCGCCCTGGCGCGGGCGATCATCGAGCTGTCCACCACGCTCCAGCTCTACGTGGTCGCCGAGGGCATCGAGCAGCGCGGCCAGTGGGACGAGCTGCGCCGGCTGGGCTGTAAGCTCGGCCAGGGCTTCTACTTCGCCAAGCCGCTGGACGCCGACGAGGTCAGCACGCTTCTCGAGCGCGACCAGCTGGCCGACCCGCTCGGCACCGACCCGCTCGGCACCGCTTCCTGATCGCCGCCACGCCTCGATGCCGGTCTGTCCCGGGCGACACGGACGTAGACGTCCAGATACGCTCATCTCGACTACAGAGGTTCTGATGGGCGTTGGAGGTAGAGGTGCTCGGAGTCCTTGTCATTCCCGTCATCGTTGTGGTGGTGCTGGCGGCGGCGGTGCTGGTCGTTGTGCGCTCGATCCACCGGATCGGCCCCAACGAGGTCGGGCTGGTCACCAAGCGCTTCGGATCGCGCAAGCTCACCGGCGACAACCCCATCGCGTTCCGCGGCGAGGCCGGGTATCAGGCCGACCTGCTCATGCCGGGATTGCGGTTCAAGCCGTGGCTGCGCTTCGGCGTGAAGAAGTTTCCCTGGGTCCAGGTGCCCGCCGGTGAGATCGGAGTGGTCATCTCCCAGGTCGGCCAGCCGCTGCCGATCGGTGCCAAGAGCGCCCGCTACCGGCCTGAGCTGGCCAACCTCTCGGACCTGCGCGCGTTCCTCGTCAATGGCGGCGAGAAGGGGGTGCAGCGTCCCGTGCTGCCACCGGGCACGCTCGTGCCGGTCCACCCGGTGGCGTTCCTCGTCATCACCGCCCGCGAGGTCTTCGGGCTGCCCGTGACGCCGGCAATCGCGCCGAAGACCACGAACGGGAAGCTGACCCCCGAGTCGTTCGGGCTCACGGCCGAGCAGCTGCGAGTCATGGTGATCGCCCCGCGCGGCGACCGTGACGTCGTGGGCGTCGTCACCGCGCTCGAGGGCGAGCCCCTGCCGGCCCGCGATATCGCCAGCCGGCTCGGCGCCTTCGCTGATGTCGCCGACATGGAGGCCGACCCCGCAAGGACCGATGCCGAGCTCATCGACGTGCTGCTCGGCTCCAAGAACGGATTGCACAACAACTATCAGGACTTCCAGGCGTTCCTGGATGCCGGCGGCCGCATCGGCCTGCAGCACGACCCGCTCCTGTACGGCGCCTATCTGCTCAACCCGTTCCTCGTACGTGTGGACCTGGTCCCGATGCTGGTGGTGAACCAGGGCGAGGTCGCGGTCGTCAAGAGCTTCGTCGGTCTGCCGACGCTGGATACCTCGGGGGTTGAGTTCAAGTTCGGCAGCATCGTGCGGCCTGGCCACCGAGGCATCTGGCAGGAGCCGCTGCGCACCGGGAAGTACGCCATCAACCCGCGTGTCTACGCGGTCGAGATCGTGCCGACGTCGATCCTCACCCTCAACTGGGCAACCGCCTCATCACAGGCGCACAGCCTGGACGCCCGGCTCGAGGCGATCGTGGGCAAGAGCCGCGAGGGCTTCGTGTTCACCATCGACCTGCAGGTGCAGATCCACGTCTCGGACACGCGCGCCCCAAAGGTCATCTCCATGGTCGGCACCATGCACAATCTGGTCAACGAGGTGCTGCAGTCCGCGGTCGGCAACCACTTCCGCAACACCCTGCAGAACTTGGAGGCCGTGCAGTTCATCGAGACCCGCCAGCAGGTCCAGCAGAGCGCGCTGGAGGCCATCACCCACTATCTGGGCGCGTACCAGGTCGAGACCAGAGGCGTCTACATCCAGGACGTGGTCTTCCCGCCCGACGTGGTCGAGGTCCTCACCCGGCGTGAGGTCGCAAAGCAGCAGCGCGCGACCTACGAGGAGCAGCAGCGGGCGGAGACGGCACGCATCGAGACGGAAAAGGCCCGTGGCACTGCCGACATGCAGGCCGAGCTGGCGGCCGCGCAGGTGTCGGTGGACATCAACGGCAACCAGGCCAGGGCGCTGGAGGCCAAGGCTGGCGGCGAGGCGGCGTACGTGCGGCTGACCGGCAAGGCCGAGGCCGACAAGGTCCAGGCGATCGGTCTGGCCGAGGCCAAGGCGTCCGAGGCGCTCGGCCTTGCCAAGGCGGTGGGCTTCGGTGCGCAGCGGGAGGCGATCGGCGAGCTGCCGACCGCGCTGGTCGCCATGGCCAACGCGGTCGCCGAGGGCAACATCAGCGTGGTCCCTGACGTCCTGGTGACCGGCGGTGGCTCCAGCATCGACGGGCTGGCAGCCGTCTTGATGCGGGCGCTCCGCGACAACAGGGCCATGCCGTCCACCGGTCGGGACAAGGCGGCGCCGCCCGCCACGACCGAGGACCGATGATCATGCGAGGACCCGCCGTGCGGGCAGCGCGCAGGCGGTAGGGTGATCGTTGATGGAGATTCGCTTGCTTGGGCCACTCGAGGTCCGGACGCGGGGCCGCGCTGTCGACGTGGCCGGGCGGCGGCTGCGGCTGCTGCTCGCCGTGCTCGCTCTGCAGCCGGGGCAGGTCGTGCCGGCCGAGCGGCTCATCGACCTGCTGTGGGAGGGGGCCAGCCCGCCGGCCGACCCGGCCAACGCCCTGCAGGCGCTGGTGTCGCGGCTGCGGCGGGCGCTGGAGGCCGCCGGGAGCGGCGAATGGCTCGTTTCCAGGCCATCCGGCTATCTCCTGGCGGTCGAGCCCGACCAGGTGGACGCGCTCCGCTTCGAGCGCCTCTGCCGTGATGGTCACGGGGCGCTCGCCGCCGGCCGCCATCTCCAGGCCGCCGCGACCCTGCGTGAGGCGCTCGACCTGTGGCGCGGCCCGCCGCTGGCGGACTTCGCCGCCGAGTTGTTCGCCGCCGCCAACGCCACCCGCCTGGAGGAGCTGCGCCTGGCCGCGCTGGAAGACCGCATCGAAGCGGAGCTGGGGCTTGGCGAGCACGCCCGGCTGGTCGGGGAGCTGGAGGCGCTCGCGGCGGAGCAGCCCCTGCGGGAGCGGCTGCACGCCCAGCTCATGCGGGCGCTCTACGCGGCCGGCCGGCAGGCCGACGCGCTCGCCGCCTACCAGCGGGTCCGCCGCGCGCTCGCCGAGCGGGCCGGCCTGGACCCCGGCCTGGAGCTGCGGCGGGTCGAGGAGGCCATCCTCGCCCAGGACCCCTCCCTCACCCTCAGCGCGGCGCCGGTGGCGTCCGAGCCCGCGTCCCCGGCCCGGCGTGGCCGCAGCAACCTGCGTGGGCCGCTCACCAGCTTCGTCGGGCGGGAGGAGGAGCTCGCGCGGATCCTGGAGCTGCTCGGCCGGCACCGGCTGCTCACCCTCACCGGGCCCGGCGGGGTGGGCAAGACCCGGCTCGCCGTCGAGGCCGCGCGCCGCCTCGGCCACGGCCTCGACGGCGGCCGCCAGGCCGATGGCGACGCGCCCGACACGGTCTGGCTGGTCGAGCTGGCCGGGCTGGTGGACGGACGCCTGGTCGCGCTCTCGGTGCTCGGCACCCTCGGCCTGGGCGACGAGCGGCCCCGGCTGGACAGTGACGGACCGCACCTGGCGCCCGGCGCCGCCGGCGCCGCCGGCCGCCTGGTCGCGGCGCTGGAGCGGCACAGGACGCTGCTCGTCCTCGACAACTGCGAGCATCTCGCGGGGCCGGTCGCGGCGCTCGCCGAGCGGCTGCTGGCGGCATGCCCCGGGGTGCGCGTGCTGGCGACCAGCCGCGAGCCCCTGCGGGTGCCCGGGGAGGTGCGCTGGCCCGTGCCCGCGCTGCCGGTCCCGCCATCCGGCCTGGTGCGCCCCGAGGAGCTCGCCAGCTTCGCCGCCGCCAGGCTGTTCATGGAGCGGGCCGCCGCGGCTGCCCCCGGGTTCGCGGTCGGTGACGGGGCCGACGCCACCGCGGTGGCGGAGGTCTGCCGCCGGCTCGACGGGCTGCCGCTGGCGATCGAGCTGGCCGCCGCGCGGGTCGGTGCGCTGCCGCCGCGCGAGCTGGCCGCGCGGCTGGACGACCGCTTCCGGCTGCTCACCGCGGGCGCGCGCACCGCGCTGCCGCGCCAGCAGACCCTGCGGGCGGTGGTGGACTGGAGCTGGGAGCTGCTGGATGCGTCCGAGCGGGCCGCGCTGCGGCGCCTCTCGGTGCTGGTGGGCGGCGGCACCCTCGACGCCGCCGAGACGGTCTGCGCCGGGCCTGACCTGCCCGCCGCGGCGGTCGCGGAGGCGATCGCCAGGCTGGTCGACAAGTCCCTGGTCATCGTGGGGCCCACCCCGGCGCCGCCGCCGCCGTGGTGGCCGGGGATCGAGACGCTCGGGCTGCCACCGCCGCCGGCGCCTGAGCCCGCCGGCGGCATGGTCCGCTACAGCCTGCTGGACACGGTGCGCGCCTACGCCGTGGAGCGGCTCGCCGGGGCGGGCGAGGCGGACCGGGTGGCGCGCGCCCACGCGGAGTGGTGCGTGCGGCTGGCGGAGACGGCCGAGGCGCTGCTCAACGGGAGCGAGCAGCTCGCCTGGTTCGCCCGCCTCAGCGCGGAGCTGGACAACCTGCGGGCCGCGTGGCACTGGCTGCTCGACCGCGGCGAGGCCGCGCTCGCCCTGCGGCTCCTGGGGTCGCTGGGCTTCTGGCTGCTCATGACCGGCGACCGTGAGGAGGTCGTCGGCGCGCTCAAGCGCGCGCTCGCCCTGCCGGGACCGGCACCGGACCGGGCACGCGGCCTGGCGCTCTACGTCCTCTGCCTCGCGGACGCGGACAGGGTCACCGACCGCGACGCCCTGCTGGGCATGGCCAAGGAGGCGCAGGCCGCCATGGAGCGCGGCGCGCGAACCCCTACCGAGGCCGCGTTCGCGCGGACGACGGCAGCGACCATCGGCTTCTTCTTCGTCGGCGGTGCCGTCGAGGCCGAGCGGACCCTCGGCGGGGCGCTTGCCGAGGTGGAACAGGCCGGGGGCTGGCCCGCCGCGATCATCCGCCAGCTGCGAGGGTTCGCCAGGGCCATGCTCGGGGACCTGATGGGTGCCGCCGAGGACGGCGAGGTGTGCCTGGCGCGCTTCCGCGAGCTGGGCGACCGCTGGGGCATGGTGCAGGCGCTGGAGCTGCTCGGCACGGTTGACCTCGTGTATGGCCGCTACGAGCAGGCCGAGGCGAGGCTCAGGGAGGCGCTGCGCTGCGCCTGGGAGCTGCGCGTGCCCGTGGAGATGGTGGTGCAGCTGTGCCGGCTGGCGTACCTGGCGGTGGCGCGGGACGACCTGGACCGCGCCGAGGCGTGGCTCGAGCAGGCGCTCGCCGCCGCCCAGGAGGTCGGGTTCTGGAACGCGACCGCCTTCGTGCATGCCGGCCTCGCCCTGCTGGCGCAGCGCCGCGGCGACGCCGAGCGCGCCAGGCGGGAACACCGGCAGGCCATGGCGTTGCGGCAACGCCATGGCACACGCAGCCCGGTCGGGCCGCTCCTGCTGGGTTGGCTCGGGACCGTGGCCACCCGGCAGGGCGACCTGGTGCACGCCGCCGCCAGCTACGACGAGATGCTGGAGTGGATCCGTCACACCGACAGCCCGTCGGCCGCCGCTGGGGTCCTGGAGGGGCTCGCCGGTCTGGCGGGTGCCAAGGGTGACCCGGAGCGGGCCGCGCTGATGCTGGGTGCGGCCGCGGCGGCGCGCCGGTCGGCGGGGGTGCCGCTGTCGCCTGGCGAGCGCGTGGACGTCGACCGTACCGTCGCCTCGGCACGTGAGGCGCTGGGGGAGAGGGGCTTCGCCCGGGCGCTGGCCCGCGGGGAGGCGCTGCCCCTCCGGGAGGCGGTCGCGCTCGCCGAGCAGTCACTCGCCGAGGACCACTGAGCGCCCGGCCCCAGGCACGGGCCGGGCGCCCAGGGGCGGGTTCGTCAGCTCAGCTTGCGGTAGCGACGCACGGTCAGGATGGAGAACACCACGGCGATCCCGGCGATCCAGCCGAGCGCCTGGAGGACGTGGCTGGTGGTGGGGCCGCCCAGGACCAGCGCGCGGATCGCGTCGGCGACGATCGTGACCGGGTTGACCTTCACGAACGCCTGGACCCAGCCGGGCATGGTGCTGGGCGAGGCGTACGCGGAGCTGGCGAAGACCAGCGGGAACATCCACACGAACGATGACGCCTGCACCGCCTCTGGGTCGCGCAGCGCGAGCCCGACGCTCATCCCGATCCACGACATCGCCCAGCCGAAGGCGACCGCCAGGAGCACCGCCGCGAGCGCCGGGACAAGCCCCGCCTGGAAGCGGAAGCCGATCGCCGCACCCACCGTCACCACGACCAGCGCGGTGAAGGCCATGCGGATGGCGTCGGTCATGATCCGCCCCACCACCATGGCCGACCGGGCGATCGGCAGCGACTTGAACCGGTCGAGTGCGCCGCTGGCGAGGTCCTGGGTGATGCCCATCCCCGAGAACGACGACGAGAAGGTGAGGGTCTGCACCATGACGCCGGGGATCAGGTACTCGATGTAGCGCACGCTGATCGCCCTGATCGCGCCGCCGAACACGTAGTTGAACAGCAGCACCAGCATGATCGGCTGGATGGCGATGAACACCAGCGCCATCGGGTTGCGGACCAGGTGCTTGAGGTTGCGGCCGGCGATCGCGACCGCGTGGCGCAGTGCCAGCCCGGCGCCGAACCGCTCGGGCACGGCGGGCGCGGGATGCCTGCGCTCCATGTCGAAGGTGATCGTGGTCATGCCGCCGGCTCCTTCTCCATCGCGGTAGTGGTCCCGGTGCCGGTCTCTTCGGTCAGGGTCCTGTGGCCGGTCAGGCGCAGGAACACGTCGTCGAGGCTGGGGCGGCGCAGGGCAAGGTCGGCGATGCGGACGCCGGCGCGGTCGAGGCGGCGTACCACCTCGGCGAGCAGCCCGGGGTCGTCCATGTGCACGCTCGCAAAGCGGGTGTCCGGATCCACCTCCGAGGTCCCGCCGGCGAGCTCCGCCAGCACCCGCGCGGTGGTCTCCAGGCCGTCCGGGCCGGCCGGGCGCACCTCGAGCACCTGCCCGCCGGCGTGGGTCTTCAGCTCGTCCGCAGTGCCGCGCGCGATCACCCGCCCGTGGTCGAGCACCACGATGGTATCGGCGAGGTGATCGGCTTCCTCCAGGTACTGGGTGGTGAGCAGCACGGTCGTGCCCTCGGCGACCAGCTCGCGGATGACCGCCCAGATGCCCATGCGGCTGCGGGGGTCAAGCCCGGTGGTGGGCTCGTCGAGGAACAGGACCCGCGGGTGCCCGATGAGGCACGCGGCGAGATCCAGGCGGCGGCGCATGCCACCCGAGTAGGTCTTCACGCGCCGGTCCGCGGCCTCGGTGAGGTCCACCCGCTCCAGCAGCCCCACGGCGCGGCGGCGCCGCTCCGCCCGCGCCAGCCCCAGCAGGTTGCCGAACAGGTCCAGGTTCTCCCGGCCGGTGAGCTGCTCGTCCACGGTCGCGGACTGGCCGGTCACCCCGACCAGCGCGCGCACCGCCATGGGCCGGCGGGTCACGTCGTAGCCGCCGACGGTCGCCCTCCCGGCGTCCGGCCGCAGCAGCGTCGCGAGGATCCGCACGGTGGTGGTCTTGCCGGAGCCGTTGGGGCCGAGCAGCCCGAGCACGCTCCCTGTGGGTGCCTCCAGGTCGATGCCGCGCAGCGCCCGGGTGGCGCCGAAGCGCTTGGCCAGCCCTTCGGCCTCGATCGCAAGGGTCATGATGCGAACGCCTCCTGCCAGTCGATTGCGGGTTCCGTTTCAAGGGTCAGTCCGCGATGCGCAGGGTGACCGCCGGCCGGATCCTGGACGCCTGGCGGGCCGGCCAGGCGGTGGCCAGGACCGAGGCGACCGCGGCGGCGAGCACGAGCACCGCGATGTTCAGCCACGGGACCGGGAAGCCGATGCCGGCGCCCTTCAGGTCCTTGTCGTTGCTGAACAGCAGGTAGCTGGTGACAAGGGACAGGACGGTGCCGAGCAGGATCCCCTCCAGGGCGACGAACGAGCTCTCGGTGAGGAACGCCCGCTGGACCGTGCCCGACTGGAAGCCGAGGGCGCGGAGCACCCCGATGTCGCGGCGGCGCTCCCGGACCGCGCGGACCATCACCACGCCCAGGCCGGCGATCCCGACGAGCAGGCCGAGCGCCAGGAACCCCTGCATGAGCTGGAAGAAGCTGCGGTTGGCGGCGGAGTCCCGCTCGACCTGGTGGCGGATGCGGGTGGCGACCAGGCTCTGGGGCAGGAACTGACCCTGCAGGTCGGCGGCGAGCGACGCTTCGGAGACGCCTGAGGCCGGCTTGACGAAGGCGCTGGACAGCTTGGCGTCGGTCCCGAACTGGGCGCGGGCCGCGGCCTGGCTGGTGACCACCGGGCTCACGAACGCCGCCGCGCCGCCGACGCCGTAGAAGCCCTGTGGTGACTTGAGGATGCCGGCGATGGTCTTGCGCTCGGCCTTGCCGGTGGCGGGGTTGGTCAGGGTGAGGGTGTCGCCCGGCTTGAAGGCGACCGCGCCCGGGCCGCCGCCGTTCTGGCCGAGGAACGGGTCCACGATCACGTAGCCGGGATTGGACTGGACCGCCTGCCAGACCGCGCGGTCGTCGGCGAGCCGTTCGAGCCGCTTGCTCAGCGGGAACAGGCCCTCCCTGGAGATGCTGCGGTCGGTGCCGACCACGACGACGTCGAGCGGGTCGGTGAACTTCGGGTTGAGGTCGGTCACCTTGCCCTTGGCCGTCGTGAGGGGCGAGACCGCGCCGACCCGGCCGGCGAACCGGCCGGTGGTGAACGTCCGGGCCGGGTCGGCGACGGGTGCCGCCGGGTTGAAGTCGGTCCGGACCGCGTAGCCGCCCGAGGCGTTGGCCACCTCGCTGTCGGTGGTGGCGTTGATGAGGTTGCCGAGCACGGTGATGAGCACGAGGGTGAACACGACCAGGCCGTACATGATGAGGATGGCCCCGGTGCGGAACCGGCGCGCGATCGGGTAGGCGACCGCCAGCCGGGTCGCCAGCCCGGCCAGCGACGGGCGGGCGATCAGCGGTCGCAGCGGCCGGGTCAGCAGCTCCTGGTTCTGGCTGATCAGGAACACCGCCGAGAAGGTCAGCAAGCTGCCGAGCACGACGAAGGTGGCGGTCGAGCCGTCGTCGAACACCCTGGGCCGCAGCGTGTTGGCTGACAGCCCCCAGGCGAGCACGGCCAGCGACACGCCGGTGTAGGCCCAGCGCTTGGGCGCCAGGCGGACCAGCAGCGGGCAGAGCGCGAGCGCGGTGAGGGCCGGGTACAGGTAGACGCCGACCCCCTGGCTCTTGGAGACCGCGCCCACCGACAGCGCGCCGAACAGTGCCGCGGCGACGGTGGAGAGGACCACCCAGCGCCGCTTGAGCCGCCGGCCGCCCTCGCCTGGCAGGTCGCGGATGGCCGCGATGATGTTGACCCGGCTGATGCGGATGCTGGTCAGGGCCACGGTCAGGAAGGCGATGAGGAAGCCCATCGCGAAGCCGTTGACGATGCTGATCGGGGTGAACTTGAACGCCAGGGTGAGCCCGCCGTCGTCCCCGAAGCTGCTGAAGATCCGCGCGGCGACGACCACGACCGCCCGCCCGACGCCGAGGCCGATGAGGATGCCAGCGAGGGAGGCCACCAGCGCGTAGACGGTGCCCTCGATCAGGAAGCTGCGGACCAGCCGGCCGCGCTTCATGCCGACCGCGCGGAGCATGCCCAGCTCGGACTTCCGCTCCTCGGCGAGCATCACGAAGATGTTCACCAGCAGCAGCACCCCGGCGATGATCGAGAAGCTGCCGATGAACAGGAACAGCGAGCCGAGGCCGTTGCCGGCCTGCTCAGCGGCCTTGAGCACCTCCTGCTTCGGCTTCTCGACCGAGGTGCCATGGCCGGTCAGCGGACCGAGGGCGGTCTTCAGCCTGGCCGCGACCGCATCGCTGTGCCGGTTGCCGGCCTCGACCCCGCCGGTGTTGGAGACGAAGGTGAACGTGCGCGGTTGCCGGGCCGGCGCCGCGCCGGCCTCGGCGGGCCGGGCGGCCTCGGCCGCCTTCACGAGCGTCCCGGGCGCGAAGAAGGCGTTGCGGGAGACCGACCCGGTACCCGCCCCGGCCAGCCCCTTGGTCGCCACGACCCGGGTCACCCGGACGGCGGTGGGACGGCCGTAGAGGTAGAACGTGAGCACGTCCCCGGCGCGCGCCCCGAGCGAGTCGGCCAGGTCGTTGTTGATGACCGCCTCGCCGGCCCCCGGGGCCGGGCCGGACAGCCCGGAGCCGCCGTCGGCGCGGCCGCCGAAGGCGGCTGCCTGGGCGAAGTCGACCTCCCAGACGCTTGCCTTGGGCTCTGCCGTGCGGCCGCCGCCGCCGCCGCGGGTGACCGCGGCCTGGTCGCCGCGCAGGGTGAGGATCCCGTCGATGTCGGGGTCGCTCCGCAGCGTGCCGACCCGGCCTGCCGCCGTGTCGCCCTGGGCGATCGTGGGCGAGCCGACGATCTCGTCGATTGGCCCGAGGTTGGTGTAGGCGACCTGCTTGACCGAGAAGTTGATGGTGTCGCCGACGACGAGGCTCCCGATGATGATCGCGGTGCCGAGCACCGACCCGATGGTCACGAGCATCGCCTCGCCCCGGCGGCGGGCGATCTGCCGCAGGGCGAGCTTGCGGAGGAACGGCCGGCGCACCGCGATGAACGCGGCAACGGCCAGCGCTGCCCCGAGCAGGACGACGAGGGTGGGGGTGAGGTTCGGGTACACGCTTCAGCCCTCCATCCGCACGGCGCCGCGCCGGTGCGCGTCCGTCCGCGGGTCGCCGGCCGGGTGGAGCCGCTCGTCCTCGACGAGCCGGCCGTCGCGCATGCGGATCAGCCGGCCGGCCTGCTCGCCGATCGCGGCGTCGTGGGTGACGAGCACGATCGTCTGCCCGTCAACCCGGTTCAGCTCGTGGAGCAGGTCGACCACCTGGGTGGCCATCTGCGTGTCGAGGTTGCCGGTCGGCTCGTCGGCCCACACGATCGCCGGCCGCGACGCCAGCGCCCTGGCGACCGTGACCCGCTGCTGCTCCCCGCCCGACAGCTCGTTCGGCCGGTGCCCGGTGCGGTGGCCGAGCCCGACCCGCTCCAGCATCTCGACCGCGCGCCGGCGCGCGTCCCTGGCTCCGACTCCGGCCAGGAGCAGGGGCAGCTCGACGTTCTCGGCCGCGGTGAACACCGGGATGAGGTTGAACGCCTGGAAGATGAACCCCATCGAGGTCGCCCGGTGGGTCGTGCGGGCGGCGTCGGACATCGCGAACAGGTCCCGCCCGGCCACCAGCACGCGGCCGCCGTCGATGTCGTCGAGGCCGGACAGGCAGTTGAGCAGGGTCGTCTTCCCGGACCCGGACGGCCCCATCACGGCGACCATCTCACCCTGGTGCACGGTGAGGTCGAGGTCAGCCAGCGCCTCCACCTGGATCTCCCCGGTGCGGTAGACCTTGCGGACGCGCTCCGCCACGAGCAGCGCGGGACGGCCGTCCCCGTCCGCACCGGCCGCCGCGGCGGCCTCCGGCCCGTGGGCACGTCTTCGCTTCAACACCATCGAGCTTCATCCTTCCCATGCTTGGCGAGCCCTTCGACAGCGATGCTGTTTCGGGTAGGAGGATGCGCCGGGAGGCTGCCACGGCCCTGCCGGCACGCTGACACCGCTGACACGGCGCTGACATGCGGCCTGCGACGCCTGCCGCGGGGCATGGTGTGGGAGGAATCACATATTGACAGTTACTAGCTCTTCCGAGATCCTCTATCTCGGGTGCCACTTCCGAAAGCTGGTAACTACCATGAAGGCTTCTGAAAGCCGCAGGTGGTGGGCGCTGGGTGCGCTTGCCTTGAGTGTGCTGGTGGTCGGCCTGGACCTGACCGTGCTCAACCTGGCCCTGCCCACCCTGGCGACCGCCCTGCACGCCCACACCGCCCAGCTGCAGTGGATCGTCGACGCCTACAGCCTGGTCCTGGCGGCGCTGCTGCTGCCGGCTGGCCTGCTCGGCGACCGCTACGGCCGCAAGCGGCTCCTGCTGGGCGCGCTCGCGGTGTTCGGGGGCGCCTCACTGGCGTGTGCGTACGCGTCCTCGGCGGGCGCGCTGATCGGCGCCCGCGCCGTGCTCGGGCTCGGCGCGGCCTTCATCATCCCGCTGTCGCTGTCGGTGCTGCCGGTGCTGTTCTCCGAGCAGGAACGGCCCAGGGCGGTCACGATCACGGTGGGCGCCACCTTCGTGGCGTTTCCGATCGGCCCGATCCTGGGCGGCTGGCTGCTGACCCACTACTGGTGGGGCTCGGTGTTTTTGATCAACGTGCCGGTGATCGTGCTGGCGCTGCTCGCGGTGACCGCGCTGATGCCCGAATCCCGCAGCCAGCAGCGTCCCCGGCTGGACCTGGTCGGCATCGTCGTCTCCAGCGCGGGCCTCGCCGCGCTGACCTACGGCGCCATCCAGGCCGGGCAGCAGGGCTGGGGTGACACCGGCGCGCTGGCGGCGATGCTCGCCGGGGCGCTGGTGCTGGTGGCGTTCGTGGGCTGGGAGCGCCGAATCGCCGGCCGCGGCGGCCAGCCGCTGGTCAACCTGTCGCTGTTCGCCTCGGCCAGCTTCACCTGGGGCACGCTGCTGGCCACCGTGGTCTCGTTCGCCATGTTCGGGTTGCTGTTTGCCGTGCCGCAGTACTTCCAGGCAGTCCGCGGCACCGACGCCATGGGTGCCGGCCTGCGGTTGCTGCCGCTGATCGGCGGGCTGATGGTGGGCGCGGCAATGGCCGACCGGCTCGCCCGCCGGGCCGGCGCCAAGGCAACCGTCGCGCTGGGGTTCGCGCTGATGGCCGCTGGGCTTGGCGCCGGGGCGACCACCAGCCTGCACACCAGCAACACCTTCACGCTCACCTGGGTCGCGGTGCTTGGGGGCGGGCTGGGGTTCGCGATGCCCACCGCGATGGACGCCGCCCTGGGCGCGCTGTCCAGGGAGCGCAGCGGCGCGGGCTCGGCACTGATCATGGCGGTGCGCCAGGTCGGCGCCACGATCGGCGTGGCGGTGCTCGGCTCGGTCCTCAACGCCGGCTACCACGCCCGGCTGGACCTCGGCGGCCTGCCCCCGCAGGTCGCCGGCGCGGTGCGCGACAGCGCCGCCGCCGGGGTCGCGGTCGCCCACCAGCTCGGCGCGGCCCCGCTGCTGGACTCGGTCCGCGCCGCGTTCGTGCACGGGATGGACCTGCTGCTGTGGACCTGCGGCGGCCTGGCGGTGGCTGGTGCGGTGCTGGCGCTGGTGTTCCTGCCCCGCAGGGCCGCCACGATCGCGGCGCCGGGCGCCGCAGCGGACGGATCGGAGGCGGAAGTTGTCGCCTGAGCAGGATGCTGGACCCGCGGTCGGGCTGCGCGAGCGCAAGAAGGCCAGGACCCGCTCCGCGATCCGCCGGCACGCCATGCGGCTGTTCCAGAAGCAGGGCTATCAGGCCACCACCGTGGAGCAGATCGCTGAGGCGGCCGAGGTCTCGCCAAGTACGTTCTTCCGCTACTTCCCGACCAAAGAAGACGTGATCATCACCGATGACTACGACCCGCTGATCGTCGCGGCGTTCAAGTCCCAGCCGGCCGAGCTGCATCCGGTCGCCGCCCTGCGCGGCGCGATGCGGTCGGTCTTCGCCGAGTTCACTGCCGAGCGGATGGCACAGGAGCGGGAACGCCAGGCGTTGATCCTGTCAGTGCCCGAGCTGCGCGCTGGCGCGCTGGACGGGCTCGCCACGACGGTCCAGTTGCTCGCCGAGGCGGTGGCCGAGCGGGTCGGGCGACGCCCGGACGAGCTGGCCGTGCGCGCCCTCGCCGGCGCGGTGATCGGGGTGGGCCTGGCCGCGATGCTCGCCGCGGCCGAGGATCCGACCGCGGACCTGTTCGCGCTGCTGGATGGCGCCATGGCGCACCTGGAGGCCGGCCTGCCGCTGTGACCCGGCGGACAGCCGCCCGCCACCATGCCACGTGTCGGCGTCGGGGCACGACGTTCGGTGCTCAGTTGGTCGCCGCCGGGCGCATGGCTCTGCGGACGGTGCGGGCGAGCGGCAGGGCGCCCGCGATTGCCAGCAGGGTGAGGGCCGCGAGCCACAGGTCGACCGTTGAGAACGCGACCGCCGAGGCGTGCGGGCGTGGATGCGCGGCGAGGCTGAGGAACAGGCTGCCGAACACCGCCACCCCGATCACCTGGGAGAGCTGGATCGTGGTGGTGAGCAGGCCGCTTGCGTCGGCGGCCTCGGCGGGCGGCACGCGCACCAGCGCATGGGCCACCAGCGAGCTGTAGGCCGCACCAAATCCCATCCCGAAGATCACGAACAGCACGAACAGCAGCGGGCCACCACGGGTGCCCTCGTGGAGGTCGGCTGCCAGCCCGACGTAGGACAGCGCCCCGACCAGGAAGCCGGCAGGGGCGAGGGCGTGATGGACCCGGCTCGGCAGGCGCCGCCACCAGTAGCCCAGCGCACCGAACGCAGCCGCGCCCGGCGCGAACGTCAGGCCGGCGCGTAGTGGGCTGTCAGCCAGTCCGACCTGCAGGTGCAGCGACAGGCTGAAGAGGAACCCTCCGAAGGCGATCATCGCGGCGGCGAGCGCCGCCAACCCGGCGGCCAGGCCGGGGGCGCCGAACACCCGCAGGTTGAGCAGGGGGTCGCCGCCACGCGCGGCCAGCGACCGCTCGAGCAGCACGAACGCGCCCGCCAGCCCCAGCCCGAGGGCGAGGCTGGCCCAGGTCCATGCCGGCCACCCCTGCTCGTGGCCGAGGACCAGTGGCAGCACGACCAGCAGCACGGCCAAGGTCGCCGTCAGCAGGCCGGTCAGGTCCAGCCGGCGCCGGGCGGGGGTGCGGTCGGCGGGGACGAGCCGTGGCACCAGCACGGCCGCGACCGCGCCCACGGGCACGTTGACGAGGAACACCGGGCGCCAGGTGGTGCCGAGCAGGTTGGCGCTCACCAGCACCCCGCCGACCACCTGGCCGACCACGGCGCCGCTGGCAAGCGTGGCCGCGTACACGCCGAGCGCGCGCGTGCGGTCGGCGCCTGTGAACTGTCGCTGGATGACGCTGAGGATCTGGGGGATCATCATTGCGGCCCCCGCACCCTGCACGAAGCGCGCCACGACGAGCGTGGCGGTGTTGGGCGCGAGCCCGCAGACGAGCGAGGCGATCGTGAACGTACCGAGCCCGGTGAGGAAGAGGTTGCGGGGTCCTCGGAGGTCGCCGAGGCGCGCGCTGGTGATCAGCAGCATCGCGTAGGTGACGGTGTAGCCGGCGACGACCAGCTGCAGCGCCGCACCGGACGCGTGCAGCTTCTCCTGGATGGTGGGGATGGCGACGTTGACGATGGTGACGTCGAGCAGGGCCATGAACTGGCCGGTGATGAGGACCGCGAGCATGAGCCAGCGGCGCCGGGCGGCAGCGTCCCTCGCCTGAGCGGAGGCCGGGACGGGAGGGCCCGGTGCGGCCGGGCCGGGACCTGGGGTGGCTGTCGTGGTAGTCATGGTGCCAGTCTGCGGCGGTCCCAACCGTGGTACCAGGAGCCTTGTTATCCTGGTACTGCCACTACCTGGCACCAGGGACCGCGGCGGTGCACACTGGCGGCATGACCACGACCGGCGAGACGCCGCGGGCGCTGCAGGCGCCCATCAGCCCCAACGGTAACGGTAACCGCAACAGCGCCGAGCGTGTCGAACGGCGCATGGAGCTGGCCGAGTTCCTGCGCGCCAGGCGGGCGCGGATCAGGCCGGCCGACGTCGGCCTGCCGCCAGGGTTGCGGCGCCGCACGCCGGGGTTGCGGCGCGAGGAGGTGGCGCAGCTCGCCGGGGTCGGGGTGACCTGGTACACCTGGCTGGAGCAGGGCCGCCCGATCCGCGCCAGCGTGCAGGTGCTGGACGCGGTCGCCCGCACGCTCCGACTCGACCCGGCCGAGGTTGAGCACCTGTACCGGCTGGCGGATGTTCCGGTCGCGCCGGTCGACGCGGCGCCGTCGCCCTGTCCGCACGTGGTGCGGGAGATCCTCGACTCGATCGAGCCGCTGCCCGCGATGGTGCTCAACAGCCGCTACGACATCCTCGCGGCCAACCGGGCACACCAGGACCTGTTCTGGCGTGAGTGGCACACGGGGCTGTCCTGTGAGGGCCGCAATGTCCTGTGGTGCTGCTTCGTGCACCCGGAGGCCCGCCGGCACATGCTGAACTTCGACGAGGAGGCGCCGCGCATGGTCGCGACCCTGCGGGCGTCGTTCGCGCAGCACCTGCACGAGCCGGCGTGGACCGGGTTCATCCGAAAGCTCAGCGAGGCGAGCGCGGAGTTCGCGGAGCTGTGGGCCCGCCACGAGGTGGCCAGCGCAGGATCGCGCATCAAGCATTTCCTGCACTCCAAGGCAGGCCTGCTGCGGCTGCGGTCCACGAGCCTCGACATCTCGGACATGCCTGAGACGCGCATCGTGGTGTACACGCCCGTGGACGACGACTCGCGCGAGCGCCTGCCGCTGACCCGGTCGCGATAGGCGCTCAGCCGTGGCGTATTCGTACTAAGTATCGTATTTGTCGTGATGGAGGGCCTCCCCGACGTGGAACTGCCGGCCGAGCGGGGTCAGGTCGAGGTAGTTGTATGTGCCGAGAAGCAGATCGCCGCCACGCGCGTACGACGAGTAGGTGTGAAAGATGCCGTCGCCGTCGCGGAGGAAGACACTCGTGCCCAGGCTGCTCGACCTTTCGTGAACCAGGGCTCGCCCGCCTGCTCGTGCTCCGCCTTGCTCCGGTAGTTGTACTCCACGGGGGCGACGGCTTCGTCCAGCGTGACGTGGAAATCGTAGTTGAAGTCGCTGCCGAACGAGGAGTAGAAGGGGACGGCCCAGCCCATGCGCGCCTGGAACCGCTCGAGCTTCGATCAGCTGCCGGCGGCCCTCGAACAGGTCCAGCAGGCTCGCCTCGCCATCCGCACCCTCGAAGACGTAGTCCTTGTCGATCTCCCCTCGATTGTTCTGGGTGGGCCCTTGATGTCAGACCGCCCGGTGGCGCGAAACTCATCGGCGCCTGCCGTGCGGGCCTCGGCGGGGAGCTGGAGCGCGGTCTCCTGGAGAGTGCTGCTTTGCCGCGGCGGTGCAGCCTTGCCGCGGCCGTTGTCGCTGGAGCGCCCGATTTGGGCGATCTGTGGAGCGATCTGCGCGGCAGAGCTGCACGGGCGCGGCAAAGCACGACCACCGCCGCGGCAAAGCGGCATATCCCGCGCGGCAAGGCCTCGGAAGTCGCCAAACGGTGTCCGCTGCAAGCGGCGAACCTACCCGATACGGATACCCGTCCGGCTCTCTAGCGGAGCCAGCGGCGCAGCGCCCGGCGTGCCGTCCGCCGCGCCCCGGGACGGCCGTCGGGGCGGCGGCCGCGGCTCGCAGCGCGGGCGGTGAACAGGGCGCGGAGGAGGCTCCACAAGGAGCCACTGCGACGGTAGGTCATGGCTTGTCCCTCTCTTGCGGCGCGGTGAGCTCCGCCTGCTCGATCGTCGCACGGATCTCGGCGACGCGCTCGGGATCCCGCTGCTCACCGTGCCGCGGCCAAGCTTGCCGATCGGGAGCGCCGCCAGGGGGGCGGGTCGGGGTCAGGGCACCGGGAACTGGCGGCGCACGAACGCGTCGAATCCCCTTGCGGGCAGCCAGCGCCGCAGCAGGAACAGCCCGTGGGCCATGACACCGACGGGGTAGCGGGCGTGGGGTCGGCGGCTGGTGGCGGCCCGGGTGATCGCCCTGGCCACGTCGTCGGTGGAAACCGCGAGCCGCCCGGCCAGGTTGTAGGGCGGTCCCGCCCAGGTCTTGGCGCGGTAGCGGGCCATCTCCTGGTGGAACTCGGCGTATGGGCCGTCGGCGCGGGCGCCCGCCCACACCGCGTTGGTGGCCAGCTGGGTGCGGGCCGCGAACGGCTCGACCTGTACTACCCGGATACCGAAGCCGGCCAATTCCAGCCGCAGGGCTTCGCTGAAGGCCTCCAGGGCGTGTTTGGTCGCGGCGTAGTACGCCCAGCCGGGTACGGCGAACCGGCCGAAGATCGACGAGACGTTGACGATCCGGCCGTACCGTTGGGCGCGCATCCCGGGCAGGACAAGCTGGGTCAGCCGGGCCAGCCCGAACACGTTGGTGTCGAACTCGCGGCGTACCTCGCTCACCGGGATCTCCTCGACCGTACCCACCAGTTCGAAGCCAGCGTTGTTGACCAGCACGTCGACCTGACCGTCCCGGGTCGCGATCCGCTCGACCGCTGCGACCATCGACGCGTCGTCGGTGACGTCCAGCGCCAGCGTGTGGATCCCGGCGTCGGTCAGGTCGGCGAGCGTGTCCGGCTGTCGCGCGGTGGCGTACACGACCAGGCCGGCACGGTGCAGGTGCAGCGCGGTCGCCCGCCCGATGCCGGAGGAACAGCCGGTCACCAGCGCGGTCCGCGAGGCCGTACCCGGCATGACCACCTCCAGAAGTGAGCTTCACATCGGCGTCTGACACTCTCAAAAGGATACTATATTGACAATAGTATCCTGGCGACGCGAATGGTGAGATGTGGGGGCCGGTCGTAGCTACGGCCATTTCTGCGCGGCGGCCCGCGCCTTGGAGGCCGTCGGCGAGCGATGGACTCTCCTCGTCGTGCGTGACCTGTTGCTCGGGCCGCGACGGTTCACCGATCTCGCGCGGACCCTCGCGGGGATCACGCCTCAACGGCTCACCGACCGGCTGCGTCGCCTGGAAGCCGTCGGCCTGGTGCAGCGGGAACCTGGTGAGGGCCGGCAGGTGTGGTACCGGCTCACCGAGTCTGGGCGCGATCTCGGGCCGGTCGTCGAGGCGCTCACGGTCTGGGGGATCAAGCACCGGCCGCTGGCACGTCGGCCAGGAGAACCGGTGCCCCCGGAACCCCTCATGCACGGCACCAGCGCCCTGCTCGTCGGGTGGAACGTGACAGTCGCCCAGCCGGTGGCCTGGGTGTGGCGGTTCCGCGCCGACGGCACCTATACCCTGCGCTACACCGGAACGGCATGGCAGCTGTCCCGCGAGCGCGCCGAACCGGCCGACGTCCTCATCGACACCACCGCCGAGGCTTGGCACGCCCTGCTCACAGCACCCCCGGGTCAACGCCGCCTCACCCACCCCGACTTCCACCTGGCCGCAACCGCCGCGGCACGCGAGCACTTCGCGGCCGCGTTCGCCCTCGGGCAGGCGGTCCAGCAACCCAACTGATCCAAGCGAGCGGCGCGGCCTGGCGCAATGGCTATCGCCTTGTCGATGCCACGACCTGCCCCCGTGCTTCTCAGCCGCTGTGGGATCGGGCGATGTCGCCTGCCAGGGCACTGGTTGGGTCGTGCGGCCATGCCAGCTCAGCGACCAATTCGCAGACCGCGTCGATCATCGCCGGGTCGAACTGGGTGCCGGCGCACCGCTGCAGCTCGGCCACGGCTTCGGGGATGGTGAGCCTGGCCGCGTAGGGGCGGGGCGAGGTCATGGCGGTGAAGGCGTCGCAGACGGCAATGACGCGGGCACCAAGGGGGATCCGCTCACCGGCCAGTCCGTCTGGGTAGCCGGTGCCGTCGAAGTGCTCGTGGGTGGAGCGCACCAGTTTGGCCGCCGCGGCCAGTGCCGGCGCGGCGGCGATGATGCGCTCGCCAAGCAGGCTGTGCTGTCGCATGAACGCCCACTCGTCAGCATCCAGGGGGCCCGGCTTGTGCAGGATCTCCTCAGGGATCGCCATCTTGCCGACGTCATGCAGCTCAGCGGCTTGCCGGAGCTGGTCGCGCTCCTCACGTGGCAGGCCAGCCCGCTCCGCGACGGCGTCGGCCAGCCGGGCGACGGCCGCGTGGCGCTCGACCAGCTCGGGGGTGCGTTCCTGCAGGGCGCGGAGCAGCACGTCGCGGCTCTGGCGCTCGGGCGAGCGCCGGCCACTCGTCTTGTGGGTATACATGCGCTGGTCGACGAGTCGCATGGCCTCGGTGACGTCCTGGCTCTCCTGGGGCAGCAGGATCTCCCCGTACGAGGCGTTGATGGCAAAGCCGGCGCCGTGCTCGGTGAGCGCCCCGGCTGCCGCGGCGGCGATGGAGGTGGTGGCGTCGGGGCGGACGGGGGCCAGGACGCAGAACTCGTCCCCGCCGAGGCGGTAGGCCGTAGCTCCGCGGTCGGCCATGGCGGCGTCGAGGGCGCCTGCGAGCCGGATCAGCAGGGCGTCGCCGGCGGGATGGCCGAAGTTGTCGTTGTAGGCCTTGAACCCGTTGAGGTCGAACAACAGCAGCAGGAACGGCTTGGCCTGGCTGGCTTCCTTCAGCCTGCGGTCCAGGTCGAGCTTGAGCTTGCGCCGGTTGCCGAGGCCGGTGAGGGCGTCGGTCAGCGAGGCAGCGACCAGGACGCGGTGGTGGGTCAGGAACGAGACGGCCGCGAAGGCCAGCAGCGCCAGCGCCGCAACCACGACGAGCATCGACCACAGCCCCACGCCGTACAGCGGACCGACCGGCTCGCGGGTGACAGCGACGACGTACCAGTGGTTGGCGTTCCCACGGATGGGCTCCAGTCGCTGGTAGGCGACTGGTCGGCGGCTGAGGGTGCGCCGGCCGCTGGGCGTCCCGGTCTGGACGACCGGGCGGAAGCGATGGTCGTCCGGGACGCCCAGCGGCGCTCCGAGCCGCTGTGGGTGTCGGCTGCTCAGCACCACCGCGCCGGTGCCCGCGTCGATCACCGCGATGTCGAACTGGCTGCTCAGCGCGGCGGCCACCTTGCGGAAGCTCTCGATGGTGATCTCGAAGTGCACGATGGCCTGCCTGGACCCGTCCGGGGTCGGCATGAGGGTCGAGTTGGAGATGACCCACTCGCCGGTGTCAGGCGACACGTACGGTCGTGCCTGGTAGACCTGTCCTTGGGGGAGGGCGAAGGTGGGCCGGAAGAACGGGTTGCCTGACTCGTCGGGGGACAGGTCCGCGGGGCGTGCCCGCACCCCCCGGACCACGCGGGCGTTCTCGGGCCCGCCGTGGTCGATGAAGCACGCCTCCCCGATGCTGTCGGGGAACAGTCGCTCGAGGTAGGCGAGCGACTGGTTGATCTCGTCGACCACCGGCCGGCCCGAGCGGAGCTTGGCTCCGCGGTCGCCTGGAAGCCCGTAGAACTGCTGGAAGGCTGGGTTGTTGGCGGTCAGCAGGTCGATCGATTGGCCCCGCGAGAAGTAGTCGGCGAGGACCTGCGCCTCTTCGCTCGCTTTGTTGGCGAGCGCGCCCTCCAGGGCGGCGATGGCATGGCCGTGGGTCGACGTCCCACTCCCGATACCCACCGGGAGCAGGCAGATGGCGACCAGCAACGTGGAGAAGGGGAAGCGACGCATGCGCCGGTCCTGTCTTAGCCCCAATGCCATTCGGTTAGCCGGATCTGCGAGCACAAACTCCCTGGTCAGCATGGGGAAATCAGGCCAGAAGGGCCCTTAACCGAATGGCATTGGTCTTAGCCCGTCTTTGCCCAATGAGCGCGATACCTGGTTTATCGGCAGCCGGTCTGGGTTGACTTAGCCTGCTCGCTGACGGCCTGGCGACGGGACCTGCTGCGCAGCCCCGCAGATCCCGCCGGTGGGCCGCCGCTCGGTCGACTCACCCCTGTCGCTGTCCCTACCCGTCAAGTTGCGCATGCTCGTGCACGCCCGTCAGCCTGCGGGCCCGCCCTGCGCCACCATCCGCCCCGGGATGTGATCACCGTTGACCTCCCAGCGATCCGGCGGGACACTCAGCCGTGCAGCCGCGCTGGAGGCCGTGCGCCGGCCTGGTCGCAGGGGGAGATGAACGCGATGGTCGAGCAGGCGCCACCCGCGGCCAGCCGCCGCTCACCGGCACGCCTGGCCATCCAGGTCGTGGTGTCGCTGCTGCTGGTCGTGGTCATCTTCTACTTCCTGCTCAAGAAGGTCGACCTGGGCCAGGCGTGGACCGCGATCACCGACATGACCTGGCTGGAGCTCACCACCCTGGGCCTGCTGGCCGTCTGGAACCTGTGCACCTATGCGTTCGTGTGGATGTCGGTGACGCCCGGGCTGTCGTTCTGGCATGCGATGGTGATGACCCAGTCGGCCACCGCGGTGACCAACACCGTGCCCTGGGCGGGGCCGGGGATCGGCGTCGGCATGACCTACAATATGCTGGGGGGGTGGGGCTACTCGCGGTCCAGGACCACCACGGCGGTGCTGGTCTCCGGGGTGTGGAACGCCTTCGTCAAGCTCGGCATGCCGGTGCTGGCCCTGGCCCTGGTCGCCCTGCAGGGCAACGCCACCGGAGGGCGGGTCATCGCCGCCCTGCTCGGCATCGGTGGGCTGGTCGCCGCGGTCGTGGTGTTCGCGCTGATGCTGCGCAGCGAGCAGGTCGCCCACCGGGTCGGGGAGCTGGCGGGCCAGGCCGCCTCGCGGGTGCTGCGGCTGGTGCGACGCCCGCCGGTGGCTGGCTGGGAGCTGGCCACGGTGAAGTTCCGCTCCCGCACCATCGCCCTGGTCGAGCACCGCTGGATCGCGATCACGGTGACCTCGCTGGTCAGCCACCTGTCGCTGTATCTGGTGCTGCTGGTGGCCCTGCGTGACGTCGGGGTGAGCGACGCCGAGGTCTCCTGGGCGCAGGTGCTGGTCGCGTTCGCGTTCGGCCGCCTGATCACCGCCATCCCGTACACCCCCGGCGGGCTCGGGGCGGTCGAGGTGACGCTGATCGCGACGCTTTCGGCCGCTGGGGGCGATCGCGCTCAGGTAGCCGCCGCGGTGCTGGTCTACCGCGCGCTCACCTGGGGACTGCCGATCCTGGTCGGCGTCGCCACCTACCTGTGGTGGCGCCGCCGGTCGTTGACGGCGCCAGCCCACGACAGGGCGCCGACGGTCGACTCGCAGCGGCCGACACGATGACCCACCGGGCGCGCGGCGGCGACGCGGCGATGGAGCGCATCGATGCCGAAGCTGCGGCTGGCAACGCGTCGCCACCCACCTACAGGGTGTTGTCGCGCCGTAGTGGCAGGGGCCGGCCGTCGGGGTCGATCGCCAGCCGGTCCAGCGCCGCGACCCAGCGGGCCTTCAGGGCCGGTGCCACCGCCACCCGGTGCGGGCGGATCCGGCCTGGCGGCCGTGGACCCTGGCGGCCGCCGTCGTGCCAGGCCTCCAGCCGGGCGGCGGTCGCCCGCCACAGCTGGAAGCCCGCGGCCGGGTCCAACAGCCGCTCGTCGCCGTCCGGGTCGCCGGCCAGGCCCAGGTGCTCGCGCCACAGCCGCAGGCGAAGCTCCCGCGCGAACCCCCGCGCGCCGTCGCCCAGGCCGGCCGGGTCGGCGGGGGGGCGAGGGTCGCGGCGCTGGTCGAGCACGGCGCAGGCGACCTCGGAGTCGTGGGTCCAGGAGCGGCGGTTGAGGTTGGCCGAGCCCACCATCGCCCAGACGTCGTCGATCATCACCGCCTTGGCGTGGACGTAGATCGGCGTGCCCTGCTCGTTCTCCAGGTCATACACGGCCACCCGCGGACCCCCCGCGCACTGCAGCCGGCTGATGGCCCGCCACTGCGCCGCCCGCGCGGCCCGGCCCGAGATCGGTCCGTCCTGATCGGGATAGCGCGGCACCACGACGATCATGCGGAGCTGGGGTGCCTGGCGCAGCGCGGCGGCGAGCGCCTCGGCCACCAGCGTGCCCCACAGGTACTGGTCCTCGATGTAGACCAGCGCCCGCGCCCGCCGCAGCGCCTTGATGTAGGCGCGGGCGATGCTGCGCTCGCCTTGGGGCGCGAACGGGATCACCCGGTGGCGGGCCGGGTAGGTGCGCAGCACCTGCACGCTGTGGGTCCCGACCAGCGGCGGCGGCAGCCGGCGCTGCAGCAGCCCAAGGCCTGTGGGCTCGTGGCTGAGCCGCCGCCACGTGGCCCGCAGCGGGTTGCGGTGGTCGCGTGGGGTGCGGTCCTCCCAGCGTTCCTGGAACGTCAGGTCGACGTCCAGGACGGCGGGTCCCCGCACCTCCAGCTGCAGGTCGTGCCAGGGCGGCCGCCGGCCGTAGCGCGGGTCGATCCGGACCGGGTCGGCATCGCCGTGGTGGTCGGGGCTGTCGCGGCGGCCGCGGGACAGGTCGATCCCGCCCAGGAACGCGATGCAGCGCATGGGGTCGTCTGGGACGTGGACGACCAGGAGCTTTTGGTGGTGGCTGCCGAACCAGCGCACCCGCTGGTCGGCGACCAGCTGCCCGCCGGCGCGGTTGACCAGCGTGCTCATGGCCCGGTTGGCGTCCTGGTTGAACCGGATAAGCGCCGGGTGGGAGCGCCACAGCAGCCCACGGATCGCCACCCCGCAGCGGGCCAGCCGGGCCAGCAACGGGCCCAGCTCGCTGCCGGGCCCGGCCAGCTTGCGGGTGGCGTCGATGCGCCAGTCGGTCAGGTACACCCAGTCGCCGGGGCCAAGGCCCCCCAGCAGCTGGTGCAGCCGCGCGAAATAGGCGGCCCCATCGACATGGGCAGCGACCAGGTTGCCGTCGGTCCAGGCGCGCCGGTCCTGGCGCGCCGCGTCGATGCGGGTCGCGGGGTTGCCGCGCTCGTCGGCGCTGAGCAGCCACGCCGCGGTGACATCGGGCACGGCGGCCATGCCCGCACCGCCGACCCTGCCGGTTGGTTGCCGCTCCGGTGGCCGTCGCTGGGACATCACCGCTCCTTCCGCCCAGCCGACCGCCCCGGTGGTCGGCCGCGGGCTCGGGGTTCAGTGTTGCTGGCGTTCCTGGTCCTGCGCCAGGTCCAGCGCCAGCACGCTGGCCAGGATCAGGAGGTCGTCCTGGCCAGGGGCGACATCCACCGCGTAGGTGTCGCGCACACTGAACCAACGTTTGGAGACCGTCGCCACCGTCTGGCCGCCCCGCCGGATGGTGAACTCGTGGTCGAACAGGTCGCCCTGCATCTCCAGGTCGTCGGGTCCGGGGACATCGATGGTGAACCGCTCCCGGAAGGGCGTGAACAGGTGCTTGCGGACCTCGGCGGCCTGCTGGCCGGCCACCGAGACCAGGTAGGTCGGCCGCAGCGCGACCAGCTTGCGCTGGACCTGCGCGACTTCGCGCCCTTCCGGGTCGCGCACGACCAGCCGGCTGCGCAGGCTGAAGACTTTGCCGTCCACGTGCAGGACGGGCCGGCCCTGCTCGTCGGTGATGTCGGAGTCCTCGCCCAGCCGGAAGAAGCGCTCGCGGATCAGGTACACCCTGGTGTCCTCTCTGCTCGACGGCGGTTGCCGTGCGCCCACGCGTCCGGTTCCAGGATGGAGCCTGCCGAGGGCGTTTGCACCACTGCCGTCGGCTGGCGAGCGGCCTGGACCCCGCGCCAGCCGCCGTCGTGCGGGACGACAGGCTGAGTGATCGGGAGCCAGCCAGCGTGCCGCGCGGGATGCGCTGCCATCCCGCGCGGCAGGGGAGTCAGTCTCTGATGACCAGCAGGTCGGTCGCCTCGAACTCGATCATGGTGTCGGGTGGCGGGGGCGGGCCGCCGAGCACCTTGGTCAGCGCCGGTGCGTGGTAGTCGGCGAAGAAGCGGTCGGCGTCTTCTTTGGAGCGCCACGCGCTGAGCACCGCCACGCCGCGCTCGCTCTGGCCGGCGACCTGCAGGAGCAGCCCTTCCGGCGCTTGGTCGGGCAGCAGGTCCACGACCTGGTGGAAGATGTCGATGGTGCCCCCGACGGACTGGTTGAAGATGGCGTAGGTCATCTTCGGTTCCCTTCCGGCCGTGGCTGGACGTCCTGCGGCCGCTCGCCGCCCGCCAGTCCCGTCCACCCTCGGGGCTCGAGGCACTGCTCACCGCGCCGGCTGGCCGAGTCGGGCCGCCGACCGTCGGGCTGCCCGGCGCTGAGGCCCGCGAGCGGGCGTTCGCCGAGCTCGGGCGCGAGTGGGCGGCGGCCGGCCGAGCGGGCGACGGGCCAGTCCCGGCGACGGTACGGGAGGCCGTCTGGGCTCGCCTCAACCGGTTGCGCCCGATGGCGCGGGAGGTACTCCAGGTCGCCGCGGTCATCGGTGAGCGGTTCTCGGACGGCCTGGTCGCCAGCGCGGTCGGTCGTTCGGCGCTGGTCTGCGTTCCGGCGCTGGATGAGGCGGTCGCGGGCGGCCTGGTGGCACCGGCTGGGCCGGCCGGTGTGCACCGGTTCGTCCATGCGCTGGTGCGCGACGCGGTCGAGGAGGGCATGAGCACCGTCGCACGGGCCCGCTGGCACCGTGTGGTGGCCGAGACCATCGCGCTACTACGCCTCCGACGTCACCTCCCACCTGTCCGATCTGGCCCGGCACTGGGTGGCCGCCGCGCCATCGGCGCCTGAAGGCGTCGACCAGGCTGTGCGCTGGTGCGAGCGAGCCGCCGATGACGCGCTGGTGCGGTTGGCGTGGGAGGAGGCGACCCGCCTGTACGGCGCGGCCCTGGACGTGGGCGGCCAGCTTGGGTGGGACGATCGCTGCCGTCTGCTGCTGGGGAGGGCTCGTGCCCGGTTCCGGTCGGCCGAGCTGGCCGACTCGTTGCAGGACAGTCTGGAGGCGGCGCGGCTGGCCCGGTCGGCTGGCCGAGGTGACCTGGTCGCCGAGGCCGCCCTGGTGCTGCAGGCGGTCGGCGACCCTCGGCTGCTGGCGCCGGTGCGCGACCTGTGCGAGGAGTCGCTGGCCGTGCCGGACCTGGCGCCCGAGCTGAGGCGCGGCTCCTGGCGCAGGTCGCCCTTGCGTGCTTCTACCTGGATCCGGACCGTCTCGACGAGGCCAGCGCGGCGGCGCTGGCGGCGGCGGAGGCATCCCAGGATCCCGACGTCATCGTTGCCGCCCTGCGCACCCGCCAGCTCGCCCGCTCAGGTCCCGACGGCGTCGCCGACCGGTTGGCGCTGGCCGACCAGATGACCGGGCTGGGCCGCCGCCGCCGCCGTCCCGACGTGACGATGTGGGGGCATCTGTGGCGCATCGACGCCCAGGTCCAGCGTGGCGACCTGGCCGGGGTCGGCCGTCAGATCAGCGGTCTGCGCCCGTGCTCGTCCCGGGTCGGGGGGACCGCCGCCGCGTGGCACCTGCTCCGGGCCCAGGCGCTGCTCGCCCAGGCCGAGGCCCGCTTCGACGACGCGCTCGCCCTGGGGCGCCAGGCGCGGGCGCAGATGGCCTTGCTGCACCCTGAGTTCGCCGAGCCCATCTGGCTCAACTTCCAACTGGCCGTCGGGCGTCACGTCGGCGTCGATCCGGCCGTGGTGCAGCGGCGCGACGCGTCCCAGGGGTTTTCGGGGGTGGCCAGCCCGCTCAGCCGCGCCGGCCAGGCCGCCGCGTGGGCGGCGCTCGGCGACCTGGACGCCGCGCGGGTGAGCTATCGGCGCTGGCCCCCGATGGCGACCTGGCACCCACCGCGCTACCTCTTCGACCAAGTGACGAGCCTGCGACTCTACGATGCGGTGGCCATCGGACACCACCAGGACCTGGTCGCGCTGGTCGACCGGCTGGCCGGGCTGCGAGAGCACCACATCGGCGCAGGGGCCGCGGCCCCATCTATGGCGGTCCGGTCGTGCTCCTGCTCGCGCACGCCGAGCATGCTCTGGGCCGGACCGACGCCGCGGTGAACGATCTGCGCGCCGCATTGGACGCCACCGGGGTGAACGGGGCCCGCGGGTTCGCGGTCGAGGCGGCGGTGCTCCTGGCCGAGGTCCTGGCGCAGCGCGGCGCTCCGGGAGACGCCGCGGAGGCCGCCGACCTGGCGACCCGCGCGACGACCGACGCCCGGATGCTCGGCATGGTCCCCTGGGCGGCGCGGGCCGAGCAGGTCGCCGCCAACCTGCATCCAACCGGGACGGCCCCGGGACCGTTGACCGCCCGCGAGGAGGAGGTCGCCGAGCTGGTCTCGCGTGGCCTCACCAACCGTGCGATCGCCGAGGCGCTGGTGGTTTCGGAGCGGACCGCGCAGAACCACGTCCAGCACATCCTCACCAAGCTCGGGTTCACCGCCCGCAGCCAGGTCGCGGCCTGGGTCGTCTCCCGCCGACAGGCAAACCGGTGATCCCTGCCGTCGCCAGCGCGCGCTCACTCGGCCAGGCCTGCACGCCGGACCATGTCTACGAGCGCGCTGTGGTGCGGCGGTGGTCGTCGATCAGCGGGCGCGTATCGCCGTAGGCGAGGCGGCCGGCGCCGAAGTCGTGCGGGAACCCGAGCTCGATACGGCTGACCTCCTCGAGCCGTGCCAGCTCCTCGGCGGTCAGCTCGACCTCCAGCGCTCCCAGGTTGTCCTCCAGCTGCTCGCGGCGTCGGACGCCGAGGATCGGCACGATCGCGCCGCGTGCCCGCTGCGCGCGCACCCAGGCGATCGCAACCTGGGCGGAGCTGGCGTCGTGTTCGGCGGCGACCGTGTTGACGGCGTCGGCGATCGCGAGGTTGCGATCGGTCAGACTGGTCTCGCCGAAGGCGGCGATGCGCGTGTCATCGGGCCGGTCGCGGTCGCTGCCGTAACGGCCCGTCAGCAGGCCGCCGCCCAGCGGCGACCAGGCGGTCACGGTCAGCTCGAGCGCCTGTGCCATCGGCAGCAGCTCGCGTTCGACGCTCCGCTCCACCAGGCTGTAGGGGACCTGCAGACCGGCGAAGCGGGTCCAGCCGCGCAGGTCGGCCAGGGTGACCGCCTGCGAGACGATCCAGGCGGGCGTGTCGGAGATGCCGACGTAGAGGACCTTGCCGGCGCTGACGGCGTCGTCGAGTGCACGCACGACCTCCTCCACCGGGGTGAAGGCATCCCAGATGTGCACCCAGTACAGGTCGACGTAGTCGGTGCCGAGCCGCCGCAGGCTCGCCTCGAGCGACTGCACCAGGCTCTTGCGGTGGGCGCCGCCGCCGTTGGGGTCATCGGGGCGCATCGTGAGCGTGTACTTGGTCGACAGCACCCAGCGCTCGCGCTCCGGCGCGACCAGCTCACCGACGATGCGTTCACTCTCGCCGTGCGCGTAATAGTTGGCGGTGTCGACGAGGTTGCCGCCCGCCTGGGCGAACCGTTCGACGATGCGGGCAGCCTCGTCCTTGCTCGTACCCCAGCCGCCCCGGCTGTCCCCGAAGATCATCGCGCCCAGGCACAGCTCCGACACCCGCAGGCCGGTCCGACCGAGCAGCTTGTAGCGCATGCTCATCACCATGAGCCGATCCCTCCTCTCGCGCCTGGTCGCGGCCGCGCCACTGCCGTCCTCAGTCGGCGTTCGCTGCTGGTGGCGGCCACGGCAAGAATCAGTAGGCAGGGCGCGGCCGCGACCAGGCCGAGCAACGCGAAGCCGCCCGTGGCCAGCAGCAGCCCGGCGCCACCACCGCCCACCGCCGCGGCGGCGCCCATGCCCAGCTCGCCGAGCCCCTCGGCGCGGGTCCGTAGCGACGGGTCGACGGGCGCGTCGCGCAGCAGCGTGCTGCCGCCGATCAGGCCTGCGTTCCAGCCGACCCCCAGCAGCAGGAGCGCGGCCATGACCCCCACGCGATCCGATCCCGCCATGGCGGCGACTCCGCCGGCGCCCAGCAGCAGCAGCGCACCCACTCCGGCCACCATGCGGCCGCCGAGCGTGTCGGCCAGCCAGCCGGTCAGCGGCGAGGGCAGGTACATCGCGGCGATGTGGGCGCTGATCATCAGCCCGACCATGCCCATGCCGGCGCCGTGGTCGTCCAGGTGCACGGGCGCCACCGCCATCACCCCGACCATGGTGAGATTGGTGAGGGCGAGCACGAGCACGGCAAAGCGGATGCGGCGATCGCCGAGCGCGGCAGCCAGGCTGGCCTTGCCCCCGGCAGGCGCTGGCCGCTGGGTGTCGGCCGCGGCTCCCGTGGGCGGCGCCACGGCTCTGGCCACCTGCAGCGGGTCGGGCCGCAGGAACGCCACCAGCACCAGCGCCGCGCCCAGGAACGCCGGGATCGCCAGCAGGAACAGCCCGGTTGGCTCGGGTAGTCCCAGAGCCTCTGCGGGGGTCCCGGCCGGCACGAGCAGGTTCGGACCGACGACCGCGCCGACGCTGGCGACAGTCACCACGGTGCTGATCGCGTGCCCGCGCCGGCTGGCGAGGTCCGCGGCGGCGTAGCGTGCCAGCATGACCGCGGCGTTGCCGCCGCCGAGCAGGACACAGCCGGCCAGCAGCAACGGCCAGTTGCGCAGGGCCGCCGCGGCGACCGCCACTCCGGCGCCCAGCGCCCCGCCCAGGTGGGCGATGGCCAGCCCGACGCGCCGCCCGGCGCGGTCCATGAGCCGCGTGATGGACACGGCGCCGATCCCGGAGCCGAGCACCAGCACCGCCAGGGGCAGCCCCGCGGCAGCGGGTGTGCCGGTGAGGTGCTCGGCCAGCAGCGCCCCGGCGGTACCTCCGGCGGCCAGGCCCAAGGCCCCGAGCAACTGCGCGACGACCAATACCCGCATGGTGCGCCGCTGCAGCAGCTGGAGCGACACGGACGGCGGGGAAGACGGGACGGACACCGCTGCTGCGCCTCCTGCAAGGATCGAGGTCCATCGGGGACGCAGCCAGCGTCGCGTAGCCGGCTGTGCGACGTCCAACACCTGTCCGGTGCCGATTTACGCAACGAGGATGTCAATCCGGGCTGGTCTGGGGACTGGCGTCAAGCTCGAAGGTGGCCGCGTCGGGCTTGGGGATCCAGGCGTCCGGCGGGAGCTCGAGCCAGCGCTCGCTGCGTGCGAGCTCGTCAGCACTGGTATGGAGGGCGTCCAGACCGGAATGCCGCAGCTCGCGGCGGTAGACCATGGTCCACGGGTACAGCGGCACCGGGTCGGTGAGCGGCCTGACGACCACGCTGGGCTCGGTGGGCCGCTCGACCAGGGTCAGGATCGGCCGTCCGTGGCTGCGCAGGTGCTCCACGGTCTCCTCCAGCCCGACGGCGTGCAGGTGCCGCGGGGACGGCTCGGCGCCGAACGCCGCCAGCAACTGGACCGCGAGGTCAACCCACTCCGGCGCGCTGTCGTTGCCGACGCTGGCGTCCACCTGCACGCCTCGCAGCGCCGCCAGCGGCACGGCCTCCAACGCGGCGAGCGGATGCTCCTGGGGCAGCAGCAGCGCAAGGGGCTCCAGGCGGACCAAGCGGCGGGCGAGCTGGTCGGCGGGGAACGGCTGTCCGAGCCCTTCGCTGCGGCCGAAGGCGACGTCGAGCCGCCCGGCCAGCAGCAGTTGCAGCGCGGCCCCGAAGCCGCCCTGGAAGCGGGCCACCAGCTCCACCTGCGGCACTCGCCGGCGTGCGGCGCGCAGCACTCGCGTCGGGGTGTGCCTTTCGGCGAGGAGGTCGACCTTCAGCGGGCGGGTGTCGGCGAGGTCGTGCAGCTCCTGGAGGGTCTGGTCGTGGAGGGCGAGCAGCTCGCGGGCGCGCACCAGCAGGCGCTCACCCTCGGGAGTGAGCGCGACCCGGCGGGTGGTACGGGTGAACAGGCGGACGCCGAGCTGCTGCTCGAGCCGGCCGATGTCGCGGCTGAGAGCCTGTTGGGCGAGGTACAGCCGCGCGGCGGCGCGGGTGAAGTGCAACTCCTCGGCGACCGCCACGAAGTGGCGAAGCACTCGCGGGTCCAGCTCGTCCGCCACCCGCCCGTCCTCCCACACCAGCCCTGATTGACACTCTAGCTGTACTCGGCCGTCAGGACGTGCCGCCGAAGTCGACATCCTTGGTCTCGACCGTGCCGGCCGTCCGCCCCGGCGCCGTCTGGTAGGTCCAGTACAGGTTCGTGTGCGCGATGACCTGGTCCGGCGGCGGCGCCCCCCATGCCGTCTGGTCCTCCGTCGTGTGGGCGTCGCTGACAAGGGTCGCGTCGTACCCCC
>WNGB01002375.1_pt1 | contig 39216 bp, 34 predicted proteins | sample 5400681 | NCBI WGS metagenome assembly WNGB01 (sample SAMN13153367, study PRJNA577476) | soil metagenome | isolation source: 115 cm soil or saprolite under grassland replicate 2 | place: USA:California | collected 2016-06-15 | reverse complement strand
CGAGCGACTCCGGCAACCGCGTTGTTCACTGCATCCCTTGCGGCAGTTGCTTGCGGCACGGGGGGCGACCATCGACAGCTGGGTCCCGATTCTTTCGACGGCGGTGCGCCGCCCGACGGAGCGATCGACCCGGGGCTCGGCGACAGCGGCGGATCGATCTTCGTCGACGGCGATCAACCGGTGAAGCCACCGATCGGCAACCGTGCCTTCTCTCAAGGGAACGTTCCCGCCGACGCCGACCGGCTTTTCAAGGCCGCCACTCCTGCCTCCGGGCCGGGGCCCGCGCTCATTTACCCGGCCGCCGAAACCATGTTTCCCCCGAACGTCGCTCACATTCTTTTCCAGTGGAAAGTAGCTTCGGGCAGTGTTTTTCATCTCCGCTTCGAGACCAGCAAGGGGGTCCTCGACATCTATACGGATGGGCAACACGAAACGTGCGCAAAAGCGGAGACCGGAGCCAGCTGCTGGGAATCCGCTGCCGACACACTTTTGCCCTACCTCGACGCGGCCGCGGGCAGCACGATGAAGCTTCAGATCGAAGCGCTCGATCCGAACGCGCCCGACAAGCTGTGGCAGTCACCTTCGTATTCGCTTCACATCGGCCCCAAGCGCGTGGGAGGCGCGATCTACTATTGGTCGACCACGGCGCAGGGGGTGCGGCGGGGAACCCTCGACGGTCGCCCGCCCGCCAATTACCTCACCCCGAGCCAAGCAAAGGGGCAATGTGTTGCCTGCCACACGCTGTCCCGCTCCGGCAAGCGTCTCAGCGTCGCCTTTCCGGGTGATTTGTTGGGGTTGGTCGACGTCGTGGAGACCGTCCCACCGCCGGTGACGTTCGGCCCCGCCTCCCAGGGTTTTCCGGGCCAGAACATCGCCGCGTCTTGGGCGACCTTCAGCCCCGACGACTCGAAGCTCGCCGTCGCCGGACAAGGCCTGCTCACCGTGCGAAATGCGCGGACCGCCGAGGTGATCGCCGGTCCTCTCGAGCTGCCCGCTGGGACGACGGGAAGCATGCCCGACTGGGCGCCGGACGGAAAACACCTGGTTTTCGCCGCCTCGATCGACGCACCCATCGACCGCCTAGCGCGCCATCTACAAGGCTCTTCGATCGCGTGGCTCACGGCCGACGGCATGGGCTTCGCGGGCTTCGAATCGATCGCCAAGTCGCGGGGCATCGTCGCGACCTGCGTGGGAAAAGAGAGCTACGCGAACCCGATGTTCAGCCCCGACAGTCGCTGGCTCGCCTTTTCGCGAGGCGATTGCGAAAGCGAGGGGGACCCGAGCTCGGAGATCATCCTCGCGCCAGCGCAGCCCAACGCGCCGCAAAACCATCTCCCCCTGGCCAACACGCAGGTCGGTCCCCAGCGGGTCACGCGATTGCAAAACGGCATGCCGACCTGGGCCCCGACCGGCGATGGCACCATCGCCTGGGTCGCGTTCACCAGCACGCGCGACTACGGTGCCGTACTCACCGAAGGCTCGAAAGTCGGAGCGCGAGTGCGCCAGCTGTGGGTCGCGGCCATCGACCTCAGCAAAGCCTCGAGCGGCGACCCGAGCTACCCCGCGTTCCGTCTACCCGCGCAGGACCTCACGGAAAACAACCACCGCCCATTCTGGACGGTGGATGTTCTCCCTCCCGATTGGAAGCCGCCCGACATCAAGTGAGGCCGAGGCGAAGCCGGACCAGAGCGAACGCGTCGCCCCGGTCCGGCACTTTGCTCATTTCGGAATCAGGTTGTAGCAGGTGCAGCCCGTACCGCCGCACGCCGTGTTATTCGGCCCGAGGCAGGTGATGCCAGAGCAGCAATCGGCGCCCGTTGTGCACGCCTGACCATAGAGCGCGCAGCTGCCGGCATCCGGAGTGGACGGCGGCGTCCCGCACGTTCCCGTCGTCGCCCCCGGCAGCTTCACGCACAGGAAGCCGGGGCAGCAGTCTCCATCGATCGTGCAGCTCTCACCCGGGTTGCGGCACACCGGCCCGGCATCCGGCGGCGTGGCGCAGATGAGTTTACCGGTGGAGTCCGGTATGCACGGCACGCTGTTACAGCAGTCAGCCTGCGAAGCGCATGTTTCGCCGGGCATGCGACAATCCGCGCCGAGCCCGTAGCAACGAGGGACGCCGAGGGCGTCGATCTGACACACGCCGGAGTTGCCGACCGCCGCGCAACAGTCGTTACGCGCAGAGGAGATGCTGCAGGCGTAATCTTGGTAATGGCACACGTTGCCTTGGATGTTCCCTCCATGAGCACGCACGTCACGTTGCCGTCACCGGGCAACCCCGAGCCTTCCCCGCCGCAACAGTCGCTGTTTTTGCGGCAGAGGTCACCATTGACGTGGCAGCCGCTGGCCGGTTGGCAGACCTTCACGCCTGTCGGCCCGTAGGGAGCGCAGAGACGACTGCAGCATTCATTGCAGCCGCTACAGACCGTACCGTCGATACCGCTCGAGCAATACGTGCCCCCCACGACCGGTTGCGCGCAAGTGCCGAGCGTGCCGCCCTCGGTGGCGTTGCACATACCGCCGCAGCAGTCGTCGGGGTTCGCGCAAATATCACCGTTCTGGATGCACCACGACACTGACAGTGCGCAGGTGCCGTTCGTGCACGCCTTCGAACAGCACTCGCCGCTCGAACCGCATGCATTACCCGCCGTCTTGCAAGCGAGATTGATTTGCGCGCATTTCCCATCGGCGCACTTTCCGCTGCAGCAGGCGCCGCTGCTCGTGCAGGCATCGTTGTCGCCGACGCATTTGTCCTTGCAGGTACCGTTGTCGCATGCCAACGAGCAGCAAGCGGTGCTCGAACCGCATGCACTGCCGGCCTGGATGCAGGTGTTCGGAGTCGGGAGGTTCGTCGTACACACATGCGTCATAGGGTCGCAGCGGTCGCAGCATTGACTGTCGGACGAGCACGCGGTCATGGCCGCGCCGCACGTCGAAACGCCGGCAGTGCCCCCCGACCCTCCGGTCCCGGTGTCGTCACCTGAGCCCCCACCACACCTCAGCGCAACTAACCCGAGCGCGCTCAACCACCAAAGGCGTCGCCACATTTTTCGAATCTCCTTAACCTGGAATTGGAATGAGAATCTGTAATTGGAAAAAAATCGTCAGAGCCCCTATTGGCGCGTTAGCTGCAAGCCTGAGGCCACCTCTCATTCGCGCAGGGCTTCGTGCGCATTCTTCGAGGTTTCCACACGGATCCAACGGGGGGCAAAGTAGTTTCCCACCGAAACACCTGGTCACTCGACAGCCCAAGCCCTGCCTCGGAGATCCTGCTCGCTACGGCCCCACATATCGCCAAAAAACAACCACCGCCTCCTCGAGGCGGTGGTTGTGCTCCCTCCCGCTTGGCCCCTACTCAGATTACTTCGGAATGATGTTATAGCAATAGCAGCCGGTACCCGCGCACGGCACGCCATTCGGCCCGAGGCACGTCACGCCGCTGCAGCAGTCGCTGCTCATCGTGCACGACTGGCCATAGAGCGCGCAACCGACCCCAGCATCGGACGGCGGGATCGCCGCGTCGATGCCACCATCCGACGGAGGCGGAGGCGGCGTGCCGCACACCCCCATCGTCGAGCCCGGCGCCGTAATGCACAGGTAGCCCGAGCAGCAGTCGCCGTTGATGCTGCAGCTCTCGCCCGGCTTGCGGCACACCGGCACGCCCGCGTCGCTCGCTCCTCCGCAACGCAGCTGACCCGCCGCGTCGGGGACGCAGGGCGCCATGTTGCAACAGTCGGCTTGCGAGGCGCACGTTTCACCCGGCTTGCGACAAGCATCGCCGAGCCCGTAGCAGCGCGGCACACCAAGCGCGTCAATCTGACACACGCCCGAATTGCCGACTGCAGCGCAGCAATCGTTGCGTGCGGACGAGATGCTGCACGCATAGTCTTTGAAGTGGCACACGTTACCTTCGGGGTTGCAGCTTCTGGGGTTTCGACAAATCCCAATAGCCGCCCCCGGCGTGAGCTGGCAGGTCACATTGCCCTCGCCGGGGAGTCCGGTGCCTGGTCCGCCGCAGCAATCGCTGTCCTTGCGACAGAGATCACCATTGACGTGACAGCCGCTGGCCGGCTGGCAAACCTTCACACCGGTTGGCCCATACGGAGCGCAAAGCCGGCTGCAGCAACCGTTGCAGGCATCGCAGACCGTACCGTCGACCCCATCCGAGCAGTAGGTCGAACCGCTGGGCGTCGCGCAAGTGCCGAGCGTGGCACCGGCGGCGACGTTGCAAATACCGCCGCAGCAGTCGTTGGCGTTCGAACAGGCGTCGCCGTTCTGAATGCACCAAGCCGGCGTGATCGCGCACTTGCCATTCGAGCAGAGCTTCGAGCAGCATTCCACATTGCCGCCGCACGCGTTGCCGGCCGACTTGCACCCTGGGTTGAGGGGCGCGCACTTGCCGCTGCTGCAGGTGCCGCCGCAACAAGAGGTGTTGCTGGTGCACGCCTCGTTGTCGTTGACGCACGCAGTGTCCGAACAGCTGCCGTTCTCGCAGCGGAGCGAGCAGCAGGTCGTGCTAGACGTGCACGCCACGCCCCCCGCGCTACAACCTCCGATGGGCCCCGGCACGCCCGACGTACACAAGTGCGTCGTCGCGTCGCATTTGCCGGTGCAGCACTGACTGTCGAGCGAGCAAGACGTTGCCGCTTGCCCGCAGGTTTGTCCTCCGGCCGCGCCGCCACCACCGCCCGTTCCGGTCGTCGTGGCACCGGAGCCGGTGGTGCCGCCGGTATTTTCCGGAGTGCTCGAACTTCCACCACACCTCAGCGCGATGATCGCCACCGCGCATAACCACCAAAGGCGTCGCCACATGTTCGAATCTCCTTACTCTGCAAGTTCAGAACGGTTCGTCGGGGACCATGTGAGTTGCAAGCTCGAGGCCACCTGTGCTCGCTCGACGAGTATCGCGGATTTCTCGGATTTTCGAGATGGTTCCGAGGGCCACCCACTGACATTCAGCGCCGTACCTGGTCACCGCACGGACCAGGCGCGGGCCTAAAGACCCCGATCGTTCCCCGGCGCACGACGAGCGATAAAAAAAACAACCACCGCCCCCTACGGAGGCGGTGGTTGTACTCCCTTCCCGAGCGCTTACTTCGGAATATTGTTGTAGCAGTAACAACCCGTGCCGGCGCAGGGCACGCCGTTCGGACCGAGACACGGAACGCCATTGCAGCACTGACTGGTCATCGTGCACGACTGGCCATAGAGGGAGCAGCCGATGCCGCCGTCTGGCGGGGGCACGGTGCCACCGTCGGAGGGGGGCGGAGGCGGCGTGCCGCACGTACCGTTGGTCGCACCGGGGATCTTGATGCAGAGGTATCCAGGGCAACAATCGCCGTCGATCGTGCAGCTATCGCCCGGCATCCGGCAGACTCCGCCGTCCATCGGTTGAGCGCAGACGAGCTTTCCTGTCGAATCCGGTATGCAGGGCACTCCATTGCAGCAGTCGGCCTGCGAAGCGCAGGTTTCGCCCGGCATGCGGCACATCGTCCCGAGGCCATAACAGCGCGGCACGCCGAGCGCGTCGAGCTGGCAGACGCCCGAATTACCCACGGCCGCACAGCAGTCGTTGCGCGACGAGGAGATGTCGCACGCGTAATCCTTGTAGTGGCAGACGTTACCTTCTGGGTTACAGCTCATGGGGTTCCGACAGAGGCCAATCGCCGTCCCCGGCACGATCTCGCACTTGACGTTGCCGTCGCCGGGCAAGCCCGAGCCCGCGCCGCCACAGCAGTCCTGGTCCTTGCGGCAGAGATCGCCATTGACGTGGCAGCCGCTCGCCGGCTGGCAAACCTTCACACCGGTGGGCCCATAGGGGGCGCAGAGACGGCTGCAACAGCCGTTGCAAGCGTCACAGACGGTCCCATCGACCCCGTCGGAGCAATTCGTTGCGCCCACGGCCGGTGATGAACAGGTGCCGATCGTTTTTCCGGTGGCGATGGTGCAAATGCCGCCGCAGCAGTCGTTGGCGTTGGAGCAGGCGTCGCCGTTCTGAATGCACCAAGCCGGGGTGATGGCACACGCGCCATTCGCGCACAGCTTCGAGCAGCATTCGATGTTCGCACCGCACGAATTGCCGGCTGTCTTACAACCCGTATTGAGTGGAGCGCACTTTCCGCTGCTGCAGTTACCGCCGCAGCAAGATTCATTGCTCGTGCAAGCTTCGTTGTCATTGATGCACTTCGTGCCCGAGCAAGTGCCGCTCTCGCATCGAAGCGAACAGCAAGCCGTGTTCGATCCACACGCAAGTCCACCGCCCAAGCAATTGCCGATGTCCGACTTGCACAAATTGGCTTCGCATAGCTTCGAACAGCATTGGTCGTTCGTCGAGCACGCGCTCGCTGCACCACCGCAGATGGGCGGCGACGTCGTGCCACCGGTGCCTCCAGTCGTGGTACCGCCGGTCGATGTGGTCGTCGAACCGGAAGCCCCGGTCGTGCCGCCGGTCTCTCCCGGGTTGCTGTCATCACCACCACACCTCAGCGCGACTATCGCGAGCGCGGACAGCGCGCACAACCACACAGGGCGTCGCCACATGTTCGGATCTCCTTAGGATGAAAAATTGAAGTAATGCGTCGAGAAAAATGCTCGGGCGCGAGCGGGGGGCCACGCTTCTGTTTCGGACTTGATGCGAAAATTCCCCCCATTTTCCGCAATGGCTCCGACGGAAGGTCGAGTGGTCCTCCCCCGCCGCACGTGGTCAATGGATAGACCGAAAACCCGGGCCACTGACCACCTACGGCGGGTCCGATTTTTACTTGAGGAGCTCCTTGGGGCAATCCTCCAAAGTGCCGAAATCGCCCATGTATGTGGAAGTGGCAGGGGGGCGGTGTCCCAGGGCCTCTCACGCACCCAGGACGCAAGAAAGACCGGAGGCGGGCCGAAGAGCGCGCCGAGTCACACTCCGGTCAAGACCTGATCGGGCGCCGGTGCGTCGCGCGGACCTCCGACGAGCAACGGGTTGCATTGCTCGGCGAGGGGTGTTTAGAACCGTCCCGCCAACGAACCTGATGTTCAGGGGTTCCATAGTCCAAGGAGGAAACCATGAAAGCACCGAGACCTACGCTGCTCGTTTTGGGGGCACTAAGCCTCGGAGGAGTCGTTGTCTTCCACAATGCCCGGACCGCGAACGCCGGTTCGCCGATGACTGACACTGCGGTGGATGCCACCAAGGCGAAGGACGGGGGCGGGGGCTGGGTGCAGCTCGGTGGAAAGGACGGGGGCGGCGGCTGGGTGCAGCTCGGCGGAAAAGACGGAGGCTCGATCGAGCTTGCGTCCAAAGAGGACGGCGGCAAGTAAGCGCTTCGTCAACCTCGCGAGCGGGGCCGCGCAGTTTTGCGCGGCCCCGTTCGTTTTGTGGTCTGCGCATGTACCGAGGTGGGCCAGTGGACGTGACCCAAAATCGCGGGACGGCTGGCGCCGGTCACGGCCGCAAGCGACGACGGGAGCCGCGCGAGCGTACGAGCGGCGATGAGCGCCATCGCCGCCGGCTCGTGGTGCTGGGGTGCGAAAACCCCGGAACCGGCCAGCTCGACATGCGCGCGCGGAAAACGACGGCGCACCTCGTCGACCAACACCGGGTTCTTGGCCCCTCCGCCGCTCAAGAGGACCTCCCGTAGGTCGGGATCGATGCGCGGGTCTCGCTCGACGGTCAGCGCGAGAATGCGTGCCGTCCCGGCCAGCAGACTGCGCGCGACATCCGCCTTCGGATGCTGTCGATAGCGCCGAAAAAGCGGCTCGAAGAAATGACGACCGAAGTCCTCTCGTCCGGTGGACTTCGGAGGCCGCCGCCGCACGAACGGATGCGATGCGATATCGTCGACGATGCGGTCGATGACCCGCCCCGCGCGGCTCACCGCACCGTCGCGATCGTAGGCCAGGCGACCACCCGTCGCCGCATGGGCGAAGGCGTCGGAGAGCATCATGCCCGGTCCGACGTCGTACGCGCGCACGTCTTCGAGCCGCCTGGCGACATACGTCAAGTTGCAGATACCGCCGAAGTTCACGACGAGGCGCGGCGCCTTGGACGCCGGCGTGAAAAACCAATGTGCAAAGGGAACGATGGGCGCACCCTGTCCGCCCAGGGCGAGGTCGGCGCCGCGCAAGTCTCCTGCGACTGGCAATCCAAGGCGCTGCGCGAGCAGCGCTGACGAACCGATCTGCAGCGTGCACGGGGGTCGCGCCGGCGGGGGCGCATGCCAGATCGTTTGACCGTGCATGCCGCACACGTCGGCACGCCGAAACCCCCGCAGCGACCGCGCCGTCTTCGCATAGAGTTCAGCGAGCGAGAAATGCAGCTCGGCGATTTCGCGCGTCCCGAGCTCGGCCGTTCGAAGGAGCGTTTCCCGAATCGCGGCCGGAAACGGCCGATAAGCGTGCGCCAGCACGCGAGGTGTGTGCCGGCGCGAAAGGGACTCGAGCTCGATCAGCACAGCGTCCACGCCATCGGCGGACGTTCCGCTCATGATTCCGACCGCGATCACGATGCCCACCCATGCGCCTCCAGGATGAGGTCGATCACCTCTTCCAGAGCGTGATCGCCCCCTCGCGCGCGCGTCACGAATTTCGCGACCCGTTGCGCGTGCTTGTGAGCGTCGGCAACGACGATCGGGAATCCCACGACCTCGAGGATCGGAACATCCTCTCGACCATCTGCGACGTACGCAATGGCCTCCAGCGGCACCGCATACCTTTGCCGGAGCTCTTGGAAGGCCAGCAGCTTGTCCCCTACCCCCAGCCAATCGCAGGGAAGACCGAGCCCCTCCATGCGCGTGCGGGCTCTGGTTGCGGGAAAGGGGGACCACCGGGATGCCTCGCTGGCAGAGGCGACGGATCGATTCGCCGTCGCGGACGCTGAAGAGCTGCGTCCAACCTGCCGCCGGCCCGGCCCACGCGAGCTTCGCGTCGGTCAACGTGCCATCGATGTCGACGATCAACAGCGCGATTGGGGAGAAGTCGACATCCATACGCGGCAGCCAACTGTTATCACAAACGTTCTGACGAAGACCCGGTTCGTGCTAGGCGTCCTGGGTGCTCCGCGTGCCCGTCCATCATCTCGAGCCGGGGGAGATGACGCTCGATCCCGAGAGCTCGCGCTACGTCGCGCGGGTGCACCGCCTCGCGGAGGGAGAGCGCATCCTTTTGTTCCATCCCCAAGAGGGCATCGAAGCGGAAGCGACGGTCATCATGATCGGACGCTCGGGCGTGCGCTGCCAGATCGACGAGGTGCGCGCGGCCGCCGTTCGGGCCCCCCGCTCGGTGACGTTGCTGCAGGCAATCGGCAAGGGGGACAAGCTCGACGCGGTCGTGCGCGATGCGACCGAGCTCGGCGCGACCCGGATCGTGGCCGTCGAAACACGTCGCAGCGTCGTGAGGCTCCGCACCCGCGCAGAAGAGCGCATGCGTCGCCTGGAGCGGATCGCCGCTCAAGCGGCGCGGCAGTGCGGGCGCGGCGACGCGCCCGACATCGTCGGCCCAAGCTCGTGGAGCGAGGCCCTGCGTTTTCCGGCCGAGGACGGCGCTCTTCGCCTTTGTCTCTGGGAGCGAGCGACGAGCCCCATCGGCTCCGAGCTGCGCCGGCTCACCGGGAATCAAGCTCTCGTTTTCGCGGTGGGACCCGAGGGGGGCTTCGAGGACGACGAAGTCGAAGCGGCTCGGCTGGCGGGCTTCGCCGTCGTCTCGCTCGGCCCTTTCGTGTTACGCACCGAGACGGTCGCCGCCGCGGTGCTCGGCGCCGTGCTTCTGCTTTCCACGTGAGCCGTGCGTGGCATCCGCAGCACACCTGGTCAGGCACGTCGTATGCTTCCGATCGTCGGCAAAAAGAAGGGGGTGTCATGGCTACACGCACCGCACCGGCGATCTTCGCCCTGATGGTGGCCGGAGGGACGGTGACCGGATGTGAATCCGGAACCACCACGACCACGACCCAAAGGCCCAGCCCCGACAATCACGCCATGGAGGCGTGTTCCACCGAACCGTCGGCGAGAATTCGCACCATCTTTCGTTTCCTGCACCGCACGAATGAAGCCGAGATTCGCTCCGCGAACCTGGCCGCCAACCGGGCCGAGCGTCCCGAGGTGCGAGAATTCGCGAAGCGGCTCATCACGGCGCACGGCAGTGCCGAGCAAAAGCTACTCGAGCTCGCGCGACGCGAGCGGTTCGATCTGTCCGCGTTTCCCGAAGTCGATCCGGTGCACGCGGCGTGGCACCGCGTCACGGTCGAGCAAGAGGAGCGACTGGGATCCGTCTCCACGAGCGTCTTCGACTCCCTTTACCTGGGTCCTTTAGCCGAACAGCACGCGGTCGTGCTCAAGGTCATCGAAGAAGGTCAGAAAATCGCGGCGGGAGATGCGCGGTCGCTGCTCGATTCTTCGTACCAGATGGCCCGAGAGCACGCCGACCGCGCGCTCGTCCTCATCGAAGACCTGCGTTTTGCTCCCGCCGCGGTGGGTGGTGGACCTTCCGACGAGGCGAGTCGCGACGAACCGCCGGCCAACGTGAGCCAACCGCCGCGACGCAATGAATCGTCCGCGAGGAGCCCGCGCTCCTTCCCCGAGGGGCCAGGGGAGATATCCGGGTCGGGAGATGCCGGCGTGTGGCCGCCGATCACCGCGCCACCGGAACGCATGCCGAACCTGCCGTGAGTCAGGATTGCGAACTCCAGCCGGTGACTGGTTTTCGCGCGCGCTCGATTTTGCCTGGGCTCGCGATCCTTTCGATCGACTGCTGGTCGCGCACGCTTTTGTTCGCGGGTGGAAGCTCGCAACGGCGGATGCACTGATTCTGCGACACCTCCCGTCAAGCAGATGTTTCGAGCTCTGATCTTGGAACAGATGCATCGTTTGGTGGCTTGCTCCGTCCATCCGATGGGCGCACTGCCGTGGTGCTCTTTGGCGTTCGGACCGACGGCCGGCTCGGACAATTAGGCTGTTGGCTTCGCCCTCGACTCGCATTACTGTCGGCGCACCTTCGAGGAGACCTTTGACCATGCGACCCTTCCTGACCGGCACTTTGATCGCGACGACGTTTGTTCTTGCCGCCGTAGGCGCCTGCAAGAAGGAAGAACCACCGCCGCAGAACCCACAAGGATGGCAGCAAGGACAGACCGGCTACGGACAGCCGGGCCCACAGGGTCAACCTCCTCCCCAGCAGGGATATGGCCAGCCCGCGCCGACGGCGACCACGCCGCCCGCCGCGACGGCTACCGGCGCCATGAATCCCAGTCCGCAGGGCGTTCCCTGCTCTTCCGACGCGCAGTGCCTCACCCATAAGTGCAACGTCGCTGCCGGCAAGTGTTCTTGGCCTTGCCAGGGACCCGCCGATTGCATGCCTGGTATGCAGTGCCTCGCTCCTATCTGCGTGCCGAGCGCACCAGGCGCCGCGCCCGCACCGACGAAGTAGCACTTGGCGATCGATAGGCAGCTCTTTCGAGCCGTCGCCGGCTCGTTCCCCACCGGGGTGACGGTCGTCACGACGGTGGGCCGCGATGGCTCACCGCGCGGTCTGACGAGCAATGCCGTGTGTTCCGTTTCCCTCGATCCTCCAATGCTTCTGGTCTGCATCGACAAGGGGTCGGGCAGCTTGCCTGCCCTTCTCGATGCCAAGGCGTTCGTCGTCAACTTTCTGGCCGCCGGGCGAGGCGATCTCGCCACGCGTTTTGCCGCCCCGAGCGCCGACAAGTTCGCCAACACCAAATGGGAACCCTCCAGGGTCGCGGGAGGCGCTCCCATCTTGGTCGACGATAACATTGCCCATGCGGAGTGTGTCCTGTCGCAAGTCGTGGAGGCTGGCGATCACTTCGTTCTCATCGGCCTCATCGAGGCTGGAAGTTCCACCGGCGGTACCCCGCTCATGTATTTGCGGCGAACCTACGCCGCTTGGCCCGATCCGGAACCCGCCCCCGGCGACGAGGATATCCACGGCTAGATTCGCCGCCGATCGAGGTATACTGCATCAGATCCTCGCTACCAGATCGTTTTATCGGAGTAGCCATAGGCCCACTAAAGTACTGACCGGACAGGCCGAACTGACTCGCGGCGAAGCTGCAGAGGCGAGGCCTGACGGCCATTCCGGTCTGATGCCCAACTCCGACGGCCGACACGCGGCAATTGCCGATCGTGATCTGTCATGGCCAAGATCTGACACAGTAAGATTAGGCGAGGCCGAAAGCCGTGCCGAGTCATGCAAACGTTAACCGAGGAGGTCTCCCTTGAGTCGAGCGGCTTGGCATCCTGGTGACATCGCGAACACGAACATCGGCCGCTTCATGGCGACGGTGGGGATTTCGAATTTCAGCGAGCTGCGCGCTCGCTCGATCGCAGAGCCCGAATGGTTCTGGGAAGCGACCGCGCGCTTTTTGGGGTTGAAATGGTTCGAGCCCTACGAGCGCGTGCTCGACATGTCTGGCGGCTTTCCTTTCGCCAAGTGGTTCGTGGGGGGGAAAACCAATCTCGCTTACAACTGCGTCGACCAGCACGCCGAGCTCCACGGCGATCGCATAGCGATCGTGTGGGAGGGGGAAGACGGAGAGACGCGGAAGCTGACCTACACCGACCTGCGACGAGAGACCGACGCGCTCGCCTGGATGCTGAGCGAGCACGGCATCGGTCCCGGCGACGCGGTTGGCATCTTCATGCCGATGGTGCCCGAAACCGCGGCAGCGTTTCTCGCCATCGCCAAAATCGGGGCCATCTCTCTGCCGATCTTCAGCGGCTATGCTGCCGACGCGGTCGCCATTCGCTTGGCCGACGCGGAAGCCAAGGCGGTGATTACGGTCGATGGCTGCTACCGCCGGGGCAAAGTCATCGAATTGATGAAGACGGCCGAGCAGGCGCTCGCCTCGGCGCCTTCGGTGAAGACGATCGTCGTGGTGCCGCGTCTCTCGGGAACGCTGGCCCGCGGCGCAGAAACGGTCATCGCCTGGCCGCGGTCCGCCGATCGTGGCCCGTTCACTGCCCGCGCCGTCGACAGCGAGCATCCCCTCTTCGTCGCCTACACCTCGGGAACCACCGGTCGCCCGAAAGGTTCGGTCCACGTGCACGGCGGTTTTCTCGCCAAGATCGCCGAAGAAGCCGCGTTCCAATTCGACGTCAAAACGACCGACCGCCTTTGTTGGTTCGCGGACATGGGGTGGATCATGGGACCGTGGGAGGTCGTCGGCACGCTCGCCCTCGGCGCCACGCTCGCCATGTACGAAGGGGTGCCCGACTTTCCGGCTCCCGACCGCCTCTGGGCCTTCTTCGAACGACATCAGGTTTCGATCATCGGAATCAGCCCGACGCTGGTGCGCTCGCTCATGCGTTACGGCAAAGAGCCGGTTCTTGCCCATGATCTTTCCAAGCTCCGAATCTTGGGATCGACGGGTGAGCCGTGGAACGAAGATCCCTGGCATTGGTATTTCGAAGTCGTGGGACAAAAACGATGCCCGATCATCAACATCTCGGGAGGAACCGAGGTCGGAGCTTGCTTCTTGTCACCCCATCCCGTCGAGCCCATCAAACCCATGTCGCTCGGAGGCCCGGCGCTCGGGATGGCGATCGACGTCTACGACGACGAGGGCAAGCCGCTACGCGGAGAAGTGGGGGAGCTCGTGTGTACGCGCCCGTGGCCCGGAATGACGCGTGGCCTCTACAAAGATGAAGCGCGCTATCTTGAAACCTACTTCGGCCGCTGGCCGAACGTCTGGGTTCACGGCGACTGGGCCTCCATCGACGAGGACGGCAGCTGGTTTCTCCACGGCCGCAGCGACGACACGATCAAGATTGCGGGCAAGCGCCTCGGCCCAGCCGAAGTGGAATCGGCGCTCGTGTCACACCCGGCGGTCGTCGAGGCGGCGGCGATCGGCGTTCCCGACGAGCTGAAAGGCGAGGCCCTCTGGGCATTCGTCGTTCTTGCTGCCGACGCGGCACCGAGCGAGGGCCTGCGCGCCGAGCTCACCGAGCTGGTGGCCGAGCGCGTCGGTTCTTCGTTTCGGCCTGCCGCCGTACGCTTCACGACCGCGATCCCGAAGACCCGCAGCGCGAAGGTCTTGCGTCGCGCCATTCGCGCCGTAGCGCTGAGCAAGCCGCCGGGCGACCTGTCGTCACTCGAAGATGCGGCGTCGCTTGAGGCAATTCGCCACGCCGTGTAGCATCACTGTAGAAGTCCGCGCGAGAGGCAAACGACGCGGGATCGCTTGCGCGGGGCACGCCGCGGGACAAGCATGGTGGGGCCATGCGACAAGCATTTCGAACGCTGGTTGGCGGAATCGAGTCCATGGTGGGGCCGAAATTGCCCGACCTCGCCGAAGTACCGCCCCCTTTTTTCGGGCGCGGCCGAGAACTGGAAGCGCTCCGACGAGCGATGCACGCCGTGCGCAAGCAAGCGGAGTGTCGCAGCGTCACGATCCTCGCCGGTCCTGGGATTGGAAAGACCCGACTGCTCGACGAGTTTCTTCGCGAAGTACAGTCCCTCGACGACCCGCCGGTGCGGGTGTTTCGTTGCGCAGCAACGAAGGACGGTTCGCGGTGGTCGTGCTTTACGCAGTTGCTCGGAGAGCGGTTCGATATCGCCGGCATCGATGGGCTGGAGGCGGCCAAGGCTGCCGTGCGCAGCCAGGTGGCGGGGGTGCTCGATGATCGTCGTGTCGGCGACGTGCTCTATTTGCTCGGCGACTTGCTCGAGCTCGAATTCCCGAAGAGCCCGGTGACGCGAGCGCTCGAGGATGGGGGCCCCGAAAGCTCGGTGCTGAAACGCACCGTGCTGAGGAGCTTCCTCGAGGCGGACGCGGGTCATGGGCCGATGTGCTTCGTGTTCGACGATCTGCACCTTTGTCACGAGCACACGCTTTCGCTCTTGCGTTTTCTCGTCGAGAACGTGCGGGGACCGGTGATGTTTCTCGCGGCGGCCCGACCCGAGCTCTTGGGTCGATCGGAAGCCGAACCGCCGGCGGACCGGCACACATTCCTTCATCTCGAGCCGCTCGGCGAAATGGACACCGCAGCGCTGATCGGCTCGCTGCTCAGCCCGGACGGCATCACGCCCATGCACCTGGTCGAGCAGGCGCGCGAGGTAACCGGCGGAAACCCCGGTCGCATCGAGGAGACGGCGCGCGTTTTCCGCGAAACGGGCACGCTGCCCCCGCCCCCATCCAGCGAGGAGCCCGCGCTCGATGCGCGCATCGATGCACTCGCCGGCGCCGATCGGCTCCTTCTGCAAAAAGCGGCTCTCATGGGAGGCGTGTTCTGGCTCGGCGCGCTCATCGTCCTCGATCGAGCCGAGAGCGATCCGCCGGTGCTCTGGAACCAGGAGATCGATCAAAGCCGTCGCGAGCTCGCCGAACGTCTCTCGCGTTTGGCCGATCGTGACTATCTCTTGCGCCTGCCCGACTCGACGTTCCCCGGCGACGAGGAGTACGTCTTCCGGCGCCGCCTCGAACGTGATCGGCTGCAGGCCATGACCAGCCCCGCCGATACGCAGCGGTGGCACCGCCTCCTCGCCGATTGGCTCGATGGAAAGCCGGAAGTGCGGAGCCACGAGGAGTATCTCGAGATGCTCGCGGAGCAGCGGGAGAAATCGGGAGCGCTGGAGCTCGCAGGGATCGCCTACTTCGAAGCAGCGGAGCGTGCTCGCGCCAGCCGCGCGGTGAAGCGCGAGCTCGTCTATTGCGAAAAGGCGCTGGCGCTTCTCGGCGAAGAGCAGTACACGCGGCGGCTCGACGCTCTGCTGCGGGCCGGCGAGCTTCTCGAACGGTTCGGCAAGCTGGAGCTCGCTCTCGATCGTTACCGCGACGTCCTCGTCCTCGCCTTTCGCCTCGACAGGAGGCCATCGTGGCTGACGGCTCGGCTTGCCGCCACGCGGCTACTTCTCACCCTCGGCCGCTCCGACGATTCGATGCGCCACCTGCAAGGGGTGGCCACTCCGGTCGAGCACGTCGCAACGCCGATCCCGGCGCCTGTGGAGCGCGCCGACCCGCAGGAATTGGGACCTCAAGACATCGAGCCCCCGTTAGCGACCGATCCGACGATCGAGGCAGAGGCGCCGGAGACCCAGTCCTCGACTCGACACCCGGTACAGATGCCGCCACCGATGCGGCCCCCGATCGTTACGCTCGACTTCGCCCTGGCGGGGCCCCCCGCCCCTACGCCGGACGCCGCCCACACCGAGCCGACCGTCGCAGACGCGGAGGACGGCGCCGAAACCGCAGCCGCGCCGAGTCACTCGACCGCAGGCGGGCCGCAGGCCGCGCCGAGTCACTCGACCGACTCATCGCGTGTCGACGGCGCATCCGACGACGACAACGCGCCCGCAGAGCCACTCATCGAAGAGGCGGCGAAACTCGCGGCTGAAGAGATACCGCCGGCCGGGACGGACGAGCCCACCGCGGCAAAGCCGCCATGGCACGACGACGATAAATGGGACCCCAGCCCGACCGAGACGGCCGTCGCTCCATCGGAATCCGATAGCGGTCCGCCGCCCGCCGAGGTACCGCAGAACGGCGTGGCGGAGGTGACCGCTTCAACGCCGGAGACGTCCCCCGCCGAATCGAACTCGTGACCCGGTCTTGGAAACGAATCGTGGCTGGTGCCGACACGAGACATCGACTGCCCGTGTCGAGGACCAGGTTGGCAGCAGCCGATCGCGATCGGTCATCGCAGCAGGCGTCGTGCTAGGCTCGTCGCCTCTATGATCGTCGGAATTCTGGGCGGAACGGGCAAGGAAGGGACGGGGCTCGCGCTTCGCCTCGCGCAGGCGGGTCACTCGGTCGTGATCGGGTCGCGCGACGCCGAGCGGGCGCGTACACGGGCCATGGAACTTTGCCGCGCGAGCGGGGGTAACGTTGAGGGGGCGAGCAACCGCGAAGCGGCGGAGCGCGCCGAAATCGCGATCGTGGCGGTACCCTTCGCAGGCCACCGCGCTTTGCTGGACGAGCTACGCGAATCGTTTGCCTCGAAGATCGTCATCGATACGGTGGTCCCGCTCGACTTCAAGGCGAAACATCCCTACGCGCCGCCCGAGGAGGGATCGGCGGCAGAGCAAGCGCAAGCCCTGCTCGGTTCGGAAGCAGCGGTGGTGGCAGCGCTCCATCAGATCGCAGCGCACGAGCTCGCCTCGCTCGATCACGCGATCGAAGCCGACGGGCTCATGGCCGGTGACGATGCCCGTGCCAAAGAGCAGGTCGCCGAGTTGATTCGGGCGCTCGGCGTTCGCCCAGTCGACGCAGGCCCGCTGCGAAACGCATCCATTCTCGAGGCGCTGACGCCGCTGCTCATCGAGATCAACAAGCGGCACAAGATTAAGTCGTCGGGCATCCGGATTACTGGACTTTCGTCGTAGCATGAGGCGTTAGACCCTCGCTAACAGCGCGCGTCGATGGCTGAGCCTAATCTGTCATCGCCAAGATCCGACGCAGTAATGTTACGATAGATGTTCCAAATGCGCGTGCTGTTGGTGTCGGCCAACCGGGAAAAACTCCCCTCGCCGGTCGTTCCGATCGGGCCTCTCGCCGTCGCGGCCGCGCTGAGAGACGCGCACGAGGTGCGCTTACTGGACCTCTGCTTCGAAGAAGATCCGAACGCTGCAACGGCACGCGCCGTCGAGCAGTTCGACCCCGAGCTCGTGGGAGTGGGCCTGCGCAACCTCCACACGAACGCGTACGACGGAATGGAGGGACTCATCGCCGAATATCGCGAGCTCGTCGGCCAGCTGCGTCGAATGACGCAAGCTCCGATCGTGCTCGGAGGTGCTGCGTACTCGCTGCAGCCGGAAACACTGCTCGAGCGGCTGGGCGGGGACTATGGCGTGGTCGGGGAAGGCGAACGTGCGTTTCGCGCCGTCGTCGATTCGGTCGCGCGGGGCGAGAAGCCGCAGCGCATCACGCGCGCGCTGGCCGCTTCGTCCGGGCTCGTGAAAAAGTCGCTCGCGCAGAAGGATCGCACGTGGGCGACGAGCGACCTGGACGAGCTACCGCTGCCGGCGCGTGACCTCGTCGACCCGCGTTACTACGAGTTCGACGGGACCGACAATCTGCAGACCAAAAGGGGCTGCGCCTTCGCGTGCGCGTACTGCGACTACCCCGATCTCGAGGGGACCAAAGTGCGCGTGCGCGACCCGCGGGCGGTCGCCGAGGAGATGGTCGCTCGCTCGGGCATCCCAGGTGTCACGCACATGTTCTTCGTCGACAGCGTGTTCAACGTGCCGCGCTCTCATGCCATCGCCGTGTGCAGCGAAATCGCCGCGCGCGGCAATCCGGTGCCCTGGGTCTGCTACGCCTCGCCGATCGCACTGGACGACGAGGTGGTCGCTGCCATGGCGCGCGCCGGCTGCCAAGGCGTCGAGATCGGCTCGGATGCCGGCACACCCCGCATGCTCGCCCAGCTGAAGAAGCCCTTCACCCTCGAACAGATCGAGGGGGCGCGCGCGCGATTCCGCGCGCACGGCATCCACGATTGCCACACATTCGTGCTGGGAGCTTTCGACGAGACGGCCGACGAGGTAAAGGAGACGCTGGCGTTCGTCGATCGTCTGAACCCCGACGTGGCGGTCTTCATCGTTTTCATGGAAGATCGAGAGACCATGACGGTTCACCGCGCGCGCCACCGCGACGCCATCCTGCAGTTGCTGTCCAAGGAGGCGCCGGCCCGCCCCGGCTGGGTGGTACCCGAGCTCGGCATCCGCTTCGGGGCGAAGATCACGAACATCGTTCGCCGCCGTGGCCTGAAGGGCCCATCGTGGGTCCACCTCGCTCGAATGCGGAGCACGCCCACGTAACACGCGTTTCGCAAGGCGATCCGGGCTAGGCTCTAAGTTCGGCTGCCGCACCCGCGCCGTGGCGCCAAGATTCGTGCGAGTTGAATCGAGCGCCCGTCCCTCCCCGACCCACGCTCCCTCGCCTGCGGGAAACGGCCGCGGGCTGCAAGGCATGCGATCTTTGGAAGCGGGGCACGCAGACGGTGTTCGGCGAGGGCGCCGCACACGCCGAGGTCATGTTCGTCGGCGAGCAACCGGGCAATGAGGAAGACCTGGCAGGGCACCCGTTCATCGGCCCGGCAGGAAAGCTCCTCGACAAAGCTCTTTTGGCGGCCGGCATCGACCGAACCAAGACGTACGTGACGAATGTCGTCAAACACTTCAAGTGGGAGCCGCGCGGCAAACGCCGCATCCACAACAAGCCGAACTGGGCCGAGATCACGGCGTGCTTGCCTTGGCTCCAAGCGGAGCTCGCGGTCGTCAAGCCCAGGGTGCTCGTCTGCCTCGGCGCGACCGCGGCTCAAGCGCTTCTCGGCGAGAAGTTTCGGGTAACCCTGGAGCGAGGAAAGTTCGTTCCTTCGCCACTTGCGCCGTACGTGCTCGCGACGGTCCACCCGTCGTCGATCTTGCGCTCCTCCGACGATGAGTCCCGGCGTCGCGAGATGCAACGGTTCATCGACGACCTGTCGCAGGTGACGAAGGTGCTCGGGAACCACGAGCACGCAATTCCATTATAGACGGAACAGTGCCCACACAGCGAAATGCTGGAAAAGCGCTTGATACCGCTTCGCACGTAAGGGCGTATATCAACGAAGATTGTTCCGTCGCTCGTCAAACAATCGGTAGTGCGCAGGCGAGAGGTTGAGCCAGCAGCGACTCGCCCGGACACTCCCAAATGGGAAGGAAAAGTACGGGAATGCAAGTCGCGGATTTCACTGGCGCTTACGAAGCCGGGCGCTCCCACTGGCCAGGCGTCAAGCTCGACTCCGAAAATTTCGCTCGCCGCGCGATCGAGCTCGAGATTCCGCAGGAAGATCTGGCGGCTCGCGCGGCCGATTTGTACTTGGCCTGGGCCTGCGCAGAAAGGGATCCGGCGGCCCTCGGTTTCTTCGAACGCACGTTCTTGACGCAGGTCGACCAATACGTGGGAAGGCTCGGGCTTTCCGATCATGTCGTCGACGAGGTGCGGCAGGAGCTTCGGATTCGGCTGCTCCTCGGTGAAGAGCCGCGCATCGGGCGCTACGGCGGAAGAGGCCCCCTCGGAGCCTGGATTCGGGTGGCCGCGATTCGGTTGGCTCTCGGCTTGACCGGGCGAGTGAAAGGTGGCCGAGCGAAGGAGGTCGAGGCCCTCGACGCGCTGGTCATCGATCGTTCGAGCGCGAGTCCGGAGCTCGTAACGATCCGCGATCGATACCGCGGCGCCTTCCAAGAAGCGCTCGAGCGCAGTCTCGCATCGCTCGAGGCGCGCGAGAGAACGCTGCTTCGAATGCACTTCATCGATCGGTTGAACATCGAAGCGATCGGGGAAATCTATCGCGTCCACCGGGCCACGGTCGCGCGGTGGCTGGTCGGCATTCGCCAGCGCGTGCTTGCCAATCTCCGGCAGGAGCTGTCGCTCAATCTTCACGCTACCTCGTCGGAATTCCGAAGCATGCTCGCGGTCGTGCGGGACGAGCTCGACCTCAGCCTCCGGCACTTGGGTCAGGGCTCTCGCCCAAGCACCAGCACCAGCACCAGCGGGAGCGGGAGCGGCAGCACGAGCGGCGCGAGATGAGCAAACTGCCGACGCGCTCACGGGAAGCCGAGCCGATCGAAGAGTCGGGCGCGGTACCCTCCTCGCGTCAGCCGGACGGGTTTCGGTGTCTCGCCGAAGACGAAGTGTTCGACTATCTCAGGCGAGCCGGGCGCACGTCTCTCGACGAGCCCTTCCAGCGACATCTCGACGTTTGTGCGAATTGCCGTGTTCTGGTGGGCGAGGCGGCCCGCGCCATTGCGCAGGGCGACGCCGAGCCGCGATCGTCTCGGCCGAACCCCTCCCACCCCCTCACCCTCAGGGTGGGCGAGGTGATCATGGATCGCTACAAGATCGTGCGCTTCATCGCCCGCGGCGGGATGGGCGAAGTCTACGAAGCGCACGATTCGGTGTTGAAGGAAACGGTGGCGTTGAAGACGCTCGTCTGCACGTCGCTCGACGACGCCCGCGCGATGGATCGATTGATGGCGGAGGTCAGGCTCGCGCGACACGTCACCCACGCCAACGTCTGCCGGATCCTCGAGTTCGGTTTCCATCGCCCCAAATCGGGGTACGCCGTGCCGATGCCTTTCCTCACGATGGAGTTCTTGAGGGGGGAAACGCTCGCGGAAAAGATCGCCCGAGAGCGCAAGCTCGATCCCGATTACGTCTCCGAGCTCCTGCCACAGGTCGTGGCCGGACTCAGCGCCATCCACGCCGCCGGGATCGTGCATCGCGACGTCAAACCGGGAAACATGGTTCTCTTGCCCGGTCCTCCCCAGCGTTTGCTGCTGACCGATTTCGGGCTCGCGCGCACGCTCGATCCTGCGCCTGACGGCAGCGCCATGACCGGCGCGTTGGTCGTGGGCACGCTCGATTACATGGCCCCCGAGCAACTCGAGGGGAAAGCGGCGACCACGAGTGTGGATGTCTACGCGCTAGGTGTCGTCATCTACGAGATGCTCACCGGCCGAAAGCCCTTCTCGGCGAGGACCGTGGTGGGCAGCGCCATCGAGCGTGTGAAAGGGCCGCCCCCGCGTCCTTCCGCATTGGTTCCCGAGCTCGATCCCCGCTGGGATGCGCTCGTCGCCGCTTGCATGGCTCTCGAACCGCAGGACAGGTTCGCACGGGTGGAAGACATTCTCACCTATCAGGCGCCCCCTCCTCCCAAAGTGCGCGTCCCCATGGAACGCCTGCCGTGGATCGTCGCGGGCGTCGCATTGGCCAGCACCGCCATCATCGTGGGCTGGCCGTATGTTCGCGCGCTCACCTATCGCAGCGCGGCTTCGCCGGCCGGCCCCGTCGTGCGTCGGCCCCCGCAACCGCCGCATCGAGCTTTCACTTCGCGCGGTTGCTCGGAGGATATGGTTCGCGTGCAAGATCGCTTCTGCATCGACCGTTTCGAAGCTTCGATGGTCGACGATGTCGAGGAACGCGCGCTTTCGCCGTTCTACCCTCCCAGCGCACCGCTCACGCTGAAGGTGTTCGAGACTTGGAAAGCTCGCCTGACCGGCGGGGGTGCGGACCGGGCGATACCTCTGCCCGCCGTCCCCTCGTGGCAGGTGCGCGATGATTGGGCAGCGCGCGCGGCTTCCCGCGGCGGAGTCGTTCCGCACGGCTACGTCAGCAAGTTCGTAGCCGAGGCGGCCTGCGCCAGCGCAGGCAAGCGCCTGTGCACCGCCGAAGAATGGACGAGCGCGTGTCGCGGCGACGGCAACACCCAATTTCCCTACGGACCGGAATACCGCACCAACGCTTGTAACGTGTTCCACCTCGAGCACCCCGGCGACCTCCTGCACGGAAATTCGGCGATCGACTTGGACGATCCGCGCATGAATCAGGTCAAGGATTCCGATGGGTACCCGCTCTTGCGTCCGACTGGCTCGACCCCCGACTGCAAGAGCCGATGGGGAGACGATGCGGTCTACGATATGGTCGGCAACCTCGACGAATGGGTGGATAGCTCGGGTAGCGCGTTCTACGGCGGCTTCTATTCGCGGCAGACGATTCTCGGATGCGATGCGAAGATCACCTACCATCCTCCGTCTCATTTCAACTACTCGACGGGGGTCCGCTGCTGCGACAAGCTGCGCTGACTCCCGCTCCGCCGTTCCATGATGGCGCGCGCCGCTCTACGATGCGGCGACGGCGATGGCGGAACGAACCGAGGTGGAAGAGGAAGTCGTCCGATTGCGGCCCGCGTGGTTGACGTCGTTCGATCCCAATACTTACGCGCTCACCCGCTTTGCCTTCCTGCGATTTCTCGGGCTCATCTACATGGTCGCCTTCGCGGTGGCATGCAACCAGCTCGTGCCGCTCGTCGGCAGCAAGGGACTCGAGCCTGCCGATCGCTTTCTTGCCGATGTCGCTTTTCAGTTCGGGCACAGCGGGGCGTGGTTGCGATTGCCGACGCTGTTTTGGCTCGGCGTCTCCGACGCCGCCCTGCGCGTCGTTTCTTGGGCGGGGCTCGTGCTCTCCCTCGGCGTTCTTTTGGGGTACGCCAACTCGATCATGCTCTTTTTGTTGTGGCTCTTTTATCTGTCCATCATTCAGGTGGGACAGGTCTTCTGGGGCTACGGTTGGGAGTCGCTCCTGTTGGAGACCGGATTTCTCGCCATCTTCCTCGCTCCGCCGCTCGATCCTCGTCCGTTTCCCAAAAACGAGTCGCCGCCCAAGCCCGTGATGTGGCTTCTGCGGTGGCTCGTCTTTCGCCTCATGTTCGGCGCGGGACTCATCAAGCTGCGCGGCGACTCGTGCTGGGGCGATCTGACCTGCTTGATGTTCCACTACGAGACGCAGCCACTACCCAATCCCCTCAGCTGGTATCTGCACCAACTTCCTGCCTGGGTGCAAAAGGGGAGCGTGCTCTTCAACCACTATGCCGAGCTCGTAGCCCCCTTCTTGCTTTTCTGGCCGCGGCGCGTCCGCCTGTGGGGCGGCATCTCGGTGGTGCTGTTTCAGCTTCTTCTCATCGTCAGCGGCAATCTTTCCTGGCTGAACTGGCTCACAGTCGCCATCACCATTGCCTGCTTCGACGACCAGGCTCTGCTTCGCTTGTGCCCCGCACGTTGGAAAGCGAAGCTGGGCGCGCTCGCGGTCCAACATCCGGGCTCCAAAACGCGACGCGTGACCGTCGCCGCACTCTGCGTCGTCGTCGGCGTGCTCAGCATCAACCCGGTCGTGAATCTGTTTTCTCCTGCGCAGCGGATGAACAGCTCGTTCGACCCGCTCTACCTGGTCAATACCTACGGAGCCTTCGGCTCCGTCGGACGAGAGCGATACGAAATCATTCTCGAGGGTACCAACGACGAGGACCCCGGCACCGCTCGCTGGACGCCGTACGAGTTCCGCTGCAAGCCCGGCGATCTCGCGCGCCGTCCCTGTGTGGTCGCACCCTACCAGTACCGCATCGACTGGCAGATGTGGTTCGCTGCCATGTCGGACTACCGCCACGACCCATGGGTCGTGCACTTCGTCTACAAACTCTTGTCAGGCGACGACAGCGTCACCGGGCTGCTCGCATCGAATCCGTTCGACGCGCGCCCCCCCAAATACATCCGGGCCGAGCTCTATCGGTACCAATTCACGACGTTCGCCGATCCAGGAAAGGACTGGTGGAAACGCACCTGGGCGGCCTCCTACCTGCCGCCGCTGTCGGTCGACGACCCCTCGTTGCTCGAGTTTCTTCACCGTCACGGGTGGCTCTGAGAACCTGACATCGGCAGCAAATGCCGATGTCGCACGCATGGCTGCGCCAGCCCGCCCGTCCACTCGGGCTTGCCGTCCCAGGGGTTTTCGACTTACCTAAACGTGAGATGGCCGATGAACAGACCCGAGGTTGCCCGACGACGGTGGTGCGATACGGAAAAACGCGCATCGTGGTCACCAAGGGGCCGGACGCGGGCTTCACGCTGGAGGTGGCAGGGACGCCGGTACGCATCGGTACCTCGCTCGACAACGACATCGTGTTGACCGACGACACGGTCTCGCGGCGTCACTGCGAGATCGAGCCCACCAACACCGGTGTGTACGTGCGCGACATCGGTTCGACCAACGGCGTTCTGACCGCTGGCATGCGCATCTTCGACGCCATGCTGGTCGGTCCGATCTCCCTGCAGCTCGGCCAAACGGCGCTTTCCATCACGCCGCTCGATGAGACGGTCGACCGTGAGCAGTCCACGGTGGACAGGTTCGGTGACTTGCTCGGACGTTCGGCCCGCATGCGCGAGCTTTTCGCGGATCTCGAACGCATCGCGCGCACAGACGTCATGCTCCTCATCGAGGGCGAAACCGGAACCGGCAAGGATCTGGTGGCCGAATCGGTGCACCGGGCGAGCTCGCGCGCGGAGAGACCGTACGTGGTGTTCGACTGCGGCGCGGTGGCACCCACGCTCGTGGAAAGTGAGCTGTTCGGGCACGAAAGGGGCGCGTTTACCGGAGCGGTGGCCGCGAGGCAGGGGGTTTTCGAACAAGCCGATGGAGGGACGCTCTTTCTCGACGAGCTCGGAGAGCTTCCGAAGGATCTGCAGCCCAAGTTGCTCAGGGTCTTGGAAAAACGCGAGATCCGTCGGGTCGGCGGGACGAAAACCGGCTCGGTGGACGTGCGCGTGATCGCTGCAACCAACCGCAACACGTTGGCGGAAGTGAAGCGTGGCAACTTTCGCCAGGATTTGTACTTCCGTATTGCGGCCGCGCACGTGACGGTGCCGCCGCTGCGCGACCGCATGGATGATTTGCCGATGCTGGTCGAGCACTTCCTGTCTCAGGAGCGCCCGCCCCGTTCCCTCAACGAGGTGTCGCCCGACGTGTGGGAGATGTTCCGAACTTATCGTTGGCCGGGAAACGTGCGCGAGCTGAGGAACGCCGTTCAGCGGCTGCTCGTCATGCCCGATCGCGCGATGCGTAGCTTGCCCGCCGACGCCGGTTCCTCCGGTAGTATCATGCAGCCGACGGAAATCGTTCCGCTCAGGGTCGCGCGGCGGGATGCGAGCGATGCTTTCGAGCAGGCATACTTGGAGGCGCTGCTCGCCAAGACGGACGGCAATGTCACGCGCGCCGCCGCGATCGCCGAGGTGTCGCGCCAGATGGTGCAGAAGCTCATGCGCAAGCACGGTTTGGGCGAAGGGCGCTGAGCGATTATTTCTTGTCCCGGAGGATGCGCGCGCTCTCGCTGAAAGCGGTGCGGCCGGGGTGGGCCGCCGCAAGCTCCTCGTAGAGCTTCACGGCGGAACCGTAGTCGGCCCTGGCCACGGCATCAGCGGCTTCGCGCTCGAGCGTCCGCCCGGGAGAACCTTTGCGCGCCACGGATCCCGCGCTCGCTTCGGCGTCCGATGGAGCGCGCCCGGCCGGCCGCAGCGCCGCGGAGGCGGGTTTGGTCTCCACCGGGGTGAGCGCGGCGGTGGGAGCGTCTTGTGGCGCCGCCGCGGGCTGCCGCGTATTCCCGCCCAGCGAGGCGACGAGCCGGCGACCCACCCCCGTGCGGTTGATCACCAGCGCCAACGTGATGGGGAGCATCAGGATGATGGCGCGAGCTTGTGGCGACGCTTGGCGAAACCGCGCGCCGAGCCCCTTGGGAGCTCCGCCGGGCGCGATGTCTTCGCTGGTGGGGGTCAGGCTGCGGCCGGGGCGCTCTTTCTTGGGCACCGACAGCGGAGCGGAAGACCCCGCTGCCACCAGTTGCGCCTGCGGCCAGAGACTCTTGATATCGAGGATCCGCGTGCTCCCCGGGTCGACTGCCTGAACGGCTCGGGCGGGATCCGTTTCGCCTGCGGCCTGCGATGTCGCCATCGCTTGCTCGATCGCGGCGCGGATGATGGTCGACCCGAGGACGCGCGTTTCACCGGAACGCGATCGATGCCCATGCTCGCTCTCGACCGATCGATCGTCGACGACCACCGGAATGTCCTCCTGCATCGACGAGGCCAGCTCTTCGGGAGGGCTTTCCAGACCCGGCAAATCGTAAAACCCATCGCGAAAGAGCGACTCGGTGGCCGCTTCGCTCTCATCGGCCTGATCGACCACGATACGCAGCGCCCCGAGGGCAAGCACGCTCGGCGAGGGGACCTCGGTCCATTCCTCTCGGAGCGGCATGCCGTCGACGAGCGGAGGGTTTTCCGGGTGGAGTCCGATGATCCAGAGAGCACGCCCGTCGAACTGGACGTAGGCATGCAGGTCCTCCACCCCTTCTGCGTCCACCCGCCATTCTCCCTGCCTGCCGATGGAGATCGGTTTGGCGACCTCTCCGGTGCGAAACCATATCGCCCGGGTGGCAGTGTCTCCGTGGCGAAGACGTAGAACGAGATCGTTGCTGCGCTCACTCATGCGCCCTCCTACTTGCACGCGGCCGGAACATTGAAGCCTTTCGGTTGACGCGCGAGAGCGCCGCGGATGCCGTCGAGGGCGGCCGCCGCGAGCGCGTCGCTCGTCGCGCTCCGGCTGGAAACGAGGGTGGTCAGTCGGTCGCAGGCTTGGGCCGGGCCCCCTTCGCCGGGGGCCGCCCGCTTGAAGACCGCGCGCAGCGATTCGCAGCATTTCTTGAGGGCCGCCGCGCTCCCCTCGTTGGGGTCCTTCGTCGTGCCCACCGTATCACCTTCGGGGAGCGGCACCGGCGTCCATGCCGGCCCGTCCGCTCGTGGATCGCGCGATGGCTCGACGAGGGACTCGTCGGACACGCGCGCGGGCCGCGTGTCGGCCCTGCTCACGGTGGCGGCTGGAGAATCCGTTTCGGAATGCGAATCTTCGGCTCTTGCCGACGCGCCACGGTGCAGCACGGCGCCAAAAACGGCAGCGAGCGCAGCGAGCACCGAGAGCACGGCGAGCGCCACGAGGATGCGGTCGCGCAGCGACTCGCCGATCGGCTCGGATGCCTGCCGATCGACGGTCACGATGCCTGCCCACCTTCGAACATGCGTTCTAACTCCTTCCTCGGTCGGACCGCTCGGCGATCTCGTAGAGCCGCGGAGGCAAGTCGACGCCGTGCTCGTGCAGCTGCCCCACGCAGCGGGGGAGATAACCGGTCGATACCAGCTCGGTGATGGCATTGCCGTTGGGATCGAGTCCGCGGAACTCGCGAACGAAGATGTCCGCGAGCTCGTATTTGGCGGTAGCCAGATCGAAACCCAGAATTTCAGTGATGTGGGTGACCTTGCGTGACCCATCGGGGAAGCGACCCACCTGCACGATGATGTTGATTCCCGACGCGATCTGCAGGCGAAGAGCGGGCAGCGGAATCTCGACGTCGCTCATCAAGGCCATCGTTTCCAGCCTGGTCAGCGTGTCGCGCGGATAAGTGGCGTGCAGCGTCCCCATGCAGCCGCCGTGTCCGCTCACCATGGCCTGGATGATGTCGAGCGCTTCCCCACCGCGTATCTCTCCTATGACGATGCGATCGGGTCGAAGTCGCAGGGTGGCGCGGAACAGATCGCGGATGCTGACGGCCCCGCGCCCCTTCGCATCGGGAGGCCGTGCTTCGAAGTACACCACGTGCTCCTGCTGCAGCTGGACTTCCTTGGAGTCCTCGATGACGACGATGCGCTCGGCTTCGGGCACGTATCGCGACAGCGTATTGAGAAGCGACGTCTTGCCGCTTCCCGTGCCTCCCGCGACGATGACGTTCAACTTGGCCACCACGAGAGCGCCGAGTGTGCTGGCCGCGTCGGTGGTCAGCGCGCCCATATCGATGAGGCGCTCGATGGCGAAGAGCGCGCGTGAAAAGCGCCGTATCGCCACGGTCGCCCCGCCGAACGAGGCCGGGGGAACGACAGCCTGCACGCGCGAGCCGTCCGGTAGCCTCGCTTCGAGGATGGGATGGAACTCGTCGACTTGCTTGCCGGTGTACTGCGCGACGTTGCGCAGCGCGGCCATCAGCGCTTCGTCATTCGGAAATCGCGCGTCGATGCGCTCGAGCTTGCCCTTTTTCTCGACGTAGACTTTGTCCGGTCCGTTGATCATGATCTCGCTCACCGACGGATCGTCGAGGTAGGATCGAATCGGGTCCAGAAACGCTAGAAGCGTCTCGACGAACACCTGCTCGGGAATCATCGTACCCTCTTGAGGAGCGAGCCCCGAGCCTCGTCGGCGTGGGGTCCGGCCGGCGAAAGGTGGAGGTACTCTCGAAAATGTTCGTCGGCCAGGGAGAGCTCGGCGGCCTCGTCGCGCAAGAGCACCGCGAGGGCGTAGTGCGCGTTGGCGTTGGACGGCTCTTCGCGCAGAACTTGCTCGAGCTCTTGGCGGGCCACGGTTGGATCGCCGAGACCGGCGATGAGGTTCGCGAGGACGAATCGCAGCGAGGTCTCTTGCGGATGCTTCTGTAAATAGGTCTTCGCCCGCCAGCATGCCGCTCGATACTGCTTGTCACGAACGTACACGTCGATGAGCTTGGGGACGATGACGCCCTCGTCGGCGCCCTGCTCGAGGGCCGCCGAGTAGTACTGCGCCGCTCGGCCGAAATCGCCGATGCTCGCGAAGGCTTCCGCTCCCATCGCGAGCCGGGCCGGATCGCGTTCGTGCGCGACCACCTCGAGGCCATCGCGTAGCTCGGCGCTCGGGGTTTTGGTGCATCCGACCGTGAGCCCGACCGGCAGCACCAGGCCGGCGAGCAGGATGATGTTTCTCTTCTTCATGTTCACTTCTTCTTCGTCATGGCGGCGTTCAGGCCGATGCGTCGGTCGACGTTGGAAAGCCAAGCGTAATAAGCGCCTCTCACGGTTTCGGCGCTCGCGTTCGGCGAGGCGCCTTTCGTGAGGGCCGGATCCCAGCGATAGCCAAGGTAAGCCTGCAAACGGTGAATCTGGTGTCGCGCCAGCTCCCATTGTTGGGTGTCGAGCGCGCGCTCGAGTCGCAGTTGATTCAAATGAAAATCATCGCTCAACCGGCGGCGTAGCGAGGTCGCGTCGGCTATCGACTCGCGCTCTTCGTCGGGGTGCCCCGCCATTCTGAAGCAGGCGGCGGCTCGCTGGTACAATGGCACGGCGGTCACGCCGTCCTCGGGGGCGAAAGGCGAGCGTTCGCGCTTGGTGTCGGCGCGCAATCTCTGGTCGAATGCGAACGCGAGCGCGGGCTCCTTCGACTGTTGCGGACAGTTGACTTCGGCTTGTGGCCACAGTTCCGGAGTACCGAGCGGCATCTCGACGCTCGAATCGGGACGACGATACTTGTTGACGAAATAGACGACTCCGAACAGCACGATCGCCGCCAGGAGCACGTACTTGTGCGGGCTGCTTCTGCCGGTCGAACGCTTCTTGACTTCGACTTCGTCGGACAATTGCAAGAGAGATATGGAGAGTCCGATCTGGCCCACCATCACGACCGACTCGGGGAGCAGGCGACCGTGGGTGAAAGGAAGCCCGTTCATGGTGGGAGGAGGCGACAGCGTTCGAGCTTCGGCGAACACCGCTCCCTGGCGGGTCTCGATCGAGAGATGCTCGACGGCGGCGTGCTCGGGCGGAAGCCGCACTTCGCAGTGCGCTCCGCTGCCGACCTTGGCCGAATCGGAATCGACGCTGATTTGCTCACGCCGGCCGTTGGGATAGGTGATGGCAAACAAGAATGAAGAGGCACGCAACATGAGTCATCCGTTCATGAGGGGTATCAGCTCGAAAAACAGAGGCCCGGCGATGATGATGAGACAGGCGGCGAACACCATGAGGGCGGGAACGATCAGCTTCATTCCTGCTTTGGCGGCAGCTTCCTCGCCGCGCATCGAACGCCGCTGCCGCGAGCTCGTCGCCTGAATTCGGAGAACTTCGGCGAGCGGATTTCCCCTTTCCTCGGCCTGCACGACAGCGGCAACGAACTCGTTGACCGACTCTCCCGGCACGCGGGTTCGAAACTCGATGAGGGCCTGCTTGCGGGTCTTGCCGATTTGCAGCTCCTGCAGGATGAAGTTGATCTCCTCCATGAGCGGGTCGTCCGCATCGCTGGTCTTGTCGACGACTTGACGCAGCGCCCCCGGAAAATCGAGTCCCGCCGAGAGGCCCAGCGAGAGAAGATCGATCGCGTACGGCAGACCGTTCTGGATACGTTTCATCCGATCGTTGGCCGTACCGCTCACGTGAAGATACGGCAGCATCAAACCGACCGTGCCGGAGAGGAAGATCCAGATGGCCGGCTTGTGGAATGCGACGATCGCCACGCCGCCCGATACCAGGCCCGCTAGACAAGAGAGCAGGGAGAGGCCGACGTACTCTTCGGGCGTGAGCCCCCACACATCGCCGGCGAGCATGATGTCGCGATCGATCTTGGCGCGCAGCTCACCGCGCACGAGCGGCGATACGCGAGCGGCCAGCCATCGGACCAGCGGCTCGATCTGAGCCCAAGCGCCGTTTTGCTCGATCGAGCGCACCCGCTTGAACCCGCGCACTCCCAGCCGAGTCGACGTGTGGGTGGGGGCAGTCGCGAGCGTATACACCGCGATGACCACCGACAGGAAGGCGGCGCCGAGCCCTAGAGCCAAGAGCGCGTGTACCGTCAATTTCATAGCTGCACCCGGACGATCTTGCGTGCGAAGATGACCGATCCTATCCACAGCATCGCCGCGATGGTGACGAGGACGATGCCGACCGCCGAGCTCGTCATGGGTTCGAAGTAGCCGGGCTTCACCAGGTCGAAGCCGAAGACGACGATGGGTGGCGCCAAGAACAGCACCACGACCTGCAACTTGCCGCTGGCGGTCTTGCTGCGCATCACCCCTTGAAGCCGCGACATCTCACGAAGCGTTGCCGCCGTGGTCTCCAGAATCACCGGGAGATTGCCGCCGACCTGCCGGCCGATGAGGATGCTGGCCAAGGTGGCATCGAGCTCGACGAGCGGAATGCGCCCTCCCAAGCTCAGGAGCGACTGGTCGAGGGTATTGCCCACACGCATCTCTTTCAGCACGAGACCGATCTCGTCCTGCAGCGGCGGCGAGAGCAGCTCGTGCACGCTCGAAAGGGCCTGGCCGATGCTGGGAGTCGTCTTGAGAGCGCTGGCAAATGAAACGATGAACGAGTCGATCTGCTTCTCGATTGCCGTCAGCCGATTGCGTCGCATTTGCTCGATGTAGAGGGGGGGAGCCATCGCGATGACGACCGCGATCCATTCCAAGTGGCGCGTGCCGGTCACGAGCCGCACCCCGAAGGTGACGATGATGAGAACGATCTGCACCGTTGCAATCAGCGATCCGCTCGTCTGCAAGAACATGTCACGCAACTTGCGCTCGAGGTGGGTGACGTAACGCGTCCAGGCGCGGCGCGGCCAGCACAGCGGATCGGTCATCACACCGTAGGTGAGGTAGCCCAGGCAGAAGCCGGCCACGAGCAGGGCGCTCCATTTGTAGAGTGCGCGATGGACCGTCCATTGAAAGAGCAGCGCGGCGCTCGCCAGAGAATTCATAGGTAAGGCTCCCCCGGTCGAACGAATCCGGAGACGATGAACTGCCCGAGAAAAGACGGAAGGTATCCGGTTGCCCGGAATCCCCCGAGCACCTCCCCGTTCGGCCCCGTTCCGCTGCGATAGAATTGGAAGATCGGACGCAGATCGACTTCGTCGTGCTCGTCGAGACCGAGCACCTCGGAAATCGCGGTGATTTTTCGAGTCCCGTCGGGAAGACGGGTCTTCTGCACGATGAGGTTGATGCTCTTGGAGATCTGCTCGCGGATGGACCGCGCCGGCAGCTCGACCCCCGCCATGAGACACAGCGTTTCGAGTCGCGTGGCCGCTTCGCTCGGCGAGTTGGCGTGCGTCGTCGTGAGCGAGCCGTCGTGTCCAGTGTTCATCGCCTGCAGCATGTCGAGGGCTTCGCCGCCCCGACACTCGCCAACCACGATGCGGTCGGGCCGCATCCGCAGGGCATTCCTCACGAGCTCGCGAATCGTGTATTGGCCCTTGCCCTCCATGTTGGCAGGTCGGGTTTCGAGCGCGACGACGTGGGGTTGATTGAGCTGCAGCTCGGCCGCGTCCTCGATCGTGACGATGCGCTCGGACGCGGGAATGGCAGCGGACAGCACGTTGAGCAAGGTGGTCTTGCCGCTTCCGGTGCCGCCCGAGATGACGATGTTCTTTCGGGCGACGACGCTGCGGGTGAGAAATCGCGCCATCTCGGGAGAGAGAGTCTTCCACTCCATCATCTTGTCGAGGGTGATCGGTATGCGCGCGAATTTGCGGATGGTGATGCACGAACCTTTGAGGGCCAGGGGTCGGATGATGGCGTTGACGCGCGATCCGTCCTTCAAGCGGGCGTCGACCAGAGGCGACGACTCGTCGATCCGGCGGCCGAGGGGGGTGACGATCCGCTCGATGACCGCACGCACCCGGTCGTCGTCGGTGAAGCGCGCCCCGGTCAGAACGATCTTCCCGTTCTGCTCCACGTAGATCGTGTTCGCGTCGATGACCATGATCTCGCTCACCGTCGGGTCGGCCAGGAAATGCTCGAGCGGTCCGAGACCGAGCGCCTCGTCGGCCATCTCGCCGATCAACGCGTCCTTGTCGGCGTCTGCGGGAAGTCGCGCTTCCAGGCTCTGGATGATTCGGCGAAGCGCCACCAGCACCCGAGGCCGGAACGATGGCTCATCGATCTTCGTGGGGTCCATCTGGGCAAGGTCGAGGTGCTCCAGCAACAGGCGGTGAACCTCGCGCCGCAGATCGGCTCGCACTTCGGGCCCGCTCTCCACGCGTGGAGCGGCGGACGGCGGCGTGACCGTTTGGAATCCGGCGCCGTTGCGGTGCACGTCGTGGGCGCGAACGCCGCTGTCGACCGCCGGCACGTCGCCTAGCGCCTGCGCCAGTGCGGTCTCGCCCACCGGCCTTCGCGCCCGCGCTCCCAGGGGCGGTAGCAGGAGCGGCGACGGCGAGGAGATGGGCGTCACCCCTTCTGCCTTGCGACGATGGAAGCTCAAGCGAAAAGAACCGACGGCAATGGGTGTTCCGAAGGGAACCTCGAGCGTTTGACGGCGGAGCAAGGTTCCGCCGGCGATCGTACCGTTGGTGGAAACGTCCTCTACCGAGACCGCGGAAACTCCGAGCCGCACGACTGCGTGCTGCCGAGAGACGAGATCGCTATCGAGAACGATGCTGGATGTCGCGTTGCGCCCCACCGAAAAAGGTCCATGGCCGCTCAGCGTGACGACGGTCGATTTGCCTTGGTCATTGTCGATAACGACTTCGCATAGCATGGACACTACCTCTTGATGACCGGTGGCGTTTTGTCGTAGGAGCGAACCTTGGCGATGTCGCCCGAATACGCCTCGTATTGACGAATCGCACTGTTGATCATCTCCATGTTGGCGGGAGGTATCGACTCGATGATGCTCGGCACGATGAAAATCGCTCCCTCGACCTCCTCTTTGAAGTCACTGTGGGTCCCGAAGAGCACACCCAAAAGCGGAATGTCGCTCAACAACGGCAAGCCGCTGATTGCATGTCGCTGTGAGCGCGTGCGAATGCCGGAGAGCACCACCGATTGTCCGAGCTTGAGGTCGATGTTGGTGGACAGCTTGGAGGTGTTCCTCCCGGGCAGATTGGTGCCACCCACCGCCGGCGTGAGATCGCTGACGTCGGACGTGACCTTGATGGAGAGCTCTTTCATTTTCGGATCGTAGCGAGGAAGGACGGTGAGGTTGGTCCCGAACTCGATGGCCTTGATCGTGGTCGTCAGGCCATTGGCGACGGCGAAATTCTGCTCCCCTCCGCTCGAGAAGTTGGCCTCCGAGCCGTTGGAGGAGATCACCGTCGACTGTTTTAGGACTTTGGCCCACCCATTGCTCGCCGCCATGTCGAGAAACGGCAGCGGCTGATTGATGATCGATGCCTGGGCGGCCGTGGTGGCTTTGGCCAGAAAATCGTAAGTGAATTGACTGTTCGCGATGCCCGTACCACCGATGCGGCCCGGCCAGCCGACACCGAAGGCGTAGCTCTTGGTTCGATCGTACAAGACGAAAAAGAAATCGATGCGGATATCGATTTTCCGCTCGGCGGCCGGAGCACCGACGGCGACGAGCGACTCGACCTGGCCCGGATAGAGCGAGGCGATTTGCTGGAGCCGCTTCTGTTCGGCCTCCGTATTGACGCCTCCTTCGATGAAGAAACGACCTCCCACCCGGCGAACGCGCAGTCCGGTGGTGCCTTCCAGTAGTTGCTCGAGCTCGCGCTGCACCACGTCCATCGGCCGCGCGTACACGTTGATGAACCACGTGACCTGGGTACCGTCCTTCTTGATGAGCAAGAGGGTGGTCGCGCCCGGCTTTTGTCCCACGACCACGAACTGACCCTGATCGGTCGTGAGCTTCACATCGGCGACTCCCGGTATCCCCTCGGAAAAGTTTTTCACATCGTGGGCTGGAATCGTCTTGTTCTCCCCCACCGCCAAGTTCATCTCCTCGCCGTGTTCGACTTTGGCGGCCGCGTCCTGCTGTTGCTTGCGCTGCCCCATTGCCGGACTGGTGAAGACCGCGAGCGCGGTCACCATCGTTGCGACTCGAAACCACGTCATCGGCTTGCACTCTCCAGACGTACCGGCGCGGCGGCGGAGGTGCTCGGTCGTTTTCTCTGGATGTCGTTGCGCGCTTTCACGTCGAAAAGCGCGGCCGATGACATGTCCGGAATGCCGTCGACGACCCTCGTGTCGTCTGGATTGCGCACGCCCACCGACAAATGTCCGCGCTCCCCGGCCAGCGCGAGCAGCTGCGCCTCCTGCAAGTTGAGGCTCAGCGTGAGGAGCATGTCACGCTGCGAGGAAAACGTGGCCGGCTGTGGACTCGCGGTGACCGCTTGCGCTTCGGTGGCCAGCCCGACGGCGAGGACGATTACCCTCTGCAAGAGAACGACCGACGAGCGCACGTCGAGCGCGGTGCCCTTGCCCACCTCGGGCATCGTGGCGAGCACGTCGACGTAATCCCCAGGGCGAATCAAGGCGTTGCCTTTCGTTTCTTCGCTGCTCGTCGCGTGCACCGTCACTGCCCGATTGCCGGGCTGGACGAGTGACGAGAGATCCCGCTCTTCGGTGTTCACCGCCAGGTCGGTCCACATCAGGAGGTCGTGCGCCTGGACGTTGTTCGCCGCGGCGACTCCGATGATCCTCGACCGATCGGAAGCTTTTACGGCACGATTTTCCACATAGGCGATGGGGACGTCGCGGGTGCCGAGCATGTCGTCGCTGACCAGCTTCCCCCGCTCGATCGGCTTCAGCGCGACGAGCATCCGAATCCGCTCGCCCCCCGACATCTCTTGCTCGAACTGCCGCGTGTAAAGAAGCAGCAAGATGACGGTCACCATGGCTGCGATCAGCGAAATCAATAATGCTCGACGATTCATGAATGCACGCTGTCCGAATAGGGTTGAATCACCGAGGTTCGGCGACCTCGACTTGCAAAGCTCCGCGTGAGCCCATCTCCATCAGCGTTTCGACGAATACCGATCCCTTCGCACACCGCAGGCGGGCCGAAGGCCGCGCCGAGTAACACCCGACGCTCATCCGACCCTCCACCGCGCCAGCGCGGTCGCGACGACGCCGGCCAGGATCGCGGGACCGAAACGGAAAGAGGTCATCAGCTCGGGTGCGAGGGGCTTCCTGCGCGCGGCGGGTAAAAACGGATTGATGGCAACCCACAGGGCATTACCGAGGGTGCGGACGAGCTTTCCCTGGTAGGCGAGACGGCCGGACGCGTAGAGGACGAGGGCGATGAACGAGTAGAATTGCGCCTCGAGTCCCATCATCGGGCCGCACACGGCGCCGATGGCGGCGAGCATCTTCACATCCCCCCCTCCGATGCCATTGGCCCGATAGAGGACCAACGGCACCAGAGAGCAGACGACGATCCCGAGCACGACCGAAACGAGTGCGCTCGCCGCTCCGCGGAATCCGCCGACCGCCGCTCCATGCAGGCCATGGACGACCACCGCCAAACCTATCGACCCCAGCGTCAGCCAATTCGGAATATGCCCGGTGCGCCAGTCGATCACGGCAGCCGCGCCGGACGTGACGAGTGCGAGTGCGAGCGCAAGGTACACGAAACCCATGAGTTCCTCGAACCGGGTGAATGGCCCAATCAAAAACGCGCTGACCGGCTGACTATGACGTGCGATTCGTTTAGGGCAGGCCTTGGATCTGGTTGGCCTTGGTGCCGGCTTGGCCTTGGATGGCCGTGCCGATACCCTGGAACGCTGCCAAGCCGGCGATCGCGATGACCGCTACGAGAATAAGGGTATTGACATACTCGTTCGCACCGCGGGTATCTCGCACGAAGTTCCTGATCGTTTCGCGAAGCATCATGGGAGGTCTCCTTCTCATGGGTTGATGGAAAGCAGCACCGATCGTTGAAGCTGATACGCGGTCACGACGCTCGGGCCGGTGGCGGCAAGGGTGTTGGCGATCGCGAGAAACTCGACGTAGATCTGACCGCCGTGAGCCCGGTGAAGATTCGAATGGGTCCGAGCGTGCCTTCGTTGCTGCATGCCTTCGCCCCCTCCGAGCAAGGCGCATGCCTCCCACATTTTCTCTAGGATCTGCCTACTTGCGCCGACGCCGACCCCCGACTGCCAATCTCGAGTTGGCAGTGCATGGTTGCGGGGCGAAGGCGTGCGGCGCGAGACGCGGTAGCGCGCATCCCGCTCGAGGAAAAGGGGTCCCGCCGATGGACGCGCGCGGGAGCCGAATGCTAGGGTTGCGCGTTCGCATGCGTTGCGGTCGATGCATTGGGGCGGCAGTCCTCGGGATGCTCGTGGGGGGCTCGGCGTGCCGCGCGCGGCAGGCGCCGGTTCCTTATCAATTCGCCATCCGCGTCACCGGTGATCCAAGTCGTCCGCTGGCGGGCGCCGTCATTTCGCATGACCGCGTCGAAGTGGGAAGAACGAAGGACAATGGAACCGTCGTTCTCGCGATTCAGGGTCACGAAGGGGAAACACTGCCCCTCGAGATCGTCTGCCCTTCCGGTTTCAAGTCGCCCACCGAACCGCTCGCCGTGCGGCTCCGACGGCTGTCCGATCCTACGCAGCGAACCGAATACGACGTGAGTTGCCCGCCGACCACGCGAAAGATCGTCGTCGCCGTACGCGCGAACAATGGCAAGAACCTACCGGTCATCTACCTGGGGCAAGAGGTGGCGCGCACCGACTCGTCCGGCGCGGCTCACGTCGAGCTCGAAGCAGCCCCCGACGACACCATCGAGCTGACGCTCGGCACCGACGAAAAAGGCAACGAGCGGTTGAAACCGCAAAACCCATCGGCGAAGTTTCTCGTCAAGAACCAAGACGACATGTTCGTCTTCACGACCGACTTCGTGATCGAGCCGGAAAAGCGAACGGCCGTCGTCACCCGCCCGAAAGAGCCGAGCGGTCCCACCCGCCTCCCTCCCGCCAGCTCGAAGTTCCGCTAAGGGTGCCCGAGCACTGGGAGCGATGGTGCTATTTCGATACGTACAAGTGGATTGGTGACCGCCGCGCCCGGCAATGGTTCCAGCAACGGCTGACAGGCAGAGGAAGTCGAGCGCGACGAAGTTCGCAGCGTCGGCATTAGCTTTTCTCATCGTCGAAGGTCCGCTGACGTCAAGGGCTCGCGGGTACGAGCCCCATCACGAGCACGGCTCCGTCACCCGCCGGCGTGCAGCTGACGGACTTGGGTGGGGTGTCGCCGGTGAAGTCCTGTGGAAAATCGGCGACGACGACACCCCTCGTCGAGTCACGAATCGTCAGCGGATCAGAGAGATTGATGAGCCCCCACACCGACGCTTCGTCATTGACGAACGCGGTGAGGAAGAGCAGGCCCGAGGACCGCATGGGATGAATGGAGGGAGCCACACAGGGCGAGCCGCGGGTGTCGACGACCGTTCCATTGTCGAATGGATGGTCGGGGTCGACGCCGGAGTACGCGACGTACACGAACCAGCTCGGGGTCTCCTGGTTGAGCCCGAAGGACTCCTTCGGCGGTTCGTACCCGTCGGCGAACCGATAAAACCACCACGAATGAAAATCGTTGACGATGTTGCCACGCTCGTACCACTTCCAGCCATCCGGAGGGGTGACCACCGTGGCAAGGTGGTCGGTATAGAGCGTCAACAAAAGTAGATCGCCCGGAAAGACGAAGGCAGGCCGGGAGACCTCGAGGGTGCTGCTCGTCGAGTTGCCCTTCGACGAATCGCGAAATCGAATCGTCGTTGACCCGGCATCGTAAGGGCCGTCGCTTCGCGTGGTGTCGGCCGAGGCGGCGTCGCGATCCAGAACAGGTTCCGATTCCGCGGCATCAGCGTCGATCGGAGAACCGCCGGCGGCGTCGGCCCCATCGTCGGGCGGAAGCGCGTTCGCGTCGGCGGGGAGTTCGGAGGGTGCGACGATTCCGGCGAGCCCGTTGCAGCCGAGCCCTAGCAACGCTGCCACGAAGATCAGTCGATCGCGTGAGAAAAGGCGCATTTCAGAAGCGCCCGCCGACCGCGACGCCGAGCTGCGTCGCGCCGATCAGAGGTGCCGCTCGAATCGCCGTTCGACTCGGGGCATCGCTGGCTCCCACGAAGTAGAGGACGGCTCCCGCCGCCAAGAGCGTCCCTCCCGCGATGAAGGTCGCCGTCGCGATGTTGCCGGCGGATACGGCTTCGTTGCGAACCTGGGTCGCCTCGCCGGAAGGGCACACTTCCCCCACGCAGTGCAGTTCATTGGACCGCTTGTTCTTTTGGATGGCATCGAGACCGAAGTACGCCCCGGCTCCGACGGCCACGAGTCCGAGACCGCCGCTCACGAGGCCGGTCTGCTGCAGCGCGGTCAGCGAGCGACGAGGCGTCTCCGCGGGCCGAACG
>WNGB01002247.1_pt1 | contig 39254 bp, 40 predicted proteins | sample 5400681 | NCBI WGS metagenome assembly WNGB01 (sample SAMN13153367, study PRJNA577476) | soil metagenome | isolation source: 115 cm soil or saprolite under grassland replicate 2 | place: USA:California | collected 2016-06-15 | reverse complement strand
TCCTTCACCGCGCTGATCTTCGAGTTCACCAGCAGGATGTAGGGCTCCTCCAGGACCGCCTCCATCCGCTCGGGGTCGGTCACGAAGTACGGCGAGATGTAGCCCTTGTCGAACCGCATGCCCTCGACCAGGTCGAGCTCCATCCCGAACGTGTTCGACTCCTCGACGGTGATCACGCCGTCCTTGCCGACCTTGTCCATGGCCTCGGCGATCTGCGAGCCGATCTCCGGGTCGCCGGCAGAGATCGACGCGACGTGCGCGATCTGGTCCGGCGTCTCGATGTCCTTGGCCTGGTTCTTGATGGCCTCCACGGACAGCTCGACGGCCCGCTCGATGCCCCGCTTCAGCGACATCGGGTTGGCCCCGGCGGCCACGTTGCGCAGGCCCTCCTTGACCATGGCCTGGGCCAGCACCGTGGCGGTGGTGGTGCCGTCACCGGCCACGTCGTCGGTCTTCTTCGCGACCTCCTTGACCAGCTCGGCCCCGACCTTCTCCATGGGGTCCTCGAGCTCGATCTCCTTGGCGATCGATACCCCATCGTTCGTGATCGTGGGGGCGCCCCACTTCTTCTCGAGGACGACGTTGCGGCCCTTGGGCCCGAGCGTGATCTTCACGGCATTGGCCAGCTGGTCCATGCCGCGCTCGAGCGCCCGCCGCGCGTCCTCCTCGAAGGTGATGAGCTTTGCAGCCATCCCTCGAACCTCCTTCTCTGTCCCTGTGGCCGGCCCGAAACGGGTCCGGCTCTCTCAGCCTTGGCTGACGACTGCTAGCACTCCACGAGCCAGAGTGCTAAAGGAGTTTATAGCTCCGGACGCCCGTTGTGGCAAGCCGACGGGTCCCGCCCGGGGCGTGGAGCCGCTCCGTGGGGCCGTTCGACCGCACATGCCGGATGGTCTACGCGTGATGGGCGCCTTCCGGACGTGCCCATGTCGCGGCTGTTCCACCCGGCATGCCGTCGGGAAGCGACGCGCCGGCGGAGGGCCTATCCTGCGGCTGGCCGCCCATGACCACGATCGAAGAGCTCGACGCCAGGTTTTACCGAGACCGCGAGGACGAGCACGCCCGGTTCGACCGTACCGTCCGCCGGTACCTTCGGCCCGAGAGCCGGGTCCTCGACGCCGGCGCCGGCCGGGGGCGAGCGTTCACGCACGACTACGCCCGGCTGGCTGCGCTCGTCGTGGGCGTCGACCTGGACGACTCGGTCCGCGAGAACACGCTGCTCCATGCGGCCGCGGTGGCGGACATCGAGTGCCTCCCCTTCCGCGACGCCGCGTTCGACCTCGTGCTGGCCAAGTACGTGTTCGAGCACCTCGACCGGCCTCGAGCCCGAGGACGTGCACCGGGTTCACTACCGGGCCAACGACCGGTTCGTGCTGGCCCGGCTGGCCCGGCGCGCCGGGTTCCGGGTCGCCCGGCTGGAGCTGTTCGAGCCGAAGCCCGCCTACCTGTTCTTCAACCCCCTCGCGTATCGTGCCGGGATCGCCTACGAGCGCCTGGTGTCCCGCCACGAGGCCCTCCGCGATCTCCGGGCAAACCTCATCGGAGCTTTCGAAGCGATCCCCAGCAAGCGCACCGAGCTCGAGCGAACCGGCGGTACGGAGCTCCCCGAGCACCGGCCGCGCACCCACCGGTCACCTCAATTCGGGATGAATCTGTAGATATCGTCCCGCGGGTTTGGGCGGCGGTGCTTGCATCCCCCCCCCGAACGGGAACAATTCGTGCCTGAGGCCGCCCGAAGCGGCCTCTGTAAACCGTCAGGCCCCCGGGAAGGAGGCAACATGGCGACGTACGAGGCGTACTGCGTGAAGTGCCGCGCGAAGCGCGAGTTCGAGGGCGAGGAGGTCGAGCTGAAGAACGGCCGGAAGGCCGCCCAGGGCACGTGCCCGGTATGCGGCACCAAGGTCATGCGGATCCTCGGCAAGTCCTCCGCCTGACCGCCGTCGTTCGACATCTCGTGGCTCACGCCGTCCGTCTCGTGGTGAGATGACGGCGTGGATGTGAAGATCGCTCCATCGATCCTGTCGGCGGACTACGCGCGCCTCGCCGACGACGTGGCGGGGGTCCGGGCCGAGTCGGACCTCCTCCACGTGGACATGATGGACAACCACTACGTCCCGAACCTCACCATCGGCCCGCCCGTGGTGCGCTCCCTCCGGCAGCACACGGACCTGTTCCTGGACTGCCACCTGATGGTGACGGACCCCGGATCGCTGCTGGAGCCTCTGGCCGAGGCCGGCGCCGACGGCGTCACCGTGCACATCGAGCTGGGCGATCCCCGGCCCCTGATCGCCCGGATGCGCGAGCTGGGCCTGCAGCCGGCTCTCACCATGAACCCGCCCACACCGTTCTCCGCGGTGGAGCCGTACCTCGAGCTCGTGGACCTCCTGCTGGTGATGAGCGTCCACCCGGGGTTCGGCGGGCAGGCCTTCATCCCGGAGGTCCTGCCCAAGGTGGAGGCGGCCCGGGCGGTCGCGGACCGCAACGGTCTGCATCTGGATATCCAGATCGACGGCGGGATCAACCCCGAGACCGCGGTCCTCGCCGCGCGGGCTGGGGCCAACGTGCTGGTGGCGGGGAGCGCGATCTTCCTCCAGCCCGACCCTCCGGGGGCGGCCCGGCGGATCCGGGACGCCGCGGAGTCGGCGCCGGCCTCCGCGTAGGCCTCGCGCACCGCTGGACCCCTGGCCTCCGCGCGAGCGGAGCGAGCGTCCTCGTGAGAGCCTTCGTGGCGCAGTGGAGCACGTCGTCATCCGAAGCCTGGAGCACCTGACCGGCGACTCGGTCCGGCCGGCCGCGGGGTTCGCCGTGGAGACGCGCGACCGGCCCGGCCCCGCGCACAAGGAGGGCTCCGCCCCCGACGACGTCGTGTGGATCCAGCTGGAGGGCGGGCTGTTCGTGGCCCGGGCCCGGATCCGGATCGGGTGGGTCGGCGAGTACTCCAGCGTGGCTGAGGTCCGGGCCCGGACGGCCGGGTCGGCGCTGCACGACCACGACGGGTTCTGGTCGGGCCGCCCCCGGTACGGATACGCCGCGGTGGCTTCCCTGCAGCACGAAGGATGGATCGACGACCCCTTCTGGGCCGGCCCCCGAAGCTACGCCTACGAGTGGGTCCTGCTGGAGAACGACCGCAAGCGGGCGTCCTGGCTCGACCCCAGGCCTCCCCCGCGGGGCGGCGAAGGCCTCAGGGAGCGGTTCGAGGCCTGGCTGGCGGCCCGCTGACCCGAGTCCGGGGGGGCTGGCGATGTGGCGAACGTGAACGGGGCCGGGTTCCCTCCTCGGGAGACCCGGCCCGGTTCGTTGCCGTCGTTGCTCGCTCGCGAGACGCTTCGGAGGATCGGATCCGCCGCCCGGTGCGACCATGTCCGGGTTCGCGAGGTCGGTGAGCTGGTTGGATTCCGCCGGGCCGCGCCCGGCGACGGGCGAGGTGGTCAGACCCCGGCCCGCGGGCGACGGCTCAGCAGCCAGTCACCTCGAGGGTCGCATCGCTATCTGGCAGCTGGACCACCTCCTTTCTCCCGTGCCGCCAATCCTCCGATACGCCCGGCCTTCTGGCAAGCAAGGGAACCGGATTAGGTGATCTTGCGGTACCTGCGAACGGCGAGCGGCGCGAACACCAGGAGGATGACTGCGATCCACGCCAGGGACTGCCACACGTGCGTCGTGGTGGACCCCTGGAGGTGTGCCGTGTGGGCCAAGTCCGGCCCCAGGGTCAGGAACCGAACGGCATCCACCGTGATCGACACGGGGTTGACCTTGGCCCAGGCCTGAAGCCACCCGGGCATGGAGGAAACCGGTACGAACGCGGAGCTGGCGAACACCAGCGGGAAGATCCACACGAAGCTCGCCGCCTGGGCCGACTCGACGTCGCGGACGGCCAGGCCGATGTTCGCGGAGATCCAGGAGAACGCCGAGCCGAACACCACGGCCAGCAGGATGGCCCCCACCGCCGACACGAAGCCGTTGTGGAACCGGAACCCGATGAGGTACCCGACACCGGTCATCAGCAGGACCACGAACAGGTTCCGGACCGTGTCGCCGGTGGTCCGCCCCGCCAGCACCGCCGAGCGGGCCATGGGCAACGAGCGGAACCGGTCGATCATGCCCCGGGAGAGGTCCTCGGCCAGCCCCACCCCGGTCTGGGTCGAGCCGAAGATCACGGTCTGCACGAAGATCCCCGGCATCAGGAAGTCCTTGTAGTCGATCCCCGGGATCGGGATCGCGCCGCCGAACACGTACGCGAACAGCAGCACGAACATCACCGGCTGGATCGTCGAGAACATCAGCAGGGTGGGAACCCGCTGGTACTTCAGCAGGTTCCGCCACGTCATGGCCAGGGCGTCGGACACGACGTGGGATCGCTCGCTCCGGGCACGGGGGCGGGCCGGTGCCGTTGTCGTCGACGCGCTCATCGTGACCTCCTTCCCCTGCGCCGGTCTCGCTTGCCGCCGGCCGCCGCCATCGCCACCTGCTCGCCCTCGTCCTCCAGCGTGGCCTCCTCCGCCGCGTGTCCGGTGAGGGTCATGAACACGTCGTCGAGGGTGGGCCGGCGCAGCGCGAGCTCCGAGAAGTGGATCTGCTCCTGGTCGAGGGCCCGGACCAGCTTCTTGAGGACGGCCGAGCCGTCGCCGTTGTCGGTCCCGACCTGCAGCGTCACCCGGCCTGAGTCCGTCTCGTACTGCGGCTCGGTCTTGCACACGCTCACCAGGACCCGGGCCAGGTCCTCCATCCGGGAGAGGTCGTCCACCCGGAACTCCAGCAGCTCGCCGCCGACCTTCGACTTCAGCTGGTCGGAGGTCCCCTCGGCGATGATCCGCCCCGTGTCGATCACGGCGATCGTGTCGGCCAGACGGTCGGCCTCCTCCAGGTACTGGGTGGTCAGCAGCAGCGTGGTGCCGCCGCCCACGAGCTCCCTGATGATGTCCCACAGGCCCAGGCGGCCCCGTGGGTCGAGTCCGGTGGTGGGCTCGTCGAGGAACAGGACGGGGGGCTCGGCGACGAGCGCGGCGCCGAGGTCGAGGCGACGGCGCATGCCGCCGGAGTACGTCTTCACCATCCGGTCCGCGGCGTGGGCCAGCTCGAACCGCTCCAGGAGGTCGCCGGCCCGCTCGCGGATCGCGTCCTTGGGCAGGTGGTACAGCCGGCCCACCAGCTCGAGGTTCTCCCGGCCGGTGAGCGTCTCGTCCACGGCGGCGAACTGCCCCGCCAGGCCGATCGAGGCCCGCAGCTGCTCGGCGTCCCGAACGACGTCGTAGCCGGCGACGGTCGCCCGCCCCTCGTCGGGCTGGAGCAGGGTGGTGAGGATGCGGACGGCGGTGGTCTTCCCGGCGCCGTTCGGGCCGAGGAGGCCGAGGACGGACCCCGCGGGAACGACGAAGTCGATGCCGTCGAGGGCCACGACGTCACCGAACCTCTTCCGGATCCCCTCGACCACGATGGCGAATTCGGATTGGGCCATGCTGTTCGAACCTTTCGTCCTTCGGTACCCGTCTCGGATAGAGAACGGCAGGCTACCGACGGATACTTTGGGGTGTCAACCTTCCGGGCCACAAAGTGTTCTTGGTAGAATCGGCGAGCATGAGCCCACCGAGGGGTCCGACCCCGTCCGCCGACGACACCTGGGAGCTCGTGTTCCGGTTGTCCTGGATGATGCGCGAGCACTTCCTGTCCACCGCGCGTGAGTTCGACCTGTCCCCGCCCCAGGCCGGGGCCCTCCAGCAGCTCGATCTCGACGCGCCAGTGCCCATGGGCGAGCTGGCCGTGGCCCTGCACTGCGACGCCTCCACCGTCACGGGATTGGTGGACCGGCTGGAATCGCGGGGCCTGGTGGAACGGAAGGCGTCGCCCGGGGACCGGCGCGTGAAGGCGCTGGCCCTCACGGAGGAGGGCCGCGAGGTCCGGGACCGGTTCCGCGAACGGATGAGCGGGGCGCCGGGAAGGATGGCGGCGCTGTCGCCGGAGGACCGGCGGGCCCTGCACGACATCCTGAGCCGGGCGCTCGCCTCGGTCCGGCCGCCGGACCCGGGCGGGATTCGTCATGATGAGTCGGAGCACGCACCCTCGAGGAGGCCGTAGGTGGACGACAAGGACGTCATCGACCGCATCAACGATCTGGCCCACGAGGAGCATCAGCTGTTCGAACGGGCCTCGAAGGAGCCGGGGCTGTCCCCCGGCGAGCACGACCGCATGAAGTTCCTGGAGGTCCAGCTCGACATGTGCTGGGACCTCCTGCACCAGCGCCGGGCCCGCCGCAACGCCGGTCTCGATCCCGACGAGGCCCGGGTCCGGGACGCCGACACCGTCGAGGGCTACGTCGACTAGCGAATCCCTGGACCCTGCCGCCGGCACCCACACCCGCGGGCGGGCTCCGAGCCTGGCCGGCGCTTGCCGGCCGTCTGACCCGGACATCGGTTCCCGCCCGGGCGGACGGCCATGGACCTTGATCGCCTTCGTGACGAATACAGGGTGACTCATGGCCCTCGTCCTGCATGAAGGAGATGCGGGCGTGAACCGCGGAGGTTCTCGCCGGCTCGGTCGTATCCGGGAGGTCGGGGTTCGGGCTGCGATCTCCGGCCGGCGGAGGCTCGTGTGCACCGCCGTGGCGGCCGGGCTCGCCGCGGCGGCCTGCAGCGCGGCCGGGTCCATCGTCGGCGCGCAGGGGGGAGCGGCCGGAACGAGGTCGGCATCCGGCATCCACCGGATCCGTCACGTGATCGTGGTCATGCAGGAGAATCGGTCGTTCGACTCGTACTTCGGGATGTATCCGGGCGCCGACGGCATCCCCAGGCGCCGCAGCATGCCCACCGTGTGCGTCCCCGACTCAGCTCTCCACGCATGCATCCGACCGTTCCATGACCGGTCGCCCGTCAACGAAGGCGGGCCCCATGGGGCCGTGTACTCCTCGGCCGACGTGCACGGCGGCGCCATGGACGGGTTCATCGACAGCGCCATCCATGGAAGTCACGACTTCTGCGTCCGGGAGCCGTTCAACCCGAACTGTTCCGCGCAGGCGGGCCGGCCCGGGCTGCCCGACGTTGTCGGCTACCACGACGCGCGAGAGATCCCGAACTACTGGCGGTACGCAAGGGACTTCGTGCTCCAGGACCGCATGTTCGAGCCGGTGGCGTCGTGGAGCCTCCCTGCCCATCTGTACATGGTGTCGGCGTGGTCGGCGCTGTGCGCACGGGCCGCTGACCCGGCGAGCTGCCGCACGGAGCTCGACGACCCCTCCCGCCGCAGCCTGCAGGCGGACGCCGGACGTCCGCAGTACGCCTGGACCGACGTCACGTACCTCCTCCACCGGGCGGGTGTGAGCTGGGCATACTACGTCACCCCCGGCACGCAGCCGGACTGCGACGACGACGCGATGTTCTGCACCCCGAAGCCGCAGCAGGCCACCACCCCGGACATCTGGAACCCTCTGCCGGAGTTCGCGACGGTCCACCGCGACCAGCAGGTTCGGGACGTCCGGCCGGTGCGCGACTTCTTCCGTTCGGCCCGGGCGGGGACGCTCCCCGCCGTCTCGTGGGTCGTCCCGAACGGCGGGAACAGCGAACACCCGCCCTCGTCGATCCGGGCCGGGCAGGGCTGGGTCACGCGCGTGGTGGACACGGTGATGCGGAGCCCGGACTGGGACTCGAGCGCCATCTTCCTGTCCTGGGACGATTGGGGCGGCTTCTACGACCACGTGGTGCCGCCGCGGGTGGATGGCGCGGGATACGGCATCCGCGTGCCCGGGCTCGTGATCAGCCCGTACGCCCGCCGCGGATTCGTCGACCACCAGACGCTGTCGTTCGACGCGTACCTGAAGTTCATCGAGGACGACTTCCTGGGAGGGCAGCGGCTCGACCCCCGGACGGACGGCCGCCCCGACCCCCGTCCCGACGTCCGGGAGGCCGCGCCCGTCCTGGGCGATCTCCGCCGGGACTTCGCCTTCTCGCGGAGTTCGGTCCGCTGCAGATGGCGATGTGGACGCCGTGGAGGGGTCGCGCCGCGTCCCGCCCCATGGGTATGTTTGGCGGGTGGAGTTCGTGATGACGCTCGTGTGGTACCCGTGGACCGAGGGGGCGGGCGGACTGGCCGGGACGCAGGGGGCGTTCAAGACGCTCGACCTCGGGGTGAAGGGGGTCGCGTGGCCGCGCCTTCCCAACGCGGGCGAGACGATCTTCTTCGACGACGGAGGAGCGGCGGCCATCGAGGCCGTGGGGTGGAAGCTCGACGGAACGCCGTACCTGTACCTCGGCAAGCGCTACGAGAAGAAGGGCGACCAGCTCCAGGCCTGGCTCTCCCGCGGCTTCAAGGAGCGAGCGGCCGCGCCGGTGACCCAGGCGTCCGAGCCCACGGCGCCCACCCCGGCGGCGACGGCGAACGGCGGCGCCGAACCTCCAACCATGCCGGGCCAGCCCGCGGGGAGCTGATCCGGCCCGGGATTCACCTTCCCGCCTGAAGGGCCTTCAGGTCGTCCAGGACCTCGGCGGGGTGTGCCGGGATGTCGGTCACCCGGTAGGCCTTGCGGATCACGCCGTCGGGGTCGATGAGATAGGTCCGGCGCTTCGCGTACTCGGGGCTCTGCTCCTCCGGGTGGCGTTGGGTCTCGTACGCGGTGCCGGCCACGCGGTCGACGTCGGAGAGCAGGCGGAACGGCATCCCGTTCTGGCGGGCGAACTCCTTGTTGTCCTCGGGGGTGTCGAACGAGGCGCCCAGGAGCACGGCGCCGGTCCGTTCGAACTCCGGGGCTCGGTCACGGAACCCCTGGCCCTCCAGCGTTCACCCCGCGGTGAACGCCTTGGGGAACCACCAGAACACGAGACAGGTCCCGCGGAAATCCGCCAGCGAGACCGGGTTGCCGTCCTGGTCCGGGAGCGTGAAGTCCGGAGCGATGTCTCCTTCGGCCAGCATGGATGGGCAGTCTACGTGCCCTCAGGGTTGCGCGACGCCGGGGATGGTGCCGCGGCGGTCGGGCGGGGCCTTTCGTTCGTAGCCCCACTGGCCGGAGAGGCGCTCGGTGCCGGTGGTCTTCTCCAGGCCCTCCGAGGCCATCCGCAGCGCCTCGACCACGCCTGGCACCAGCACCAGGTGCCCGGCGGCGTCCCGGGGCATGTACCAGCGGAACTCGTGCAGCGTCCCCAGCTCGATCAAGGCCTCCCGGATATCCGACCACATCGAGCGCAGCCGGTACAGCAGTGCCACCAGGCCGGACGTGGCGAAGAACGAGTACGGCTCCAGCGTGAGCAGGTGCTCGCGGAGCGCGTCCTCGTCGTCGAACCGCCCCACCTTCCCGGCCAGGTCCTCGGTGTCACTGCGAGCCGTGCACACCACCGCGTGGGGGCGCAGATCGACGAATCCGCCGACCGCCACGTGGTAGTCGCGGAGGTTCTCGAACGAGGTTCCGTCCGGAGCGGCCTCCAAGTGTGACCGGAGGTGGCGATCCACGGACGCGGCATCCGTGATCAGGAGATCCAACGGCGCGGCGTAGTAGCCGGTCCGGAGCCACGTCCGGCCCTCGCGTTGGTACAGGATGGGCGAGCCCAGCGAGGTCACCTGCCACACGGCCCGCAGGACCTCTTCCAGCACCTCCAGGAGCGCCCGCTGCCGCTTCGGGAACAGGGCGTGCTTCCGCGGCGGGGTCAGCCGCATGAGGTCCTCGGGTTCGTCGGCGGAGACCAGCGTGGCGAGCCCGGCGGTCAGCGAGGCCACGTCCCACGCCGCCACGTCCTCGAACGTGAGCTCCCGGGAGCGCTCCACGAAGAAGGCCCGCGCGTCGAATCGCTCGAGGTCCACGTAGGGGTCGATGGCGTCCACGTCGAGCGTTCGCAGCCGGTGCAGCAGGATCAGCAGGGCCAGCGTGTGGAGCTCTCCCTGGTGCTTGGCCGAGCCGAGGTCCTGCAGGGCCATGGGTTCCAGGCCCGACATCTGGGTCGCCCGAAGCGCCGGCTGGGCCAGGAAGTCCAGGACCTGCCGGCTGTTGTCGGTCTCGTCGTAGTAGCAGACGTTCCCGGGGAACCACGGCCGGAGCCGGTCGTCACCGAGCAGCGCCACCGTGGCCAGCATCAGCCCCAACTCGCTGGCGCTGGCCACCCGCATCACGCGGTACAGCGCGTCGGCGTTCGCCACGCTGAAGAACCCGTTCTCGCCGCTGCGGATGGCATAGGAGGGCACCACCGGGTCGCCCCGATCGAACGCCACCGGGCCGGGCTCGGGCGAGTCCCAGGCCACCGTGAGCGGACGGAACACGCGGAGCACCTGGCGCGCCGGCACCGGTCGCCCGGCGGCCCGGCTGGCCCGCGACTCCGCCGGCTGGGACTCCCTGGAGCCGGGGAACACTTCGTCGTCGGCCTCGAACAGGAGCCGGCGGATGCCCCGGTGGAGCGGCACCTGGTCGCGGACCCGGACCTCGTCGATCCCGATGGCGGCGGCGGTGATCAGCACCTTCAGCCCTGCCCGGGAGTACAGCGAGGTGAGGTCGTTCGCGAACCTGGCCTTCTCGGCCACACGGGTGTCCAGGGCAGCGTGCGAGAACCCCATGCGGATGGTGGGCGCGGCGCCGGGGCGAGCGGGGTCCTCGTCGTACATGCCGCCGACCCCTGTGGTGTGGGCGATGAGGACTTCGTCGGCGAGGTTCGCCTTCACCTCGAGGAGGTCGTCGCGGATGGCCTCCACGAACCGCTCCTTGAGCTGCTCCAGCAGCCCCTCGCCGAACCCCTCGACGTGCTGGACGGCGATGCCCAGCTCGTCCTGGTGATACGCGACCAGGCTCGGCACGGGGATCCCCATGACCACCGAACGGAACCGCTGGCGGACGTCGAGATGCTCCGCTGCATAGCGCCGGAGGAACTCGCTGAACGGCCGGGCCGAGGCCACGGCCTTGGCCAGGGCCTCGAACACGGCTTCGGCGTCGTCGGCCGGCCCGGTCCCGATGGACTCCAGGAACTCCGCCGTGACGCGGCGGCGGCCCTCGGGCGGTGTCTGGGCGATGGCCCGGAGCCCCGGCACCGCCGAGACCTCGAACCGCTCCAGCGCCACGAACACCCCGCTGGCCGTGAGGAACCCTTCGCGGACGCGTTCGGGAAGGTGATCGCTGCCGTGGCGAGATTCGACGAACCGGAACAGCCGCCGGGTGAACGCCTGGATCTCGTCGGCGGTCGTGCCGGTCGCCACCAGCACCAGGACGTCGTCGGGGTCCGGCGCGGAGATGGCGAACATCTCCTCGTACATGGAGAGCATCTGCAGGACCGCGGTCCCGCCCACGGCGCCGGTCCCGCCGAGGAACATGTGCGCGTCCCGGTTCCGCTCTCCCGACCGCGCCGCCTGCACCAGCCGGGGGCCGAGCCGTTCCCTCTGGAACCCCACCCGGTTCCCTTCCACTCGGGCCGCCGCAGGCAGTCTATCTGCGGCCCGCGGCGGCACGACCGCCGGATCGAAGGGGCCCAGCCCTTCCGGGACTGATGGCCCTGTCCCAACTCCTCCCCGCGAGAGGAGCATCGGGATTCCGGGGTGACTTGTATGATGTCTGATGTCGAACGACCCGGCCCCGGGATGACGGAAAGGGGGGATGACCAGGGGATCTGCTTGAGCCGTCGACCTCCTCCGCATCAGCGGCGGAGGGTCCCGTGAGGAGGGCAAGATGAGGACTCGACACACCGCGCTGTTTGCCTCCGTGCTCTTGATCGCCGGCGTCGCGCTGGCCGCCTGCGGCGGCAAGGGGGAGGACAAAGGCAACCCCGCCGCCCCCACCAAGGTCTCGTTGCGCCTGCCGTGGATCGTGAACGCCCAGTTCGCCGGGTACTACGTGGCGAAAGACAAGGGCTACTTCGACGACGAGGGCCTGAACGTCACCATCCGTCCCGGGGGCATCGACAAGAACCCCATCACCCTGGTGGCCTCGGGTGCCGACACATTCGGCCTGCACGACACCGGCTCGCTGCTGCTTGCGAGGTCCCAGGACATCCCGGTGGTGGCCGTGGCGACCTTCTACCAGAAGCATCCCGGCGGGGTCCGGCGGTCACCGCCGGCAGGCGGCAGTACCACCTCCAGATCGCTCCGGGGGACGTGGCGCCGTACGTGCTGCTCCCGGGAGACCCCGATCGCGTGGGCCGGATCGGCAAGCACCTCCAGGAGGCTCGGGGGGTCGCGGACCACCGCGAGTTCCGCACGTGGACCGGCTCGTACCACGGCATGCCGGTCTCGGCGACGTCCACCGGGATCGGATGCCCGTCCGCGGCGATCGCCGTGGAGGAGCTGGCGAACGTGGGGGCGACCCATTTCATCCGGGTCGGCAGCACGGGCGCGCTGCAGCCCGAGATGCGGATCGGGGACCTGGTCGTCACGGTTGGGGCCATGCGGAACGAGGGAACCTCGCTGTTCTACGTCCCCGACGGGTTCCCGGCCGTTGCCGACCACTTCCTCACGCGGCACCTGGTCGACGCGGCCCGCGACCTGGCCGCCTCCCGGGGGTTCCGGTTGTGGGTGGGCCTGACGGCATCGGACGACGCCTTCTACGGCGAGTCGCCCGAGCTGATCGAGCGCATGTCCCACCTGGGACTGCTCAGCCTGGAGATGGAGGCGTCGGCGATCTTCACGGTCGCCCACCGTCGCGGGCTCCAGGCGGCCAGCGTGTGCGCGGTGTCGGGCAACCTCATCACCGGGGAGGTCGTGTACGAGCGCGAGAACGACCGGCTGGCCAGGGGATGGGACGACGCGATCGACGTCGCTCTGGAGGCGGTCAGGGCCTATCACTCGACAAGGGACACGGAGCGATGAGGACGGAACGGACGAGGGAGGCGACCGGCGCGGTCGGCGCCATCCGGCTGGACGGTGTGGGCATGACGTTCGCCGGCGACCCATCCGTGCACGCCCTCCGGGACGTGGCCATGGACATCCCGGAAGGCGGGTTCGTCGCCGTGGTCGGTCCATCGGGCTGCGGCAAGTCCACGCTCTTGCGGATCGTCTCGGGGCTGCTCCGACCCACGGCCGGCCGGGTCACCGTGGGAGAGACCGATCCGGAGCATGCCCAGGAACGGGCGCACTTCGGGTTCGTCTTCCAGGACCCGGTGCTGCTCTCCTGGCTCCGGGCCATCGACAACGTGGTCCTGGCCACGAAGGTCCTGGGGCGAAGGAGCCCGGTGCGTGGTGACGAGGCCGTCCAGCGCGCCATGGCCCTGCTCCAGGACGTGGGTCTGGGGGGGTTCGAGCGGCACTACCCGGCGCAGCTTTCGGGCGGGATGCGCCAGCGGGTCTCCCTGGCCCGAGCCCTCGTGTACCGCCCACCCATCCTGCTCATGGACGAGCCCTTCGGCGCGCTGGACGAGTTCACCAGGGACGGCCTGAACCTCATGCTGCTCGACGTCTGGGAGCGCTACCGGGCCACCGTGGTGTTCGTCACCCACAGCATCGCCGAGGCCCTGTTCCTGGCGGATCAGGTCGTGGTGCTCTCGGCCCGCCCCGGTTCGGTCATCCGTCGTGTGGAGGTCCCCTTCGCGCGCCCCCGGCGCTTCGAGATCCGGTTCACGCCGGGGTTCACCTCTCTGGTCGCGGAGCTTCGCGCCCTGCTGGAGGAGCAGGAGGTGGCGGACGGTGGGCGCTGAGATACGTGCCGCAGGTGGCGGTGCGGGACGCCGCCTGGCGGCTCGGTGGCTGCCCGCGCTGGTCCTGTTTCTGGCCAGCCTCGGGCTGTGGCAGGTGCTGGTCGACGCGATGAACGTCCGCCGTTACGTGCTCCCCAGCCCCGCCGACATCGGCGGCGTGATCGCCGAGGACTGGGCCAGGCTGCTCCGACACGTCGGGTGGACGATGGTGGAGGCTGTGGGCGGCTTCGCGCTCGGCAGCGCGGCGGCCTTCGTGGCCGCCGTGATGTTCGTCCACGTCCGGATGGTCGAACGGGCCATGTATCCCTGGGCCATCATCCTGCAGACGGTCCCCGTCATCGCGATCGCCCCGCTCCTGACGATCTGGCTGGGCTTCGGAATCGCTCCGAAGGTCGTGATCGCGGCGATCGTGTGCTTCTTCCCAGTGCTGGTGAACACGACCCGGGGCCTCCGCGCCGCGAGCCCCGAGACCATGGAGCTCATGCAGATCCTTTCGGCCTCCCGGTGGCAGGTGTTCCGCCGCGTCAGGGTGATCACCGCGCTGCCGTTCCTGATGGCCGCCCTGAAGATCGCGGCGACCCTCAGCGCGATCGGCGCCATCGTCGGTGAGTTCACGGGGGCGGACCGGGGGATCGGCTACGTGGTGGTCTCGGCGGGCTACCGGCTGGATGCACCCGAGCTGTTCGCGGGCATCGCGTTCTCGTGCCTGGCGGCCGTACTGTTCTTCGGGGCCGTGACCGCCCTCGAACGAGCCGTGCTGTACTGGCCGGGAGCTCGGGCCGGGGCCTGAGGGCCCGAGGATGGGCGCCGCCCGGGGAGTCGAAGGGAGTGGAACAGAAGTGACCGAGCCCACGAGCCTGGAGCCTCGAACCGCGGGGCCGGGCGAACAGGACGAGTCCCCGCGGGGGAGATCCCGTCGGCGACGTCGTCTCCTTCCCCGCCGCCCCCTGCGCGTCGAGGTGTATTCCGACATCGCCGGGCGCATCCGTTCGGGGGAGCTCGCCCCTGGTGCCCAGATCCCCGCCGAATACGACCTCGTCGAGGAGTACGGCGTGAGCCGGACCGTCATCCGCGAGGCGATGATCCTCCTCGAGGAGGACCATTGGCTCGAGAATCGGCCCGGCAACGGACGATTCGTGACCTCGACGGTCCCGGATCTCGGGCTGTCGCGGCTCCGCCCGATCAACGACCTCCTGGCAGAACAGGTGGGGAGGACCAGCGCCAGGCTCCTGCGCATCGTGGGTGAGCCGGCCACCGAGTTCGTCGCCGCCGGGCTCGACGTGCACGCTGGAGCCCCCACGGTGCTCGCCGAGTACCTCATCATCGAGGAAGCCTCGAGCAAGCCGCTGGCCTACTGCCTGGACTGGATCCCCGCCTCACTGATGGCTCGGGATGCCCTGGCCGGGGGCTTTGCCGGGTCCGTCCTCGGCACGCTCATCGCCGACGGGGTGACGCTGGGCGGTGCGCGGATGACCATCGACGCGGGCACGGCCGGATCGCACAGGGCCCACCTCCTCGGTATCCAGCCAAGCCATCCGATCCTGTTGCTCGAGATGGTGGTCACCGATGCCGGAGGCCGCCCCGTGCTCACGACCAAGCACCACCTGCGGAGCGACGTGGCGACCCTCAGCATCGCCCTGGAGGTCTAGAGCGGCGACCGCCGTCAGGCGTGGGCGGTCTCCTTGAGGCCGAAGGCCTTGGAGACGACGGGCTTGCGGAGCTTCCAGATGAAGCTGTCGTACCAGAAGTGCAGGATGCCGAGGGAGTACACCGTGATCGAGTACGCGTGGTCCGGGAGGTGGGTGCCGAGGCCCTGGTCCACCTCGTAGATCACGCCGAGGAACGCCGCCAGGAACAGGAGCCGGCCCCACGTGGTGTACGTGAGCTTGCCGAGAACGGTGGAGGTGTCACGGGTCTTCGCGTACCGGCTCTGCATGGTCTTGTACACGACCACGAAGTACTCGATGGCGTGGGCCGCGACGTAGGCGATGAACCCGGCCAGCGGGTCGTACGCGATGGACGCGATCAGGAGCAGCGAGGACACCTGGTACACCCACTTGGCGCGGTTGGCCCGATCGAGGTTCGCCCGCTCCTGACGGACCACCAGCACCGTGAACACTGCGGCGAGGGCGATGGCGGGGAACAGCAGCCACAGCGCGTAGGGGCGAACCCAGGCCAGGTCGCGGATGGCGTTGGCGTTCGTGGAGTCGAGCATCACCCGGGCCAGCTGGTCCAGGACCTTCGGCGTGCTCCCCACGATCACCAGGGCCGCCACCATCCATGAGAACAGCACGCCGCGGTCCAGGCGGGCCGAGCCGTACCCGGCCTTCCGCCCGTAGATCCGCGACAGCCCGTAGCGCTGCTGCAGCGTGTGGACGGTGTTCCAGATCGCCGCGATCGGCACGATGACCCACAGGTCGAGCAGCACGGCCATCGTGATCAGCCCCACGGCGACCAGGGGGCTCCACGTGAACAGCTTCCGGCGCAGCTCGAACTGGCGCTTGTCGCCGTACACCAGCGCGAGCGTCAGCGGCTGGTGGAGCAGCGAGAGCACGAACGCCCCGTTGAACAGGACGTTCAGCAGGTGGTCGTTCCCCTGCCGCCCGGTCAGCCAGTGCGCGCCCAGGAACAGCGGCACCCAGCACAGGGCCACGAACAGATCGGCCCGCGCCCCATAGATCCATCCCAGAGACGGCGCCGCGGTGGACGGCGCCGTCGTGGTTGGCGCCTGAGCCCGCGCCATCGTGCTCCTCCCCACCCGTCTCTCCCTGGACCTGGAAGCTGCTGCGGGAGGCTACCCCCAGACCCGCCAGGTGCTCAAGAGGAGGGTCATGGGATGCGAGCCGTCAGGCGGCCAGGCCGTCGAGGGCCTCGAGGTCGTCGCCGGTGAGCTCGAGCTCGGCGGCGGCCACGTTCTCCTCCAGGTGGGCCACCTTCGACGTGCCGGGGATGGGGAGCATCACCGGGGAGCGCCGGAGGAGCCACGCCAGCGCGACCTGGCCTGGGGTGGCGCCGAGGCGCTCCGCGGCCCGGGCCAGCGGCGAACCGGACTTGGCCAGGTCCCCGGCGGCGAACGGGTACCACGGGAGGAACGCCAGGCCGTCGGCCTCGCACCGCTCCAGGACGTCCTCGGAGCCCCGGTCGCTCACGTTGAACCGGTTCTGTACGGAGACCACGTCGACCAGCTCGCGGGCCCGTTCGAGCTGCTGGACGGTGACGTTCGACAGGCCGATGTGGCGGATCTTCCCCTCGTCCTGGAGCTCCCTGAACGTGCCGAGCGAGTCTTCGAACGGGACCTTCCGGTCGGGCCGGTGGAACTGGTACAGGTCGATCCGATCGACCCGGAGGCGCTGCAGCGATCCCTCGCACGACTTCCGGATGTGGCCGGGGTTCCCTCTCGGGTGCCACTGCCCGGGGCCGGAGCGGACCAGTCCGGCCTTCGTCGCGATCACCAGGTGTGCGGGGTACGGGGCGAGGGCCTCGGAGATGAGCTCCTCGCTCACGCCGGGGCCGTAGGAGTCGGCCGTGTCGATGAAGCTCACCCCGAGCTCGACGGCTCGGCGCAGGACCCGGATGCACTCGTCCCGGTCGGCCGGCTCTCCCCAGATCCCCCGTCCGGTGAGCCGCATGGCGCCGAACCCCATCCGGTTCACCGTGAGATCGCCGCCGATGGTCACCGTGCCGGCCCCGGCCGCGGGCTTCCTCGCGTCGGTCATAGGCTCGCCTCCTCGTCCTCCCCCTCCTCCGCAACGTTCCCAACCACGGCGACCGCCCACGCCTTCCCCGGCTCGCCGAACAGGATGTCGAGCACGGCATCCGTGTACGACAGATTCGGGAGCACCGCGTCGGCGCCGATGCCGTGGAGCTCGTCGAACGGGATGCGGCCGGTGGCCACCAGCAGGCACCGGGCTCCGCCGGCCCGGGCGCACGCCAGGTCGCGGTCCGTGTCGCCGATCACCCACGTCGCCCCCGGCGTCGAACCGTACCGCTCGCGCACCCGCTCCACGGCGATCGGGACCAGTCGGTCCCGTTCCTGATGGTCGCTGCCGAACGCGCCCACGTCGAGATCCAGGAACCGTTCCAGGCCGAACGCCGACACCTTCACCCGGGTGTTCACCGCGAGGTTCCCGGTGAGCACGGACTGGACCACGTCGGCCCGCGCGTGGAGGCGCTCCAGCAGGTCGAGGACGCCGGGGTGAACCCGGCCCTCCCGGGCGATCCGGTCGCTTCCCTCGGCGACGTGCTCCGCCAGAGCGGCCAGGACGTCGGGAAGGAGCTCCCGAGCCTCAGCCCTCCCGAGGCCCGCTCGCTCCAGGATCTCGAGAGCGATCAGGGGATCGGTCTTCCCGCTCATCTGGACACCGTTGTCGGGGACCTCACGGGCGAGCACACTGCCCGCCGCGGCGAAGAACGCGTCCCGTCCCGTGGGCCCCGCGGACAGCAGCGTGCCGTCCACGTCCCACAGGATCAACCGCCGGATCTGCCGGTGCCCTCCGTCGCGCATCCCCACCAGCGTACGGGCGCCGGAACCGATCCTATCGAAGCTTCGCGGCAAGCGCCGAGAGCCGCTCCCCGTCGACAGGGGATCCATGGCCGGGAACGATCCGCGACGCGTCGAGCGCCGCGATCCTCCTGATGGACTCGCGATTCCTCTCCGGGTCCTGGGTGACGCGCCGCCACGAGGGGCGGAGCGGACCGAGGTGCCACACGAGGTCGCCGACGAAGATCGTGTCGAGGTCGGGGGCCTGCACCGCGATGTGCCCGGCGGTGTGTCCGGGCGCCGGGAGTGCGACCAACCCACCGTCGAGGTGCTCCCGGTCGGTCACCGCGTGGTCGACCGGCAGCCGCGGGAACTTGGTGAGGCTCTCGTAGACGGTCCTCATGATGCGGTCGACCGGCCTCGGGTACTCGCCATTTCCCTCGATGACCGCCACGTCCTCCGCGCCGGCCACGACGATCGCGCCGGTGGCCTCCTTCAGGGCCTTGGCGTCGCCGGCGTGGTCGCCGTGGCAGTGCGTGAGCACGATCTGGCGCACGTCCTCGGGCTTCCGGCCGGCCTTCTCCAGCGCTCCCAGGATCCGCTTCACGGAGCCGGGTGTACCGGTGTCGATGATCGAGAGCACGCCGCGGTGCTCGACCAGGAACAGCGCGACGGCCTCCTTCACGCCGCCGCTCACACGTATCACCGTGGGGTCCACTCGGGGAGCGTGATGTCTCCGGGCCCGACGCGCAAGCCGCCGCACGCCGGCAATCCCGGCCTGCCTGCCCCGGCGTATCACCGGCCGACTGGCTGCACGGGGCCGTTCGGTCGCGGCATGGGCGCTCGTGGGGCTGACCGAGGTGGGCTCCGGGCCCCGGGACATCGTGCTCGTGGGGCCCGAGCTGTGGGTCGCGAGTTTCGACGATGGCACGGTCTCGCGGTTTCGGCTGACCCCCTGATGGCCCCGCGCCGGCGCGACGGCGGTTCCGAACCCGCCACAATGGGGCCGTGCGTACCGGGCGAACCGAACGGCGGCTGTTCCGGCTGAACGACGAACTCCAACGGCTCCGGCGGGAAGCGGAGCTGGCCGAGGGCGAGCTCCAGATGCACCGCCACCTGGCCGACGACGCCGAGCGGGACGCAGTGGTGTGGCCGGGCGAGCGAGCCGAGGCCCGCCAGACCGCCAAGGACGTGGCCCGGCTCCAGGCCGCCCTGGCCGACACCCACCGGAAGCTCGCCGCGGTCGAGGAGAAGCGCCGTGACCTCCTCTCCCGCCTCGGCGACCTCGGCTAAGTGCTCCGCCTCGGTCTCAGGCGGCTCCGGTGGTGAACGCGAGGTCGGCGATGTCGATGACCCCGGCCCCGGTCCGGTTGAACCGCAGCTCCACCGCGCGGATGTCGGTGAGATCCACCGCCGTGAACTTCGCCAGCGGGAACCGGACCTGGTTCAGGATGAAGTGGTTGGTCCCGCGGGCCAGGGCGTCGTTCCCCACCGTCGAGGCCGCCACCCGCGCCACGTTCCCGCCACCGTCCTCGAGGACCACCGTGAGGTTCTGGAGCTCGATGCCCCCGCCGACCCCGTAGCCGGTGTTCATCCCGGCCCGGAACTGCAGCGCGTCGAACCCGGACACGTCCTCGGTGCCGGGCACCATCTCGAACCCGACCGACGCGCTCGGTGTCGTCCACCCGATCACCCCCTGGCCGAGTCCGGGGAGGTGGATGTCCCGGTATCCGCCCCGGCCCGGCACGCAGGGAAGCTCGTAGGTGTCCGAGCACCAGCCGTACGCCGCCAGGTCCTCCGGGGTGACGTCGCCGCCGAGCTCGGTCGTCCCCAGCCCGCCGGGGCCGTCGAACCGGTCGATGTCCCGGCGGCGGTCGGGCATGTCCGGCGCCAGGTAGCTCACCAGGACCTGCGCCGGGGCCACCCCGGGCGGGACCCTGGCCCCGGTCCACACGGAATCCAGCGCCAGGTCGTTCCCGACGTACCGCCGGAAGAAGTCGACGACGTACGCCGAGCCCGCGTGGCGCTCCACTCCGGCGCTGAGGCGCTCCCCGCACCTCGAGAACCGCCCGTCGTCGAACGCGCCGGGGAAGCCACCGCCCGGGGACCACACCGTGTTGAAGAAGTTGTGGTTGGCGCCGAACACCGTGACGGTGTGCTTGGGGGCCGGATCGCCGGCGACGCGGTACCGAGCGTCGTCGAAGAAGTGGACGCCTTGGAGGTCGGACACGTCGCCGTCGCAGGACGGCAGGATCACGGCGAGCGGCACGCGGTTCAGGGTCCTCCGCGTGAAGTCCACCGGCGCGAGCGGCAGGACCGCGTCGATCCCGTACGGGTGGGTGCGGGCCCGGTCCACGATCACGTTCCACACCGCGCCCTCGCCGCCCCGGGAGTGGCCCATGGTCCCGATCCGGGTGAGGTCGATCTTGCCGACGAACCTCGTCCCGAACGGGACCCCGCCCACGGCGTTCCAGTGGCGCCACAGGTCGATGTGCCGTTCGATGAGGAGACCCCGCTGGCGCATCCCGGTGTCGTTCACGAAGTTCCCGAGGACGTTCACGCCGTTGCCGCTCACCGACACCACGACGAACCCGAACCCCGCCAGGCGCTGCGCGATGTAGTCGTAGCCCTTGTAGTTCGGGATGGGCGTCCACCCGTGCTTGCACGGCCACCGGTAGTCCGCCCGGTTCCCCAGGTAGCACGTGGAGTGGTTGCCGTGGAGGAACAGCACCAGCGGGAACGGCCCGCCGGCCAGTCCCTTCGGGTAGTGGACGTCGCCGGTGAGTTCGACCCTCCCGCCGAGCCCGGACGGCTGCCAGACCTGGGTGCCGAAGTCGTACGTGGCGTGGGCCACCTGGAAGGGCCCCTGGGCCAGCCGGCCGAACGAGGCCCGGAGGGCCGTGCCGGCCGTGGCGTCGGTGGATCCGGAGCCCGAGCTGCCGGTGGCCACGCCGAAGGGAGCCTTGCTCTCGGGCCGCGCGGCGATCGTCGCGGTGAGGACGGCCCGGCGGCCCGTGATCGTTCGCACCGCGTCCTCGCCTGGAACCGGGATGCCGTACCCCACGGGCGTGGAGCCGGCGAAGACCACGTACCGGAGGTCCCGCGGCGGGAACGTCCCGGCCAGGCGGACCCGGTACAGCGTGCCGGATGCGCGGAAGCCGGCTGGAGCGGTGACCCGCTCCACCACCAGGCCCGGCTCCCGGCGGACCACGGTCCCGTGGGCGGACATGGCCGAAGCCACGACCCGGGCCGGCAGCGCCGGCACCGGGGCCGGCCGTTCGAGCGGCGTGGCCCGGAAGCCCACTCCGTCAGACCCCGCGTGGGCCGTCCCGCCCGCCGGCCCCGCCACCGTGAGGGCGGCGGCCACGACCGCCGCGAACGCTCGTGCTCGCATCGATTCCTCCCCGCTGTTCGCCACCGCAGGCTGGCCCCGGCGTGTGCGCGTGACCCCGATCCGCCGAGTCTGTCCCTCCGGTCCCGGAACGGCAAGGCCCGAGACCTTCGCCCCAACAGACGCCGGCAGTACGCGTCCCGTTCCCCCGGCGGGCCGCGTACGCTGAGCCGGATGCCGGAGACCGCCGATCGGACGCTGACGCAGCGTCACCTGAACCGGGCCCTGCTGGCGCGGCAGATGCTGCTGGAGCGGGGGCGGATGGCGCTCCCCAGGGCGCTCGAGCGGATCTGCGGGATCCAGGCCCAGTACGCACCATCGATGTACGTCGGGCTGTGGACGCGGCTGGAGGGGTTCCGGCGGGACCACCTTACTCGGGCCCTGGAGCGGCGGACGGTGGTCCAGGGGACGCTGATGCGGACCACCATCCACCTGGTGTCGGCCGGCGACTACTGGTCCATGGCCCTGGCCGTCCGGGATGCACGCCGGCAGTGGTGGTTGAAGTCGGCGCAGGAGAAGGCGGATACCCGCGACCTCGCCGCGACCGCCCGGAAGGTCCGCCGCCGGCTGGCCGAGGGGCCCATGCGCCACGCCGAGATCGAGGAGCTGGCGGGCCGGGGCGCCAGCCGGGTGGTCGGCGTGGGGCTGTGGATCGACCTGGTCCGGGTCCCGCCGTCGGGCACGTGGGATCGCCGCCGGGCCGACCAGTACGCCGCGGCCCGGGACTGGCTGGGGCCGACTGAGGTGTCCGTCGAGGAGGGCCTGGAGTTCCTGGTCCGCCGCTACCTGGGGGGGTTCGGGCCGGCCACGCGCCAGGACGTGGCGAGCTTCGCCGGGCTCCCCGTCCGCGAGATCGCGCCGGTCCTGGAGCGGCTGGAGCTTCGCCGGTTCCGCGGCGAGGACGGGCAGGAGCTGATCGACCTCCCCCGTGCCCCCCTCCCCGACCCCGAGACCCCGGCTCCGGTGCGGTTCCTCCCGACGTGGGACTCCACGCTCCTGGCGCACGCCCGGCGAACCGGCATCCTTCCCGAGCCATACCGCGCCCGCGTGTTCAACACGAGGAACCCGCAATCCCTCTCGACGTTCCTGGTGGACGGCGTCGTGGCCGGGTCATGGCGATACGAGAACGGGCGCGTGAGGATCGACCCGTTCGAGCCTCTCGACCCGGCCGTCCGGCGGGACCTGGCCGAGGAGGCCGAGCGCCTGACCGAGTTCCACGCCTGACCGGCCGACCCCCCGGCCCGCGCCTGGCCGCGGCGGCCGCCGGTCGAGCGCGGCCCTGTCCGCAGGGTTCAGCGCTCACCGAGCCGGCGGAGGAAGGAGCCTGACGATGTCACGCGTGCGCCGAGGTCCCTGACCCGTTCAGCCAGGCGAGCGTCGGAGGTGACCACCCGGATGGACGAGGGATCCTGGTCCGCGGACACCATCTCGAAGATCTCGTGGTCTGCCGCGTTCCTCCCCCGGCGCCCGGGGAACGCCACCTCCACGCCCTCGTGTGAGCCCGGCTCGAGGTCGGGCGGCCTGCGGTCGAACACCACCGTCACGCGATCCCCGGTCCTCGCCGCGAACGCCTGGAGCGTCCCGACCATCCGGTGCACGGCCCGGTCGGGGTCGTTCCACCACCGGTCCGGTCGCGACCCGATGACGTTCATCCCGTCCACGATCCACCGAAGTCGATCCGACATGAGGCTCGGGTCGATCGTCCCACGCCCGGCGCCGCCCTGGACTGCGGCGGGTGATTACGTGTCCGTCGTGCGGGCGAGAGGTGTGGCCGGAGTTCGCGCCTGATCCTCGTCCATCCCCACGCCGCCGGCATGGCCCGCCGGCTCGACTCGCCCATGATCGGCCGGAGCCGGCAGCTGCGGCAGCTGGTGGAAGCGTTCCGAACGGCCGTGGACGAACGAGCTTGCTTCCTGTTCGCGGTCCTCGGCTCGCCGGGGGTCGGGAAGTCCCGCCTGACCGACGAGTTCGTCCAGTCGGTCGCCGTCGAGGCCACGGTCCCCCGGGGCCGGTGCCTCTCGTACGGCCAGGGGATCACGTTCTTCCCCGTGGTCGAGATTCTCCAGCAGGCCTCCGGGATCGGCGAGGTGGAATCCACCGAGGCGACCCGGGCCCGGCTCATGGACGTCCTCGGCGACAGCCCCCAGGCCTCGGTGGTGGCCGACCAGCTCCTGCTCATGACCGGCTCGGCGGAGAGCGGCGTCGGAACCGAGGAGCTGTTCTGGGCCGTTCGCTATCTCCTGTGGAAACGATGGCCCGGCGGCGGCCGCTGGTGGTGGTCGTCGACGACATCCACTGGGCCGAACCGACCCTCCTCGACCTCATCGACCACGTCGCCGACTGGAGCCGGGACGCGCCGATCCTGGTGGTGTGTCCGGCCCGGCCCGAGCTGCTCGACGTGCGACGGGGATGGGGCGGCTGGAAGATCAACGCCACAACCATCCTCCTCGAGCCGCTCAGCGAGGCCGAATACCAGGACCTGATCGCGAACCTCCTGGGCCGGGCGGAGCTGGACGAGGGGATCCGCCGGCGCATCGCGGAGGCGGCGGAGGGCAATCCCCTGTTCGTCGAGCAGAAGCTCGCGATGCTCATCGACGACGGGCATCTCCAGGAACGCGATGGCGAATGGCAGGCGGCCGGCGAGCTTGGCGAGGTGGCGGTGCCACCCTCGGTGACGGCGCTGCTCTCGGCGAGGCTGGACCGGCTGGACCCCGACGAGCGGAGGGTCATCGCGCGGGCAGCGGTGGAGGGCAAGGAGTTCCACGCCGGCTCGGTGGCGGCCCTCCTCGACGAACCGGACCGGCCCGCCCTCCTCGATCGCCTCCGAACGCTGGTCCGCCGGGAGCTGATTCATCCGACCCGGGATCGGACCTCCCCGGCGAGCAGGCCTACCGCTTCCGGCACCGGCTGATCCCGGACGCCGCGTACGAGTCAATCCCCAAGCGAGCCCGGGCCGCGCTGCACCGGCAGTTCGCAACGTGGCTGGAGGGGACCACCGAGGCTCGCACCGCCGACTTCGCCGAGATCGTCGGGTACCACCTCGAGCCGTCATTCCTGCTCCGGGCCGAGCTCGGACCCGCGGACGAGGACGCCCGGGCCGACGGAAGGAGGGCGGCCCAGCTCCTGACCGCCGCCGGCGCCCGCGCGTACGACCGGCAGGACGTCAAGGCCGCGCAGAACCTGTTCGCGCGTTCGGTCGCCCTGGTGCCGCGCCCGGACCCGTCACGGGTGCAGTCGTCGATCGCCCTGGCTCGCACGTTGATCGACACGACGGCGTTCCTTCGGGCCATCACGCGGGAGTCCGGTTCGGTTCCGGCACGGCGGAAGATCGACGGCACCGAACTCACTGCAACGCCAGGAGCTCCTCGATCTCGGCCGTTTGCAGGAACCGCTCCCGTTCCTGCTCGTCGAGGCCCTTGGCGAACTCCTGCACGGCCGTTCGGGCCAACCCGGCCGCGTCCGTGGCGCCGTCGTCGTTTCCCTGCGCGAACCTGGCCCGGGCCAGCTCGGCCGCGGCTCGCCACCGAAGCGCCAGGTGGCCGATCCGTCCGGCCAGTTCGAGGGCCTGTTCGAGCGAGGGAACGGCCTCGCCGGGGCGTCGGGCCGCCTGGAAGGCCTGTCCCAGGACGATCCGGGACTGCGCAAGGTACTTCCACCGGGGCATCACCCCGGCCTCCTCCACCGACGCGGACGCCATCTCGATGGCGTCGTCGCTCCGCCCGGCCGCCAGCGCCACGGCGGCCTGCGCCTCGGCCAGCCGGGTGGAGAACAGTTGCCGGTGGAGGCCCTTGGTCGCCCGGGCCATCTCCCACAGCCGCGGCAGGGCCTGCTCGGCCCGTCCGACCTCCCCGTCCGCGAGGTCGAGGAGCATCAGGTCGATGGCCGCGCTGCCGATCCCCGGCGGGAACGCCGCCCGGCGGGCCAGCTCCGCCCCCTCCTCGCTCATCCGGCGGGCCTCCGGGTAGTCCATGACGAGCTCCCGCACGGTCCCCGCCCACATGTTCATCGAACGCGAGGAGAACCGGGGGAGGCCCTCCCACTCCAGCCCGAGCGACACCGAGCGGTCGAACCACCTGACTGCCTCGGACATCCGGCCGCCCACGGCCAGGGCCATGGCCACGTGCGCCATGGACTGCGTCGTGGTCTCCAGGGACTGGACCTCCAGGCCGAGGTCGACGGCCCGCTCCGAGTGCATCGCGGCCTCGGCGAACTGGCCCCGCCAGTACGCGTACAGGCCCAGGAACATCACCGCGAACGCGTAGTCGGGATTGCCCACCCGAGCGTCCTCGGGCCAGGAGTCCACGGCCCGCTGGGCCATGTCGACGGCGGCGTCAAAGTGGCCCCCCATGGCCTCGGCGTTCGACAGAAGGGTGAGAGCGCGGGCCTGCAGCGCGGGGTCCCCCAGCGCTTGAGCGGCCTCCGCCGCCGCCGGGGCGAACCGGCTGACGCTCTCTGGATCCACCATGGTCACGGCGGCGTGGGCACGTTCGATGAGCGCCTCGGCCCTGTCCGAGCCTTCGAGGTCAGGGAGGGCCGCCTCGAGGTCCTCCATCGCCCGGGGATGGACCCCGGCCGCCGCGTGGGCCCGGGCCCGGAGGACCCTGATCCCGGGGCCTCGGTCGACCATCCCGGCGTCGTCCAGCAGCGCGAGGGCCCGGGTCAGGAGCTCGGCGGCCTCCACCTTGGCCCACGCCCGGGACGCATGGTCGGCGGCCACCAGCAGGTAGTCGACGGCGCGGCGGGCGTCCGCTCCCTCCTGCCAGTGGTGGGCCAGGAGCGCCGCCATCTCGGAGGTCCGTTCGCCCAGGCGCTCCTCCAACCAGGCCGCCACGGCGGCGTGCTGCACGCGGCGGGTGGCCTTCGGCACCATCCCGTAGGCCACCTCGCGGATCAGGGGGTGCTTGAACGAGAACTCCTCGGCGCCGGGGATGGTCGAGGTGGTGGCCCTGCGGATGAGACCCCGGCCCTCCAGGCGCTCCAGCGCCTCGCTCCCCAGCCCGGTCTGCGTCGTGGCCCCGGCCAGGGTCTCGACCGCCCCGTCCCAGAACACGTCGCCGACCACGGAGGCGTCCTGGATGACCCGCCGCTCCGGTGCCGGGAGCAGGTCCAGGCGAGCGGTGATGATGGCCTTCACGGAGGTCGGCAGCTCCTCGTGGTCATCCTCGTGCCGCCCGGCCACCGTCGCGGCGAGCTCCTCCAGGAACAGGGGGTTGCCCCCACCTGCGCGGACCAGCCGGTCGGCGGCCCCCGCGGCAGTCGAGCTGAGGAGCACGCCGGCCAGCTCGCGGGCGGCTCCGTCGGGCAGCGGTTCCAGGGTCACCGCGGTGTAGGCGGGCTGGCCCGCGCCCCACGTGGGCTGGTCGTCCAGGAGCTCCGGGCGGGCCGTGCACAGGACCACCAGGGGCACGTCGTGGACCCGCGAGGAGACGGCGCCGATGAGGTCGAGCTCGGTCTGGTCCGCCCAGTGCACGTCCTCGAACATGATCAGCGTGGGCCGCTCACGGGCCAGCGCCCCCACAAACCGCCGGATGGCCAGGAAGATGCCCGGGCGGTCGGTCGATCCCTCCCCCTCGTCGATGCCCACCGCGACGGCCAGCTTGGCCGCGACATCCGGCTCCTCCGCCCCGAACAGCGACCGAACGAGCCCGGCCACCCGCTGGCGGGCCGCGTCGGGGTCCATGCCGAGGTCCAGGCCGGCCAGGGCCCGGACCTGTTCGGCGAACGCCCCGTAGCCCGAGCCGCCGCCGTATGGCAGTGACCGTCCCACCAGGATCCGGGCTCCGCCGGCGGTGAGGCGCGTGGCCAGCTCCCGGGCCAGGCGGCTCTTGCCCATGCCCGGCGGCGCGAACAGCGTCACCAGGTGGGGACGCCGTTCGTTCACCGTCCTCGACCACAGCCCGAGGAGCATCTCCAGCTCGGGGTCCCGGCCGATGAGAGGGGCGCGCATGCCCACCTCGCGGTGGGCCGGGCCGGCGATCGGCTCCACGGCGCGCCAGGCCTCCACCACGTCCTGCTTGCCCTTCGCCGAGACCGGGCCCACCGGCTCGAACCGGATGGTCCGGTGGGCGGCGCGATACGTCTCGGCACCCACCAGGACCTCGCCGGCGGCCGCCGAGCTCATCAGGCGGGCGGCCGTGTTCGTGGTGTCGCCCATGACGGTGTAGTCGCGCCGCTCGCGGGGCCCGACCTGGGCGGCCATCACCTCGCCGGTGTTCACGCCCGCGTGCACGCGCAGCGGGGTCCCGTCCGGCGCGAGGCCGGACGAGGCCACGGCGTCCCGCATGGCCAGCGCGGCGCGCACGGCCCGCTCAGGGTCGTCCTCGTGCGCCACCGGCGCGCCGAACACGGCCATCACGGCATCGCCCATCACGGATGTGACGGTGCCCCCGAACCGCTGGACCTCCTGGCCCATGAGCTCCGCGGAGCGGTCGGCCAGGGAGCGGACGTCCTCGGGGTCCATTCGTTCGGACAGGGAGGTGAAGCCGGAGAGGTCGGCGAACACCACCGTGACCCACCGGCGTTCCTCGGCCGGCGCCGCCCCGGGCGAGGCCGCCGTCCCCTCCACCAGGCGGCTCCCGCAGGAGCCGCAGAACGCGAAGTCGAGCGGGTTGTCGGCCCCGCAGCTCGGGCAGGCCCGCCGGAGCGACGTGCCGCACCGGCCGCAGAACCGCTGCGCGGGCTCGTTCTGTAAGCCACAGGAGGGACAGGCGATCACGTCGTCCTCGCGGTCCGAAGGGCGGCCCAATTATGCGCTCCGGCCCCGGCGGCAGGGAACCCGAGGTCAACCTCCGGGTTGATGCGCGGCCCGGGCGGGCGCCCCTAAGGTGCGGGTTGTGGACGATGGCGTGTCTCTGGTCCGGCGCCTCCGGACCGTCAGCCCGGCGGTCGTGGACTCGGTCCTGGCGGCGGTGCTGTTCGCGGTGGCGATGGTGGAGACGATCACCGAGCTCGACTGCCATTGCGTCACGCGAACGGACGTCACGCTGACGGTCGGGTTCCTGCTGGCGATGACGGTCCCCCTGGTGGGACGGCGACGTCACCCGTTCGTGGTGTTGACCGTCGTGGGACTGGCGAAGGTCCTGTACAGCGACATCCTCGACATGCAGCCCGATCCCGTCACCGCGGTGTTCCCCGTCCTGCTCGCCGTGTACTCGGTGGCCGCCTACGCGCGGAGGTCCCTGGCGGTCGCGGGAGGGATCCTCACGCTGATCGCCCTGGTGGTCTTCAACATCTCGGAGCTCGGGAGCGATTTCGCCGACCTGGCCACCCAGTTCGCGTTCCTGGGGGGCGCGTGGATCGTCGGCGACAACACCCGGTACCGGAGGCGCCAGGCCGAGCTGCTCCGCGAGCGGGCGGAGCGGGCCGAACGCGAACGGGAGGAGCAGGCACGCCTGGGAGCCATGGAGGAGCGGGCCCGCATCGCCCGCGAGATCCACGACGTCGTGACGCACAGCGTGAGCGTGATCGCGGTCCAGGCCGGCGCGGCGCGCACGGTGGTCGACACACAGCCCGAGAAGGCCCGCGAAGCGTTGCGCTCCATCGAACGGGTTCGTCCCGGGTTCGGCGCGGGACCCGGGACTGCGGGCCGGCGCCGAGGCCGCCGCCTCGGACCTCCGGGCGATGCCGGGGGTGGCGGTCGTGCTGACCCCGCCCGACGATCGTGGCCTGGTGGCCCGGGACGGGTCCGGGTTCCTGGTGGCGGTGGGCCTCGACGGACGGCACCTCGACGGCGACGCGTGGGACGAGGCCCAGGTCAGGGCGGCCGACCGGCTGCGCGCGATCGCGCCTGGCGCGGTGGTCGGGAGCGACGACCTGGCCGGCATGGAGATGGACGACACCGCCCAGCGCGACCTGGAGCGGGCCGAGCTCATCGCGCTCCCCCTGATCTTCCTGATCCTGCTCCTGGCCTTCCGGAGCGTCCGGGTCGCGGTGCTGCCGATCGTGGTCGCGCTGACGGCGATCTCGGGGAGCCTGCTGGTGCTGCTGGGGTTCGCCTCGGTCACCGACGCCTCGATCTTCGCCGTGAAGGTGGTGACCATGCTCGGGCTGGGGCTCGCGGTGGACTACTCGCTGCTGGCGATCAGCCGGTTCCGGGAGGAACGGGCCCGGGGGCTCGACGTGGCCGAGGCCATCGAACGGACCGTGGCCACCGCCGGCCGGACCATCGTGTTCTCGGGGCTGACCGTCACGGCGTCGCTTTCCGGGCTGCTGTTCCTGACCGGCGGGTTGCGGTCGGTGGCGTACGGAGGCATCGGCGTGGTGGTGGTGGCCATGGCCGCCGCGGTGACGCTGGTGCCCGCGCTGCTGTCGATCTGGGGGCGGAGGTCCGCCCGGCCGCGGCCCGGTCCGACGGCCACGGCGCGTTCTTCAGGATCTCGAGGCTGGTTCAGCGGCGGGCCGCGATCCTGGTGCCGGTCCTCGTGGCCGGGCTGGTCCTGCTGGCCGTGCCCTTCTCGCAGACCCGGACCCAGGACACCGACTCGCGGTACCTGCCCCCGTCCTCGGAGAGCCGCCAGCTCTTCGAGGCGGTCCACCGGCACTTCCCGGGGGAGACCTCGGATCCCATCCAGGTCGTGGCGGAGCGGGAGGCCGGGGTGCCCCGGGCGGCCTACTCCGCGTACGTCGGGCGCCTCCGGACCCTGCCCGGCGTGGTGCGGGCCGATCTGGCGGCGACCGGCCCCCGCGTCGCCCTCATCGAGGTGGTGCCGCGCGCGGTGGCCGAGACCGAGGAGTCCTTCCGGCTGGTGGGGACGATCCGGTCCCTCCAGGCGCCGTTCGAGACGCTCGTCACGGGCCGGGCCGCCGAGACGGTGGACGCCAAGCACGCCCTGATGGCCCGACTGCCCCTGGTGCTGGGGTTCGTGGCGCTGGCCACGTTCGTGCTGCTGTTCCTGATGACCGGTTCGGTGGTGGTGCCGGTGAAGGCCCTGGTCATGAACGTGCTGTCGCTCGGCGCGAGCTTCGGCGCGCTGGTGTGGGTGTTCCAGGACGGACACCTGTCCGGGCTGCTCCGGTTCGACCCCACCGGCTCGGTGTGGTTCGTGCTCCCGGTGCTGGTGTTCGCCGTCGCGTTCGGGCTGTCCATGGACTACGAGGTGTTCCTGCTCGGCCGGATCAAGGAGTGGTCCCCGCCACCATGAAGCTCATGGGCCGCTGGAACTGGTGGGCCCCCCGGCCGCTGCGGTGGCTCCACGACCGCATCGGGCTGCACGAGGCTCCGGCCACGCAGCCTGTGCCGGTCGCCGCCACGCCCGAGCTCGTCGGGTGAACGGAGCTGGAGACCCCGGATGGACTCATCGCTCGACCGGTGACCGATACCCTGCACGGATGGAACGCGGATCGGATTCGCCGGTCGAGCGAACGGGCACGGCGACCGGCGCCGTGGAGGTACGCCCGGCCACGGCCGACGAGCTCGACACCGCGGCGGGCGTCCTGGAGGACGCACTCCGGTGGGCGGCGGCCCGGGGGTTCGAGTCCTGGCCGGCCGGGACCTTCCACGACCCCCACGGCTGGGGACGAACGGTCCTCCGGCATGCCCTGGAGGTGGACGGCCTGTTCCTGGTGGAACGGTCGGGTCGCGCGGTGGCCACGCTGTCCCTGTTCCCGGAGGACGAGGTCTTCTGGCCGGGAGCCGGGCCGGACGGCCTGTACCTCCATCGGTTCGCCGTCCGGCGGTCCGCTTCCGGGACGGGGGTCGGCGCCGAGGCCCTGGCGTGGTGCGAGGCGGAGGTCCGACGGCGGGGGCGGCGGTTCCTGCGCCTCGACTGCGTGGCCGAAAACCCGGGCATCCGCCGGTACTACGAGACGGCCGGGTTCGAGCACCGTGGCGACATGGTGGTGAACGAGCTCGGCTTCAGCCTGTACGAGAAACGCGTGGGCTGACGTTGCCGCCGCGCGCGGCGCCATGGGAAGGTGCCTGATCCGGGGCGAGGTCGAGGTGGAGGTCGAGCGAGGCAACTCCCTCACCGAGGCCATCCGCCTGGCCCGCGCCGCCCGGAATCCCGGGGGAGCCTGACCAGCGTCGGCGGCAGCGCTACGCGGGATCCGGCGGTTCGGCTCCGGGAGGCTCGAGCTCGAGGGCGCAGGAGTTGATGCAGTAGCGCTTCCCGGTGGGGCGGGGGCCGTCGTCGAACACGTGGCCCAGGTGCGAGCCGCACGCCGCGCAGGTCACCTCGACCCGGTGCATGAAGTGGCTGAAGTCGTGGTGCAGCTCCACGGCGTCGCTCGTGGCCGGGTCCCAGAAGCTCGGCCACCCGGTTCCGGAATCGAACTTCTCGTCGGACCGGAACAGCTCAGCCCCGCACGCGGCGCACCGGTACACCCCATCGCCGTGCTCGTCCCAGTACGAGCCGGTGAACGGACGCTCCGTGCCCTTCTCGCGCAGGACGTGGTACTGCTCGGGCGTCAGCCGCTCCCGCCACTCCCGATCGTTCTTCTGCACCCTCGCCGGCATGTCGGACCTCCCTCGTTCCACGGTTCGTTCTTCCACATGGTCCAACAGACCGGTCGGTCGTTGCTGTTCCGGGTCCGGGGAGCGGAGGTCCGGTTGTGGCGGCCGGTGTGGCCCGGTTCGTTCAGGAGCTGATCAGGACGTCCTGGAGGTCGAACTCGAGCGCCGTCAGGTCACGCCGGCGACAGCTCGGCGCCCGTGGTCACGGCGGGGGCCACCCTGTCCAGGCGTTCGATCCAGGGCCGCGCGTCCAGTCGTTCGAAGATCTCACGAGCCTCGTTCAGCAGGTGCTTCGCGTCGTCGAAGCGCCCCGAGCCGGCCAGCCATTCGCCGTGATCCAGCAGCGTCACGGCCATGTGGAAGGGGGCGGCGATCTCGCGGAAGAGGCCGGCGGCCTCCTTGAAGCGGGGCTCCACGGGTGCGCCGTCGCCCCGAGCGGCGGCGAGTCTGGCTCGGTAGCGGAGGGCCAGCGCCTGCAGGGACTGGGGGAGCTTCCCGCGGGGGACCCGATCGATCGAGTCCAGCAGCCCCTCGACCGTGTCCAGGTCTCCGAGCCGGAAGGCAGCCTCGAATGCGGCGGCCGTCGCCTCCCGGCCTGCTTCGTGCGCCAGCCCCATGCCCCGAAGCTCGAGCGCATGGCGGGCTGCCCGGAGGGCCTCCTCGAACTCCCCCCTGGCCAGGTGGATCACGGCCGTGCCCGCGGCGTGGACCGTCCGCTCCTGCACGTCCGCGGACGATGCGACCTCCGGGAAGACCGAGAACGAATCCTCGGCCTGGTCGATGTTGCCGCGGTGGATCCAGATCAACGGTCGGACCAGGAGGAAGGCGGCACCGGCCAGCCTGTGTTCGGCGACCTTCTCCCTCGGGATCTCGCCGCTCATCGCGATGGCCGTGTCCCACTCGCCCGACAGGAAGAACCCGTACGTCTGGCTCAGGAACATCAACTCGTTCTGCCGGTAGCCCAGCCTGCGGGCGAGCGCGAGGCCCAGCTCGACGTATTCGCGGAACTCCCCGTGGCGGTCATTCTGGACGGCCAGGTCGGCGAGGTTGTAATAGGCGCGCAGGGCCGCCGAGGGGATGTCGTTCTCGAGTGCCACCTCCAGGGCGTACTTGATGAGCGCGTATCCCTGCCGGCGCCGATCGTGGCCCGCGTACAGGATCAATCCCTGGGTGTTGAGCGCCTGCGACAGCACCTCCGGGAGCCACAGGGCCTCGGCGATCTCCAGGGCCCGGTCGATCCGTTCGGCCGCCTGTTCGGTGCGGCCCGCGAAGAACTCCAACCGGCCCAGCTGGGCGGCGAGCGTGGCGTAGTCCTCGTCGGGCTCCTCCTCCGAGAGGACCTGGAACGAGCGCTCCATGCGGTCGAGCGCCTCCGACAGCCGCCCCCGGAACCACATCATCTGACCGAGGCGCGCGGAGACGCGGGCGGCCGGATGGGTCAGGCCCTCCGCCTCGAACAGCTCGATGGCTCCCTCGTACCTGGCGATCGCGGCGTCGGTATCTCCCCCCGACACGGCCGCGGTCCCGGCGCGTTCGAGAAGCTCGGCCCGCGTCACGGGGTCGTCCGCGAGCTCGGCGGCCTCGTCGAAGTACCGCAGGGCCTGCCCACCCGCGGCGAGCGACGCGGCGTGCTCGCCGGCGCGCATGAGAGCCTCGAGCGCCATGCGCTTGATGTCCCCCGCGTCGGGGGCGTCCGGCGCGGCGCGATAGGCCTCTCGATAGTGGGACGCCAGGACCTCGACGATCTCCACGTCCTCCTGGCCCCAGGTCCGCTCGAGCGTCGCCGCGGCGGCGAGGTGCCGGGACTTCCGCTCCCTCTTCGACAGGGTCTCGTAGGCCACGAGCTTCACGAGGTCCTGGAGGAAGCCGTACTGGCCTCGCTCCGGGGAGTTCGGATCGGCCTGGATGGTCAGGACCTCCTTGCGGGTCAGCGACGAGAGGAGCTGATCGAGCTCACTCGCGGCGAACCCGCTCAGGTCGGCGAGGGCCGCCTTCGTGAAGGTCTTCCCGATGACGGAGGCGTCCTGGAGCAGCCTCCGTTCGTCGGGGGTAAGGCCGTCGAGCCGAGCCGCGATCAGCGCGTGCAGGGTCTCGGGGACCTCCAGGGTCTCGACCGGACCGGCCAGACGGTACTCGTCGCCCTCGCGCACCAGCAGGCCTCGGTCGAGCAGCATCCGGACCGTCTCCACCGCGTACAGCGGCACGCCCTCGGCCCGCTCCAGGATCTTCGCGATGGTCTCCTCCGGGAGGCCCGGGACCAGCCCCCGCATGAGCCCCTCCATGGCTTCCTGCGGGAGCGGCCCCAGGTACAGGGACGTGGAGCTGCGCCCGGTTCCCCAGTTGGGGCGGCGATCCAGGAGTTCGGGACGGGACAGGGTCAGGATGAACAGGCGGTGCGACCGCGACCATTCCAGGAGGTACTCCACGAAGTCGAGGAGGGCCCCGTCGGCCCAGTGCATGTCCTCGAACACCAGGACCATCGGTTTCCGCTCGGCCATCCGCTCGTAGAACAGGCGCCACGCCGCGAACAGGTCCTCGCGTTCCCGGGCCACCCGCTCCTCGAGCCCCAACAGGTGCGCGAGCCGTGGCTCCACCCATGCCCGCTCGGTCGGGTCCGGACATTCGGTCTCGAGGGCCGTGCGAAGCTTCTGGAGCGCTGAGGCGGCGTCCTCGCCCTCGGCGATGCCGGCCCTCGTCCGCACCATCTCCGCCAGGGCCCAGTAGGTGACGCCCTCGCCGTACGCGAGGCACCGCCCGCGGTGCCAGATGATGGGCTCGGCCAGGCCGTCGATGTACTTGAAGAACTCCCATACGAGGCGCGACTTGCCGAACCCGGCGACACCGGCCACCGAGACGAGACGAGCCTTCCCCTCCTCGGCCGATTCGTGGAACAGCTCCTTGATCGTCCGCATCTCACGATCCCGGCCGACGAACGGGGATTCCAAGCCCGCGGTCCTCATCGACCCCCGCACGCCCGCCACCACGCGCGCGGCCCGCCACAGGTGGACCGGCTCGGCCTTGCCCTTGAGCTCGAAGGTTCCGACGTCCTCGTAGGCGATGGACGCATCCGTGGCCCGGCGTGTCGGCTCGCCCACGTAGACCGTCCCCGGTTCGGCCGCGGCCTGGATCCGGGACGCGGTGTTGACGAGGTCGCCCGCCACCATGCCCTGGCCCTCGGCCCCGATGGTCACGGCAGCTTCCCCCGTGAGGACGCCGGCCCGAGCCCGGAGGTCGGAGGTGCCCAGCTCCTGGCCGAGCCCGCCGACGGCGGCGACCAGGTCGAGCGCCGCCCGCACGGCCCGTTCGGCGTCGTCCTCCTGGGCCACCGGGGTGCCCCACACCGCCATGACGGCGTCGCCGATGAACTTCTCCAGCGTGCCCCCGTATCGCCCGATCAGGCGACGGGCCGTGTCGAAGTACCGACTCAGCAGTTCCCGGACCTCCTCGGGGTCGCGACGCTCCGAAAGGGTGGTGAACCCGACGAGGTCGGCGAACAGGACCGAGACCAGGCGGCGTTCCGCGAGCGGCGTCTCCCCCGGGACCCCGGCGGGGGCGGACGGCACCGCGGCGAGCCCCGTGAGGGCGGCGCCACATTCCCCGCAGAACTTGGCGGTCGGAGGGTTCGGAGCGTTGCAGGACGGGCACGTACGCGCCAGCGGGCTCCCGCACTCGCTGCAGAACTTCCGCCCCGCTTCGTTCTCCGTCCCGCAGGCAGCACAGACCAACGGAAGGTCTCCTTTCGAGGGCGCAGCCTCCCCAGCGGAAGGGTAGCCCCTGACAGGAGTGTTGGCCAGATGCCATGCGCCGTCACCGGGCCAGGCGCCGTCGACCGTCGCATCCGGCACGGCGGGGAGGATACGAGGTGGACTCGGACGTCAGCGCAGGCAGCCGCCCTGTCCGTCGGGTCGGACGTGGGGGCGCATGGCGTCGGTCGTGCCCCTGAACGCGTAGGGGTCCTCGCCCGCCACCAGCAGGACGTCGCGATGGTCGACGGTTCCCATGGGCTCGCCGCGCTCGGGGCGGAACCACGGCAGGAGGGACTCCGCGCATCCGCCGTCCCGCGCGGTACGAGGACAACGTCTTCATCAACTGTCCGTTCGACGACCTCTACCGTCCGATCCTGGAAGCGTTGACCTTCACGGTGCACGCCTGCGGCTTCTACGCTCGCGCCTCGCTCGAGGCTGCGGATTCGGCCGAGAACCGGCTCGACAAGATCCTCCGCATCATCGAGGAGTGCCGGTTCGGCATCCACGACGTGTCGAGGACCGAGGCGAACGACGAGGGGCTGCCCCGGTTCAACATGCCGTTGGAGCTGGGGCTGTTCCTGGGGTACCGGCGATACGGGACACCGCGGGACCACCGGAAGGTCTGTCTGGTGCTCGATCGCGAACGCGGGATAGCCCCAGGCACGATCGGCCGTCGCTGGTCCGGGGTCAGTGACCCTGCGGGGTGAAGAGCGTCAGCTGCATCCCGTCGGGAGCGCGAACCCGCGCGTTGCGGTCGCCCCAGGGCGTGTCGACGGGTCCCGCGACCAGTTCGCCCCCGGCATCGGAGAGCACGCGGGCCGTCGCACCCGAGTCCGCCACCTCGAGCGCGAGTCGAACGGGTCCCGCTACCCGACGGCCGACCTCGATCCGGTCGATGGTCTCGGCCTGGGTGGGGTCGATCAGCTCGAGCGTGGCCCGGCCCGCGGAGAGGACGAAGCCTCCGCCGTCCGGGTTGTCCCAGCTCATCAGGACCGGAAGGCCGAGGGCGTCGCGATAGAAGGCGACGGCGGCGTCGAGGTCCTCGACGGTGAGGGCGACCCGGAGCTCCGTGACCGGAGGCGGGTCGCCCTGTTCCGTCATCGTTCTGAGTCTATGCCGCCGCGACGGGCTCGAGGCCCGGCTCGATGGCCGGCTCCAGCGCCCAGCCGAGCACCTCGTCGATCGACTCGGCGATGTGGAACTCGATCTCGTTCCGGACCTGCTCGGGGACGTCGTCGAGGTCACCCTCGTTGCGCTTGGGGAGGATGACCTCCTTGAGGCCGGCCCGGTGGGCGGCGAGGACCTTCTGCTTCACCCCGCCGATGGGCAGGACCTTGCCCTGCAGGGTGACCTCGCCGGTCATTCCCACGGTGGGCTTCACGGTCCGCCCGGTGAGCAGGGAGGCCAGGGCCGTGGTCATGGTCACACCGGCAGACGGCCCGTCCTTCGGCACCGCGCCCGCGGGGACGTGGACGTGGAACCGGCCCTTCAGGCCGTCCCTGGGGATCCCGAGCTCGCCGGCGTGCGAGCGGACGTAGGACAGCGCGATCTGCGCCGACTCCTTCATCACGTCGCCCAGCTGCCCGGTGAGGGTGAGCCCCTCCGCGCCCTGGCCGTCGGAGTCCATGCGGGTGGCCTCGATGAACAGGACATCGCCGCCGTGGCCGGTCACGGCCAGGCCGGTCGCGACCCCGGGCACGGAGGTCCGCTCGGCCGCCTCGAAGAAGAACTTCTGCCGGCCCAGGTACTCCTGGACGTCGGCGGCGTCGACGGTCACCGGAGTTTCGACCTCCTTGCCCGCCACCTTCGTGGCCACCTTCCGCAGAACCTTGCCCAGCTCCCGCTCGAGGTTCCTGACGCCGGCCTCTCGGGTGTAGTCGCCGACCACCACCCGGAGGGCGTCGTCGGTCATAGTGACCTCGTCGGTCTCCAGGCCGTTTCGTTCGACCTGGCGGGCCAGGAGGTGGTCCCGGGCGATGGCGACCTTCTCGTCCTCGGTGTAGCCGTCGAGGCGGATGACCTCCATCCGGTCGAGCAGCGGCCCCGGGACGGTCTCCGAGACGTTGCCGGTGGCGATGAACAGGACCTCCGACAGGTCGAGGTCGACGTCCAGGTAGTGGTCGCGGAACGTGTGGTTCTGCGCCGGGTCCAGGACCTCGAGCAGCGCGGAGGACGGGTCGCCCCGCCAGTCCGAGCCGACCTTGTCGATCTCGTCGAGCATCATCACCGGGTTCTTCGTGCCGGCGTCCTTGAGGGCCCGCACGATGCGCCCCGGCAGGGCGCCGACGTAGGTCCGGCGGTGCCCCCGGATCTCGGCCTCATCGTGGATGCCGCCGAGCGAGACCCGGACGAACTTCCGCCCGAGGGCGCGAGCCACGGACTCACCGAGCGACGTCTTGCCGACGCCGGGAGGCCCGATCAGCGTGAGGATCGCGCCCGAGCCGCGCCCGGTGGCGGCGCCGAGCCCCCGCTCCTGCCGAAGCTTCCTGACAGCGAGGTACTCGAGGATCCGCTCCTTCACGTCCTTGAGGCCAGTGTGGTCCTCATCGAGGATCCGCCGGGCCTCGGCGATGTCGAGGTTGTCGTCGGTGCGGACGTCCCACGGCACGTCGAGGAGCCAGTCCAGGTAGGTCCGGATCCAGCCCTGCTCCGGCGACTGCTCCGAGGTCCGCTCCAGCCGCCCGAGCTCCCGCTCGGCCTGCTTGCGAACGTCCTCCGGCATGTTCGCCTCGCCGATCCGCTTGCGGTACTCCTCGACGACGTTCTCCTCGTCGTCCTCCCCGAGCTCCTTGCGGATGGCGTCCATCTGCTGGCGCAGGATGAACTCCCGCTGCCGCTTGTCGAGGTTGTCCTGGACTTCCTCACGGATCTTGTCCTTGACGGTGACCTCGGCCAGCGTGTCCTTCGCCCACTCCAGCACGAGCTCCAGCCGCCGCTCCACATCGAGCGTCTCCAGGATCTGCACCTTCTGCTCGAGCGAGAGTTCCGGCGAATACCCCGCCATGTCAGCCAGCGAGGACGGCTCGGTGATCCCCCGCAGCACCTCAGCCACCTGCGGCACCCCGCGAGCCTCAACGATGTTCTCGACGGTCCCGCGGTACTCGCGGGCAAGCTCCCGAACCCGCGCAGAGTCAGAGCCGGTCTCGAACGCCTCCTCGACCTGCACCCAGGTAGCGTCCCCGGTGCCTGCCACTCCGGTCCCGACCACAGCGCGATGCAGCCCCCGAATGACCAGGGCCTCCATCCCGTTCTGAAGCCGCCCCGTGTCCTCGATCTTGGCAACGGTTCCAACGGCCGCATAGCGGGACCCGACCCGCGGCACCAGCACGAGCAAGTCCCCCTGCTCGCGAGCAGCCGAAGCCGCAGCCGCAGCCTCATCCGTCTCGAGCATGAGCGTGATGACCATCCCCGGCAGCACGACCCCAGAGGTCAGCGGCAGCAGAGGCAGGATTTGAGTATCCAGCTGTTCAGGCACCTTGGTTCTCCTCTTGCGACACTACGCGGGTAGAACAGCCGGCTAGCAACGTCTATTCCCATGCTTGAGCGCAGGGGATTCAACCTTGCGGTGCGGTGAGCCCGGTTTGGGCTCAGGCCCGAGAGAGACCGA
>WNGB01004594.1_pt1 | contig 39280 bp, 35 predicted proteins | sample 5400681 | NCBI WGS metagenome assembly WNGB01 (sample SAMN13153367, study PRJNA577476) | soil metagenome | isolation source: 115 cm soil or saprolite under grassland replicate 2 | place: USA:California | collected 2016-06-15 | reverse complement strand
AACTTCAGTCTTGGCAAACATCCCAGGGCGCAGCGCATGATCGGGATTTTCCAGTGTCGCCTGCACAGAGACGTTTCGCGTGACCGGATCGACCATCGAATTAATCGCGGTCAGTTTTCCTTTAAATTCACGGCCAGGGGCGGCATCGCTCCGGACGTGGACTTCCAAGCCCTGGGTCAATTGCGATAAATGTTGCTGCGGCAACGCAAAGTCGACATACACCGGATCGAGCGAAGTTAGCGGCACGATTTGCTGACCGGCATTGATCATCTGCCCGACGTTCACCTGGCGAATGCCAAGTTGGCCATCGAAAGGGGCGACAAGCGTCTTCTTCCGAATGTTAGAGCGCATCTGATCGGCAATGGCAGTCAATCTCCTGAATTTCGATTCGGCGGCGTCGAGTTCAGCCTTCGAAACCACCTTTTGTGAGGCAAGGCCCTGGGCCCGTTCCAAGTCCGTGCGCGCCAGCTCGGCTTCGGCTTCTGCCGATCGCAAAAGTGCTTCCTCCTGGGAGGCATCTAGTTTCACGATTACGTCTCCTTTTTTGGCGACACCACCGTTTTCAAATTTGATTTCACTCACTACGCCGCCCAGCTCAGTCGCCACGACTGCGCCTTGGACCGCCGAAACCGAGCCTATCGCCGAAAGGACCGGTGACCAATTCTCCTGCTTTGCCACCGCGCTCGTGACTGTCACCGGCGGTGGGGTCATGTTCTTTCCCGACGAAACCATTGTGAAAATTTGCAGCCCCTTAATCAGCAGCAAAACAACCACCAGTAGGCCGAGACCTAGCGCGGCCTTTAGAACACTTTTTCGCGTCGATTTCATCTTGAACTTTGAGCGTGCGGCTTGCGCGATGTCATGCATACGCTGGTGCGTCTTCTGATTTAAATAAAAGGCGCCAGAGCCATCGCGTGACTTCGAGCTGCCGCGTCCGCCTCTCCGCTGCCGTCATCTCCTGTGGTTGTAAAACGTCGCGCATTAACATTCCGCGCGAGACAGCAAAAATCAGTTCCGCCTGTTCATGAGGCTTTAGACCATGCGCAGCGCTCTCCGCTTCCGGCGAGCGTGCGATCAAATTGGTCACGCCATCCATCGCTGTCTGCAGAACGTCGCGAACCAAGTCGGCAACGCGCTGATTGCGCGAGGCCTCGGCATAAAGGTCGACAACAAACGCAGAAACCACTTGCGGCGCGTCTTCGCAACAATGCGCGGTGAACAGAATCTCAAGCGACTCAAGCAGCGTCGGCGCCTGTTGCGCGCGCTCGAGGACCTCATGAATTTCTTTCTTATGCCGATCGGCCATTGCGGAAATGACCGCATCCTTGTTCTCGAAATAGCGATAAATCAGGCCAACGCTGATCCCGGCCTCTGCGCTAATGTCGTGCATGCTGGCCTGGTGGAAGCCTCGTTTGGCGAAGCAGACAAGGGCGGCATCGAGAATTTGGGTGCGTCGATCTGAGCTGGATTCGGTCTGAGGTTGTGCCATAAGGCAGGAAGTTGAATGAACGTTCATTCATTGTCAAATCGCATTTGTTGCCGCATCTGGGGAGCGCAGGCTGCCAGCCTGCTGTCGTCGGCAGCTTGCCGACGACATTCCCAGCGTTGCAACAAGAACGCTTGGAACCGAACCTTCGAAGAGCTTTTCGGCAAGCTGCCGAGAAGGACAGGCTAGCAGCCTATGTTCCCGGCATGTTGCCGGCAGCTTTTAAGATTCCGAACCCAGGTGCCGTTGCGGAAGGTGGTGCGAGACGACGGGCGCCAGCTGCGTCCGCAATGCCAGACCATCAACAGAAAGCCGGCTCGACTGCTCGACAAACTGCCAGATCGCGATAATCGCGCTCAAAATGCACATGACATAAACCGCAGCTTCCAGCAGGTCCCGGCTCTTTTCTTCTGAACGAACCAGGAGCGTGTAAGTAGTTGGACTGTTCATAAATGCTTGATCCTTTCTTCTAAAGACGCCGCTCGCTTCCGTTTTTGTCTGGAAGCCACCTCATAAATAGGGAATGAGTGCATCGAATATTGGATGCGACGACGAGATGGATTGGATTCAAATTAATCCGCAATTGCTTGGCAGTTTTCCGCCTGAGTCGCGGTACCTGGTAGGCGTTTCTGGCGGACGCGATTCTATCGCGCTGCTCCACCGCCTGCTCGATCTGGGTTATCGCAGACTAATCGTTTGTCATTTGAATCATCAATTGCGTGGCCGATCCTCCCAGGCCGACTCTCGCTTTGTCGAGAAACTTGCCGCGGCATGGAACAAAAAAATTGGGGCGCATGTCGATTTTGAGCCCGGCTCGGCGGACGTGCGCGCACTTGCAAAAAGAAACAAGACCTCAATCGAAACCGCCGCCCGACAAGCGCGGTACTGCTTCTTCGCCGGAGTAGCCAAACGGCGGCGATGCCATACGATCTTTCTCGCGCATCACGCGGATGATCTCGTTGAGACTTTTCTGATCAATTTATTCCGTGGCGCCGGAGCGACCGGTCTGTCGGCGATGCGCGAAGTCTCCACACGCCGCATCGAAGATGTCGATCTGACGATTGTGCGCCCACTACTCGCGGTCTGGCGTGATGAGATCGACAGCTATGTGCGCGAACGCCGGCTCAAATTCCGCGAAGACGCATCCAACAAAAATCTCGCCCCGCTGCGCAACAGAATTCGCCGTCGCGTCATTCCTTATTTGGAGAAAACGCTCCGCCGCAGCATTCGGCAGAATATCTGGCGAACCGCCGTCATCGCCGCCGAAGAAGAGAACTGGATCGAAGGCCAACTGCCGGTTTCTGCCGATCATAACGACCATCTGAGCGTGAGAGAATTCCGGGGCCTCTCCATTGCGCTTCAGCGCAGAGCGATCTTGAAATGGTTGCGGGCACAAAATGTATCCGATATTGGCTTCGAAGTAATCGAGCGTGTTCGCTCGCTGCTTGATCCGGGCACACGGATTGCGAAGGTGAACCTGGCCCAGCATCGACATGTGCGCCGCCGCGCCGGGAGACTTTTTCTGGAGTAATGGAGTTTTGGAGTGCTGGAGTAATGGGCTAGCGAAATCGTGAAAGAAATGCATTACTCCACTACTCCACTCCGTCACTCCAATGCCTGAAATCCGCGTCCGTTTCGCCCCCTCGCCCACCGGCTATCTCCACATCGGCGGCGCGCGAACGGCGCTTTTCAACTGGCTCTTCGCGCGGCATCACGGCGGAAAGTTCGTTTTGCGAGTCGAAGACACCGACAAGACGCGCCATGTCGAAGAAGCAACGGCCGCAATTTACAATGGCCTTAAATGGCTCGGCCTGAATTGGGACGAGGGCCCGCATGTGGGCGGAGATTTCGGGCCATATTTGCAAAGCGAGCGCACAGAACTTTACGAACGCTACCTGAAGAAGCTTCAGGATGCTGGCCACATCTTCGAAGACCAGGGAGCTTTGCGCTTCCGTTCGCCGCGCGAACACGTCGTCGTCGACGATCTCGTCTGCGGCAGGATCGATTTCGATCTGACCAATCCCGGAACGCATCCCGACATGACCATCCGGCGCCCGGATGGCTCATGGATTTTTCATTTCGTGAATGTGATCGACGATCTCGAAATGAAAATTTCCCACGTCATTCGCGGCGAAGATCATCTCTCGAATACGCCGAAGCACATCGAGATTTTTCGCGCGCTCGGCGCAACGCCTCCGCATTACGCGCATATCCCCCTAATCCTGAACAAGGACAGCTCGAAAATGAGCAAGCGCGATGAAGGCGCGCGCGTGGAGTACTACATCAGGCGCGGCTATCTGCCAGCGGCCGTTCGCAATTATCTTTGCCTGCTCGGTTGGTCGCCAAAAGACAATCGGGAGAAGATCGACCTCGAAGAGATCATTCGCCTTTTCGATTTAAACAACGTCGGGCGGAGCCACGCCACATTTGATCCCGATAAATTGCATTGGCTGAACGGCGAATATGCGCGCGAGCTGAGCGACGCCGAGTTTTACGATCTTGCGGTAGCGAGACTGAAGTCGAGCGGCGCGGCGATCGACAATTACGGAGAGCAATACGTCCGCGTGGCGCTGCAAACGTGCAAAGGCAAGATCAACACCTTCGACGAGCTACCATCCTATTGTGGGTTCTATTTCACAGACGATTTCGATTACAAACCGGAAGGCGTCGCGAAACATTTCACCGCCGAGAACAAGCCGCGGCTAACAGCAGTTCGCGACGCGTTGGATGCGCTGGACAAATTCGACGCCACGCAAATCGAGGCAACATTCAAAGCCACAGCCGCGCAGCTTGGCGTCAAAGTCGGCGCGCTTGTGCATCCGACGCGACTCGCCGTCACTGGGAGCAACGCTGGCCCGAGTTTATATCATCTCCTCGAAGTTCTCGGGAAAGATAAAGTGTTCGCGCGAATCGATCGCGCGCTTGCACTGTAACGCAGGCTTCCAGCCTGTTGTGTCAGCCGGGCATCCTGCCTGGCGAATGCGACCCGGCAGGCTAGAAGCCCGCCGGACCCATCAGGCAGGATGCCCGAGTTACTTCACCTTCGCCCAAGTATCTCTAAGCGCGATCGTCCGGTTCCACACTTGTTTCTCAGGCGTGGAATCTGGATCGAGCACGAAATAGCCGAGGCGCTCGAATTGATAGCGTTCTTCCGGTCGCGCGTCCACAAGCGCCGACTCGCATTTTGCCGTCACGACTTCGAGCGAGTGCGGATTGATGAATGATTTGAAATCGCCGCCGGAATCGGGTTCGGAAACGGTGAAGAGCCGATCATACAACCGGACTTCCGCGTCGACGGCGTGCGCCGCGCTCACCCAGTGGATTGTGCCCTTGATTTTGCGATTGGAAGTCGCGCCGCCGGACTTGCTCTCCAGATCGACACCGCATCGAAGCTCAGTCACGTTGCCGGCGTCGTCCTTGATCACTTCATCGCATTTAATGATGTAAGCATATTTCAGTCGCACCTCGCCACCCGGTCGCAGCCGAAAATATTTCGGCGGCGGAGTTTCCATGAAATCGTCGCGGTCGATGAAAAGCTCGCGGCTGAATGGAATCCTGCGCGTTCCGGCATTTGCGTCTTCAGGATTATTGACGGCATCCAAGTCTTCGACCTGATCTTCGGGATAATTCGTGAGCACAACCTTGATTGGTCGCAGCACAGCGAGCCGGCGGGCGGCGGTGCGATTGAATTCATTGCGCACCGTGTGCTCGAGCAAGGCCATGTCGGTCATGCTCGGATATTTCGTGATGCCAATGTTGTAGGCGAAGGCGCGCAACGCGCTCGCGGTCACGCCCCGTCGGCGTAATCCGGAAATTGTGAGCATGCGCGGGTCACCCCAGCCATTCACAAGCTTCTCATTCACCAGCTGGATGAGCTTGCGTTTGCTCATGACTGAGTAGGTGAGATTGAGCCGCGCAAATTCGTATTGATGCGGACGCGGCTCGCGCAGTTCGAGCGCGTCGAGTATCCAATCGTAAAGCGGCCGGTGCACTTCGAACTCGAGCGTGCACACCGAGTGCGTAATGCCCTCGATATAATCGCTCAGTGTGTGCGCCCAGTCGTACATCGGGTAAATGCACCATTTGTCGCCGGTCCGATGATGCGATGCGTGGCGGATGCGGTAGAGCACCGGATCACGGAGCCAGACATTCGGCGCGCTCATGTCGATCTTCGCCCTCAGAGTGTGCGTGTTATCCGCAAATTCGCCTGCCTTCATCCGGCCCAGTAAATCGAGACTTTGCTCGACCGGCCGGTTGCGAAACGGACTTTCCTGTCCAATGCGCCGATATTCGTCCGTTTGTTCGGGCGACATATTGTCCACATAGGCCTTACCCTTGCGCACAAGATCGACCGCGTATTCGTAGAACTTGTCGAAATAATCCGAGGCATAGAGCGGCGCGCCGCCGATATTTTTGTCCGCCCAACCGCTGATCAGCCAACGCACGTCTGCCATGATGGAATTGACGTACTCGGTCTCTTCTTTCGTCGGGTTCGTATCGTCCATCCGCACATTGCAAATACCGCCGAACTCGCGTGCGATGCCGAAATTGAGGCAGATCGACTTCGCGTGGCCGATGTGGAGATAACCGTTCGGTTCGGGTGGAAAACGCGTCTGAATTCGTTTGTATTTCCCAGCCCTAACATCCTCCGCCACAATGTCGCGGATAAAGTCCGAAGGAACGGGAGTTTCCGTCGAAGTTGTCATTGTAAACGCGCGAAGCTACAGACGAACGCACGGATCGACAACTTTCGCGAAGGCGCGCTTGCGAGGGATCGGGTAGCGCACGCGTCTCGCGTGTTGGTTTCGGCGTCGCGCCGAAACGAAACTTTCCTTAGAAATTTCGCTCGAAGTGACAGAGAACACCCAACGGAAAGTCCGCGATCGCGAGGACGCGTTCGCGAACACGCGAGACGCGTGCGCTACCCAGACGCCGCGTGTTCGCTCTCCGGCATGACCGTAGTATCCTCAATGTGGCTTAATGAAAGATAGACAAACCACTGAGCGTTACACGCTCGCCGATTTGGAAAATTGGTCCGCGGCGGCAGGTGATGTTGACCCGCCGATCCGCGTCGGGGTTTTCGGCGATCCGGTCGCGCATTCGCTCTCTCCACAAATGCAAAACGCAGGATTGCGCGCGTGCGAGATCGGCACGCAGTACGCGCTCTTTCATATTCGGGCAAACGAACTGAGATCCGCCCTGCGGTTTCTGCGCGAGCTCGATTTTATCGGAATTAATTTAACGGTGCCGCACAAAATCGCAGCGTTCACGCAGATCGATGAGGCGGATGAATCAGCGAGTCGCGCAGGCGCTGTAAACACGATCCGTGTTCGGGACAAAAAGCTGATCGGATCAAATACTGATGGCGAAGGTTTCTTGCGCGCCGTTCGTAACGAATTCTCGGTCGATTTGCGCGATATGCGGGTGATGCTTATCGGCGCCGGCGGCGGTACTGGCCGTGCGATTGCCTGGCAATGCGCGCTCGAGAATTGTGAACGCCTGGTTCTCGTCAATCGCGCTTACGAAAAAGCCCAAGCGCTTGCCGAACGGCTGCGGCCGTACTTTGCCGGGCCGCGCGTGCTGGGTCCCGCCGCGCGCCTCGAAGCGGTAGCGTGGGATGAATCGGCATTGCGCGCGCAACTGGCAGACATCGATCTTATCGTTAATGCCACACCGTTGGGAATGAACCCGAGCGATCCGAGCCCGATCCCGGCGCGGTTGCTCGCGCCGCATCACATGGTTTTCGATGCGGTTTATGGTCCGTCGAAAACATCTTTGTTGCGCGCAGCCGATGAAGCCGGCGCACGCGGCGCGAACGGACTATCGATGTTGCTGCATCAGGGGGCACTTTCGTTCTCCATCTGGTTCGATCGTGAAGCGCCGATAGACGCGATGCGCAAAGCGCTGTAGCCGCCTCGCTCTGTCGAGGCGCCCCCCAAAGTAGCGAGAAAGCACGGCGACACAGCGCCGTGACTACATCACGTTGTAAATTGCCCGGAAACCGCCATATTAACCGATGGTAAGTGCTGGGATAAATTTCGGCCCTGAAACAATTCCGAGGACCGGCATTGATCTCTCTGAAGAGTTGCAAGAGCTCAAGCGCGAGCGGAACGCGGTCATTCTCGCGCACAATTATCAGGTGGCAGAATTACAGGATGCCGCAGACTACGTCGGCGATTCGCTCGGGTTGAGCTATCAAGCGGCAAAGACGGACGCCGATGTGATCTTGTTTTGCGGCGTCCATTTCATGGCCGAGACGGCGAAGATAATTAATCCAACCAAGCGCGTGATCTTGCCCGATCTCGATGCCGGTTGCTCACTCTCCGAATCGTGTCCGCCGGAAAAGCTGGCGCAGTTTCTGAAAGAGCATGCCGACAAAAATTACTACGTCATCGCCTACATTAATTGCAGCGCGGGCGTGAAAGCGCAGGCTGACGTGATTTGCACGAGCGGCAATGCCGACAAGATCGTGCGTGCCGCGCCTGCGGACCGAAACATTCTCTTTGTTCCAGACCAAAACCTTGGCGCCTGGGTAATGGAACGGACCGGGCGCAAAATGGATTTGTGGCAGGGCACCTGTTACGTCCACGTCGAGTTCACAGCACGCAGCATTAACAAGATCCGCCAAGAATATCCGGACGCGCCAGTCGTTGCGCATCCGGAATGCACCTATGCCGTGCGCATGCTGGCCGATGAAGTTTGTTCGACCGAAAAGATGATCGCATTCTGCAAACAATCGCCCGCGCAACAAATCATAGTAGTGACCGAAGCGGGAATACTGCATCGATTAAAGAAAGAAATTCCCGGCAAAACATTCATTCCCGGTCCGACTGATAATTGTTTTTGCGGCGAATGCCGGTTCATGAAGATGAACACCCTCGAGAAAGCGTACGACGCGCTCCTGAACATGGAACCGGAGATCACTTTGCCCGAGCCCGTGCGCAAACGCGCCGAGGCGCCGATCCTGCGCATGCTCGAACTGAGCAGGTAGGGCGCGACCGCCGGGCGCGCCGCCACGGAATTAGCCCGGACGTCAGTGCGCAACCAACGGTTCGACGCGCGCGGGCTTATGGGTTTGGTAAAGCGCAAGACGTTCGCGCGTTTTTTTGTCAACCGGACCGTACGCGCTCTTCATCTTTATTCCCTGCGTCTGATATTTCACAGCTTGATCGAAATCACCAGTCTCCGCATAAGCTGCCGCAAGTGTCTCGATATAAAACGGTTCCTTCCATTTCGACAGCTCGCACGCTTTAATACTCAGACGAATCGATTCTTTGCCGTTCCGCAATGAAGCTTCGGGACACGTACCTTTAAGCCAGGCAAGATAGCTCCATGCGCGAGCGTCATTCCGGGACAGCTGCACGGCCTTTTCGAAATCAGATGCGGCTTGTCTGTAATCACCCTTGGCAAAGTATGCATAGCCCCGATCTACGTAGCCGTCTGTATCCTTGAGACTGATTCGAATAACCTGATCATAATCGGCAATCGCCTTGTCGAATTTTTCGATTTCTTCGTAGGCTATGGCTCTATTATAAAATGTGCTTTCGCTTCTTGGCTCGATTCGGATTGCCTCGCTGAAATCTGCGATCGCTTTGTCGAATTCGCCAATTTCAGCGTAGGAAGCGCCTCGGTTGTGATAGGCGCTAGCATATTTCGGGTTTAGGCGGATTGACATACTGTCATCGCGAAGCGCCAGTTGGAAATTGCGTTTCCTGCTATACTGAATAGCGCGGTTGTAATAGGCGCGCGCGTCTTTAGGATTGAGCTGAATCGCGGCAGTGTAATCATTGATCGCCTTATCTGTATTGGCAGTACGACCATAGAGAAAACCGCGTTCCAGATATGCGCGAGTATAGTTCGGATTCAGTCGAATCGCCTCGGAAAAATCCGCAATAGCCTTATCGAACTGCTTTAATTCGCGCTCGTTGATTCCCCGATTGTAATAAGCCTCCAAAAACATCGGGTTAAGTCGAATGGCTTCGTCATAGTCGCGCCCAGATTTCTCCCGCTGTTCTATTTGTGCAAAGGTCGTGCCGCGATTGCACAGGATCACCGCTCGATTATGCACACCAGGACCAGCCTCCAACGCGTCAGTATAGATTCGGATTGCTTCATCATATTTCTGTTCCGAACCAGCTTTAATCCCCTGATTCAGAAGTTCAAAAGCGCGTTTTTCGCCGATATAGATTTCCAGTTCCTTTTGAGTTTTTGGGAACGCGTCTCCTCGTGCTCTGGCAGCGCTCAATATCGAAGCCGCCTTCGCCTTCTCCGCATCGGGTGCAAGTTCGTAGGCGGTGTCATAATCTTTGATTGCATCATACCAATTGTTTTTTTGTTCCCAGGCTGCTGCTCGTCCGCGATATGCCTCAGCGAACTTTGGAGAAATTCGGATCGCTGAATCGAAGCTTGCTATCGAGGCATCATAATCACCCTTCGCGGCGAATGCATTACCTCGCTTTGCGTAAAGATCCGCGTTATCCGGCTCGCATCGGATGGCCTCACTAAAATCGGCGATAGCTTTGTCAAATTCCTTTTTCCGCAGAAGAGCTATCGCGCGATTGTAATATGCCCCCTTTGAGTTCTGATCGAGTCTGATGGCCTCATTCAAATCACTAATAGCCTTCTCGATTTCGCCCTTATTGATATACGCGAAGCTTCGTCCGACGTACGCCACGACCAAACCCGGATGCAGGCGCAGCGCTTCTGTGAAATCCGAAACAGCGCGATCCAGCAGGCCCTTTTCGTTGCAGGCGATTCCTCGGCTCGAATAAATAATGCCAGCGTTGTAGCGCCCCAGTTTAGTACGCAGTGCCGCGTCATACTTCGAAATCGCTGTATCCAAATCGCCGCTGGTCGCCGCGGCGAATCCTTCATTCCAAAGCTTCATGCCACGCTGGAAACTGATCGTGCAATAGATCGCGAATGACAGACTTGCCGTCATCACTAAAGCTACCAGAGCCGCTATGCTCCAGCCGATCTTTGCCGATTTACTCACCTTCAGTCGCAAACCTAAGAATCAGGAAGCCGTCTCCCCTTTTCGCCACAAAAAGTAAACCGGCACGCCGGTTAACACGATCAAGATTCCGATGCCGGAGGTAGCCGGTGCAAGCCAGGCAAGATCGACGATCAGCAATCCGGCTAGCACCATTGAGATAATTGGCACAAACGGATAACCCCATGTGCGATACGGACGTTCGGCAGCCGGAGATTTTCGTCGCAAAAAAATGACCGCCGCGACGAGCAATAAATAGAAGAGCAAATCGGCGGAAACGATGTACTCGAGCAACTGCGTATAAACATTTCCGTGGCTGACCTGGCCGGTGACGGGATTCGCCGTCGCCGTGCGCGGCAGAGTTAGCAACGCAGTCCATATTCCTTGCGCGACGAGCGCCGCCGCCGGCACGTGCTGCGCATTCGTCGTTCCGACGCGGCGGAAAAACAAACGATCACGCGCCATCGCGTAATAGACGCGCGCGCCCGCCAGGATGAGGCCATTGTTACAGCCGAACGTTGAAATCATGATGGCAGCCGCCATGCACATTGCGCCGGGATGGCCGAAGAGGGCGTTCATTGCCGCGACGGCGACCCGATTTTGCGGCGCGTGCTCGATTCCCGAGAACGGCAAAACAGCGATGTAAGCCAGATTGGCGAGCAGATACAAAACCACCACGATCCCGCAGCCAGTGAGCAAGGCGCGCGGAAGATTTCTTCCGGGATCGCGCACTTCGCTGCCAATGAAAGTGACGTTGGTCCAAGCCGTTTGGGCAAAAAGCGGGCCGACCATCGCTTTGCCAAAAAGAAAGGCGAGGGCAAGCCCGCCAACGATGCCAAAACCGGGCTGCGCGATTTGTGGACTCCATCCGTTTGCCCACGAATCCCACCATGCGGATGAACGCGCCGCGCTGCTTGCGCTCCAACCCAGTGACAAACCGATCACTATCACTCCCGCGAGCGCCGCCGTCTTCGCGAACGTGAATGTATTCTGAACGAGCTTGCCGATCTCGAGGCCGCGCGTGTTGGTCCAGGTCAGCAATGCGATCAACGCGATCGCGATTAGTTGCTCAGTCGATAAACTGAACGCGTAGTGAGCCCCTAACGGAATTGGTCTCACCAGATAATTCTCCGACCCAACCGCCGGAACAAAGACACCGAGAAATTTCGCAAAGGCGATTGCGACCGCAGCGATCGTTCCCGTTTGAATCACAAGAAACAAAGTCCAGCCAAACAAGAAACCGACCGACGGCCCATAGGCTTCCCGCAGGAAAACATAAACGCCGCCTGCGCGCGGCATCATAGTCGCAAGCTCGGAACAACAGAGCGCGCCTGTGATTGTCATCAATCCGGCCACTGCCCATGCCAGCAGCAACCAGCCGGGAGCCCCAATCAACCGAGCCGATTCGGCCGAGGTGATAAAAATGCCCGACCCAATCATCGAGCCGATCACGATCATGGTTGCGTCGAGCGGACCGAGCGCGCGAATGAGTCCAGACCCGGGTGGAGCTGGCCCGCCCTCGGGCCGCACAAACGCCCTGCGGCGCGAGGGCGCGCCGACTCCATTGTTGGGGCGTAGCGACTCCATTAGAACATCAAATCATTTATCGTCCCGCGATACGGCCACGCCTCAGCCGTATCGACGAAGCCAGCCCGTACCGCGTTTTGTTCAACGTAATGCCATTTTTCTGAATAATTTTCACTGGACCGAAGGTGCCGATCGAAATAATTCCGGTTGCCAGATGGGCGGTTCAATCGAGAGCACTGCCGCAATCCGTCGCGAACTCACGCTCTTCCACATCTGCACCCACTCTGCCATACGCCGCGCGCCGATTTCCGGCCGCGCAAAGAAATGCACGTGGTCCGGCATGAGAATATAATTGCCCACCCACCAGCCGTCGCGAGCGGCAGAGCGTTGCCAGATTTCACGCAAAATCTCATGGCACTGTGAGCATGCGAGGAACTTTCGACGTTGTGCGGTGCAGGCGGTGAAGAATAAGATGGGGTTGTCTTGAAATGAAGAAACGTGCGCCAGGTGGCGATGCCTAGCCGCTCGACTTGGAGACGGCCCGCCCTCGGGCCGGAGAAATCCTCGTCGGCGCGGGGGCGCGCCGGCTGGCTCCATTATCAGTCTGGTCACTCATAACAGGCTCTCTGGCGCGCTGATTCTCACGCCATGAGATTCGAGTTGCGATCGCAATTCACACGCGAACTCGACGGCACCGGGGGTGTCGCCGTGAAGGCAAATCGTTTCGGCGCGCACATTGACATCATTGCCTTGGACGGATCGGACCCTGCCCTCCCGCAACATTCGCAAAACGCGCTTGGCTGCTTCAACCGGATCGGTCAACAACGCATCCGCTCGAGTACGCGGAACAAGCCACCCATCGGACAAATAATTGCGGTCGGCAAAAACTTCGCGTACGATTTGCAACCCTTGCGCCTCACCGGCACGGGCCAGTTCTGTGTTGTCCGGGGCAAACAAAATCAAGCTTGAATCGACTGATCTGATGGCCCGCGCGATCGCATCGGCCAGTTTTTCATCGCGAACCGCCATATTGTAAAGGGCACCGTGCGGTTTGACATGGTTAGGCCGCATACCGGCAGCTTCAGCGATCGCCTGAAAAACGCCGAGTTGAAAAGCTACTGCATCAAAAACTTCATCGACGGTCACTTTGAGTTCCTTTCGCCCGAAATTTTCCCGATCGAAAAAGCTGGGATGCGCTCCAATAGCCACTCCATGGGCCTTCGCCCCCAAGACCGCGGCGTGCATTATATCGGCATCGCCGGCGTGAAAGCCAGTCGCGATGCTGGCCGAGCTGATGAGCTCGAACAACTCGGCGTCGTGGCCCGAGCCTTCGCCAAGATCGGCGTTAAGATCGACACCCAAATTCATACACCGTGTAAGCTTAGGCCAATGCGAAATCGCTTCAGCTCGCTCTCCCGTTCAAGCAAGAGCCGGTGCGCATCGATGAACGAAACCTCGGAAAAGCGCGCGTGATCGCCGGCGCGAAGTTGTGCAGCGATCCCAAGATCGACCGTGATCACGTGCGCGATTTTGGGGTAACCACCGATCGTTTGGCAATCTCCCAAAAGCAGAATCGGCTTTCCGCTGGAGGGCACTTGAATCGTGCCGGGCGCAACAGCTTCAGAGATAAGATCGACATCGTTATCCCGTCTTAGTTCGGGGCCATCGAAGCGTACGCCCATGCGATTTGAATCGGGCGAGACGGCGAACGCTTCGCTCGTGAAGCGTTGAGTCATTACATCGTCAAAACGGTCCCAATCATTGCCACGGATAACGTGCAGGATGGGATTAGCGCTCGCCGTTTGTGACCAAGGTTCAGGCGCACTCCACGAAGAAATTCTTTCTGTAGCCGCGGGCGCTGACCGCGGCTGGCCGCCCAACGGCAGCTCATCGCCATCCCGCAAAGCGCGCCCCTCGAACCCGCCGAAACTCGCCCGCAAATCGGTTGAACGACTCCCCAGCACTGTCGGGACATCAATCCCGCCAGAAATCGCAAGCCAACATCTACATCCTATTTTTGGATGATTGAACTTCAGTTCCTCGCCTGCATTTATGACCGCCGCGTGGCCCGCCGGCAACGCTGTCGATCCAACGCGAACGTCAAATTCACCGCCGCACCAGGCGACGATTCGTTCATCAGCGAAACGCAGTTGCAGACCGCCGAGAGTGATTTCAAGGCCGGCTGCCGATTCCTCATTGCCGACGAGCAGATTTGCGACCCGCAAGGCAAAGACATCCAGCGCGCCGCCTAACGAAACACCGACTTGGCGACAGCCGGTCCGTCCTAAATCCTGGACAGTCGTCAAAACGCCGGCACGCAGGATGGTCACCTGTTTCATCGCTCTGTCATCCTGAACGAAGTTGTAGAGGCGCTTGTGCCAAGCGCCTGCTGGCTGCTTCGGCGTTTGTCACAAACACCGCTACAATTGGGTTCACTGTGCATAGTCCTCTTTGGAATTCGCTTGCATCGCTTTAAATTCCTCGCGCGTAATGGCACGAAAGCGCACGCGATCGCCCGCGCTCAAAAAGGCTGCCGGAGTTTTTTCCGGATCGAACAAGTGCAACGGCGTACGCCCGATTACATTCCAGCCGCCGGGCGAGCGCAGCGGATAAATTCCAGTTTGCACGCCGCCGATCGCTACCGAGCCGGCGGGAATTTCCTTTCGCGGCGTGGCCCGTCTCGGCGTCGCCAATTCCTTCGGAAGCCCTGTCAGAAATGGAAACCCGGGAACGAATCCGATACAGCTAACGCGATACTCGGCCCTGCTGTGCAGATCCACAACTTTGGTTGGAGTCAGCTTCGCTTGTGAGGCAACATGGTCCAGATCGAGAGCAAACTCCGGATCGTAGCAAACAGGAATTTCAACCAGACGTGCATCGCTCTTTGTACTTCTGACACGTCTGCCGCGGTCAGCGCCCGCGGCTACAACTTCGCGAACCCGCTCCGTTAGCCAATCGAGCGCTTGATCTGGTTTGGGCGCAGCGTTGGCAAGGACTATTGGATCGAAGAAAACTGCGACCGTCGTGTAGGCAGGCGCGAGTTCGATGACACCGGGAATCGCAGCGCCCTGCAAGCGACGAAATGTGCGGAGGACTTCGGTTAATGTTTGGTCAGGGGCGTCTTCGAATCGGTCGCGCACACGGACGATCAACGCCGAATCTCCGAGGGGAACAATTTCCATCGGGCGCTCGAATAACAGAGCGCTCTCAGCGCGATTTCACGGCTTCGATCTCGATTTTGATCGCGACATCCTGGCTGATGCCTGATACCGCTTCGGTCGCGCCGCTAAACATCAATCCGAAATCGCGACGCTTCAGAGCATCGGTCGTAACTTCCCAGCGGGTTCGCTGGAGCGAAGCTTCGCCTGCCAAAGCTGTGGCCAGCTTCACGTGCAGCGTGATCGGTTTCGTGACACCATGCATGGTAAGATCGCCTGTAATGTCGCCGCTCTGCGGGCCGGTTTGCTTCACGCTGCGGCTTTTAAACGTGATCTCCGGAAACTTCGCGACGTTGAAAAATTCCGGGCTGCGAAGGTGATCGTCGCGCTTCTTGATTCGCGTGTCGATGCTGCTCACCTGAATCCGCGCCGATACGGATGAATGGTCTGGATGCTGGCGATCAAGATCGACGCTGCCAGAAAACTGAGTGAATTTGCCGTTGGTCGTGCCTAGAAATTGATGCACCTGGAATCCGACCGTGGAACGTGCTTGATCGAATTGGTAGGTTTCGCTGGCGGCGGCGCTCTGGACGAACGCTGCGAAAATTAAAGCGATGCCATTAAGTCGGAGGAATTGCATGTCTCTCTTCATTTCTTATCGTTGTTGCGCGCCGCCAGTGTCTTCAAAAGTGGCGTCCGCGACAACGGCAATTTCCCAAACAAATTGCCAAGCGCAAAGGCAGGATCGCTCTTGAGCGTCTTTACGTTGTGCACGCCGGCGATACGTGCGAGCTCGGTTTCGAAATGCGAGACGGCGCGTAGAGCGGGATCGTTTGCATCGAGGTAACCGAACGCCCGCCGCAGGAGCGAAAACAATTCCGGTTCATGATGGTCGCGCTCGGTACAAATCTCAATAAGCTCGACAAAGTAGGCAGCGGTTTGCGTGCGCAAATAGTTCCGGCGAATTCCGGCAAACGGATTCCTCAGCACGACTTCAGTAAGCGTGTGCAGACTCGATTTCCGGCTGCGTGCAATTTGAATTTCGGCCTCGAAAAATAAATCAAGTTTGCCGGCAAACGGGCTCTTGGCGCGGCGCGCTCCTTTGGCCATGGTTTGGATGCAGCCGAGCGATTCGGTGCACCACGAGACGATGAGGCTCGTGTCGCTGAATTTGCGCTTCCGCAACAGAATGGCAGCCGTGCTCTCCACGATTCATTGGTAGCGCGATTTTCTTTGCGGCGCGAGGTGGATCGACCGCTCCGTCGGGCGATGCTAATCGTAACGGCGCAGCCGCACACTGAACCAAGAGCGTGACGTTTCACCAGGCACGTGAAAACAAGTGCGGCTTCGCCGATTCGTTGGCATCGAGCAAGGGACTGCTCGATCCACCTGAAGTTCCGCTTCTCGATCAATCGGCTTCCGACCTATGAGTTCTGAGTCCTGGCGTCAGCGGTTGACGATGTGCAACGCGCGCTTTTCCACGTTAAGCGCCGCTTCTTTGACTGCTTCGCTCAAAGTCGGATGAGAATGACAAGTACGTCCGAGGTCCTCGGAGCTTCCGCCAAATTCAATCACGGAGACCGCTTCGGCGATCAGTTCCGACGCCAAATGCTGCAAAATATGCGCTCCAAGAATGCGGTCAGTCTTCGCGTCGGCTACAAATTTAGCCATTCCATCAACATCTTCGTTCGCGACCGCGCGCCCATTCGCACGGAACGGAAATCTGCCGATTCGCACGTCGATTCCCTTCTCTTTCGCCTGATCTTCGGTCAGACCGACGCCGGCCAGCTCAGGATTGGTGTAAATGATGCCGGCAATCGCCTCGTAGTTTATATGACCAGATTTGCCTGCAATGATCTCCACGCACGCGATCCCTTCATCTTCAGCCTTGTGCGCCAGCATCGGGCCGGCGATTACATCGCCGATCGCGTAAATGCCTTCAATATTTGTACGAAAATTTTTATCCACTTTGATTCGTTTTCGTTCGTCAAACTCGACGCCAAGCTTTTCTGCACAGAGACCTTCCGAGAACGGACGGCGCCCGACCGAGACGAGCACCTTGTCGGCTTCGAACTTTAGCTCTTCCCCACCTTTGGTTGCGGTGGCCGTCGCGCGACCATTGTCGATCTTGACCGCGCTCACCTTTGTTTCGAGATGAAATGTGATTCCCTGAGCCGTGAGCGAACGCTGGAGCAGATTGGAGAGCTCAAGATCGAAGCCGATGGCGATGCGCGGCAAAAATTCCAGCATGGTCACTTCGGAGCCGAGGCGATTCCAAACCGAACCCAGTTCCAGCCCAATCGCGCCCGCCCCAATGACGAGGAGTTTCTTTGGCGCTTCGGTGAAGGTAAGCGCTTCGGTGCTGCTGACGATGGTTTTGCCGTCGAATTTCGCGAACGGCAACTCGACTGCCGCGCTGCCCGTGGCGAGAACGATGTTCTTTGTTTCAATCTCCTGCGTCTCGCCTTTCGATGATTTAATCGAAACTTTTCCTGGGGCAGTAATAGCGCCGATCCCCTCAAAGGTTGTGACCTTGTTCGTCTTCATTAACGCGCGGACGCCGCCGGTAAGCGTTTTCACAACCTTGTCTTTGCGCTGCTGCATCTTTGGAAGATCGACCTGCACGTTCTCGATCACTATGCCGTGCTTGGCGGCTTCCTTTTTTGCGAACATGACGTGATCGCTCGACGTGAGGAGCGCTTTGCTCGGGATGCAGCCTACGTTCAAACATGTGCCGCCGAGCTCCTTGTCTTTCTCGACAATGGCGGTTTTCAGACCGAGTTGCCCGGAGCGGATCGCGGCGATGTAACCGCCCGGTCCGGAACCGATAATTACAACATCAAATTTGTCCATGACTGATATCCGTAATCCGTCAGCACGTTTTACCAAATGCTTTTCGGCGAGGGCGCCGAAAAGTGCACGCGAGGCGCGCGTGCGCTCCCCAATCTAAAAATCGAGCGGTAACTTTTTCGGGTCCTCGACGCATTCTTTTACCTTTACGAGGAAAGTGACCGCTTCTTTTCCGTCGATCGCGCGATGATCGTAACTGAGCGCGAGATACATCATCGGGCGAACTTCAACTTTCCCGTCAACGGCAACTGGTCGCGGCATGATTTTGTGCATGCCGAGGATGCCGCTTTGCGGCGGGTTTAAGATCGGAGTGGCAAAGAGCGATCCGTAAACGCCGCCGTTTGTAATGGTGAATGTGCCGCCTTGCAGGTCTTCGATTTTCAATTTTCCGTCGCGCGATCTGCCAGCGAAATCGGCGATGTCGCGCTCCAAATCCGCAAAACTTTTCTTGTCCGCGTCGCGGACGACTGGCACGACTAGTCCACGTTCAGTGCCGACTGCTACGCCAATATCATAGAAATTGTTTTGGATGAAATCGTCGTCCTCAATGCGGCCGTTGACCACGGGCACGGCTTTGAGCGCTTCCACGCACGCCTTAACAAAGAACGACATCAACCCTAGTTTGACGCAGTTCTTTTTCGTGAACTCCCCTTGTGCTTTGTGGCGCAATTCCTGCACCGCGCTCAGGTCGCATTCATTGAATGTGGTAAGAATCGCGGCGGTGTGCTGAGCCATCACCAATTGCTGAGCAATCTTGCGACGCAACGGGGACATTTTTTTGCGGACAAACCGGCCATCGGCGGATGGTTCAGCTCCGCGAGTCTCGATCTTTTCTTCACCCTTGCCGCGCTGCTGGACCGCGACCAGTACGTCGGCCTTGGTCAAGCGTCCTCCTTTGCCGGTGCCGGGAATCTTCTCCGGCGGGAGCTTCTCCTCTTCGACAATGCGCCTCACGGCAGGCGAAAGAGGCGCTGTAGCCGCTGCCGCTGGCTGCGGCCCGCCGCGGTCACCGCCCGCGGCTACAGGAGCTTTTTCTTCTGCGACCTTCTTCTTACCCTCCGGTTCCTTCTTCTTTTCCTCAGGCTCTTTCTTTTTTTCCGGAGGTTTTTCCTTCTTTTCCTCTGGCGCCGCCTTTGATTCGTCGATCGTCGCAACGACCTCGCCGATTTTCACTTCCTGACCTTCGGGTACCTTCGTTTCGAGCAGGCCGGCTTTTTCGGCGACGATCTCAGTGGAAACTTTATCGGTCTCGAGGGTGAAAAGGGCGTCCCCTTCGTTCACGAACTCGCCTGACTTCTTGTGCCAAACGGAGACGACACCGCTCGTGATCGATTCGCCAACGGCGGGAATTTTAACTTCGATGGCCATGGATTGGACGTACTTTAAAGCTAATCGAGCGTCGCGGTCGAGGTGCCTTTCGTCAACAAAGTAGCTGGAGTGGCGCGCCCTCGCCACGGCGAGCAGGCTGTGGTCGCGCCTACCAATTACATCGAGAAGGCTTCGGCAATGAGCGCGGCTTGCTCGCGTTTGTGCCTTGTAAGTGCGCCAACGGCGGGACTGGCGCTGGCGTCGCGGCCCGCGTAAGCGATTTCGCTGCAAAAGATCGTGCGCAAACGCGGTTCAATGAAACTCCACGCGCCCATGTTTTCCGGCTCTTCCTGGCACCAGACGAACTTCGCATTCTTTGAAAATGGCTTGAGCATTTCGCGCAGCTTTTTCTCAGCGAGCGGATAAAGCTGCTCGATGCGAATGATCGTTGTGTCGTTGATCTTGCGCTCGGTCCGGTAATTGAGGATATCGTAATACACTTTGCCTGAGCAAAAGATGATCCGCTTCACTTTGTCGGTGGGACCAGCCTCGGGCGAGCCGAGGATTTCTTCGAACCGGCCATGGATGAATTCATCTGCAGGCGAGGACGCAAACTTGGCGCGCAACAGACTTTTCGGCGTAGCGATGATGAGCGGCTTAATGAAGTCGCGTTTCATCTGGCGCCGCAACACATGAAAATACTGCGCGGCGGTGGTTGGATTGCAGACTTGGATGTTATCCTCGGCGCACGCCTGGAGAAATCGCTCGAGGCGCGCGCTGGAGTGCTCCGGGCCCTGCCCTTCATAGCCATGCGGCAAAAGCAAAACAATCCCGCTGGGGCGCTGCCACTTCGATTCCGCTGACACGATGAATTGATCGACGATGGTCTGCGCGCCATTGGAGAAATCGCCGAATTGCGCCTCCCAAAGACAGAGCATTCTCGGATAATCAAGTGAATAGCCGTAATCGAAGCCGAGGACGGCGGCCTCCGAGAGCGGGCTGTTGTAAATGCAAATGCGTGCCTGTTTCTCGGCGAGGTGCATGAGCGGCATGTAGGGTTGCCCCGTCCTGGCGTCGTAAAGCACGGAGTGGCGCGTACTGAATGTCCCGCGCGAACTATCCTGGCCCGATAATCGAACAGGAATTCCCTCCAAAAGGAGCGATCCGAATGCGAGTGCCTCGGCGTAATGCCATTCATAGGGACCGCCTTCTTCAAAGGCTTTGCGCTGATGATCGAGAACGATGCGCTTGATCTTCGGCTGAACCTCGAAACCCTCCGGTATGCGGGTGAGACCATCGATGATGGTTTTAAGTGTTTTCTCGCTAATTGCCGTCCGCTCCGATTCGCTCGTGTATTCCGGTTGAAAAATCGCCGTTGATTCTTTGAACTTCGCCTTCTCACTCGCCTTCCGCTTTTCGATGGCGTTGACTTCATCTCGCGTCATTTCCAGCCGCAGATCAAACTCGGTCTCGAGCGAGGCAGCGTCGTCTTCGCTCAGCGTCCCCGCTTCCAGTAACTCGCCTTTATAAAGCTGCGCGACCGATGGGTGCTTCTCGATTTTCGCGTAAAGATCAGGCTGGGTAAATGAAGGTTCGTCGCCTTCGTTGTGCCCATAGCGGCGATAGCAATACAGGTCGATCACCACTCGATCACCACGTCGCGCCCGAATTGTTGATGGAAATCAAATGCTATATCGCTGACGAACTTAACCGCCAGTGGATCATCGCCGTTCACATGGAAAATCGGAGCCTCGATCATCTTGGCGATGTCGGTGCAGTACAGCGACGAACGCGCGTCTTTAGGAAGCGTGGTAAACCCGATCTGATTGTTTACCACGATGTGAATCGTGCCGCCGGTGCTATAACCGGGTAGTTGCGATAAGTTGAGTGTCTCGGCCACGATCCCCTGCGCGACGAAAGCGGCATCGCCGTGCACCAACAGCGGCAAAACTTTGCGACGATGCTCGGTGTCACCGCGAATTCGTTGCCGGGCACGCGCTTTGCCTTCGACCACAGGATCGACAGCCTCCAGGTGGCTCGGATTTGCCGAGAGCCGGATCTCGATCTCGGCGCCGGAAGCGAGCCTGCGCACCGAGTGATAACCGAGATGATATTTCACGTCCCCATCGCCCGCGACCAGCTCGGGAATGTAATTCTCGGTGAACTCGGTGAAGATGACCTTGAGCGATTTGCGCAGGAAATTCGCCAGCACATTGAGCCGGCCGCGATGCGCCATCCCCATGCAAATTTCTTCTACGCCGCCATCGGGGCATTTGTGCAGGATTGTATCAAGAATCACCGTGAGCGATTCCGCGCCCTGCAGCGAAAACCGTTTTTGCCCCACGTAACGCGTATGCAGGAAAGTCTCGAATGATTCGGCTTCGAGCAGCGCCCGCAATAGCGCCACCTGAACGGCGCGCGGCGTCGAATGTTTGTGCGGGCGCGTCTCCAGCCGTCGCCGAACCCACTCGCGCACCCGTGGGTCCTGAATATGCATGAACTCCGAGCCGATGGAGTCGGCATAAATTCTTTCCAGGCCGGTGATCATTTCGCGCAAGGTCATCGGCCGATTGTCGAGGAAGAATTTCGATGAAACGCGAAGATCGAGATCCGATTCGGTGAACCCGAACTCGCGCGGACTGAGCAACGGATTTTGCGGCCTTGTCTCTGCCAACGGATCGACCCGCGCAATGGTATGACCGAGCGAGCAATACGCGTAGATGAGACCATCGATGCGGGTCTGCAGAGCTGCTTCGCGTGCCTCGGCCTCGGCCGCCCCCGCCCCATCGCGCTGCGGCAAATTTCCGAGCTCGAAGCCTTCGAAGAAGGCCGACCATCCCGAATCGACTGACTCGGGATCTCGTTGCCACCGTGTGTAGTTCTCCTCGATTAGATCGAGATTTGCGCGGGCTGCAATGGACGTACGCATGGCAGGTTTAATCTGCGACGATTAGGCTGGCCGGCAAGTTGACACTGCGTGTGGCGCTCCTTTACTTGCTGTGCATATGACTGCGAGCGAACTCTGTGAGTCGGTGCAAGGGACTCCCGATAGGCGACGTCTGGGTCGCGCACTGATCACTGTGCTGCTGCTCCTGGCAACATCGGCATCCCTGTTCGCGCAAGCCGATCCGGCTTCGGAACCGAGCGTCCTGGCGGTAGCGAAAGTCCTGCCAGCCGTGGTGAACATCAATACGGAGCGCGTGGTCAGACGAACGGTGCGCGATCCGTTTGAGGACTTTTACGCGCAATTCTTCGGGTATGATCGCGCTCGGCCGCGCGAAATTCGCCAGACGCTGCAAAGCCTCGGCTCCGGTTTTATCATTGATCCGGCAGGTTACATCATTACGAATCAGCACGTCGTCGAGCGCGCCGCGGACTTGAAAATTCACGTCACAACGAACGACGGAAAAACCTACAACGCCCATTATATCACCGGTGATGACAAGACCGATCTGGCATTTATCAAAATCGATGCCAAAACCGATTTTCCATTTGTCAGCCTCGATGATATCTCTCCCAACATCCTTGGCCAGACAGTTATCATAGTCGGCAATGCGGTAGGCTACGGCAGCTCAATCAGCCGCGGCGTTCTTAGCGCGGTCGATCGCAATATCACCGTCGATGATATCGATTACAAAAATTTGGTCCAAACTGATGCGGCCATCAACCCGGGCAACAGCGGCGGACCAGTGATTGATATTTCCGGGCGGCTGGTTGGCATTAGCTCGGCAAAAATGGCGTTCACGCCGCAGGGTATTCCTACCCAGGGATTGGGTTTTGCCATCCCGGCAGACGTGGTTCGCGACAGCGTCAACCGATTCAAAAAAATTGCTCAGAAACAGCCGGAGCCAAGGAAACAACCCGTAACCAGCGATGCATCCGTATCGAACGCCGAGCGGTTATTTGGGATGCAACTTCAGAATTTGAGTCAGGAATTGAGTAATGCGCTTGGTTACGCACAGGGTCGCGGCGTTTTGATTACCGGTGTCGATCCGGACAGCCCGGCGGACGAAGCAGGAATTGGACGCGGCCTCGTCATTTATCGCGTGGGCCAATCCGAAGTGAACTCCGTCAAACAAGTCGAGAACCTGCTTGGCGCAATGCAGAGTGGCACGAACGTGACCTTCGCCATCGGTGTAATCCGCGCGAGCGGGGAAGGCCGCCAGCTGGCTACTTTGACCATGGCGGCGCGCTGACAAAAAAATCGCAACGCAATTGCAGTTCGATTGTCTGATGGAGATATCGCGCAATGATTAAGGTTGAGAATCTGACTAAACGTTACGCCGGCCAGCCTGCGATCCAGAACTTGAATTTTGAAGTTGGCCAGGGCGAGATCATGGGATTTCTGGGACCAAACGGCGCAGGCAAAACGACCACTATGCGCATTTTGGCCAGCTTCATGCCGCCTACGTCGGGCCGCGCCACCATTGCCGGGTTCGATGTTTTTGAGCAATCGCTTCAGGCACGGTCCCACCTGGGCTACATGCCGGAAAACGTGCCGCTCTACAACGACATGCGCGTGACCGAATACCTTGATTATCGCGCGGCGCTGAAAGGCGTCCCGCACCGCCGCCTTGCCGAGCGCGTGGGCGACGCAAAGGAACTTTGTGGCCTTAAGGAGGTGGACAAGCAACTGATCGGTACTCTCTCCAAGGGTTATCGCCAACGAGTCGGTCTGGCGGACGCGCTTTTGCACGAACCCGATCTTCTCATTCTCGACGAGCCGACAATCGGTCTCGATCCGAATCAAATCCGCCAGGTGCGCGAGTTGATCAAAAATTTGGGAAAACAGCACACGATTTTACTTTCGACTCACATTTTGCCGGAAGTCGAGATGACGTGCAGCCGGGTCATCATCATTCATAAAGGTCGAATCGAGGCATGCGATACGCCGGAAAATTTGCTGGGAAAGATCAGGCAGGCTGGCGGCGTAGTGGTTGAAGCAAAAGTGGGACCGGATAACGGCCTAGAGGAACTAAAGAAGATTGCAGGTATCCGCGACGTAATGGTCGATGCGGACGGCGATTGGAAAATATTCTCATTACGGGTGGAATCAGGCGTTGACGTGCGCGAAGAAATTTTTCGGCTTGCGACAGATCGACATTGGACCGTGCGCGAGCTGACTCAACGTCGAGCGACGCTCGAAGATGTCTTCGTCGAGCTCACGCATCCCGACGTCGTTTAGCGGAATGATGGAGTGCTGGAGTAATGGAGTATTATGAAACGCAGCTGCGAAATAAGAATCGCGGCTACATGAAATTGATCGTCTGGCAAAAGGCGATCCAACTATTTGAGCTGGTCTGGCGGATAGCGTTCAATGAACATAAAATCGATTTCAAACTTCGAGCGCAGTTAGCCGACGCGGCGCAATCCGTTTCGGCAAATATCGCTGAAGGATATGGGCGTCGTTCCATTAAGGAATACATCCAATTTCTTTACTTCGCGCTCGGATCGCTCGCGGAGACGCTGACCCGCGCCATTGGATTGAAGCAAACACAGCAGATTACGGAATCTCGATTCGCCGACCTAAACTCGCTGCATTACGAAGTTGAAAACCGTTTGCTCCGGTTGATCGACAAGTTAGAGCAAAAGCGAGAAGACGAAGATTGGATCGCCCGCATCGCCGAAGATCCGGAGGAGTACGTCACGATTACGTCACCCCATTACTCCACCACTCCACCACTCCAACCCAATGCGTAAGTTCTACACTCTGCTCTCCCGCGAAGTGCGCAGCTACTTCCACTCGCCGATCGCCTACGTCGTCCTGATTTTTTTCCTGCTCATCAGTGGCGTGGATTTTTATTTTCAGATTTCCTTCATGAACCAGCGGCAGGTGCAATACACCGTGCAGGAAGCTTTTTTTAACTCGATCTTCTTCTGGTTCGCGTTCGTTCTGATTTTTCCCCTCATCACAATGCGCTTGTTTGCGGAGGAATTTAAGCTCGGCACGATCGAGCCGCTCATGACCGCGCCGGTGCGTGACTGGCAGGTGGTGCTCGCGAAATTTTTTGGCGCGCTGGTCTTTTATCTCGTCCTCTGGATCCCGACGCTGCTTTACTTTGCGATCTTTTTAAAACTGACGAACCAGCCGGCCGCTCATTCGGCTGGCGCATACTTCGGTTCGTATCTGATGCTTTTACTGCTGGGAATGTTTTATCTCTCGATTGGTTGCCTCACCTCGGTTCTGACCAGGAACCAGATCATCGCGGCGGTCGTTTCTTTCTGCGCAATTACATTGTTGTTCTTCCTTGGGCTCGTGCAATTCATTCTCCTTGACGTCAGCTCGGCAACCCGCGATTTGCTCGGCTACTTTTCCGCGATCGACCATATGGTGACTTTCTCGCGGGGTGTGATCGATACGCGGCCGATCGTCTTCTACCTGAGCATGACCATTGTAATGCTGACGCTCACATATCAGGCGTTCCAATCCCGCAAGTGGAGGCTCTAACAGATGGCTGAGGAGAAAAAACAGCCCGAGACGCGTTCGGGACAAAAAATCCGACGGATCAGGATTGGTTTCAATGTTCTGGCACAAATCGTTCTGATTTTGTTCATCGCTGTGATGGTGAATTCCATCGCTTTCAAACACTACGCGCGTTGGGATTTTTCCCGCGACCAAAAATACGGGCTCTCCGACAAGACGAAGCGTTTCCTCGACTCCATTAAAGGCAAGATGCGCGTCACGATTTTCTTTTCACCCAACACACCGATCACCACCGACGTGCAGAATTTGCTGACTGAATATCAATATGCGGCCAAGGGAAAGATCGACATCGAACGAATCGATCCCGAGCGCAATCTTTCCCGCGCGAAGGAGCTGTTCGACAAATACAAAGTTGTCAGCGACGAGAGCCTTTTAGTGTTCGATTACGAAGGGCGCAACAAGACGGTCAAGGCGTCTGAGATGGCTGAGATCGATCAAAGCGGGATGGCCTTCGGCGAAGGTCCGCGCGTCACCGCATTTAAAGGCGAGCAAGCTATCACAAGCGCAATGATGGACCTTGTCGAAGGCAAAAAGAGCACTCTTGGTTACGTGCTCGGTCACAAGGAACCGCCGCTTACCGGGGCCAGCACCATCTCCATCCTGAAGACATTCATCGAGAACGAGAACATCAAGTTCCAGGAGCTGAATCTTTTCGATGTTGAAGCAATTCCGGCGGAATTGAAGACGATCGTGATTGTTGGGCCGCAATACGATTTTTCCGATCGCGAAATGAAATTGTTGCGCGGTTTCTGGGATAAGCAGGGAAGGATACTGCTGCTTCTCGATCCGGCAGCCAAGACGCCAAAGTTGGACGGATTTCTCAACGAACTGGGCGTAAAGAAGAACGACGATCGGCTGATGGTTTACTTGCGAACGGGAATCCAGGAAGTGGCGATGACGCGAGATGTGCAAGCGCATTTTCTACGCGGCAGTCCGATCACACAACGGCTGGCTGATGTCCAGGCGCTCTTTTTTGGCGGCACATCTTCGCTTACTGTTGAGCCCGACCGGGTGCGCGCCGCCAATGTCCGAATCGAGCCGCTGATTCAGGCTGAAAAAGGCTACTTCGCCGAAACGGATTATAATACAGACGATCAGGCAAAGCTGCAGGCCGACGCGCAGCGAAGTAGCAATGTACCACCGCTCACGATCGGCGCAGCGGTCGAAAAAGGCGGTAGTGCCGACCAGCGCGTGCAGGTGGATTCGTCGCGTCTCGTCGTCGTGAGCAATGCGACCTTCGTTCAAGACAATGCGGTCACACAAGATCAGCAAGCACTCGATTTTGTTTCTGGCGGCGTGAATTGGCTGCTCAGACGGGAAGAGTTAATCGGTATCGCGCCGAAGGTTTCAAAGCCGCTCATCTTCACTCTCAACGAAGACGCGTTGCGCAATTTGCGTTGGATCATTTTGATCTTCATGCCGTTGATTCCAGCGGTAATCGGGAGCGTAGTTTGGTGGCAACGCCGCGTTTGACTCACATAATGTTCTCGGACACCGGCCGCCTAGTGCACGTTGTAGGGCAAGCGGTCGCCGCGGCGACCTTGCCACGCAGAGTTGGCAATCCCAGCGGTCGCCCGGCAAGCTTATGAACTGGAAAACGACCGTTGTTTTAACCGCGATCGCGCTCAGTGTTTTCGTTTATTTGAGGTTTTTTGAGCTCAAACAACCGGGGACGGAAGAAGCCAGACGCCAGGCGCAAAATGTCGTCAATTTCGATCGAGACAAAATCGATGCCATCGTCATTCTTAATGGAGATGAGAAGATTGAATTGCGGCGCAGCGACAACCGATGGCACCTTGAAACACCAATCAAGGACCAGGCAGACAGTTCTCTCATCGACAATTTATTGTTGGATTTGGGGAACTGGCAGAAGGAGGGAACGATTTCAGCCAAAGAAATCGACGCCGACAAGAGCAAGCTCAGCGAATATGGTCTGAACAAGCCTAGACTGAGGCTCAAATTGCTAGGCCAGGATAAACCCCCGGCAATTTTATTCGGAAAAGACGCCGCCTTAGAAGGCAAGATGTATGTGCGCTTCGAGGACTCAAAGGAAACGTATCTCGCTGGACAATCGATCAAAAAAGAGATCGATAAAAAACCGGAGGAATTCCGCGACCGGAAACTAACGGGCCTCATCACCGTGCAGGTGTTGCGTGTCATTCTAAAAACAGCCGCTGGCGAAATTGAGCTGCAGAAGAAAGGCGATCACTGGGAAATTCTCAAGCCGCTGCGCGCACCAGGCGATGATCAAAAGATTGGCGATCTGATCGCTCAAGTTACTGCTTCTCGAATTCAGCAATTCGTGGCGGACGACCACGGAGATCTTCGTTCTTATGGATTGGCTGAGCCGCGCGGCGCAATCACGTTGTTTACTCAGGAGAATAAAGAGGGGCAGCTGCTCCAGATCGGCGGCGTGCCGGAGAAGGAAAAGGACCAAATCTATGTCCGATTCGCACCGCGCGGATTCGTTTACACCTTGCCGAAGAAGATCGAAGAGATCCTCAACACAAAACCAGACGATCTGCGCGATCGCCACCTGGTTCGAATCGACACAAACATTCTTGATCGGATCACGATCGATGCTCCGGGCAAAGACAAGACTGTCCTTGCCCGGAAAGATGAGAACTGGACAATCGCCAGCCGCAACAATGCGCCGGCGAATTCAGCCGAAGTCAGGCGTTTCATCGACACCCTGCAAAATGAGCGGGTGACAAAATTCGTCGAAGACGTCGCTTCAGATTTGCCCAAGTACGGCCTCGATAAACCACAACTGCAATTGATCTTCAGCTCATTTGCTTCGGAGAACACTGCCGAGACCAAAGCTGGGGAGGAGCCTTTTGCGACCGTCACATTTGGAAAGGTGGATGGCGATAATGTTTACGCACGCCTGGCGGATGACCCCTTCGTCGTGGCGGTTCGACGCAGCTTGCTCGACCAAATTCCCATTGATCCCTTGCAATGGCAGGAACTGTCGATCTTCAAGTTTAAGCCGGAGCAGATTCATCGCCTTAACATCAGCACAGACAAAGAGCTGGCGTTGGAGCGGGGCGAAAACAAACAATGGCGCTCGCCTAAAGGAAGTGGCCAGATCAATCAAAGTAGTGTGCAATCGCTGCTGAACGCGTTGTCGGGCTTGCGCGCGGTGCGCTGGGCCGGAGCAACCGTCGCCCAGCAGGGCTTCGACAAGCCACAGCTTGCGATCACGTTTACGACTTCACCGGACGACAAAGTCTCGCACAGGCTGTTGGTTGGCGGCGCGGCCGGCAAGGGAACATGGTTCGCGCGCACGGAGGAACGCGAAGGCGCTTTCATCCTCCGCGACTCCGATCTGAACGCCTTGAAACTGCCGCTCGTAGGAGCGTCTTCTCCGTCCCCGAGTCCATCACCGAAGGAAACCGCATCGCCGGCTGCAAAACGGTAACTTTATGGCCGCCCCTGTGGACAGCGAGACGCGCAGTTAGTTAACGAGTCAGCGTCGCGCTTCGCACAGCGAAGCGACTACAGTGTATTAGCCTGCGCCGCCTTCCACCTGTTTGCGGGCAATCGGCCCGACGTATGGAATGTCCCAGCGCACGCCGGTAAACGCCTTCACCATTGCAATGATCCAGATTACAAGGAACCCGATATGGACGAGCGCGGCGACGATTGCCCAGAAAAATACCAGCACTCCACCGATTCCCGGAATAGCGCCGAAGACCGCGTGCACTATGGTTGAAACAATGTTAAAAAGCAGCCACGCGCAACCGAAGATGATCGATTGCATGGCATAAAAACGGACAAAGCCGTCGCGTTTTTCCAGAATGTAAAAAATGATGCCGCCGATTAGCGGAATGCAGGCGATGGCTGCGGCTACGTTCGAAGGCAAACCGGTCGACTGAGATGTCGCGCTCGTTTCGGGTCCTGGACCCGACGGAGGCGGTGGTGGTTGGCTCGGTTCAGTTGGGTCGGGCATGATCTACATACACAAACTTGGAAATGCTTTGTCAAGCAATCTTCCATCCTGAATTCGCTTCCACTTCCCCATTAAACCAATATTGTGACGCTTTAACCGAACAATTGCATGGCCAATAATTTCTCGCGCGCTTTCACGCTGATCGAATTGCTAGTCGTCATCGCAGTCATCGCCATTCTAATCGCGATCGCCTACCCGGCTTACACCGGTGTCCAGGAACGCGCGAGGGTCACCCAGGACATGAATAATCTCCGCCAACTCGGCCTCGCTATGCAGACTTACCTCAACGATAATGATGATGTTCTTCCGGTAATAAATGCTTCACCTGGGACTGGCACGACCGCAATTCCGGTCATTTATCCAAAGTACATTTCGACCAGAAAGGTTTTCCAATCGCCTTTCGACAGGCGGTCTGCTTCCGAAACAGACACCGCACCGGTTAGCTACGGCATCAATGCAAACATGTATCTCGCGGGAGGGCTAAATCGCAACATGGCAAGGGTTGTCTCTCCGGCGTCCACAATCCTGATGGCGCCCACATACATCGGAGGCACCGGAGACCCTAAAAACGCCGCATCATGGACGGGCATTGCCACGAACGTGCCGAATTTACCCGTAGGCGGTGCTGGCGAGGCAACTGGAACTCATAGCAATGGCACCCAAATCAACGCGCTTTTTTGCGACTCTCACGCCGAAAACATGAACTTCGGCCCGGCCACGGTTCTGGGCTCATTCAAAGACTTTAATTCAAACCCCCTCGGCAGGAAACATTGGGATCCAATGTTTTAGAAGTAGACGAGGTGTTACGCATGAGTGCGCGGGCTGACGGCAGCGACGTGGTCGTTGGCAGGCGTTTCTTGAAGGAGCTTGGGAAAAAATGTCAAGCAATTGGCCTGTTTGGCCAATGCGCCATCGTTTCGGACGCAAATGTCGCTCCGCAATATGCTGACATCGTAAAACAAAGTTTAACGGCGGCGGGGTTCCGGCCGATGCTCATCACGATCCCGGCAGGCGAGAAATCGAAGACTCTCGAGCAAGCCGGCGCGATTTGTGATCGGATGATTGCAGCCGGGCTGGATCGGCAATCGTTCGTCATTGGTCTGGGCGGCGGCATGATTGGCGATATTTCCGGATTCGTCGCAGCCATTTATCATCGCGGCATCCCGCATGTCCAAATTCCTACGACGCTGCTTGCGATGGTCGATAGCTCGATCGGCGGTAAGACCGGGGTCAACACGGCTGACGGAAAAAACCTGATCGGCGCGTTTCACCATCCGTCGTTGGTGATCGATGACGTAGAGGTTTTAAAGACCCTGCCGCCTCGCGAATTCAATCAGGGGTTCGCTGAGATTATTAAGCATGCCATTATCGCCGACGCGGAAATGTTCGGGGGATTAAACAATACCCAGGTAAACGACGCGCTTGCCCTGCAATCACTGATCAAGCGCAATATCGAGATAAAATCGAAAATCGTGGCCAAAGACGAGCGCGATCAGACCGGCGAACGTGCGGTTCTCAATTTCGGTCATACGATCGGCCACGCGATTGAGCGCGCTGGAGATTACGGCAAATTTCTGCACGGCGAAGCAGTCAGCCTCGGAGTCGTCGCAGCCTGCGCTATCTCAATTAAAAAGGCGGGGCTTTCACCAGGTCAGCGCGATACGATCGTTGATCTTCTGCGGCAATTCAATTTGCCGACGCAATTGCCGAAAGCCTTTCGACGTGAAAAAATCATCGATGCACTGAAGTTCGACAAGAAATTCGAAGGCGGAAACGTTCGGTTTGTCCTGACACCACGGATTGGCGCTGCCCACTTAACGAACGATGTCACCCTCGAGGATATTCGGGAAGCGATTCATGAACTGTAGCCGCGTCTCTGTGAGACGCGTGGCGCGCGCGTTCCAAACATCTCACCGCCGCGCTTCGCACAGCGAAGCGGCTACAGCGGGCGATTGAGATCAATCGCCCCTACCCCGCGCTTTCGAATAATACTCAGTCAATCCATTTGCCACGCTGTCGGCGTATTCGCGGAAAATGCTTTTGCGCTCCACGCCGTTGACGTTACGCATTCCTTCGTAATCGCCCGCCTGAATACGCGCGAAGGCGTCGTTGCTGTTCATTACGTACGGCTCGCAGTAAACAACCGGACACCGGTAAATCCGTGTCGCCAGCAAATTACGCGCATAAACATAACCGCTCGTGCCGACTTTGGTCGTCGTCAGCGTTGTTGGATATTGGTAGGGCGGCAATTGCATTTGCTTCGCCATGTTTGTCGCAACCATGTCGGCGAGGGGCAATTCTTCATCGTAGGCGCGACTCAAAAGGCGCCGGATCATCTCGAAGCGTTCGTCGTCAAATTCGAGCTCGTCCTGTAGATACGAACCATTCACGAGCAGATGAAGATGATTCGTGTCGATTAACATCGGGTTGTTCGGATCACCCCATCCTTCAGCATTGAAATGCAAGCAAAGCACCAGATCAGGATGCAATTTAAAGTTAACAAGCGCCGCTCGCCGTCGAATCTCGCTGTAACGGTAGAATAAGATTTCGCTTTGCCAGCGAATCGTTTGCGCTTTCTCGGGATCATTTGAATCGAGAACATCGACCCCCGAAGGATTTCGGGGCACACCGCTCTTAATCAGAATTTTCCTGGCGAGCTCCTGGAAATCGTCCGGACGTTTTGCCGTGACCGGTTCGTTACCGCTTCGGACAAAGAAAACTTTAGCGCCCAATTCTCGTAATCGCGGCGCAAGCAGGCGCGCTACGCGCAAAGTTAAATCGCCCTCCTGCACGGGCGCGCTGTTTCCGACCTGGAACCAACGCTCCTCCATCTTTGCCCATTTCCCGCCAAGGTGGCCGGGGTCGAGCGCAATCCGCAAACCTGAAAGCGGCTTGTCCGGCTTTGCCGGTGGAAGAGACTCGGCCGGTCGCCAAAGCCGCGGCACCGGTTTGCGTGAGGTGTCGTTTTCGGCAAACCGCAACGTGAAAAACGTCTGCGCCTCCCGATTCATCAGAATCCGCGCGCTTTTCTCGTCTATTTCGAACAAATCCGGAGCGAATCCGTGGGTGCAATAAACGTCCTGGATTAATCGGGTAAACTCATCGTGGATGATCGTTTCCTGATAGTGTTCGAGTACCTTCCAGTGTGGATGCGTACCGAGGATGCTGATGTTGTCGGCCGCTTGAAGAGCAGGCGAAAAGAGCAACAGCAGAAATGACGAATGACGAATTAATGACAAATGATAAAGGACGAAACATGAAGCGGTCCGATGGTCGCGCGACAGACATTCGCCATTCGGGCTTCGACATTCCTTCGTCATTCGTCATTCGAGCTTCGTCATTGTCTGGTCACTCGTCATTCGGATTTCGTCATTCTCTAACATCGATGATTGGATTTCGCGCTCTTAAATACCACTGGCCTGGGATGACAACCGGTTTTGTCGTGGCTACTGTCGCGGAATGCTAACGGTCCTTTTTCTGGGCGACGTCGTAGGTGAGCCAGGGCGCAAAGCCGTCGTCGCCCGGTTGCCTGAGCTGAAGGAAAAGCATGCATTGGATTTCGTCGTCGTTAACGGCGAGAACGCAGCCGGCGGTCGAGGTATAACGGGAAAGATCACGATCGACCTCTTGCGAGCAGGCGTGTCAGTTGTAACGACTGGTGATCATATTTGGGACCAAAAAGATATTGTCTCATTCCTCGCTCTGGAACCACGTCTGCTACGCCCGCTGAATTACCCTGATGGAGCGCCGGGCAGCGGATCGATCGTTCTGGAAACCGCCAAAGGGAAGATCGGAGTGATCAATGTGCAGGCGCGCACATTCATGCAGCCGATTTTGGAAAATCCATTTCGCGCGCTCGAACCAGCCGTGAGGAAGATGCGCCAGGAAACCCTAAACATTATCGTGGATGCGCACGGAGAGACCACCAGCGAGAAAATCGCACTCGGACGATTTCTCGACGGCAAAGTATCAGCTGTGATCGGGACGCACACCCATGTTCAGACAGCGGACGAACAAATCTTTCCCGGTGGCACTGCATTTTTGTGCGATGCGGGAATGTGCGGTCCGGTCGATTCGATCCTCGGGCGCGCCATTGAACCGGTTATGAACCGGTTCGTTTCAAATCTTCCTGCATCATTTCCTGTGGCCTCTGGCAAAGTCCGGCTAAGGGGCGCATTGATCGAGATTGACGAGACGACCGGCCGCGCCCTACGGATCACACGAGTGGATGAGCCTGGACCCAGTGAGCCCACCTCACCCGGGGCTGAGGCAAAGACCGACATCGAGCAGGCGCCTTCTCCCGACCAAACGTAAAGAGTTGCGCTTGCGACCAGCTATTCTTTGCCTGAGTTTCGAATTCTTTAAAAGAGGTTAACGTCCAAACAGAAATCATGAAAAAATCTTTTGCCTTTACTCTCATCACTGCTCTGGCGCTCTGCGCTTCACAGGTGTGCCAGGGACAAGCGAACAAAAACGTCAAGGAAGCAAACAAGCTCGCTCGGGAAGGCGCGGAGGCCGCGAAGAATCAGGACTGGGACAGGCTGTTTATCAACGACGTGGATACGCAGACGCCAGCGAACAGAAGTACCAAGATGCCATCACTGAATATGGCGAAGCGCTTAGATTGACTCCGCAAGATGTGCGCATCTACGAACAACGCGCGGCAGTGGAAATGAAAATAAATGATTATGATAAAGCACTCGCCGACTACTCCGCGGCCATTAAGCTCAAACCCGATGAAGTCCGTTATTACAACTACCGCGCCTATATTTACGAGCTAAAGAATGACCTGAAAAATTCGATGGCGGATACGGAGAAAGTTTTGCAATTGGATCCCAACAGTCAGGACGCAAAAGCGCGGAAGCAGCGATTGGAGCAGAAGCTATCTGAAAACATGCCTTTGACTCCTCCTCCGTCACCAGCTAGGTCGCCGAAAGCGTCGCCAGCAGCCGCAAGGACGCCCTGAATTGAATTAGTGAGTTGCACACGCATTCAACCCTCGCGTCTGCGGAAGGTGGATCGGCTTCTCCGAAGGCGATGCTAAACCAATCGCCGAAGGCGCAAGATGATGTTCGCGATGCGTCGCGGCCACTCCAAAATCAGGCGGCAAAGCCGCATTGGCTTTGGCAACGCGTTGAGGACAAACGCGTTCCACCTTCGCATTTGCGAAACGTGGGGCGGCCGCTCGAGATTAGCTGTTGTTTGGCGAAACGGCAGGCTCGCCTTCTTCGGCAGGTCTCGGCGGCGAAGAGAATCGCCGTTTTCGGCGATTTGCCGGCAACGGCGAGAGCGTCATCGTTACGTTTCGGCCGGTGATCTTCGGTTCCATTTCCACTTGAGACATGCTGGCGAGATCGTCGCGAACTTTTTCCATCAGTTGCATGCCCAGTTCCTGATGCGCCATTTCCCGGCCGCGAAATTGCAGTTGGACCCGGACTTTATTTCCGCGATCGAGGAATTCTTCGCCGTGACGGATTTTTGTCAGATAATCGTGGTCGTCGATATTAACGCGAAACTTGAGTTCTTTCAGCTTCGCGCCGGCCGGTCTCTTGTCCCTCTCATGCTTGGAAATATCGTATCGGAATTTTCCGAGCGCGACGATTTTGCAAACCGGCGGATTCGCGGTGGGCGCGATCTCGACCAGATCAAGGCCCATGCCCTGGGCTTTGCGCAAGGCATCCGACAATTTCATGACGCCGAGCTGTTCGCCTGTGCCCCCTAAAATGACCCGGACTTCGCGGGCGCGAATCCGGCCGTTTACACGAAATTGTTGTTGCAGATTAAATCAAGCTCCTGACCGGCGGTACGGGAGTGCGCCGCAACGCCGTATTTTTCCTTATCGCAATTTTCGGCTGCCACCTGCGTGAATTAGCCGAAACACTCTGGCGTCGCCACAGCTGCGATGACCGCGGGGACGTGCTCGCATTAATAATCGCGAGCCGGGAAGAAGTTGTAGGCAACATTTTTGCGCTGGCAAGACGAATCTCGTGACAATGACGTGTCGATCTTCCCACAATCAAGCGGCCACGAGCGGCTCCAGGCGCACAATGTGCAATGGGGAGACCGAGTCGTAGCGATCGGGAATATCCTCGGTTGGATCGGCAACTGGCCGCGCGACTAACAGTGCCATTCGGGTAAGCATTGCCATTTCTGGATGGCTCACGTCCATATATTTGCCGGCACTCGTGTGAACACGAAAGGGAACAAACGGCGTTGCTCTAAGCATCCGATTTATTTCTTCGGGAATTCACAACCACATAAATTAACTGAGATGAAATAATTTCTCAATCATGATCACGCCGGTGGTTCGCCAAAATGCGCTTTGTATGCGGCGTAGGCGGCGGCGTCATCGAGCATCGAGTCCATGATCGCGACAAACGGCTCCAACCTGGCGATTCCGGAAAAAACCGCGCGGTCTCCAATCTCGCTGTCAAACACGAAGGTCGGCCGCTGCGTCACTTGCAACAAGTGAAAATCGGCGGTATCCGCGCGGACACGCGTTTCGACAACGATCGAACGCGCGCGTTCCAGCAACTCATTTGCATCAAGCTTGGCCACCTTCGCCGCAATCTCCGCGGCAGTCTTCCAGTCCTCAAAATGTTTGCCTTCGCGCAGCCCGGCATAGGCAAGCGCGAGACGTACGCGATCGTCTGTAATCCCAAAATCCTTGGCCGCTTCCGCCACGCAATTTGGCGCGAGATATTCCGATTGCTTATGGTCGCACCAATCGCTTCTCAGCATGGAAGGCGAGCGCATGATCGTTCCGCTGCGCCGATAAAACCATTCATGTTGCTCTCGCGATGTCGGAAGGCCAGACTTGTCCATCAGGGCGATCTTCCACAGAAATTCCGCTTTGCCCTCGTAGCGTTTTTTTAATTCCGCCCAGGCCGGCTCCGCCCAAAAGCACCATGAAGAAATGACATCGAGATAGTAGGTAACGGTGATGCGCATGTTTGAATTTTAGAAAGGTTAAAAAAGTTACATTAGTTACAAATGTTACAAAGAAAGACTTACGCTTCCGCTTCCTCTTAGTCTTACTCTTTCATGGACCGCAGATGAAGAGGTAGAGGAAGCACCAATGTAACGATGTAACACTTTTAACTTTTCACTCTGAATCGTGGACCTGAATCACGTTTTTCTCTTCCTCGCGGTGGTTTCACCGCTGCTTGTCCTGGCGCGAGCATGGCGGCCCGGTGGAGGTTATCGTGGCTGGCGTATCGCCGCGCTCATCGTCCTGGTGATTACCGGCCTCGCGTGGATGTTCTGGCGTCCCGTCGCCGGATACATCGGCGGCGGAGCCTGGTTCGTTCTCCTCTTCCTCCCCGCAATTGGATTACGCAAGATGACGGAGCTCGCCAGCAGGGGAGACTACAAATCGGCAAGGAAACTTGGAGCAGCGCTTCAAATTTTGCATCCGAGCGCTGAGTTGCGCGAACAGGTTCGATTATTTCATCATTTGGAGACTCGTCAGAACCACCGAGTCGCTTTCAGCTCAGTTCCGGTCGGGGACGGAATCACGCAGCAAGTTCGGCCTCGCCATTTCCGGCGTGCGCCTGCCGTTCTCATCTTGATTCTCCTCAACGCGGCCGCGTTCCTTTTCGAAATTTCGTTCGGTGATTGGAACGACCCGGAAGTTCTGCATCAGATCGGCGCACTGGAGCCTTACGCTGTTGTAGTGCAGGGCGAGTACTGGCGTCTTTTCACGGCACTTTTCTTGCACGGAGGTCTGGCCCATCTGCTTTTCAATCTGTTCGCGCTTTATGTTCTTGGTCCGCCGCTTGAACGAGCGATCGGCGCGGTGCGGTTCGCTTTCTGTTATTTGATTTCAGGGCTCGCCTCGAGTGCGGGCGTAGTGCTCTTGACCGTAACCGGTCTTGTCCAAGTGTTTCAACTCGTCGGCGCGTCGGGATGCATAATGGGAATCGTCGGCGCGTGGGCGGGATTTTTACTGCGCCATCGTCATGCGCCGCAGGCGAAACAGCGCCTGGCAAATATCTTTATGATCATCGCGATCCAAACCGCTTTTGATCTCTCTACGCCGGATTAGTCGCCGGATTCTTCCTCGGCCTCATTCTTGCGCCGCGACCTGTGGCCGCCTCGGCTGGTCCGCCGTAGCCTCCAGCCTCCGCAGTACTGCTACGAGGGACGGGTCGGCGAAGGCGGATGATCCCGGCCGCGACTAACCAACCGACCAATCCAGGAAAACTTGCCCGATGAGGTTTTCTTGACCCCGAAAGCGTTCGGGGTTGATTAACTCCCGTCTTTGCTGCTCCGCTGCGTTGGCATGCCGACTTTTCAAACTTACAACGTGACTCCGACCTTGCCGGCGACGCTCGAGCCGCTGCGCGAGTTGAGTTTCAATCTTTGGTGGACGTGGGAGCCTTCTGCGCGCCGCCTTTTTCGACAGCTCGATCCCGAGCTTTGGAACCGGACGAATCACAACCCTGTCCGCATGCTCCAACTCTCCCGCCAATCGCGTTTGGAAGAACTTTCACAGGACAAGACTTTCCTCCGCGAGCTAAAACAGGTGTTCGAGGCATTCGAGAAGTATTTGGGTCGGAAAGACACTTACGGAAAAACCGGAACCGGCAGCGTCATCAAAAGCCCGATTGCCTATTTTTCCGCCGAATTTGGCTTTCACGAATCGATCCCGAATTATTCCGGCGGCCTCGGCATCCTGGCGAGTGATCATTGCAAATCGGCAAGCGATCTTGATCTAAACTTTGTCGGGATCGGTCTTCTTTACCGCCACGGCTATTTCCGGCAGCAGATCGATAAGGATGGCGTTCAGGAAGCGATCAATTTGAATCAAATCTTTTATCACCTGCCGATTCGCGAGGTCCGCCGTGGCGACGCGAATTTGCTCATTTCGGTGCCAATTCTGGATCGCGAAGTTTTCGCCAAGATTTGGGAGCTGTGCGTGGGCCGGGTCAGCGTTTACCTTCTCGACACGGACACCCCAGAAAACAGCCCTGAGGACCGATTGCTCACGGCTGAGCTTTATGGCGGCGACCTGGAGATGCGGATGCGCCAGGAAATCATGCTCGGGATCGGTGGGGTGAAAGCGCTTAACGCGCTCGGCATCGAACCTGATGTCTTTCACATGAACGAAGGGCACTCAGCGTTCCTCGCGCTCGAACGCATTCGGCTCAACATCATCGAGAAGAAACTCGATTTTTATTCCGCCCTCCAGGTGGTCGCGGCGGCTAATGTCTTCACCACTCACACTCCCGTTCCTGCCGGTAATGATTCTTTCTCGCGCGAGATGATGAAAAAATATTTCGGCACATTTGCCAAGGAACTCAACATTCCGTTCGACGAACTGTTCTCATTCGGCCAGACGCGCGTCGATCCAAACGATCCGTTCAGTATGACCATTCTTGCGCTGCGCCTGAGCCGGCACGCCAACGGTGTCAGCAAATTACACGGCGAAGTCACTCGATCGCTTTGGAAAGATGTCTGGGCAGGTGTGCCGGTGCACGAGGTCCCGATCACCAGCATTACCAACGGCGTCCACACCAAA
>WNGB01001669.1_pt1 | contig 39311 bp, 25 predicted proteins | sample 5400681 | NCBI WGS metagenome assembly WNGB01 (sample SAMN13153367, study PRJNA577476) | soil metagenome | isolation source: 115 cm soil or saprolite under grassland replicate 2 | place: USA:California | collected 2016-06-15 | reverse complement strand
CAACATTGTCACCAAGGGCCAGTTCGGCTACTCCTTCGCCTATAAGCGTGATGTCGGCGATCTGATCGCCGAGCGGCTGCCGCGCACGCTGGTTCTCGCGATCGCATCGCACTTGATCTCGACGCTGGTGGGCGTCTTTATCGGGATCTACGCCGCGACCCACCAGTACAGCCTGGGCGATACCGCCGCGACGGTGCTGGCCTTCCTGGGAACATCGATTCCGCGCTTCTTTCTCGCGCTGCTGATCCTCTACTGGCTGGCCTTTTCAGTCGGCGCGCAGCACTTCACGAACTTCAACTCGCCGCAGTTCGCCTTTGCGCCCTGGTCGTGGGGCAAGTTCATGGACACGTTGAGCCACGTCTGGCCGGTGATCGTGATCGCGGGCTTCGGTGGCGTGGCGCAGAATATGCGCGTGATGCGTGGCAACCTGCTCGACACACTGAATATGCAGTATGTGACGACGGCGCGATCCAAGGGCCTGTCCGAGGCCGCCGTGATCTACCGTCACGCCACGCCCAACGCGCTGCATCCGATTGTGATGTACCAGGGGACCGTGCTGCCGTATATGTTGGCGGGCGAGTTGGAGGCGGCGATCGTGCTTGGGCTGCCGACCTTAGCGCCGATGTTCTACGCCTCGCTCCTGATCCAAGATATCTATGTTTCCGGCGGATTCCTGCTGATCTACGGCGTTCTGCTGGTACTCGGCAACCTGAGAGTTACAACGCGCTGGTATGGCGCAAGTTCCGCAAGAGCAAGATCGCGATCGTAGGCGGCCTGATGATTATCATGCTGGTCTTTATGGCGGTCTTCGGCGACTTCCTGTCGCCGAGCGACCCGATCACGCCGAATATGCGGTATGCCTATACTCGCCCGCAGCCGATCTACTTCATCGACGGCGCGGGCAGCTTACACCTGCAGCCGTTTACCTTCCCGCAGAAGCAGGTGCTCGACCCGAAGACCTTCCTGCCGAACTGGGAGCCCGACCTGACCAAGCCCACCCCGATCAAGTTCTTTGTGCAGGGCTACCCGTACAAGCTGTTCGGCGTTATTCCGAGCCGGCTGCATCTGTACGGCGTCGACGAGGGCGGCACGATCTTCCTGCTCGGCACCGATAAGTTTGGGCGCGACATGCTCGCGCGGATCTGCATGGGCGGCCGGATCTCACTTTCCTTGTCGATCTTCTCCACACTTATTATTATCGCTGTCGGCGCGGCGATCGGCATTATCTCCGGCTACTACGGCGGCTGGACCGACAACCTGATCCAGCGCTTTATCGAATTTCTACAGAGCTTCCCGGCGCTGCCGCTGTGGATGGCGCTGGCGGCGGTCATCCCAATCACCTGGGATCAAACGCTGATCTTCGTGACCATGGCGCTGATCTTCGCGCTGCTGGGTTGGACGCCGCTTGCCCGCCAGATCCGCGGAAAGGCGCTGGCGCTGCGCGAGACCGACTTTATCCTGGCCGCCAAAGAGATGGGTGCATCGGATCGGCGGATCATTTTTCGGCATCTGTTCCCGAACTGCTTGAGCCATATCATCGTAGTACTGACGCTGACGATCCCTTCGATCATTCTGTCCGAAAGCTTTCTGAGCTTCCTGGGCATCGGTATCCAAGAGCCACTGGTGAGCTGGGGCACGATGATGCGCGAGGCCCAGAGCCTGCAGACGCTCGGCAGCAACCCCTGGCTGATGTGGCCGGCCCTATTCATCGTTCTGGCGGTGATCGGCTTCAACTTCCTGGGCGATGGCCTGCGCGACGCAGTAGACCCGTATTCAATCGTGTGAGTCCGTCGTCAGTGGTCCGTGGTCCGTCGCGGTTCGTGTACAGCGCCGCAACTGACAACTGACAACTGACAACTGCCAACTGGCAAATACTATGACGACAGACAATATTATTCTCGAAGTTAACAATCTCAAGCAGCACTTCCCGATTCGTCAAGGCTTCCTGCAGCGGCTGGTCGGCCACGTCAAGGCGGTCGATGGCATCAGCTTCTCGCTGCGCGAGCAGGAGGTGCTAGGCCTGGTGGGCGAGAGTGGCTGCGGCAAAACCACCACCGGCCGCTCGATCCTACGGCTGTACGACCCGACCGACGGCGAAGTCTGGTTTCGTACCGAGGATGGCGAGCGAATCGACGTCGCGAAGATCAGCCAGCAAGAGATGAAACCACTGCGCCGCGAGATGCGCATGATCTTCCAAGACCCGTTCAGCTCGCTCGACCCGCGCATGACCGTGCGCGACCTGATCGCCGAGCCGCTGGTGATCCACAATATCGCCAGCGGGCGCGAGCTCGACGATGTGGTCGCGGCGCAAATGCGAACAGTCGGGCTGGACCCAAATTATATGCAGCGCTACCCGCACCAATTCTCGGGCGGGCAGCGCCAGCGAATTGGCCTGGCGCGCACGCTCTCGCTCAACCCGCGCCTGATCATCGCCGATGAGCCGGTATCGGCGCTGGATGTTTCGGTACAAGCGCAGGTGCTGAACTTGATGCAGGAGCTGAAAGAGCGCCTCGGCCTGACCATGCTGTTCATCGCCCACGATCTTTCGGTGGTCGAGCATGTATGCGACCGAATCGCGGTGATGTATGTCGGCAAAATCGTCGAGCTGGCCGAGGCCGAGACGCTGCTGAAGCACCCGCTGCACCCCTACACTGAGGCGCTGATCTCGTCCATTCCGCCGGCCGACCCAGATATCAAGCAGACACGAATCATGCTATCGGGCGAGATTCCCAGCCCAGCAAATCCGCCATCCGGCTGCGTGTTCCATACGCGCTGCCGCTACGCCAAAGATATCTGTTCGGTCGAGCCGCCGCCACTGGTGCTGGTCGAGTCCGAACATTACGCCAGCTGTCACTTTGCCAAAGAGCTGCAATTGCAAGGGATCGAGGTGACCGCGTGAGCCAGTCAAGCCGCTATCTTGCATTCATTAGCTACATCATCGCCATAGCGGCCCCGCTGATCTGGGTGGTGGTGGCCTGGATGCTGGCCTGGATTCCACTGGTAGGCGGCATGCTTGGCGTGGTTCTGTTCGCCCTGGTGATCGCCACCTATGTTGGGGTGCTGATCAGCTGGATCGCGGGTATGATCTACAGCCTCAAAGGCCAGGTTCGGCCGCTCCCGCTGTTCGGCACGAGATCCACACGCCGGCGCGCGGCACAAGTCACTACAACACCCGAAACCACTGCTGAACTGATCGAAAGGACAAGCACCAGCGATGCCTAAGATAACCCTGATCGGCGCGGGCAGCGTCGTCTTCACGCGCAATTTATGCAGCGATATTCTGCTGACCCCCGCGCTCCAGAACGCCACGATCGCCTTGATGGATATCGACGCCGGCCGGCTGGCGCAGGCGCGCGATCTTGTCCAGGCGCTGATCGATGGGCGCAAGCTCGACGCACGGGTGGAGGCCACTACCGACCGGCGCGAGGCGTTGCGCAGGGCCGATTATGTCGTCACAACCTTTCAGCAGGGCGGCCTGGAAGCCTATAAGCTCGACATCGATATCCCGCAAAAATATGGTGTCGAGCAGTGCGTCGGCGATACGCTCGGCCCCGGCGGTGTGTTCCGCGCGCTGCGCACCATCCCGGTGCTGATCGACATGGGCCACGAGATGGACGAGCTGGCTCCGAATGCGCTCCTACTGAATTATGTTAATCCCATGGCCGCGAACTGCTGGGCGTTCGACAAAGCCACCGGGCGGCCGCATGTCGGGCTGTGCCATAGCGTGCAGGGCACCAGCGAGATGCTGGCGCGCTGGATCGATGTGCCATATGAGCAGGTGGTATTCCACTGCGCCGGCATCAATCACCAGGCGTTCTTCCTGAGCTTTCGGCGGGGCGCGGAAGACCTGTATCCAAAAATCTGGAAAGCGATCGAAGACCCGGCGATCTATGGGTCGGAGCCGGTGCGGATCGACTTGATGAAATACTTCGGCCGCTTCGTGACTGAATCGAGCGGACATGCCAGCGAATACGCGCCCTACTTCCGCAAGAGCAAGCAGATGGTCAACGAACAGCTGGTGCCGCGCTTCACCGACGAGCACGACCACTGGTTCGACTTTGGGCGCACTGGCGGTTACCTGCGCCACTGCATCGAGCGGCTAGCCTACTCGCGGCAGGATTACGAGGCGCTCACCAGCGGCGCCAAGGCGCTGCCGACCGAGCGCACGCACGAATACGGCTCGTACATCATCGAGGCTGTCGAGACCAACCGGCCGGCACGAATCAACGGCAATGTGCCCAACCGCGATCTCATCCCCAACCTGCCGCCCGGCTGCTGCGTCGAAGTGCCCTGCCTGGTGGATGGCAACGGCATCCAGCCGACCCGCGTGGACAACTACCCACCGCAGCTGGCCGGGCTGAACCGCACCAATATCAATGTCCAGGAGCTGATCGTCCACGCGGCATTGACGGGCGATACTGAGGCGGTCTATCATGCGGTGATGCTCGATCCGCTGACCGCCGCTGTTTGCACGCTGCCTCAGATTCACGACATGGTCGCCGAGCTGCTGACGGCACAGCAGCAGTGGCTGCCACAGTTTTAACTGTATATTGCACATTGTAAATGGGAGATTGTTCGTGAGCATACGAATCTCCAATTTGCAATGTGCAATTTGCAATAAGTAGAGAGGTACAGCATCCCAATGGCAAAAATAGCTTTTATCGGCGCGGGCAGCACTGTGTTTGCGCGCAACCTGCTGAATGATATCTTCAGCTTTCCCGAACTGGGCGACTCGACGATCAGTCTGTTCGATATTGACAAGGAGCGGCTGAAAACATCCGAGATCGTGGCGCGGAATGTGGCCAAAGCCGGCGAGGCCAGCCCAACGATCGAGGCCACCACCGATCGCCACCGCGCGCTGGATGGCGCCGACTATGCGATCTGTATGATTCAGGTCGGCGGTTACAAACCTTCGACGGTGATCGACTTTGAGATCCCCAAGAAATATGGTCTGCGCCAGACGATCGCCGATACGCTCGGGATCGGCGGGATTATGCGCGGGTTGCGCACTATCCCGGTGCTACTGGACATGTGCCGCGACATGGAGGAGCTTTGCCCGCATGTGACATTCTTGCAGTACGTCAACCCAATGGCTATGAACTGCTGGGCGATCAACCGCGCCACCAAGATCAAGACCGTCGGGCTATGCCACAGCGTGCAGGGCACCGCCGGCGAGCTGGCCCGCGACATAGGAGTGCCGATCGAGGCGATCAACTACCTGTGCGCCGGCATCAACCACATGGCTTTCTACCTGAAGTTCGAGCGCGACGGCCAGGATCTCTACCCGCTGATCCGGCAGGTGGCGGCCGAGGGGCGCGTTCCCGATTGGAACCGAGTGCGCTACGAGGTGCTGAAGCGTGCTGGCCACTTCGTAACTGAGTCGAGCGAGCACTTCAGCGAGTACACGCCCTGGTTCATCAAGCGCGACCGGCCGGAGCTGATCGAAGAGTTCAACATCCCGCTGGATGAGTACATCACGCGCTGCGAGGCTCAGATCGCCGACTGGGAAGGCATGCGCCTGGCGCTCGAAGACAGCGACCCGCAGGCTGTCGCGCGGTACGAGCACGATCGAAGCGAAGCCCGGCTCAAGCGGATTGCCCTGAAAGACCCGCAGCGCGCCGAAGAGCTGCGGCGCGAGTGGGCGCAGGAGCAGGGCCAGCAGCAGCGCCACTCCGGCGAATACGGCTCGCTGATCATCCACTCGATCGAGACCGGCCTGCCACGCGTGATCTACGGCAATGTCGGCAATCAAGGTCTGATCGACAACCTGCCGCAGGGCTGCTGCGTCGAGGTGCCGGTGCTGGTCGATAAGAATGGCCTGCAGCCGACCCGGATCGGCGCGCTGCCGCCGCAGCTGGCCGCGATGATGCAGACCAACATCAACGTCCAGTCGCTGACGGTCGAGGCGGCGCTGACCCGCAAGCGCGAACACATCTACCACGCCGCGATGCTCGACCCGCACACCGCCGCCGAGCTGAGCCTGGATCAAATCTGGTCGCTGGTAGACGACCTAATCGCAGCGCACGGCGACTGGCTGCCGGCGTACCATTAACTATCGGTTGGGGACTGGGTATTAAGGATTGGGGATCGGGGATTGCGAGGCCATCTCCAGTCCCTAGTCCCCAATCTCTAATCTCTCACAGCTATGCTACGACGAATCGCCATCCTGAGCCTGCTGCTCGCCGTTGTCGCCTGTGGGGCTGGAGCATGGCTGACCGTTCGCGGCGTGACCGGAACTTTCGTGGCGCCTGGCGCGGCGAATGTCAGGGTCGCCGAGATCAGGCCGGGCGAGCGCGAGATCACCTACACCATGCCGAACCCTGCCGACGGCTGGCAGACCGCGATCGCCCGACGCTTGAATGTGAGTGGATGGAACTTGGAAACTGATCCTCGGCAATGGGGTGGAACCGAGACAATCACCGTCCTGGCCGCATATGTCCGCACCTCTCGCTTCTGGATCTTCACCATTCGCGAGCGTGCCGAGCTACTGGGCGATCGCAGCTCAGCACTGATCAGAGTGAGCTATTCTTTTACTACGCGGCGGCAACTATAACCTACTTGACAACAAGAACACTTGTGCTATACTTCCAGCATGACGATATGATTACATCAGCCGGCTAAACAGCGCCTGGGAGGAAGCACGAGCATGTACCGCAAACAGATCGTCCACGACCGCACTACCCGCGATTACGCCATGTACCTAGATGGCGAGCTGGTTGGCTTCGCCCGCACCTACCAAGAGGCCGAGGTTACACTCGATCAGCTGATCTTCGAGCTGAGCAGCGGGCACTATTTTCGCGAAGCGGCATAGGAGCGGTCAAAATCTCACCCAGTGAAGGGAATTAGCGCAGCTCGCCGTGGATCTCGCGCGCGCTGCGGATGAACCAGCGCACCACATTGCGGAAACGACCTTCGCGGCCGACCAGCAGCTGGCTCGCGGCAATCTCGGAAGAACCGCCGTCGGGTGGAATGACGCCGGATGGCTTCTCAAAGCCAAGGCCTTCCAGATCGCTAGTAGCGACATAGACGAACAGCGGCTGGTAGAGCATGATGCTAGGCGCAAGCTCGACCCAGCGGCGCTGGAATGCTTCGTACGAAGGCGCACGGGTGGCGATATCCAGATCGCGGCGGGCATTGAACAGCAGTTCGTCGATCTGCTCATCCTGTAGGCCGGCGTAGTTGTTGCCGCGGTCGGCTTGCGAGGAGTGCCACTGCTCGTACACATCTGGGTCAGTACCCAGCCGTTGTAGGCCATACAACGCCAACGTGAAATCGTGATCGGTCAGGCGCTGGCGCAAGATATCGGCATCGAGCGTCTGAACTTCCACACGCACACCTAGCTGGCCCCATTGCCGCGCAATCTCATTCGCCGCAGCCACTCGGTCGGCCTCGCCGCTGGTGATCAGCGGCAGTGTCAGCGGCTTGCCTTCACGCACGCGCATGCCGTCGCTACCTAACGTATAACCAAGCGAGGTCAGAGCATCGCCGGCGCGCTGTGGATCGGGCGGGTACCATGTAATCTTTGGCGAAGCAGCCCACCAGCCAGGCAGAATTGGTGTGTCAAGCAGACTGACCTGCCCATCTAGGGCGCGCTTGATCAGCTCATTCTTGTCCAGCCCTTCGGCCAGTGCGCGCCGCAATCCTTGGTCGGCCAGCGGGCCGGAGCGCAGATTGAAGGCCAGCTGGACTGCACTGTCGAGCGGCAGCATGTGACGCGTGAATCCGCGCGGGAGATTGATCTGCGACAGATCGCTGGTGCCAAGAAACCCAAGCCCCTGGATCTCGCCACGGTTGAGCGCCGAGCGCATGGCCTGAAGATTGGGGAAAAAGCGCAGCTCGATGCTATCGACAAACGGCCGCCCACCGAAGTAGCGCGGGTTGGCGTCCAGCAGCGCATGCTCACCGTTGATCTCAGCCAGGCGGTAAGGGCCGGTACCAATCGGCTTCAGGCTGTAGGGCGCGCCGGCCCACTGCTCGGGCCGCAGCTCACTCAGCAGGTGCGCCGGTAGGATCGGAAATGTCGCCAGGCTGAGAAACGGCGCGAATGGCGCGGCCAGCTTGCAGCGGATGCTGCGCTCGCCCACCTTATCGATCAGAATATCGCGCCAGATCGCACTGATGCTCGGGTCACCGGCGAAGCCGCGCTTCTGAATCGCGCGGAAAGTAAACAGCGCGTCGTCGGCCGTCAGCGGCGAGCCATCGTGCCATGTCACATCGCTGCGCAGCGTGAAGGTGTAGGCCACGCCCGCGTCATCGACTTCCCACGACTCGGCCAGCGCCGGCTCAGGCAGGCCATCGGCGCCGATGCGCATCAGGCCATCGAACAGCAAAGCGCGGATATCGGCCGCGACCGGGTCACGAGCTGGATCGCTTACGAGTGGATTAAGCTGCTGCGGAACGCCGGCCACACCTTCGACATACGCACCGCCGGACAGCGGGCGCGGCACAGCCGCGGTCGTCACCGCCAAATAACCCATCAGGCCTAGCACCAGAACCGAGCTGATGGCCGCGATCAGAATCTGCCAGCGGATGCGACGCGCCACGAGTGATTAGAACTGGCCGAGCAGTCCAGCCAGGCCAACCGGGGCCGGGGTTGGAGAGCCAAAGATCGGCAAACTTGTGATCAACGCCAGAACCAAAAAGACCACCGCCAATACGATTGTCGCCTGGTGCAGCGTTTTTTCAAGCCCACGCTTGGTACGATAGATCGAGCTGGAGTCGCGGCTCTGCAAGCCGGCGTTGCGCCCTTGCAGAATGACCAGGCCAACCAAGGTAAAGCTGATAATAATCAGGGCGATATAGAGCGCGAGTTCCAAAGCGCCTCCTCATGCCTCATGGACGTTTGTGTTCACGGCTCGCCATTATAGCATCGCTTGACGCGCCTCGCAAGGCGGGGAAGTTTGGCAGAGCCATGTCAACGTTGTCGAGTGAGCGTCCTGAGTAGCGCGGAGCGCGTATCGAAGGGCTCGAAGGGGTCAGTGCCGCACCCTTCAATACGGCCTGGCGGCCGTGGCGCCCTCTGGGCCTAAGATGCTTCTGTGGACGTTGACGTGGCCCTGGAGGTTTGGGGTGCGCAGTTGCACTACCCAAGTGCCGCACCAAGTGGTTCCAATCTTCTAACCGCCATCCGGCAGAGGCCCAACCACAACCTGATTCTTGCCATTGCGCTTAGCCTGGTAGGCCGCATCATCGGCCGCATCCAGCAAGGCACGCGGGCTGCCAGCGCCGTGCAGCGGGTGCAGCGCCACTCCCAGGCTGGCCGAAAGCTTCACGCTGACGAGATTGTTGAGCGTCAGCTCACTATCAAGCGCGGCGCGCAATCGCTCGGCAACGATCGTCACCATCTTCGTATCGGTAACGCCCTTGAGCAGCACGGCAAACTCCTCACCACCGTAGCGAAAGATTCCATCCTCCTGACGCAGCGCCTCCCACAGCAGCTTCGTGACCGATTGGAGCACGGCATCGCCAACCGAGTGCCCGAAACGATCATTGATCTGCTTGAAGTCATCAAGATCAAGCAAGATCAGCGCGAAACCCTGGCCAGTCATCTGCCAAAGGTTCCAGTACTCCTGCAAAGTATTGTCGAATGCGCCCCGGTTGTAGGCGCCAGTCAGCGCATCGCGAATCGCGCGCTGGTACAGCCGTGCATTGGCAACCATCATCGATATCGTACCGGCAATCGTCGTCAGAAGGCGAAGATCCTCATCCAAAAAGTCCGGGTCGTCACGCTGATTGACCAGCATGAGCGCGCCCATGGTTCGCTCGGCGTTTTTGAGTGGAACACAGATCACCTTTCCCTGGGCTACACCGGTCTCCGCTTTAGCGACCACCAGCAGCTCATCTTGCGGCTCGTTGCGAATCAGGCCATCGCCGTGGCGCACAACCCAGCCGGCGATCGTGCCATCCAGCGGCAGGCGCAGCGTGGCGGAAGCATCGGAGGTAGCGCTTGGGCCGGTGGTCATCACCAGATCACCGGCGCGCTCGTCATACAGAAAGATCCGGCTCGCAGCGGCTGCGAAAGTCGCGGCCGTGAGCGACAGCACCTCTTTCAGCAGCTGCGGCAGATCAAGTGTGCTGCCAAGCCGCAAACTGATCTCATACAGCAAGCGTGTCTCCGCCAAGCGGCGAATGCGCTGGATCGTGCGAACAAACGCTAGCTCCAGCACCGCCAGGCGTGGCGACTCGGTCGCGAGCTGGCTGGTGCCAGCCAGTGAGCAGATCGCGCCAATCATCTTATGCTCATCGCGCAGCAGGATCGACACGACCTGGCGATTCTGAAACAGTTCCCGCGAGCGCCGGCGAGCGTTGGCCAAGCGCGGATCAGCCGTCCACAGCGCCTCGACGAACAGCGGCGCAACAAAATCATCTTGGCCGTGTGCGGCCACACTGCTCAGGTGCTCGGCGCGGCCCTTCAGTACGCCAACCGCCGGGCCATCCACCAGATCTGCCACAGTGGCCACCGCAACCTCTAGCGCTGATTGCTCACTTTCGGTGGCCAGCAGCTCGCTCAATCGGGTTTGCCACAGGCTGGGCGGTTGCGCGATCATCGACTCTCCCAGAACGATTGAAACGACAGCACAATGCACGGCTCAAGCAGCCGGCGAACAATGGCAGGCGCCATTGTGCGTGTCTATAGGAACGTCCGTGGGCTGACAATGCGGGGCGGTGATGCGGGCGCTTCAAAAGCCTTGGTGGCGGAGCGCTCGCGTAGTTGTGAGGGAGCCACCTGTGCGGATCCTATTGTAACCGATACCGCGCTCCCTGAGCAAACAGATGCATATTTGCCAGACGGCGTTATAATACTCCTATCACGGAAGAAAATCCATGAGCCGATGGTACTGACTTAGCCGCTTCTGGAGCAGTAGGTGGCGACAGGTGTCAGCAACAGCCAGACGGAACGTAGAGCTAGTGCATTTCCAAGCAAGGTTTTAGGTGTTGGGTGTTGGGTGTTGGGCTTCGCAACGCCGCCCGCCGAACACCCAACACCCGCGCTGAAAGCGCGCTAGGGGCAATGCTTTTCAAATAACGTCGAGCAACCTTCCGGGAAGCTGGCCGGCGGCATACAAAGCGCCGGATCAAGCTTCCTGGAAGGTCAGGCGGAAGCCTATTTGAAAGAAGTTGGAACGAGAGGAGAGGGAATGATGACCAACATACCACAGCAGCCGGCGTGCCGCGATGGCGTAGGCGCCGCGGATCTGATGCGCGAGGCCGATCGCGCGGTGTTGTATGGCGCGCTGCTGCTGGCGCGGCGGCCATCCACGCGGCTCAAGCCCGCGATCGCGCCGGCTGCCCAGGCGCTGCTGCCGGCGGTGCGCTCGTTCCTGGCCGGCAATGACGACGCTGACGCCGCCTACGCCCTGGCCTACGCGCAGGCCTGTGGTGGTGAGGCATTTTTGCTGGAGAAGCGCAACATGATATAGGACGCGGACGAAAGCGGACAAACGCGGATAACTTTTAGGTGTCTGCGTTCGCCCGCGTCCCAATAGAGCTTACCCGGTGTTCTTCAGCCCGGCCGCAATTCCGCTGATACTCAGCAGGATCGCATCCTCCAGCGCCAGATGCTCCAGCCCTTCGGGATCGGCGCGCAGCCGCCGCAGCAGCTCGACCTGCACATAGCTCATTGGGTCGATGTAGGGGTTGCGGCGCGCGATCGACTTTTGCAAAACCGGGCTGCCATCGAGCAGATTATCGACCTGGGCAACCTGAGAGATCAGCCGGCAGGTGCGCACATATTCATCCTTGACCGCACCAAAGATTTCGCGCGCCACCTCCGGGTCGGGCGTCAGCTCGGCGTAGCGCTCGGCCACATGCAGGTCGGCCTTGCCCAAGATCATCTGCGCGCTGTCGATCATCGTTCGGAAGAACGGCCAGTTGGCGTACATATCCTGTAGAGTGACGAGTGACGAGTGACGAGTGTCGCGGTGTGATTCGTCCGACGCGGCACCCGTCACCAGCCACCCGTCACCCGCCACGAAGGTTTCCAGCGCGTACCCCAGCCCATACCAGCCCGGCAGTGTGTGGCGGCTCTGCATCCAGCTGAAGACCCAGGGAATCGCGCGCAGATCTTCGATCCGGCCGCTATTCTTGCGGCTGGCCGGGCGGCTACCAATCTTCAGCCGGCTGATCTCAGCGATTGGCGTGGCGGTGTGGAAGTATGGCAGAAAGTTCGGGTTCTCATACACCAGCGCGCGATAGTGGCGGCGCGAGATATCGGCCAACTGCTCCAGCGTATGCTCCCATTCCAGCGGGGCATCCGTATGCGGCGCGAAGCCGGCGCGCAGCACCGCGTTGACCACCTGCTCCAGGTGGCGATGCGCAAGCGCGGGCATGCCATAGCGATCGGCAATCACCTCGCCCTGCTCGGTGATTTTGATCTGATTGCCGATGCTGCCCGGCGGTTGGGCCAAAATCGCCTGGTTGGCCGGCCCGCCGCCGCGCCCGATCGCGCCGCCGCGGCCATGGAACAGCCGCAGCCCAATCCCTTGCGCGGCGGCCAGGTCGCGTAGCGCCCGTTGGGCCTGGTAGAGCGCCCAGTTGGCTGCGGCAAAACCGACATCTTTGTTACTGTCGGAATAGCCGATCATGATCTCCTGCTCGTCGCCGCGCAGCCGCACCTGCTCGCGGTAGAGCGGCAGCTGCAACGCCTGCTGCATGATCGCGGCGCAGCCGGCCAGGTCAGCCCCAGTCTCGAATAGTGGCACAATATTGAGCCGGCTCAGCTCTTCGTCGGGCCGGTAGAGCCCAGCCTCCTTCGCGAACAGCAGCACCGCCAGCATATCGCTCACGCCACGAGTCATACTGATGATATAGGTCTGGAGCGCCTCGGGGCTGAGCTGCTCCAGAATCGCGGCCACGGTGCGAAAGGTCTGGATCGTCTCGATCGTCTCGGGGGTATATGCCAGCCGGGTTGGTATCAGCGGGCGCGGATCGGCCACCTCGCGCGCCAGCAGCTCGACCCGTGCGGCCTCATCGAGCGCGGCGTAATCGGCGCAGACGCCGACGGCCTTGAGCACCTCGGCCAGCGCGGCGGTGTGGCGCTCGCTGTGCTGACGAATATCCAGCGTCGCCACGTGCAAGCCGAAGACCTCGACCTGGCGGATCAGATCGTGCAGCGCGCCATCGGCCACCGCCGCGCCGGCGTTCGCGCGCAGGCTGCGCTCGATCACCAGCAGATCAGCCAGCAGCGCGCTGGCGTGGTGGTAAAACATGCCCTCGGGCGGCAGCGGCTCCGCGCTGCCCCAATCGGGGGCATGCGTGCCGGCATAGTCCAGCGAGCGCAGCAGCTTTTCACGAATATACGTACATTTCTGGCGGTAAGGCTCGTAAGGGTTGCGATGGGCCAGCAGCTCGGCCACCGTTGGGAAACGCGCGGCATCATCATCCAGCGAGCACTGCAGCTCTTCGCTGATCGCGACCTGGCGAATCGATTGGCCAAGCCGATGGCTCAGCTCCTCGATCGCGCTGATCTGCCGCCGCAGCCCGGCCATGCGCAGCAGCCGCACTGTCTCAATCGTAACCTCGGGCGTGACAAACGGGTTGCCATCGCGGTCGCCGCCCATCCAGGAGCCAAAGCGCAGCAGCGCCGGCACGCGCCAACCATGCTCGGGATAGTGCTCGCGCAGCGCATGCTCCAGATCGCGGTACAGCCGTGGGATCAGGTCGTACAAGCTGACATCGAAGTAGTACAGGCCATTCTTGACCTCGTCGAGCACGGTCGGGCGAACGATCCGCACCTCATCGCTCTGCCACAGCCCGACGATCTCCTCGATGATCGCGCGAGTAGCATCATCGGCGGCCGATAACGCAAGGCCAGCGCTCTCGCGCTCGACAATATCGGCGATCCGGCGCAGCTTCTCCAGCGTCGTCCGCCGGCGCGCCTCGGTCGGGTGGGCGGTGAACACCGGCAAGATCAGCGCGCTATCGAGCCAGCGTTGGATCGCCGGCGCCGCCACACCAGCCTGTTTCAGTTCGTTCACCGCCGCCATGATCGACTCGGCGCGCGGCTGGTGGGGGTGCCGCTGTGCGCGGTCGCGCAGCACCCAGATCCGCTGGAGCTGCTCGGATAAATTCACCAGCGCGAAGTAGGTGCTGAACGAGCGAATCAGGTCACGCATCTGATCGGCTGGCAGGCCGGCGACCAGGCGCTGCATCTCGGCCTGGAGCGCCGAATAACGCGCGGCGGCATCGGGCCGGTCGATCTCAATCGCGCGCAGATCTTTAGCCAGGCCGCGCACCCGCTCCTCCAGGTCGAACGCCGCCGCGCCGGCCTGCTCACGGATCACATTACCAAGCAGATCGCCAAGAAAGTGGATTGTCGCTGACAGACGATCACGATCGCCATTGGTTTGACGCTGGAGTGCGGTCATTCGCTTTCCTCGCAGAGCATATCGTTTTGGCATTCTAAAACCCTCCGCGGCTCTGCGGCGCATCTTGACTCCCAGCCAATCGACGATGCGATGGGCAAATTATAGGCCGATGGCGTGTGTCCGTCAATTGACAGTGCTGCCATAATCATGGTAGTTGTATAGTCGGGAGCGCGATCTGGTGCGCCTGTTGGAGCTACCAGTGCTCTCGGTCGGCGCCGGACTGCTCGTCGTACCGCTGGTGGGCAACCTGGATAGCCGGCGCATCGCGGCGCTTCAGCAACATCTTTTTGCACAAGTCACGGCACAACGTGCGCATACAGTCGTGCTCGACATTACGGCTATCAGTGCAGTCGATGTAACAATCGCTGCCGCGTTGATCCAAACGGCGCAAGGGGTGCGATTGCTTGGTGCGCAAATGCTGCTCAGTGGTATGCGCGCCGGGGTGGCTCAGGCGATCTCCGCGCTGGACGTCGATCTGGCGGGTATCCGCTCGGTCATCAATCTCGGCCAGGCGATCGAGGCAGCGCAGCGCGGGTGAGCGTCCGCCGTCGCGCGATCAGCGCTCACGCCGCAGCCGGCGCGTAAGCGGTGCAAACGCCTTGACCATGCCAATCGCCAGCGCGATCAGCGCGGCCAACCCGCCACCCACGAGGCCGATCAGCAGCCCCGCGCCGGTGGAGTTTGCAACACGCCGATCGCGCTGCGTGGGCGCGGGCGCCGGATGGCTGGCGCGCACAGCCTCAGGCACAGGCGCCGGCGCGGGTTTCGCAGCTGCCCGAGGCACACGGCTGCCGTAGCGTCGCGAATAGACCTCGGTAAACTCAGCGCCTAGAAACAGAATCTGGCTGCTGAAGTAGATCCAGGCCATCAGGATCAGCACCGTTCCAACCAGACCATAGGCGCTCCAGCTCTGCCCCGAGCGCCCGATATACAGTGCGAGCAGATTCTTACCGATCTCCCACAGCACCGCCGTCACCAGCGCGCCCAACCAGACATCGCCCCAACGCACCGCGGTATTGGGCAGGAATTTGAACAGCAGCGCGAACACCAGCGTATTCAACAGCAGTGTCGTGGCTATGCCGATCACAAAGCCGGCAACGCCGCCGATCAGCGGCACTTCCTGAAAACTATCTAACAGCACCTGCGTGATACCGGTCAACGCCATCGACACCAGCAGCAGAAAGCCAACTGCCAACACCATTCCGAATGAGAACAGCTTGGTCTTAATCGTTTGCACGATCGATGCGATCAGGCCGGCGGACTGCTCCGGTTCAGGCGCCCGCCATATTTTATTGAAGCTCAGATCGAGCTGTTGAAACACGCTCGATGCGCCGATCAACAACGTGACCAGGCCAATCACCGTCGCGCCGCCGGCGTTATTTTTGATGCCGCCAAGAATCTGATTCAGGGCATCGCTCAGCTGCGGGGAAAAGTTGCGACTAACCGCCGCCAAAATCTCATCCTGAACATTGATCGCTTGATCCCAATACTGCAACACATAGCCCAGCCCCGCGATCAGCAAGAGCAGCAGCGGAAAGAGCGAAAAGAGCGCGTAGTAGGCCAGCGCGGCCCCCAGCGTGCTCGCCTGATCGGCTTGAAATTCGCTATACGTCTCCTTCAGCAGCGGCAGGAGATCGTGGCGCAGATTCATAGTATTCTCCTTTAGCCTGCGACGGCCGTGTATCTGCCCACCTCGGTGAGGGTGCGGGGCGGCTTTGCTGCCTCGAAATACCGCTCTGTGTGCCGCTCTGGGCGAGCTTTGCTCGCCCAGAGCGGCACAAAAACGTTTTTTGGAGTGACTACGTCCCTCCAAACCTCCCAATTGCCAAGTTGGTTATGAGCGAATTGAAACATGCCTAATGCAAGAAGTATACCTCTACGATCAAAACATCACCAGATCGCAACAAAAGGCGGTTGCAATCCACGGCACGCCCTGGTAAAGTACAGTTATCGCAAAACCAACTCAAGCAGGAGCAGCCGCCGTGCATTCCAACGAGCCAGGCTCCAGCGGCGTAGGCACAGCCGCAGACAGCATTGAGACAACCGCTGAGACAACCACGCAGCACCCTGCCGCAGTCGAGATTGATAAGCAGGCATCCGAGCGGGCGCGCGAGGCCGCCGGCCGCGCGGCGCAGCAGGAATCGGGCGTCGAGCAGGCGCGTGAGGTCGGCGCATCCGCGATCATCCAGGCGACGCTGGAATCTGGCGGCGGCGGCCGGCCGCGCCGGCTGTTGCTGATCGCGCTCGATGGCGCCACGCCGGAGCTGGCGCTTGGCGCCTGGCGCACCGAGCTACGAACGCTGCATATGCTCACCGACCGCGGCGTGCGCGGGCGCCTCCAGAGCAGTACCCCGTGGGCGAGTCTCCCTGCCTGGCTCAGCCTGCTCAGCGGGCAGGATCCCGGCCAGATCGGCATCTACAGCACGTCTCTCCGCCAAAATCATAGCTACGCCCCGCCGGTGCCGCCCGATAGCCGCGCCATTCGTGAGCCACGGTTGTGGGATATCCTGGGCGCGGCCGGCAAGCATGTCGGCGTCGTCGGCGCGCCGGCAACCACGCCCGCGCCACAGGTTCATGGGCATCTGATCGGCGACCAGATCACAGCCGATGGGAGCGCGATCTACCCGCCCGCGCTGCGCCAGCAGGTCGCGACATGGCTCGAAGACGACCTATCGCCAGGCCTAGCCGACGACGACGATATTAGTCGGATTGTCGGTGGCGCCTACGCGCGTACCGAGCAGCGCTTTTGGCTCGCGCGCAAGCTGCTGGCGCGCGATACCTACGATTGTTTCATCCTCTACGACGATGGCATTGCGACGGTGCAGCGCGCGCTGTGGGACGCACTTGACGCTGCCCACCAGCGCTATCGGCCCGATCACCCCTCGGCGGCGGTGATCAGCGCGTTCTACCGCTTTGTGGATGAGCAGATCGCCGACCTGCTTGAGCTGATCGACGACGACACCATTGTAGCATTGGTATCGGCCTGTGGCGCGCAGGCGCTCGACGGCGAGCTGGCGCTGAATGATTGGCTGATCGAACAGGGCGATCTGGTGCTGCGCGCGCGCCCGGCGCAGCCGGCCACGCTGGAGGAGTGCGATGTCGACTGGGAGCACACGCGCGCATGGGCCGGTGCCGATGGCGCAATATACTTGAATATCGCCGGCCGCGAGCCGCTGGGGGCCATTCCCGCCGCCGAGGCCGATCTGGCCACAGAGAATCTCGCTGCACGGCTCCGCGCACTAGGCGGCACCGAGCCAGCCGATGCGCCGCCGAACGCCACAGATCTACTACCTGGGGTCAAAATCTACCTGCCGGCGGCGCTCTACGCGACCGTGCGCGGTGTCGCGCCCGATCTGCTGGCAATCTGCACCAGGCCGGGATGGCGGCCCAGCCGGCTGATCGGGCGCGGGTCGCCATGGGTACACACGGGCGCCATACCAATGGATGCCGCCTACGAGTCATCGAGTGGGCTGTTTGTGATCTACGACCCGCACAACCTCAGCGGCGGGCGCGAGCTAACAGGCGCGACGATCTACGATATCGTGCCAACGCTGCTGGCGCTGCTCGGCCAGCCCATCCCATCGCGGCTGCGCGGGCGCTCCCTGATCGAAGACTAATGACGAGTGACGATTCACCCCGTCACCCGTCACTCAGTCACCCCGTCACCCTGCTCACCTGGTTACGGCCGCAAGATTACATCCCTATCACATAGGCACGTGATCTCGCCGCATGCAGCCGAGGAAGGCTTGCACATGCGCTGGTAGAGTGATAGGCTTAACCACGGGCTACACCGCCGTGCGCAAGCATCGTGAAGCGCGAGCACCGTCACACCGAACCACGTGACAAGCCCCTCCGAACCGTACATGATTCCCAGATGCCGACCGTCCTGCGGCTCCGCGCTGTGCGGGGCTGGTAAGGTGTGATGTTGGAGGATACCCATGCCCACACAACCTACCTTGCTTCCACTCACTGAGGCCGAGCTATCGGAACTTTTCGGCGACGATACGGATGGGCTGCGGCGCTACCAGCTGCTCCATGCGGTTTTGGCGGAAGGAATGACTCAGCGCCAGGCCGCCGAGGCGGGCCAGGTATCCGAGCGAACCGTGCGCAACATCATGCGCGCGTACGCGCAGCGCGGCGGCCTGGAAGCCCTGCGATCGCGGCAGCCCAGCGGCCGCAGCCGGCGCGACCGCCGGCCGGCTACCTTCGAGCGGGCGCTAAGCGCGGCGCTGGCCGAGGAGCCGCTGGCCGGCGGCGACCGGCTATGGCGGCGTGCATGTGAGCTGCTTGGCCAGGATGGCGCCAAGCTCAGTCGCCGCACCGCCTACCGCATTCTGGTTCAGCTCCGCGCCGAGCACGACGACGACGCGCCGGACAGCCTGCGTGGCGCGGTGCGAACGGCCCTGCCGCTGCTGCCGGAAGATCCGCCATTGGCGCTGGCGGCCAGCGCGCTGGCGCAACGTTTCCTGCCCGCCGACCTCGACCCGCTACCGCGTGGGATGCTGCTCCAGCAGGGGCTGCGCGCCACACTCGACCACCTGCGCCCAGCTGGGCCGATCTCGACGATCGACCGCAGCTGGTGGCCCTACCTGATCTGCACCGGCGAATACGAGACCGGCCAGAGCCGTGCTGAAATCCAGGATGATCTGGCGCTCAGCGCCAGCACCTACAGCCGAGCTAAACGCCACGGGCTCGACCGGATCATCGCTGTGCTTCCGCGAATGATCGAGCGAATGATCGAGTCGCCGGTGACGTTGGCCAGCCAGCGGCTGCCTCGCACACCCGAGTTCGTCGGCCGGCGCGAGGAGCAATCCTACTACGCCTGGCGGCTGCAAACCGAAGGGCTGGCGCATATCTGGGGATTGCCCGGCAGTGGCAAGACCGCGCTGGCGGCCGAGCTGGCCGCCGACGGCCACCGCTATGGGCAGACGATTCTTTGGCATACCTGTCGCGCCGGCCGCGATTCGACCCTGCTGGGCATCATTCGCGGGCTAGCGCAGGCACTCGCCGCTGCCGGCGACGACACACTCTGGCGCGAGCTGCGCCAGGCGCCGCCCGAAGAGCTCGATCCGGCCTCCATGCTGGATGCGCTACGCGAGCGGCTGCTGATGCGTCCGTCCGTGGTGATCCTCGACGACGCGCACCACGCCGACGCTGAAGAGACCGACGCGCTGCTCGACGCGCTGGCCGATCTGGTAGCGCGCCGCTCGATCCGCCTGCTGTTGGTCGGGCGCGACCCAATCGAAAGCGTGACCTACTTGCCGCTGCCCGGCATGATCGAGCGCGAGGCCCAGCTGCTCTGGGCCGGCAGCCCAGCGTTGCCCGCTGACCAGTGGCGCGCGCTCTACGCCGCCACCGGCGGCCTGCCCGAACCGGTCCGCCGTGCTGCCGCGGCGTACCGGCGCAGCGGCGACCTAGCCCGACCGACCGACTGGGCCGATGAGATCGACGCCTGGGCACGCGAGGCGATCTGGAGCCGGCTGGAAGAGTACGAGCAGCGCCTGCTGGCCATCGCAGCGGCGCTCGAATCCCAGCCCTGGTCGGATCGCCAGGCGCTTGTCTGCGACTCACTCGGCATGCCGGCCGAGACGCTCAAGCCCCTTTTCCAGCGCGGCCTGCTGTACAGCGCCATGCAAACCGCCACAGCGCATCCCGAGCGTGCCGAAGGCGGGCAAGCAGCGGCGGTGCTGCTGTATGGCGCGCTGCGCAACGCTGCCGCCGCGCGGCTGCGCGAGGATGATCAGCTGCGCGAGCGCGTAGCAGCGCTATCAGCCACACTCGACGCCGCGCCCGATATCACGCCGGTCGTCCTGCCAGCGTTTGCCGATGCTACTGTTGAGGCAACCGTTCCAGCACCGGTCTCATCGGGCATGGAGCTGCTGGAGCGCGTTCGTAACGCGCTGGAAGGCAGCGCCGTATTCATCCAAGAGCAGGGCAACGATCAGGCCACCCAGCAGCTGGCGGCCGAGCTGGCAGCGCTCCAGGCAGCCCTGCCGAACCTCGCGGGGCCACGCCTCCCTTTCGCCCGACCGGTCGCCGGCACGCCCGCGACCTAGCTCTCGAAGACGATGCGCCACCGGATGAATAGCGCCGCCAACCGTCTGCTCCCGGATGCCCTGGAAATAGACGGTCGTCACGCCGCCCCCGTCTTAGCCACCCGCTCGCCGTGGGCGTCGGAGCTGAGGCGGCGGGGTCGCTCAGCGTGCTCACGCCTTCAGCGCGTCAGCTGAATATCTTCGACCTGTGGCATGACATCATTATGCACGTGCAGGCTCAGGCGCTGGCCGCGCTGCCGCCATTGCCGCAGATCAGGATCGTCCCGTCGCGCTCGTAGGTCTCCCAGATTGCCTCGCCGATATGATCGAGCGGCTGGCGTGGCAGCTGGCTAAGTGTCTGGGCGACCTGTAAGTTCCGTCAGACCAATAGATCAGGATTGGTAGCCGCGTGGGTGCCGGCTGTGCCATTCCCAGGCGCTGGCGATGATTTGTTCGACCGTTGGGTACTGTGGCGCCCAGCCCAGCTCGGCGCGGATCTTGGCCGAGGAAGCGATCAGCACGGCCGGGTCGCCAGGGCGGCGCGGGCCGATCTGGTAGGGGATCGGGTGGCCGGTGACGGTGCGGGCGGCCTCGACCATTTCGAGGTTGCTGAAGCCGTTGCCGTTCCCGAGGTTGTATTTGCGGCTTCCCAAGCGGTCGAGCGCCTCCATCGCCAGAATGTGGGCCTGGGCCAGATCGAGCACATGCACATAGTCGCGCACGCAGGTACCATCTCTGGTTGGGTAGTCGCCCCCGAAGATCGTCAGCCGCGCCCGCTGGCCGAGCGCGACCTGCAGAATGATCGGGATCAGGTGCAGCTCGGGGTCGTGATCTTCGCCGCGGTCGGGCGTGTCGCCGGCGGCGTTGAAGTAACGCAGGCTGGCATACTTCAGGCCATGAATGCGCTCGAACCAGTGCAGCAGCCGCTCCAAAAAGAACTTCGATTCGCCGTAGGGCGAGCCTGGCACGATCTTGTTATCAGGCTCGATCGGCATCGACTCGGGCTCGTCGAACAGGTTGGCAGTTGAGGAAAGGATGAAGCGCCCAATATCGTGCGCGACCGCCTGCTCGAGCAAATTCGCGCCGGCGATGAGATTTTCGCGCAGGTATTTGAGCGGCTGCTGCATGCTTTCGCCGACTAGCGTGAACGACGCGAAGTGCATAATGCCGTCGAATCCAGTATGCTCCGTAAATAGCCGTGCGACCGCATCAACATCGCGCAGATCGCCTTCGACGAACGCCGCATCGGGATGGACAGCTTCGCGATGGCCCTGGTACAGGTTGTCGAACACCACGACCGTGTGGCCGGCTTTGACGAGCTCGGCGGCAGCAATGCTACCGATGTAGCCGGCGCCACCGGTGATGAGTACTTTCACTTAGACCTCTTTCCGTGCTGTGCGGTGGAAACGCACCGCGGCGGACTTTGACCGGCAACCGGCTCTGGCATCTACCGCCGAGCCGCCCGGCAGACACTGGCGCGCACTCGCGTTCTTACGAGTGCATATCCCTGTATACTATAGCTCAAAACGAACCATTCGTCATGTGGCAGTGATCAGCTTTACAGTTGGGAAGCTGCGCAAAAACCTGGCCTTAGAAACCATCTGAAAAGGGTGGTTTGTGTGCTAGGCAAGCCCATGCTGTAGTGCGGCGCGGCTTCGCCGCCCCGCACTACAGCCAAGTTTTTCGCGGGGCGGCGAAGCCGCGCCGCACCCCGCCAGCACGCTTATATGAGGCGGCTTGCTTATGGGAAGACCCGGAATAGGTCGCGCAGATCAGTGGCGTTCGCCGCGTCGCCCAGGAGCGGTGTCACCCCAAAAATCTCCTGGATCGTGCGCAACGTCGAGCTATGTGTATAGCGGATCGTGTTCGAATAACCACCGCCCTTGGCGTTCGGCGAGAGCACGATCATGCCAATCGGGCCATCGCCGCCCTCACCCTCGTCCCAGGTGATGAACAGTGCTCCGCCGTTCTTATAGGCCGCCGAATTCAGGATCTTAGGCACCTCGCGTGATAGCCAGGCATCCCCGGTGCCGATAGAACAATCGTGCATGTCGTTGCACAGATTCGGCGTAATGAAGTTATAGCGCGCCGCCGTATTATTCTGCAGGTCGCCCGCCAGCTCAGTGTAGGGCCGTTCGTGGGCGATACAGGTAGCCGAGTTGGGATTATTGGTGTTGGTGACGTCGTCGAAGAAGATCATCGGGTTGTGCTTGGGCACATACTTCCCGACGCCCGTGAGCGGGCACACTGTACCGCTAATGTCTTCCTGGTACGCCTTCCATGTGATGCCCGCGTTGTTCAGTAAGGTCACCAGGTGGTTGGTCGTGCTCTGGTGGTTGGAGCTAGGATCGTTGTCGTCGGTAATGCCGAAGTTAGTTCCGGCTTCGAGCCACAGGTAGTTGGGCTCGCTGGGATGGATGTGCGGCGGGTTATAGTACTGCTGGGTGTATGAGGCCTGCGGGAGTAGCGTGTTGTTTATGTACGGCGCCGACGTGCTGCCTTTAATATCCGCCCAGTTGTGGTTTTCCATCAAGAGCACGAACACCGTGTTGATCGCGTGACCGCTGGTCGGCGTGGTCGTCGGCGCGGGCGGGCTGGTCGGCGCGGTGGTCGGCGCGGTGGTCGGCACGGTGGTCGGCACGGTCGTTGGCGCGGGCGGGCTGGTCGGTGTAGGCGCAACGGCGCTGCCGGCCACAAATGTCAGCACCAGCTGTGGGGGCGTGGCGCCCTCGCGCGATGAAAACTTGACCCCGTCGGTGCTATCAGCCGCCAGTACAAAGCTATAGGCGCCGTTTCCAGAAACCAGTGAGGTGACATTGTACTCGACCCAGGAGCTCGTGCCAATGGCGCCTTTGTTGTCGACCGCGCCACTGGTGCGGCCTGGTCGATTATTCCAGGTGAGCCCGGTTTCCGACCAGCTGGCGCCTGTCGCGTATACGGCTGGGCCGTTTTTCGTGCCATTGGTGGTGGCGTAGAGCCGGAGCTTCGCGCTCTGAACTGCCCCAGGAATACCGCTTACGGCGAAGCGCAGGTAGCTTTCCTGATCCGGGTCGCTAGCGCCATCCACTTGCAGGTAGGTCGCGGTTCCGTAGTTCGCAGCTGGGTTAGTCTCCACCACGCGGGCGTCGGCGGCGGCCGCGAAGGTCAGCGGCATGCCGGTGGTGCTCGGCGGCACAGACGTCGCGGTGGCCGGCACGGGCGTGGTCGAGCCGCTGGTAGAGTTGTCATGCAGCGCGTCCAGGTAGGCGCCGTAGCCGGAGGCGCTGGCCCACTCCTGCGCCGACTCGATCGACGTACCCTCGCCCCATTCGTTGAACGTGGTGATCAGCTGGAATTGCGCACCGGATGCGACCATCGACCGCACATTCTGCTGCCAGCGTGCGATGTCGCGCCCCAGCCGGGGAGTCTCACCCACTTTGTTGAACCCAGGGCTGATCGAGTAGCTGAACTGGCCCTGAGCATCGGCCGCGACCGCTGGCGAGTACTGGTGCCAGCCGCTCGGCTGGCTAGCACAGGTTTTGTAGCCGGAGAAGACCTTGAGCACGATGTACGCGTTGACGGTGTTGGCTTGCGCCCAGCGATCAGCCATCCCGCAGCCATCCGCCGCATCGGCATATACAAACACCACAAACCGGCCGTTGATCCGCAGGTAGCTGGGATCACTGCCGTAGTGGTCGCGTAGATAGGTCAGGTCGGCTGTGAGCGTGCTGACGCTGGGGTCGCCCTGGCTTTCCTGCTCATAGTAGATGCTCCAGCGGAAGGTGCTGCCCGCAGTCGTGGCCAGCAAGGTTGGCAGCCGGCTGTCGGATCGCGTGCCTGGCCCCCACCACGATGAGATACTGGCTTGAATGCCGCCGTACTGCATCGCGGCGATATGCTGCTGGATCACCGCCGTGTCGGATGAAGAGTAGTAGCCCAAGCTGGGATGATAGTTGGTGTAGGGGCTGATTTGCTGTTGGTTCCAGGCTTCAGGGAACCAGGGGTAGTAGAACGCTGCTCGCAGCGGTAGCGCCGGCTGGATATCTCCGGCGGCGTCCGGCGTCGCGGTGCTGACTCGGCCGACGGCCACGATCGCTGCCATGAGCACAAGCACCATGAAGATGGCGAATGGTCGGGCGATTCGATTTGTAAGTGTCACCGCGATACCTCCCTTTTAATACTTTCTTAACCACCGTGATCGAGCTAACGGTAGCATGGTGAGGAGGGCGGCGTCTACGTGCGGATGCTCAATCGATGTTCATTCTGGCGCTGGAAGGCGAGGAGTGGAGAAGATGGGGTGTATAGTGCGTAGCTGCTGTAATCGGCGATCCGTGTGAAGGCGGCCGGCAGATAGGTTGTGCCAGCTCGCGGCCATGAAGTGCCATCAAGGGTTGCCGGTCGTAGCGGTGGCCAGAACTATTAGGATGTGGGGTAAATACGCAATGTGATCGTAATCACATATATCCCGCTGGAGCGTGGAATTCCCGCACCCTCAATATGCTGCTGAACAGCAAAACCGCATTACTAGCGTCTCTAGTGCTCGCTTTAAGGTGCCAGGTGGTACGGTACCTGCTATGTTGAGCCGCGAAACATAGTAAAGCTTCGAGCTGCCAGTCTGCCTAGAGGTTCAGCCGATTGCTGGCGCGCTCAGCCCAGCCGCTAGTAGGCCGGCCTGAAAGAAGGTGATGCCAATCGACAAATATTACGGTCGTTTTCTATGTGTGGAAGGCAGAGGAGAGAGGAGCATAGCGGCATTCGCCGCATGCTGCTGCCCTGGTTATGAGGAGAGAGATGAAACTCATCGTTCGGCTACTCATTGTAGTAGCAGTAGCGGCGGTGCTCGGCGCAGTGAGCCTGAGCACGCCACGGGCGTCTTCGGCTGCTAACGGCATCCCCGCCTTTAGCCACGTTTTCCAGATCGTGATGGAAAACCATGAGTACTCCAGTATCATCGGGAGTTCGTCGGCGCCGTACACCAACAGCTTGGCGCAGCAGTACGGCCTTGCGACGAACTTTTACGGTACGCGTCACCCGAGCTTGCCAAACTACCTGGCGATGATCGGGGGCGACACGTTTGGCATCACCAGCGACTGCACCAGCTGCTTCGTCAACGCCACCAACCTGGTGGATCAGCTCGAAGGCGCCGGGAAGAGCTGGAAAGGCTACATGGAGTCGATGCCAAGCCCCTGCTTTGTAGGTAACTCGGGAAATTATGTGCAAAAGCACAACCCTTTCATCTACTTCGACAATATCCGCACAAATACGGTACGCTGTAACAAGATCGTACCGTTTACACAGTTCGCGACCGATCTTCAGAACAATAGCGTGCCGAACTACGCCTGGATCACGCCTAATCTATGCAACGACACGCACGATTGCTCGATCAGCACCGGCGACAACTGGCTAAAGACCTGGGTGGCGAAGATTCTGGCATCGTCGGCCTGGAAGCAGAACGGCGTGCTATTCATCACCTACGATGAAGGCTCCAGTAGCGCCGGTTGCTGCACGTATGCCACGGGTGGCCATATCGTCACGCTGGTGATATCGCCGCTCGGCAAAGCCGCCTACAAATCCGCCGTCGCCTACGATCACTACTCGCTGCTGCGCACGATCGAGAACGGGTGGGGGCTATCGGAGCTACGCAAAGCCTCGTGCGCTTGCTCGCCGCCGATGTCCGATTTCTTTGGTGCGAGCGCGCCGACCGCGACCGCGCCGACCGCGACCCGGGTCGCCACGGCCACGCCGGTCCCTTCGGGCGGCAATGTGGTTCTGAATCCGTCCTTTGAAACGGCCGGCGCATCCAGCGCCGACGCCGCGAATTGGACCGAAGGAACGAATCACGTTCGCAGTAATGATCGGGTGCATAGTGGCAGCTGGGCACTGAAATCCACCTTTACCGGCAGCGGTACCTCAAGCCGGACCGCGGCGCTGCCGGTCACACCCAATAGAACCTACACCTACTCGGGCTGGATCTACAAAGCGAGCACCAGCGGCGCGGCCTGTATCGACATGAATGACATTACAGGCGAGGTTCAGCGCTGCGCAACCCAGAACAATGTCTGGCAGCAGGTGTCGGGCAGCTGGAACAGCGGTTCGCACACCAGTGTCGTGCTCCGGCTCGTCACCGATGGCACGCCGAATGGATCGATCTGGTTCGACGATATTTCGTTGCAGTAATACTATAGGCTTTACGCAAGCGGGAGGATTGGCGGGGCACCCAGCAGGTACCCGGCCGCCCACAGCGGACGGAAAAGAAGCGTTTGTGGGGAAAGTGGCAGCTTCCCCACACCCCTTTGCGTAAGTCCTATACCAGCTGGCAGCTGCCGCTCGACATCACCAGCGATAGTACGGTACGGTAGGCCAGCGGATTGGGTGTGGGGCTTGGAGTTGGCTCGATCGTTCCATTATCGTGCAGCGCGTCGAGATAGGCGCCGTAGCCGGAGGCGCTGGCCCACTCCTGCGCCGACTCGACCGCCGTGCCTTCACCCCACTCGTTGAAGCTGGTCACAAGTTGGAAAGGCGCGGCGGATGCGATCATATCGCGAATATTCTGCCGCCAGCGTGCTATATCCCGTCCGAGGCACTCTCTGCTACTCGCCTTGTTGAACCCTGGGCTGATCGTGTAGCTGTAGCCTTGCTGTGAGCTGGCGGGCAAAGCTGGCCCATACTGATGCCAACCATCCGGTTGACTGGGGCAATCGCGGTAGCCGGGGAAGACTTTGAGTACGATATAGGCATTGACTGTGTTGGCTGCATGCCAGCGCGCCGCCATCGCGCACCCGTCGCGCGCCTCGGCGTAGGCAAATACCACGAAGCGGCCGCCGATCCGCAGGGAGCTGGGGTCGCTGCCGTAGTGGTCGCGCAGATAGGTCAAATCGGCGGTGAGCGTGCCGGCATCCGGGTCGCCCTGGCCCTCTGGCTCATAGTACACGCTCCAGCGGAACAGGCTGCCGGCCGTGGCGGCCAGTAGGGTTGGGAGGCGGGTGTCGCTGGGCGTTCCCTGCCCCCACCACGACACAATGCCGGCCTGGATCCCGCCGTACTGCATGGCCGCAAGGTGCTGCTGGAGCACCACTGCGTCGGATGAGCTATAGTAGCCCAGCGACGGATGGTAGTTGGTATAGGGCTTGATATGCTGTTGATCCCAGGCTTCGGGAAACCATGGATAGTAGAACGTCGCCCGCAGTGGTAGGGCGGGCTGAACATCCTCGACTGCGCTGGAAGCCGGCCTGGCGATAAGCGCGGCGCTGGCGGGCAGGCAGGCGGTCAGAATCACACAGCACAGCAGCATACGGAGAAGCTTTTTCATATCCTGGTACAGCTACTCATCAATCAGACGCGTATCGAGCTTGACTTCGTCGAAGACTACATCATAGCTGCGTCCACTCGCGTTATCGCCAAGTTGAACCCGACCGAGCGGTGTTGTGCCTAACGACTCGGTCTTGCTCAGGTCGTCGATGCGGCTGCCGTCGAACCAGACCTCGGCGGCGCTGGCATCGCCGGCGACATGAAGATGGATCTGGACCGTGTGCCACTCGTTAGCAGCGATAATACGAGTGCTGACGGTGCTTGTGCCGGCCACATCGTTGCGGTAGCTCAGCTTGCCGGTGTTGCTGCTATAGAGTCCCAGGATGGACGCGCCGGCGCTAGTTCGGAAGCGCAGCAAGGTCACAGTATTCGAGCCCTGACTGAGGATCTTGAACCGAACGAAATAGTACAGATCATTCTGTGCAGAGCCGAGTCGTGCCAACCCAAAGGCAGGCTCGCCGCTGCTGGTCGCGCGAGCCGCATAGGCGCCATCGGCGACCTCCTGCTGCTGGATCACCAGGCCATGGTTCTCAGTCCATTTTAAAAGGTTACCGTTCTCGAAATCGTCAGTGAACGGCAGCTCGGCAGCTGTTGATGGCGGCGCTGCTTTTGGAGCGGGCGCTGTGGTAGCCGCTGGGGCCGATGTCGTGTCGGCGCTCTGGTCGAGGCGGGTGCCATCGGCCGAATGGCAGACGCCGTGCCCGGCATCGGTGAAGGTTTTGCCGGCCTCGGGAATAAACTCCCAGTCGTAGCTGGTTGGGTGTAGCGTAAACTTGATAACGCCGAACGTGAAAGCATTGCGCACCTCACTATTAGCCACCGGTGCGCTGAGCGGATAGTAGTTCTTGCCGCCCGTGCCGACGACGAACTCGCGAATGCCGCGCGCGGGGTCGGCCACGCCGGTGGGGTCTTGCGGCGCGAAACGCTCATAATCGTGGTCGTGGCCGTTGATCACCAGCTCGGCGCCGGATTCATACAGCGCCTGCCAGATCGGCTGCATGGCAACAGTGTCGCCATGTTCGCCGGAGCTGAAGCGCGGGTGGTGCCAGTAGGCCAGCGTGCAGTCGGCCGGATGCGCGCGCAGATCGTCGCGCAGCCACTGCTCCTGTGGCGAGCCGGCCGCGCATCCGCCGATCTGCGAGCAATTGCTGTTGATCACCACGATATGCCACTCGCCGAGATCATAGCTGTAATATCCCTTGGTCGGGTCGCCGGCTGCGGCGCCGAAATAGTCGAAGTAGGGCTGCGCCTTATGGGTGATATACTCGTGATTGCCAACCGCCGGGCGCGTCCGGTCTTTGAAGCGCCCCCACGAAGGATCGTAGCAATCGGCAAACTGCTGGGCCGTGCCGCTATCATAGGCGTCGTCGCCGGCCAGGAATATGGTCCCGGGGATACTGTCGAGCAGTTTGGCTGTGGCCTCATCGCCTGGGCTGTTGCAGCTGGCGATATCGCCCGCGCCGATTAACACCGGGTCGCCTGACCTTGGGGCGCCGGCCCTTGATAGCGCGGCTGAGACGATCAGCGCTCCGACGATGCCCACCACCAGGATGAGCATGCCAAGAGCGATACGCCTTGTCGATCGGTTGTCACTTCTGAATAGTCTCATTCTCCACCCTTTGAGAAATCTCGCGGGAGCTGCATGCCAAGATTTCAGATTCATCGCAGAAGCGTGGGGAGCCGGACGACGCTCTTGCCGTCGCGTACCGTCCAGATGCGCCGCGCGGGTGTTGGGTCGGTGTTGCCGGCGGCGTCGGTGGCAACCACCTGGAATATGTGAGCGCCTGCAGCCAGGTTGATGTAGGCTTGTGATGAGGTGCAGTCGACGAAGTCGCCGGCGTCCAACGCGCAGTCGAACGTAGCATCTGGCTCGTTTGCCGAGAACGTAAATGCGACCGCCGGGCCGTTGGCGCTCCCGGCTGGCCCTGAATCGATAGTCGTATCAGGCGCGGTGTTGTCGACTATCACTGTCCTGCTTGCCGAGAAGGTCACATTGGTCGAGGTATCAACCACTCGCGCAGTGATAGCGACAGGGCCATCGCCGCCGGTAGTCGAGTTCCAGGCTGTGTTATAGGGCGCCTGATAATCCGTACCCGCGATGGTCCCGTCGATAAAAAACTCGACTCGGTCCACGGCCACGTCGTCAGAAGCATCGGCCGCCAGCGTCACAGTACCTCGAACTCTGGCATCTGCGGCCGGTGCGGTAAGCGCGATACTTGGCGAACCGATGTCGCTAAGGGCAATGAAGTTATTATCGACCACGACATCGTCAAAAGCCAGGTCATACACGTGGCCCTGCACGTTCTCGCCAATCTGAATTCGCCCGATCCATGTCATACCTAGCGATTGGCGCTGGGCCAGGGCGCTGATCGGCGCGCCATCGAGCCAGACCTCAACCTGGCTGTTTGGCCCATTGATTGTTACGTGGGTCTGAAGCTCATGCCACGACCCGCTGGACACAGGCGTGGGGCTAATCGTGCTGACGCCGGTCGTATCGTTGCGGTAACCTAGCATGCCGCCGCTATTGATGAACATGCCCAGCAGCGAGGCGTTGGCGGCGGTACGAAAGCGCTGCACGTAGAGTGCGTTCGCGTCGCGGCTAAGGATCTTAAATCGTAGACGAGTGTATAGATCGTTCTGAAGAGCTGCCAAATCTGTGTACGCATAGGTCGCGTTGCCAATGCTGACGCCACGTGCGGCATAGGTGCCGGCAAAGCGCTCTTGCTGCTGGATAACGAGCCCGCTCCCGCCGGTCCAGCTGGAGAGGTCGCCGCTCTCGAATCCATCGCTGAAGAGCAGCGTGTCTGTTTTGGCCGTTGCGACATTGCTGAGGGCCGAGAGATTGCCGGCCGCATCGCGGGCGCGCACCTGGTAATTATACGTGGTGTCGTTGGCAAGCATGACATCGGTGTAGCTGGTTACTGCATCGGTTGTAGTTAGCAACGTTCCATTGCGATAGATATCATAGCCGATACTCCCAACGTTGTCGGTAGAACCCGTCCATGCCAGGTCGACTCGATTTGTGGAATGGGCAGTCGCGATCAGGCTGGTTGGCGTGCTGGGTGGCGTGGTATCGGGTGGGGCGCCGCTACACGCCACGGCGCCTGAATCCAGCATCAGGCCCTGAATATTGATGAATTGGTAGGCCGCGCCATCCTGATTCAATTCCAGGCGCAAGGCGCCGAACGCATATGGCGCCGTATCGAAGCCCTTGGCCAATCGATGGTCGGAGCGAATAAAATTCTGGATGCCGTGCCCGCCGGTGCCGACGACGAATTGCGTCATTCCCGCCGGATCTACCGACCCCTTATCGTCCAATGGCTTCCAGCGCTGGTAGTCGTGATCGTGCCCGGTGAGAACCAGGTCGACTCCATGTTGCGCGAGTAGCGACCAGATAGCGTTCATCCGTGTCGTATCACCTTCTGGGCCTACATTATAGACAGGATGATGGAAATATGCGATCGTGCAGGCGGCCGTATTCGCGCTGAGATCCTGAACCAGCCATTGGTATTGGGCTGATCCTGGCGGCACCTGGCCTAATTCGGTTACTGAATTCAAACTGATAAAGTGCCAGCCGGCTGCGTTATAGCTATAATAGCTCGGAATGTTGTCCCAATAATCGAAATAGCCTAGCGCTTGCCCATTCTCGTACTCGTGATTCCCAATCGTCGGGTTGGTGAATGGGCGGAAGCGCGCGTAGAAGTTGGTTCCCGTACCGTACCAGTTGGAAAATTCGGTTGGAGTGCCCTTCTCATAGACATCGCCTAGATACAGCATCATGTTCGGATTCCATGCGGCGATCAGATTGGCCACTTTACCGGCGTTTGTCTCGCCGCTGGCCCCATCGCCGGCCGCGGAAAGCACAAATGGCTGGCCGGAAGGCGGTGTCGTTCCGCTGGATGGGCTGAAGCTGTTTCCGTTTACCGGCGGCTGGCTTACTCCGTTATTAAAGGACAGTGTTATCAGCGCCTGCTGCGAGATAAAACCATCGCGCATCAGCGCCTCGACCGCCAGGGTGTGGCTGCCATCGACAAAGCGATCGGTGCGCAGCTCGAACGTATATGGCGACTCATAATCGGTGAGCAGGTAGTTAGCATCGAGATAAAACACCAGTCGTCGGATGCCTGGGCTCGGTCCAGTCACGCTCGGCGAGACAGCCACAGTCGCTGGCCCGTTCACGGATGCGCCATCCGCCGGGTTGACGAAGCACAGGCTGATCGTGTAGGCGCCCGACACCGGGCCGCTGGTCGCGCATCCATTTGAGTTGGCGCCTCCTGAGAGCAGTGGAGGCACGAGCATCAGACTACTCAGCACTGCCAGGATGCGCAAGAGCCGAAGCGGCCCGACGTCCGTTCGCCACCGTGACGCGGCATGTAAGCTCGTGTGTTGCAAGACCCAAACCTCTCTGAGCGCAATCTGGCCTACGGGCTGATCGAATGTGTATCGACAGCGATATCGTCGAAGGCGATATCGTAGGTAGTGCCTGTCGAATTATCGCCGAGCTGAATGCGCCCCACCGGTGTCGTACCAAGCGCCTCGGTCTTGCTCAGCGCGTCGACGCGCACTCCATCCAGCCACGTTTCGGTCTGCCCGGCGCCACCGTTGATAAGGACACGAACCTGGAGCGTATGCCATACCCCGCGGCTGACGGGCGTGGCGCTTACGGTGGTTTGCAGCCCTGCATCGTTGCGATAGGCCAGCTTACCGGTGCTGCTCACGTAGGCGCCGAGGATTGAGCTTCCGCTCGCCGTGCGAAACTTCAGCAGGTATGCCAAGTTCGGCCCCTGACTGACGATCTTGAATCGCACACGGTAGTATAGCTCGCTTTGTGTTGCGCTCAGCTGCTTGTAAGCGTAGGTCGCCAGGCCGGCGCTTGTCTCCCGGGCAGCGAAGGTGCCGGCGTAGACCTGCTGCTGCTGTACCGTCAGCCCGATCACGCTCGTCCATTGTGCGAGATTGCCGCTCTCGAAGCCGTCGCTAAACAGGAAGGCGCTGGGGGTGGCGACAGTCGCGAGATTACTAGGGGCCGATACATTGCCAGCAGCATCGTGCGCGCGCACGGTGTAGGCGTACGTGGTGGCGCTGGTAACCGTCGTATCGCTATAGCTGGTGATGGCGCCACTGGTCATCAGGAGCGATCCATTACGGTAGATCTCGTATGCGGTCACGCCGACGTTGTCGGTCGCGGCCGTCCAGCTGAGATCGACCTGGGTGGGTGACCGAGCGGTCGCCGCCAGACCGAGGGGGGCGCTTGGCGGCGTGAGATCCGCGGCCGTAGCAGTTGTGAAAGACCAGCTCACGTCGTTGGCGAGCGGATTGCCGGCCTGGTCGACGACGCCGCTAGATCCACCACTGACGATCGCTGTGTAGGATACGCCTGCCTGCAAGCTTGCGCTCGGCAGCAGCCTGGCCCGCATGCTGGCGTCGTCGTAGCTGGCCGATGCCGCCACATGGGTCGAGCTGCCTTGCGGGATCAGCACAAAGCTGGATGTGGTCAGCGATGCTGGATTGATCGCCTCCCCGAATGTCGCCGTAACGGCGGTCGTAACTGCTACGCTGCTCGCACCATCCACTGGCATGACGCTCGTGATTGTCGGCCCAGTCAGGTCGACGGACCAGGTTCGGCTCGCAGGTGAGGGGTCGGAGTTGCCGGCCAGATCGGTCGCGCGCACTGCGAAGGTATGTACGCCATCCGCCAGGGCGGTATAGCTGGCTGGCGTAGCGCAGCTGCTGAACGGCGCTCCATCCAGGCTACAGGTGAAGGTGGCGCCAGCCTCGGTGGAGCTGAAACTGAAGCTCGCCGACCGGCTGCCAATAATGCCGGATGGGCCTGAATCGATGGTCGTATTGGGCGCGGTATTGTCCACGGTCACAATCCGGCCAGCCGAGATCGACACATTTGCCGACGAGTCCACGGCACGAGCTGTGATAGTAGCAGGGCCATCCCCGGCCAAAGCTGAATTCCACGCCACGCTATACGGGGCGCTGGTATCCGTGCCGACGATCGCGTTGTTGACCAGGAAATCAAGGTGATCCACAGCTGTGTTATCGGTCGCGTTTGCCGCCAGTTGGATGCTCCCGCTGATCGCCGCTCCATCGGGTGGCGCCGTCAGCGTTACGTTGGGCGGTGCGGTATCGCTCGAAGCGATGAAGCGCGTATCGACCAGGACGTTGTCGAAAGCGACGTCATAGCTGATGCCAGACAGATTTTCGCCCAGCTGGATGCGCCCGATTGGCGTCGTTCCCAGCCCGTCGGTCTTGCTGAGCGTACCAATCCGGCTGCCGTCAAGCCAGACCTCAATCTGTCCGCTGGCGCCGTTGATCAGCGCGTGGATCTGTAGCTCGTGCCAGGCTCCGCGCGTGACGGATGTGGTGCTGAAGGTGGTCACACCCGCCGCGTCATTGCGATAGCCCAGATTGCCCGTGTTGCTCACGAATATCGCCATGATTGACGAGCCAGTGCCGGTGCGTAACTTCAGCAGATTGGTGGTCTGTACCTGGCTGATGATCTTGAAGTAGATCCGATAATAGAGCTCATTTTGTGCGCTACTCAGCTGCTTGTAGGCATAAGTCGGCGCTCCAGCGCTCGTCCCGCGCGCGGCATAGGCGCCAGCAAAGACCTCTTGTTGCTGCACCTGCAGGTTGGTCACATTGATCCACTGCGATAGGTTACCGTTCTCGAAGCCATCGCTGAATAATCCAACGGGGGGAATAACCGTGCCCGGGTTGCTGAACCCGGAGGCATTGCCGGCGGCATCTCTCGCGCGCACTTGGTACTGATACACGTTACCGGCGCTGACCGTTGTATCGGTATAGCGGGTCGCCGCGCTGCTGGTGGCCAGCAGCGTACCATTGCGATAGATCTCGTAAGCGGCCACGCCGACGTTATCGGTCGCCGCGCTCCAGGTCAGATCTACCTGGGAGGCTGAGCTGGAAGTCGCGCTCAAATTGCTCGGCGCGATCGGGGGCGTGGTATCGGGCGGGGCGCCGCTGCACGCCACGGAGCCCGAATCGAGGGTGACTCCCTGGGTATTCACGAACTGGTGGCTGGCGCCATCCTGGTTCAGTTCCAGGCGTAGGGCTCCGAAACCGGTTGGCTCAGTGCCGTAGCCAATCGCCAGACGGCTATCGCTGCGCACAAAGTTCTGGATACCGTGGCCGCCAGTGCCGACGACGAACTGGGTCATGCCGGTGGGGCTCGGAGCGCCGGCCGCGTCGAGCGGCAGCCAGCGCTGATAACTATGATCGTGCCCGGTCAGAACCAGGTCAACGCCGTGCTGCGCCAGCAGAGACCAGATCGCATTCATAGAGGCTGTGCTACCCTGTGGACCCACGCTGAACACGGGATGATGGAAATACGCAATCGTGCAGGTGGCGCTGTTCGCGTTGAGATCCTGGGCCAGCCACTGGTATTGGAGCGAGCCAACAGCCGTCTGGCCGAACTGCGAAGTCGAGTCCAGGCTGATCAGGTGCCAGCCGGCCACGTTATAGCTGTAATAGTGCGGCACATTATCCCAGTAATCGAAGTAGCCGGGTGCACCTGGTCCGCTATCGTATTCGTGATTGCCGATCGCCGGGTTGGTGATCGCGCGGAAGCGCCCATAATAGCTGTTTGCCGTAGGTGTGCCATACCAGTTATAGAACTCGGTAGGGGTGCCTTTCTCGTATACGTCGCCGAGATAGAGAAACAGATTAGGATTCAACGACGCCGCGATCAGATTTGTGACGTTGCCTGAGTTGACCTCGCCGCTGGCGCCATCGCCCGCGGCCACAAGCACGAATGGCTGACCGGGCTGCGGCGCGGTTCCGCTCGACGGTGTGAAGGTCCGATTGTTCACCGGCGGCTGGCTGACGCCATTGTTGAAGATAAGGTTGACGGACGCGCGCTGCGATGCGAACCCATCGCGCGCCAGCGCCTCGACAGCCAGAACGCGCGTGCCCTCGACATAGCGAGCGCTGGGCAGATTAAACGTGTAGGGTGATACATAGTCGCTCAGCAGGTTTTGCCCGTCGAGGTAGAAGGCCAGCCACTGGAGGCTAGGTGGCGACCCGCTCAGCGTGACGGTAGCCGTAACCGGCTGTTCGCCGGTTACGGTCGCGCCATCAGCTGGATTCGTGATGCACAGCGTGATCGTGTAGGCGCCTGACGCCGGCCCGCTGGTGGTGCATCCAGCGGCACGCACGCGCACCGGCGCAAGCGCCAGGCCGCCCAGCAGCGCCAGGATGAGTGCCAGGCTGAGGCGCAGGACAGCCGGCAACCACGATTGTGACACTATATTGCCCATTGCGGTACCCTTACTGATACTCGCTGGTCACGTTGCTCACCGGTGCGGTGGATCCTTGATTCGGGTGCGAACGTGATATGCAGCGTCATCAACGACGCGCGGGACGGTAGAGCTCCGCGCTGGCCGTAACAGCGCCGCTGCTCAATCCGCCCGCGACCAGCACGCGGCCGGTGTTCAGCAGCGTAGCAGTGTGATTCTGTCGCGCGGCGCTCATGCTGCCGGTGGGTCTCCACCCCCCGGCCGCCGGATCAAAGAGTTCCGTGGACGCGAAGGAGGATGTGTTGATACCGCCGGCCACGAGCACTTTCCCACCTGGCAGAAGCGTTGCGCTGTGCGAGCTCCGGGCATCGGCCAAGCCGCCAGTGACACTCCAGACGTTGGTCAGCGGATCGTATAGTTCCGCGGATGCCAGAGCATTGCTGGTAGAGCTTATAAACGATCCGCCGGCGACCAGCACTCGGCCATTGTCCAAGCGTGTAGCGGTATGCTTGTAACGCGGATCGTGCGTGCTCGCGGCCGCGCTCCAGCTGTTGGTTGTGGGGTCATAGAGCTCCACCGTCGCGAGTGGGCCGCCGTTGTATCCGCCGACCACCAGCACGCGGCCGTCGGCCAGCAGCGTCGCCGTGGGCTCCCAGCGTGCGACCAACATAGATCCAGCCGCGCTCCAGCTACCGGCCGCCGGGTCGTACAGCTCCGCCGAAGCCAGTATGCCGACGCCGTCCGTTCCCCCGGCGACCAGCACCTTGCCATTGTCCAGTCGCACAGCAGCTGGCTGGTAGCGCGGCTCAGCCATACTGCCCGTCGTAGCCCACGTTCCTGCCAGCGGGTCGTACAGCTCAGCCGATGTCAGGGCACTGCTACAGCACATGTTCGTGCCGCCGGCGACCAACACTTTTCCGTCGGAAAGCGGCATCGCCTTATGGCCACTCCGGCCCACGGTCATGGCGCCGGTGGCGCGCCAGGCGCCGCGCTTCGGATCGTACAGCTCGGCTGAAGCGTAGAAAACACTGGAGAACTCATCCTGGCCGCCGGCGACCAGCACCTCGCCGCTGGGCAGCAGTGTCGCCGTATGCAGCACGCGGGGCGTTATCATGCTGCCGGTGCGACTCCAGGTCGCTGGCGCGGCCGCCTGAACGGCACCAAATGGTATTATAGCCAGCAAGACCGCGATCACTCTCCACAGTATTCCCCCAGAGCGCAGCGCATGTGGACGCACAGTAACCTCCTATTCTATGTATGATAGGATAACCTTAATTACACTCGCTGCTCACATTGGTTATCTGCGCCGTGAAGCCCTGGTTGGGCGCATAGGTGGCATGAGTTGTCACGCTGACCCACAGATTTGGGGCTGTTCCCTCACCAATCAGCCGGAATCTATCTATGTAGGTCGTTTCAAAACCTGGCGCCCCGAAGATGTCCGTGCTGCGGCGCTCGCCCTCGGCGGCACGAAAGCCGGTTCCGGTCTGCAGGCCAACCCCGCTTACGCCCTTGCTGTTGTATTGGCCCAGCACATGCGTCCCGCCGGTCGGATCGAAGGTTACGTGGAATAGTGTGTGGTAGTCGCCAAATAGCTGAATATATTCTCCGGCACAGGGGTAGTATCGAACGCTGCCGAGCGTCTGCGTGACGTTGGTCGTGAGCGTTGCGGCCTCCGCGAGCGCCGCTGCGGGCTGGGCAACGCCAATAATCAGCGCGCCGAAGACCAGCAGCAGCCCGAGCCCGTGTAACAGCTTCCGCATGTCTGTCTCCTTCAAATAGTATAGAGCTTACGCAAAGGGCGTGGGGAAGGTGCAACCTCCCCCGCATCTGCTGATTGTTCTGCCGGTTGTGGGCGGTTTTGCCACCTACAACCGGCAGAACAAGGATTTCTGGAGGAACTCCGTTCGTTCAAGCCTCCCGCTTGTGTAAGACCTACACTCGAACCTAAGCAATCTGGTGTTGCCGGGAGTCGAGGCTTGAGCCGGGTAACGAACCCCGGCTCAAGCCTCGATTGCCGCGCCCAAATGCGATCATCGCACCTGGGCGCACTGGATCAATTAGGCATGCCTTCCGGCATTACATCACGATCACACGACCGTCACCGTAATAGACGTGGATTGTGTCGTGTTGCCGGCGGCATCATAGGCTATAACATACAGTGTGTGTTGGCCTTTCGAACTCTGTTTCGAGTTCCAGGTGATACTATAGGGGGCTGTCGTGTCGGTGTTGAGCAGGTTGCCATCCAGATAGAAGCGCACCCCAGCAACGCCCACATTATCGCTCGCCGCGGCCGAGATGGTCACCTGGCCGCTGACGTTTGCGTTATTCGCAGGCGTGGTGATCGATACGCCGGTCGGTGCTGCTGTGTCCACCGTCCAGGTGCTGCTCGCCGGCGTGGCGTCGACGTTAGTGGCGGTATCCTTTGCGCGCACCTGGAAGGTGTGCGACCCATTCGCCAGGCCCGTGTAGGACTGTGGCGATGTGCAGGCCGCGAAGCTTGCGCTATCGAGCTTGCACTCGAACGTCGACCCGGCCTCGGTCGCCGAGAAGCTGAATGATGCCGACGTACTGTTGACCGACCCTGAGGGGCCAGCGGTGATGGTCGTGTCCGGCGCGACGGTGTCGATTGTCCATGTTCGGCTGGCGGGGGTGGCGTCGACATTGCCGGTCGCATCCGTCGCGCGCACCTGGAAGGTGTGCGACCCGTTCGCCAGGCCGGTATAGTTTTGCGGTGAACTGCAGGCGCTGAAAGCCGCGCCGTCCAGGCTGCACGCGAACGTCGACCCGATCTCGGTGGCCGTGAAGCTGAAGCTGGCCGACGTGCTGGTGACAGTACCAGACGGGCCGGCAGTGATTGTCGTATCGGGTGGTGTGTTGTCCAGCGTCACCGTCCGGCTCGCCGACGTGGTCTGGTTGTTTGACGTATCGAACGCGCGCGCGACGATCGCCGCCGAACCGTCCGTAAAGGTCGCCGAGTTCCAACTGATACTGTAGGGCGATGTCGTGTCACTCCCGACCACGTTGTTGTTGACCAGGAAGTCCACGCGGGCGACCGCCACGTTGTCACTCGCGGTGGCAGAGAGGGTCACATTCCCGGCGACGCTTGCGCCATTCGCCGGCGCGGTGATAGCGACGCCCGTCGGCGGTGTTGTGTCCGCCTGGCCAGTGGTGAACAACCAGATATAATCGACGCCGAGCGCGTTTCCGGCCAGGTCTTTGGCGCCACTGACACCCCCCTTGACGGTGGCTCTGTACTGTGTGTTAGAGGCGAGACTGGCAGTCGGGTGGAAGATCGCCTGCTTCATACTGGAGTTGTAGCTTACCGTCGCCGCAACCGGGTTGTTGCCTTGCTTGGTTCT